>Ga0335076_10001670_pt1 | contig 21633 bp, 14 predicted proteins | sample Lox_Sample_25_FD_206717 | JGI IMG/M metagenome (GOLD analysis project Ga0335076, IMG submission 206717) | Soil microbial communities from Loxahatchee National Wildlife Refuge, Florida, United States - Lox_Sample_2.5 | ecosystem: Environmental > Terrestrial > Soil > Wetlands | place: USA... | reverse complement strand
GCCCAGAATTTGCCGATCCACTGCGAAGCTCCAGCAAAAAATTGATCCTTAGTTCCCGAGTAGTCGGCCATCCGGAAGCGATCGGGGAATGGCCTGGGGATCGAATTATTTCTGGATGGCCCGTGATACGGCCAGAGCTGCCTAATACAATCGTTAGTGACTTATTTCGAAAGGATTCATTTGGACTTGAAAGCCGGAAAGCATCGTGGTATTTACGGGGAGTGCGCTCCAGGCGCCAGCAGGTTCGCGCGAAGGGCCAAGCCCACTGCCAATCCGAAGGTTGAACGCACGTCTAGATCCCGTGCTGCCTGATTGCGAACCCAGGCTAAAGCATGGAGGTCACTATGACGTTGCAGCAGTTACCCGAGCGCGCCAATTTAGAGCAGCTCAAAAAGCAGGCCAAGTCGTTACTCGCCGCAGCCCGAAGCCAAGAGCCAAACGCAATTCAGAGGTTTGAAGCGGTCTTGATCGGGCGATCCCTTAAACCAGACGCGATTGCTTTACATGACGCGCAATTTGTGCTAGCGCGTGAGTATGGCTTTAAGTCGTGGACTGAATTGAAGCAGGAAGTGGAAGAGCGATCGCTTTCGTTCGCAGCGGCAGTGGATGAATTTGTGCGCTGCGCCACCGGAAGCGCACCCGAACGAGCGATGCGATTGCTCGCGAGGCACGCCGGCATCGCAAATGCCAATTTGTACACGGAGCTAGTGCTGGGCGATGCTGACGCGGTGGAAACGCGGCTCAAGGCGAATCCAGCGATAGCGCGGCAACGCGGCGGAGTCCAAAATTGGGAGCCGCTGCTGTACGTCTGCCACACATTTCTGCAGAAGGATTCGCCCGAGCGAGCGAAGGGGCTTGTGAGAATTGCACGGGAACTACTACGGATGGGCTCGAACCCAAACGCCGAATATGACTGGAACTGGCACCCGGAGCTGCCACGGACAGCTCTCTGGGGAGCGCTGATTGCTACGGGGCAGCCTGAGCTTGCAGAGTTGCTGCTCAAGAGCGGCGCAAATCCGACGGACGGCGTTTCCACGCACATTGCGGCGGGCAGTGGAAATGTTGCGGCGCTGGAATTGCTGTATCGATTCGGCGTCAATGTTAACGGAGTTCCAGGAGGCGTTCCCCCGCTTGCCTACATTCTGGGTTGGATGAGGACGGACGACATTTCCGGAGCGAAATGGTTATTGGAGCACGGAGCCGATCCGAACTTGGCATGGGCGCAATCGGGCGAATCGCCGCTCCACGTTGCGGCTCAACGATTGGACGTTAAGACGGTGGAGTTGCTGGTCTCCCACGGAGGGGATGTAAATAAGCGCCGTCCCGATGGACGCACGGCGCATACACTCGCCTCGCTGCACGGGAATGACGAGGTGGCGGCCTGGTTGTTGCGACATGGAGCGAAAGACGAACTCTCGGAGATCGACCGTTTTGTTGCGGCATGTACTTTCGGCAATAAGGCGCAAGCAGGCTCGCTGCTCAAGGAGCATCCGAATCTGCGCAACGAGCTTCGCTCAGAGCACCACTTGATGATGCACACTCCGGCCGAACGCGGCGATGCGCAAACTCTCGAAACAATGCTGCAATGTGGCTTCGATCCAAACGTAAAGGACAGCAACGGAGTGGAAGCACTCCATCGTGCCTCGATGGGCGGCCACGTGGAAGCAGTGAAGGTTCTGCTTGCGAAGGGCGCGTCGGTGAATGCCGTAGATGGCATGTTCGCGGCGACACCGCTGGTGTGGGCATGTGAAGGCTGGCGACACGCGTCGCAAAACGGCGCCGATCATGTTGAAGTGGCGCGCTTGCTGCTTGCTGCCGGCTCGCCGCGCGAATGGGTGGCGCCGGAGAAAGCCCCTGATCCCGAGGGAACGCAGGATCGCTTGGCGGAGCTGTGTCGGGCAGCGGAAACACCATGAATACTTCGTGAGTAGTCGGCAAACCTTCCATAATCCGATAAGGTGAGGGTTGCCCGTCATCCGACCGGAATCGGCCCCGATGATCCGACGGAACAATTGGTGGCGCAGGGTTCAAACGTGCTAATCGGACCAACACTCGGCGCATTGATGAAAATCCACGTAAAAGCCGGTCAGGCTGAGCGCAGATCGGCGGCGCGGATGGGAAGCCGTCGGATGCGCTTGTGAGTGGCGGCGAAAATGGCGTTGGCCACTGCCGGGGCGATAGGTGGTACCCCGGGCTCGCCAACACCACCGGGACGCTCGATGCTGGGAACGATGTGAACCTCAATCACGGACGGAGCCTCGTTCATTCGAAGAACTTCATAGTCATTGAAGTTGCTTTGGTCAACATGGCCGTTTGAAACGGTGATCTCACTCTTCAGAGCCTGCGCGAGACCGAAATCGATCGCGCTTTGCATTTGGGCTTCGACGCCGAGCGGGTTGACGCAAAGGCCGCAGTCAATGGCGCAGACAACGCGATCCACGTGGACAGCGCCTTGCTTCGAATCACAGGTGACTTCCGCAATCTGCGCAACATAAGTACCCCAGCCGTACATGACACCGAGGCCGCGGCCCCTTCCCGGTGGCAGAGCAGAATTCCACCCAGATTTTTGCGCGGCAAGCTCAACGACGGCTCGCCGACGGCCGACATCGATCACCCCGTTGCCATGGCCGAGGTCAATGTTGCGCGCGAGCCCGAGCGCGGCGAGCAGAAACTCGACGGGATCGCGGCCGGCGGCGTGGGCGGCCTCGTCAAAAAAACAGGACCGTACAAACTGATTCCCGGAGTCGTCGACCGAGCGCCAATAGCCAAGCGGCATTCCGGTTTCGGCGACCGCGAATTCGAGACGAAGATTTGGAACGGAGAACGCAGGAAAATCAAGCGAATCGACCCCCGCTGCAGCCCCGGCGGGAATTCCTGTGCCGTTGTAGAAGATTCCGATGGAAGGCGAAGACGCGCGATGTCTCCAGGCGATGAGGGTGCCTTTGGCGTCGATGCCGGCGCGCAAAGAATGAACCGCAGCCGGCCGGTAAAAATCATGGCGGATGTCGTCTTCGCGAGTCCAGATGACCTTAACCGGCGCTTTCGCCTCGCGAGAAATGAGCGCGGCCTCGACTGCATAGTCCTGGATGAGACGGCGTCCAAATCCGCCGCCGATGAAGGTGACATGAACTTTGACACGCTCGATGGGGATGCCCAACGCCTGCGCAACGGAAGCGGCCGCGGCCGCGGGAATCTGGGTGGGAGCCCAAAGCTCGCATTCGCCATCGAGGAAATGCGCGGTGCAGTTGATGGGCTCCATGGTGGCGTGAGCGAGGAAAGGGACCTCGTAAACTGCTTCGATCGTCCTGGCAGCCGAGGCGTGCGCTTGTTCGAAGTCGCCGTCGTTTCGAATGGCCGAACCGGGCTTTGCGACCAATTGGGCCATTTTCCGGCGAAGGCTGTCGGTGCTTTCGCCAACTGCGTCGGGCTCATTCCATTCGACTTTGAGGCGCTTGCGGGCCTGTACGGCGGCCCAAGTGGAGTCCGCAACCACCGCAACACCGGAGCAGCTGTAATTCCTACTGCCGGGCCCGGAGATCTCACCGAACTGGTGAGTCAGATGAACCGACGGGATCTCGAATACGGCGCGCACACCCGGCAGAGCCTTCACCTCGGCTGCATTGAAGCTGCGCGGCGTGCCGCCGTACGCGGGACAGCGCTCCATGGACGCGATGAGCATGCCGGGTACGCGAGTGTCGATGCCGAACTTCGCCGTGCCCGTGACTTTGGCGAAGGCATCGGTGCGGAGCATGGGCTTACCGATGATGTTGAAGTCCGCGGGATTTTTCAGCGGCGGATCGGCCGGAGGCGAAAGTCGAGATGCGGCTGGACAGACTTGCTCAAACGGGGTTTTTCGCTGCGTTGGGGAGTGAATGAGGAAGCCGTTTTCGGCGCGACATTCCGTGCGGGGAACTCCCCATTGCTCGGCAGCTGCAGAAAGAAGCACTTCACGGCCGGCGGCGCCTGCCTTGCGAAGACTTTCGTAAGAGGTACGCACGCTCCCACTGCCACCCGTAAGCTGTTCGCCATATTTCGGGTCGAGATCGGCTTGCAGAACCTCGACGCGGTGCCAGTCGCAGCAGAGCTCCTCGGCAACGATCATCGGGAGAGACGTACGCACCCCCTGACCCATTTCCGAATGGCCGCACCAGATTTTGACCGCGCCATTCGCGGAGATTTCCAGCCAGGCGTTTGGAGTGAAAGAACTGGAGGAGGGCAAGGCGCTTGCGGCGAGTGAAGAATTACGGGGCAGATAGAATGCAAGCACAAGGCTGCCGCCTGTTGCAGCCGAGGACTTCAGGAAAGCACGGCGTGTTACGTTTGAAAACAAGGGCACACCTCTTGGGAGTTCGGACGCTTCGCCTGCTAAGACGTGAGCAACGGGTACCACTTCAGGCGGGCCACCCGGGGCGCAGCTTGCTTCTCGACGCCACGCCAGACAACCGCCGCCCGGCAGCTTTCTATCAGCAACTACGGCACTTAAATCTTGAGGCATGGGAGAAGGTTACTGCGGCTGTCATGGCTGTGCACGGCGAATATGACTGGATCATGACCGGAGACGATTACAAGCCGCTGAATGCCAAGGCGCCCTGGGTCGGCGGAAATCGTGGAGTGGCCACATGCCGATCATTCGCTTTATACCCATGCTGACGAAAGGAAGGCATTCGGAAGGGATGCGGATAAGAAATACGATCCAGAGCTGACTCATCTGGTACTGGAGTGGTTGAAGAAAAACCCAGAAGGAGCTCATCGAATAGAGTAGGAATTCTCGCAAACCTCCCAGAAAAGCCTTGAGTATTGCTAAACCGTTGTCCGGCCTACGACCAGACGTTGGTTCGCCTCGATTAGTACCGAGGAACGCCCTTGTGTTCCTGAATAAAGAGCTAGTTCGTGAATAGTCGGCAACCCTTCCCTTATCCGATTACGGAAGAGTTGCTCGTGATCCTCCCAGAATTGGCGGCAGGCGCGATTCGTCGCTTCCTACGAACCGGACTTGCGGGACTTATAGGGCGATTAACGACTCCCGTTGGAATCGAAGGACAATATCAAAAAGCGAAACCGCTGACTTCTCACCCGTAATACCTGAAGTGTTCCCAAAAGTCAGGCCACGGCTGACGCAGGTTGCGGCAGACAAACACGTCGTCATAGCCACCGATCGTGGCATTCTCGATGCCATACCGATTCGTCAAACGGCCGACCAACTCGCAGGACTCGAAATTCTGCTCGACAAAATCTCCATGCATACCCAGCACGATCACCGTCTGCGGCGGCGGATCGCCGTAGCCGCGCAGCCAGTTCGAGTTCATCCCGCTGATGGCCCTTGGCAGGCCATACGCCGGGCCATAGAGGTTGACAGCGCCGGCCTCGCCCTCATCACCCGCCAGAATGCCCAGCCTGGCCCGGTCCTGGGCGGGCAATGAGTCGCGGACCTTGGCCACCGTTTCAACCAAGTCCAGCCAGCCAATCTGCATATTGAAATTACCGCCGTTCATAGAGTCCGCCACGTGCCACCAGCCAGAGTTCAGCGGAGCAACGGGAAGTGTCACGGCGGCAGTGGCCAGGCCCGCGACCGCCAGCGTTCTCCAAGTGATGCGTCGCACTCTCCAGGCAGCGCGCGTGCTGAGCGAACTCATCCACTGCTCGCCCCAGATAGCTCCTGCCGCAAGGAGCATGGGGTAGGCCGGAGCCAGGTAGTAGTCGCGCCCTCTGGCAACGAAAAACGCCAGGAGCGGAACAACATACATCCAACCCAACGTGCGGAATCGTTTGCCGTCCGGGACCGCGAAAAGATACCAGAGCCCTGCGCACCATAGCGGCACTGTGACGGGGTTGGCGCATTTCCAGAGCTGATTCGGCAGGAAATAATCCGTCCAGCCCCGACTAATGTCGCGTGCGTGAACACTCTTTAGCCAATCGAGTGCGACAAAATGATGCTGCATTTGCCAGATTATGTTCGGCAGCATTAGGAGTAACGCAGTGGCGGTGCCGCACCACAACCAAGGGCTTTTCAGGTATCGCCGAGCTGGCGTCAGAAGCACGCCTCCCACAACTCCCAAGACCAAAAATCCCATGCTGTATTTGGTCAGCATGCCCAAGCCTATCGCCCCGCCAATCGCCACCCACCAGCGCGCGTCGTCCGATTTAAGCAGCCGGACCACAAAGTAAGCGACCAGCACCCACCACAGATAGTCGAACGATGTGTAACTCAAGAACCACCCGGCGACCAGCGATGGCCCAGCGATTCCTACCGCCACGGCAGCCACCACCTGCGCCTCGCGCTTTCCGCCAAGTTCACGAGCAATCAGGCCTGCGAGGAGCACCACAAGCCCATGCGACACGGCAGGAAAAAGCCGGAAGCCCCAGAGCGAAGTGCCGAAAAGTTCCAATTCCACCCGGCCAAGGAACGCCGTCACCGGTGGGTATACCACGTAACCCCAATCCAGGAGGCGTGCGTTACTTAGAGTCAGCAACTCATCCCGGTGGAATCCGTACTGGCCGTTGGTCAGTGTATGCAGGAGAATTACAGCAAGCGCCAACACGACCAGCCTTCCAGAATCACTCGCCACGATTCGTTGCCATGTGCGAGATAGTTGCATGCCTTTCTTTCAGCCATGCTCAATGAGCAGGTCTTCCCGCTTCTTAGAAATAACTATGATCGGCTTGATCTGGGGGCATGCAGTGACGCCCGACGCCGTTCGGGATAGTTTGGTGTTGAGTTGGTCTAGTCGACATAGCAGTAAGACTGCCCCAAGAAAATAACTTCAGGAAGTACGTTTCAGTACGGGACATTCTAGGCGGAAAGCAGCAATCAGGATAGCCTGTCGTATCTCGCCCGGTCCTCGATGCGCAGCGGACGGGCGGATGGTGGGTGAGTGGTCGGCAATGCGGAAGTAATGACCGCTTCGGTGATGAGTTCCGGGTGGCCCGTCATCCACCAGCATCTGCACCGCGCTTTCATCAACTGGCGAAGAGAAAGCGCAAACTTACGCGAAGGGGATTTCACAACAATGATCGCGGCGTATGCCCGTGTTATCGAATAGCGTAACCGCCATCAACTCGAATGGTGTCGCCGGTAACGAAGTCGGACGCCCGGGAGGCCAGGTACACGGCTGCTCCAGCAACTTCCTCCGGTTGACCCCACCGGCCCGCCGGCGTGCGCGCAAGAATCTCGTCGTTCATGGGTGTCGTGCGGACAGGGGCTGTCATATCGGTTTCAATCCACCCTGGTGCGATGGCATTGACTTGAATGTTGTGCGGCGCGAACTCAATGGCCATTGATTTGGTTAGTTGGACAATCGCCCCTTTCGCCGCACTGTACGAAGGAACGAGCCCAGACCCAAAGAACGAATACATACTGGCAATGTTGATGATCTTGCCGCTTTTTTGACGCATCATTGATCGGGCAGCGAGCTTGGAAAGAAGGAAAACCGAGGTGAGTTGCGTTTCGATGACGCAGTCCCAATCCTCAGGCTTCTCGTTCATGACACCGCCGCTCAACGATGCGATGCCGGCATTGTTGACAAGTATGCTGACGCTGCCCAGTTCACTCTCGACCTTGTTGACAGCAGGCTCTAATCCGGCGCGATTCGTCATGTCAACCGTCAAAACCATGGAGCGAACGCCGATTGCTTTCAATTCGGAAAGCACCCGCTGGTTCTTTTCGTCGTTGCGTCCCCACACGGCGACCGCAGCCCCGGCTTCGGCTAATCCGAGCGCGATGCCGCGGCCAATTCCACCATTACCGCCGGTCACGACGGCCACCCATCCGGTCAAATCGAATAATCTCGGAGTTTTCATCGTGCCACTCTAGCATGAGGATCTGCGTAGGGGGCGAACGGGCGGTAAGCTGCTTCCGGAGCAAGTTACGTGAATGTATCATCGCGCCCTCGGAGCCGCCGCAAGCCCCTAGTTTTTTGCCCACGACCAAGCGGCGATACGCCAGCCGGATGAGCCTTTTCGCATGGATGGCCAACCCGGCGGTTACCAGAAATGTCCGGTAGCACATAACGCCGCTGCGCATGCCGATTTTCTCAGCGAGCGGATAGTTGGAAACTATCTTAAACGGGTGTGGGACATAAATGTGGGAAGATTCACCTTGTCGCGATATATTCCGAGTCAGAAAGGGGGCCTCGAATGCGTTTGTTAGGTACAAGACGCGGTTTTTTTGGAAATATTACTGGAGCATTGGCGGGATGGACAATTGGCAACGCTTTGCCGTCACAAGCAAAGGGTGGGGCAACCCAGCCGTCGGGCGAAGATGAGGACTATTACGACAAGCTGGGCGTAGCCAAAATAATCAACGCAGCGGGCACCTATACTCATCTGACTGCTTCCACGATGCCTCCTTCTGTGCAAGCGGCCGTGGCACGAGCCGCAAAACACCCAGTGCACCTGGCACATTTGCAGAAAGCAGCTGGGGAATATCTGGCGCGACGCCTGCGCTGCGAGGCAGCAATTGTTACCGCGGGCGCAGCTTCTGCGGTAACTCTTGGCACCGCGGCGTGCGTAACGCTTGGAAACGAATCTGCCGGTCACTCGATCCCCGTTGACATGACGGGCCTCAAGAACGAAGTGGTCATTCAAAAAGCTCACCACTACGATTACGACCACGCTTTACGAAACTGCGGTATCAAGTTCGTCGATGTGGAGACGCTGCAGGAGTATGAGTCGGCCATAAACAAAAACACCGCGATGTGTTTCTTCTACAATGCCGCCGATCATGGAAATATTAGCCGGGAAGATTGGGTTCGCGTGGCTCACGCGAATGGAGTTCCTTGTTTGAACGATGCCGCTGCCGACGTTCCACCCATTTCGAATCTCTGGAACTACACGCAAATGGGATTCGATCTAGTGGCCTTCTCCGGCGGGAAAGGGATGAGAGGTCCCCAAAATACCGGCCTGCTGCTGGGCAGGAGAAATCTCATCGCGGCCGCTGCAATAAACAACAGCCCGAACGATGACGTTGTGGGCCGTGGCATGAAAGTCGCGAAGGAGCAAATTGTGGGAATGGTGGCGGCCGTCGATTGGTTTCTGAGCCAATCCGACGAAGAGATGGATGCTGAATATCGGGGGCGCATCGATCGGATTACCGGAGCCCTTAAAGATATCCCGACCTTAAAATCCGAGACATTTGTCCCGCCGATCGCGAATCACGTTCCGCATCTGCTGATGCGCTACGACCAGGCACGCGTCAAAATCTCACCTCACGAAGTAGCAAAACAAATGCGCGAAGGCACTCCGAGTATCGAAGTCAATCCAGCGACGGGTTCGACGGAGGGGAGCGCCGGGATACCTTCTGATCCCAACAAGATTGTGGTCGGAGTGTGGATGCTGGAACCAGGGGAAGATTTGGTCGTCGGTCGCCGGCTTCGAGACATATTGACGACGGCAACGCACAGCTAATTCGTTTGTTCGTCGCCTGGAGAAATAGGCTCGTATTCCAGCGCTTGCGACCCACACTTGCGAGGAATCATTCGTTCTAGTTGCGAGGCTACCTCTGGCGTGCATGTAAAGGCAGTGAGAATCGAAACCCAACACACGAGCTGCCCGAATCTCTTTCCTATCGACCATACACGATACTTGAGCATCTAATTACACCGCTACATAACTTCAGAGTTGCACCTAACCGCCAGCGGATGGCGACTTGATTCGCTTCTACGGGACACCGGCAGCGGATCCAGATCCTAGTCTGCAATCGCGTTGGTTGCATCGTCCCAACCGTCAGTGATAGGTTTCAGACTATGGGCTCGGCGCCGACCATCACGATCTACGTCCCGGGTCCGCTTCGCACCTACTGCGCGGGTGCAACGGAACTCTCGATGTCGGCACACACGGTGCGCGCCGCACTTGAGGACCTCGAGCGGAGCCAGTCGGATTTGTATCGCAATGTCTGTGACGAAACGGGTGCGTTACGCCGGCACCTGAATGTGTTTGTGAACTCGGACAATGTGCGCGATCTCAACGGGGTCGACACGACTTTGGCGCCGGGGGACGTGGTCACAATCCTGCCGGCGGTTTCGGGAGGCTAAAGATGGCGGATCGAATCATTCTCACCATTGGCACCAAGAAGGGTGTGTTTGTCGCGGATGCCGCGAAGCCGAGGCGCAGCTTCGCTCTGCGCGGGCCGTTCGGCCCGGGCATCCCCGTATACGCGACGCTGATCGACACGCGCGGAACACCGCGCCTATATGCTTCGAGCTGCAATCCGTTCTTCGGCATGAAAGTGCTGCGTTCGAAGGACATGGGGAAAAGCTTCAGTGAGACGAAATCCGCGCCAGCGTTCCCCAAAGACGACGGCCGCGCGCTCGCCAACATCTGGTCACTTGAGGCCGGTGGTGACAAGAAGGATCTGTGGTGCGGCGTGGAGCCGGCATCCTTGTTCAGGAGCCGCGACGGTGGCGATTCGTGGGACATGGTGCCGGGGATTAGCAACCACGATCACGCGCGCAAGTGGCAACCCGGCAATGGCGGGCTCTGCATGCACACGATCATTCGCGACGGGAATCGCGTGCACTTGGGCATCTCAACGGGCGGCCACTATTTGAGTGAGGACGGTGGCGAAACATTCAGGGCGTCCAATCAAGGCGTCGGCGCCGGCTTCGCGCCCGACCCTTATCCCGAGTTCGGTCAGTGCGTTCACAAGATCGCGCGGCACGAGAACGCGCCTGGCCGACTCTACATGCAGAACCACGGCGGATGGGCTGACTGGACGGGGCCTGGCGGGCCCCGGCCGGACATTGGCGTACTACGCAGCGACGACTATGGCCACTCGTGGCGGTCGATCGCTAAGGGATTGCCGTCGGACTTCGGATTTCCTATCGTGGTCCACCCGCATGACGCCGATACGGTGTACGTCATGCCACTTGAGGGGCCGACGCGCACCTGTCCCGGCGGCGCGCCAGCGGTGTGGCGCAGCGAAAATGGCGGCGAGTCATGGAGCCGGCTCGCACGTGGGTTGCCGAGGAAGCAAAGCTATTTCACCGTCCTGCGCGACGCGATGGACATCGATCGGCTCAAGTCACCTGCACTTTACTTCGGCACGACGACCGGTCAGCTGTGGATCGGGAGGGATGGTGGTGAGCAGTGGGACTGCCTGTTCGATTCGCTGCCCCCGATCCACAACGTCAAGGTCGCGGTCGTGTGACGCTAGCGAAGATTTTCCCTGGTCACTAGGACGCGTAACGCGCTACGCGTTGAAGTAATGCACGCCGATAGTGGACGGATTGTCGGCAACTCGGAACTAATGGCCTAAGTACTGGTAAACACCGTACCCGTCCACATGGATTCAAGTTTCCGAGTACGCAAATCAGACATAGCCGAATCTCTACGTTATTGAATGGCAATCGAAGCTTTTGCTTTCTCTCCGAGCAGATGTTTTCTTTCTTCTTCTGCAGGCTTTTCTGGCTCAAGAACCACAACAAATTTCTTGAGTGTGCCCGTGAATGCGAACGGCATTTTGTCCACGGGAAATGTTGCGCCGCCTAAATGCCGCAATTGACTTGATCTCCTCGAACGCGTTCTGGATAGCTTCCGAGTTGCCGACAATCAAGGAATTGAGTGTCTTCGCGCGAGTTGCCCGGTTCTTACGACAGTCCAAGCGGCGAACTTGGTCACACCTTGACTATCGACAATCGCTAGTGTAGATAATCATAGTATGGGAAAACCAAGTGATCTCGTCCAGGGAACTCTCGACCTCCTAATTCTCAAAACCATTTCGCTTGAGCCGAAACACGGCTGGGCGATTGCCAAACGCATCCAGCAAATTTCCGGTGAAGTGCTTCAGGTTCAGCAAGGATCGCTCTACCCCGCGCTGCACCGGCTCGAACAGAAAGTCTGGATCAAAGCCAAGTGGGCAGAAACCGAGACGGGAAGGAAAGCCAAATTTTATTCGTTGACGGCGGCCGGACGCGCGCAACTTGAAAAAGAAGCTGCGAATTGGAGCCGTTTGTCTGCGGCGATCAATCTGGTAGTGGAAACAACGTAGGAGCGCGACGTTATGTTGTGGATTCAACGATTGTGGATCAAGTTGCAGACCTTGTTTCGCAGCGAGCGAGCCGGTCAGTCGTTGGACGACGAGTTGCAATTTCATCTCGAACAGCAGATGGCGGAGAACGTTGCCGCTGGCATGAGCAAAGAAGAAGCGCGTTACGCCGCCATGCGGCTTTTTGGCAATCACACAATGGTTGCAGAAAATGCTCGTGAGACCTGGGGCTGGATCTGGCTGGAGCAAGCAGGTCAAGATTTGCGCTACGCATTTCGCAGCCTGCGGAAGAGTCCTCTTTTTACGGCCGTAGCCATTCTGACGCTGGCGCTGGGAATCGGCGCGACAACCTCTATTTTCACTCTGTTCTACCATGTTCTGCTGAAGTCGCTGACAGTGGCTAATCCCGGCGAATTGTACCGCCTGGGCAAAGAGGCGCGCTGCTGCTATTGGGGTGGGTACAGTCAAGAGAATGAGTATTCCCTTGTCTCTTACGATCTGTACAAACATTTTCGGGACCACACTCAGGGTTTTGCGGAATTGGCGGCGTTCCAGGCCTCCGATCCGCTGTTTGGTGTGCAGCGTTCCGGCGGCACAGAGTCAGCAAAAAGCTATCCTGGGGAGTTCGTTTCGGGCAATTACTTCGCCATGTTCGGCATCAGTGCATATGTCGGACGGCTGCTGACTTCCACCGACGATCAACCCGGCGCTCCGGCGGTAGCAGTGATGAGCTATCGACTATGGCAGCAATACGGATCGGATCCGTCCATCGTTGGTAGTGTCTTCTACATAGATAACACGCCATTCATCATCGTGGGAATCCCTCCACCCAGCTTCTTTGGCGATACGCTTCGCAGCGATCCACCCGATTTCTTTCTGCCGCTCAACTCGGAAACATTGATGCCCCAAGCGGATGCTGGCGATCTTAATCAGGCTGACCAGTATTGGTTGGATTTGATCGGACGCATCAGGCCCGGCGCTGAGTCCGCAGCAATAGAGGCTCAAATGCGGGTGGAACTCAAGCAGTGGCTGCGCTCGCACTGGAGTGAGATGAGCGCCAACGATCGCGCAAAGTTTCCCGAGCAAACCCTATTCCTGCGTCCCGGGGGTTCGGGCATAACCAGCATGCGCGAGCAATATGAACACTGGCTTCAGATTCTGATGATGGTTTCGGCGTTTGTGCTGCTCATTGTCTGCGCCAATGTGGCCAATCTCATGCTCGTTCGCGGCATGCAGCGTCGCCGGGAGATATCTGTCAGCGTAGCACTTGGGGCGCATGCGTCGCGACTTGTGAGGCAGGCTCTTACCGAAAGTATTTTGCTCTCACTGGCGGGAGGCGTGACGGCTCTGGTGGTCGCATTTGCTGGGACGCAGCTCATTCTGCACTTTGCATTTCCATCGGCGCGGGGTGTGGCGGGTATACCGATCAACGCGTCGCCTTCCATGCCGGTGTTGTTGTTTGCTTTCAGCGTTGCGTTGGTCGCGGCCGTGGCCTTCGGCGTCGCTCCCGCATGGGTGACCGCGCGGGTGGATCCGATTGAAGCCCTTCGGGGAGTGAGCCGTTCCACTGCTCGCACAGGCGCGCTTCCTCGCAAGATGCTGGTGGTGTTTCAAGCAGCTCTTTCCTTGGTTTTGTTGGCAGCATCCGGATTACTGACTACTGCTGTGCACCGCCTCGAGAATCAACGCTTTGGCTTCCTCCAGGAGCAACGTATGATCGTCAGGATTGATCCAGGTCTGGTCGACTACCAACCAAACCAGTTCACCATCCTATACGATCGCATTCGAGCCTCCTTATCCACCATTCCCGGCGTGGCTGCCGCGGCGATCTGCCAGTACTCCCCGTTGAGCGGAAATAATTGGGCTAGCAGCGTGTGGCTGGACGGGCGCCCGGCTCCCGGGCCTGACGCGGATAAAGTTGAAAACATGGTTTATTGGGATCGAGTGACGCCAGGATACTTCAGCGCTATCGGAACTCAAATCATCGAAGGGCGGAGCATCTCTGAGGAAGATACTGCGACTTCGCAGCACGTTGCGGTGATCAATGAGGCGTTCGCGAAGAAGTATTTCAACAGTGAAAATCCTATTGGACAATACTTCGGACGTCCGGAACTGGGATCATCGCGGAACTACAAAATCGTGGGTGTAGCGCAAGACGCACGCTACCTGGACTTCGATTTCGACAAGCCGATTGTTCCATTCTTTTTCCTGGCCGAAGCGCAGCACGATGTGGTGGCAAAGACTGGGGCAGATAGCAATCCCGGCTCACATCACCTGCACGACATCATCCTTGTGGCGCGGCCTGGCGCCACTGTATCCGCTGCTGAAATTCGCCAGGCGATAATCTCGGTAGATCCTCGCCTTCCGATCGAGTCGATTGGAACTCTGGGTGAACAAGTATCCAATCAGTTCCGGCAACAGCGCCTGATTGCACAACTGTCATCATTCTTCGGGATACTTTCGCTTGTCCTTGCTTCCATCGGGCTGTATGGAGTTACTGCCTATAACGTCGGACGACACACCAGCGAGATTGGGGTGCGGCTGGCGCTCGGGGCCACTCCCGTGCAAGCGGCGGCCCTTATAGTCCGAGGAGCGTTTGCCCTGGTAGCTATAGGTCTGGTTGTCGGATTTCCGCTGGCTCTGGCAGTGGGCCAATTCCTGGGCAGCCAACTCTACGGCTTGAATCCGTATGACCCCGCGACGGCTCTCTTGGCCATCCTGACACTCAGCTTCTCGACGCTGGTCGCAGCATTAGTTCCCGCTGTGCGTGCAAGCCGGATATCTCCCTCGGAAGCGCTGCGCGCCGAATAAGAATCCTTTTACAGACAAGCCGCGTTCATCGACGAGCCTGCTGGTAATTGAGCGTCCTGGGCTGGTCCATCCGGAAGTCACCGAATTATTTCCGGATTGCCGACAACTCGGAAACTGAGACAAGACCATTTCTTTTCAAGAAGCTGAGAATGATCTTCTAGCCCTCCGCAGACTTGGTTTCCCGGGGCCGCGAGTAGTAGAGCAGTGCCGGCGGCAGGCGCACGAGCGGTCCCCTAAATGAGGTACGCGGGAAAGAGTCAAGGAGAGTGGAGCCGAGTTTAGTACATCCCGCCCATGCCGCCGCCTGCTCCGGCGGCCACGTGCTTTTCCTCTTCCTTGATGTCGGCGACCAGGACTTCGGTGGTCAGCATCAAGGCGGCGATAGACGCCGCGTTCTGCAATGCCAGTCGGGTGACCTTGGCCGGGTCGATCACTCCGGCCTTGACCAAGTCGCCGAACTCGCCGGTCTCTGCGTTGAAGCCGAAGTTCTCATCCTTCGAGTCGCGCACGCGTTCTACAACCACCGCGCCTTCGTGCCCGGCGTTCCGGGCAATTTGGCGCGTGGGCTCTTCGAGTGCGCGCTTCACGATGTTCACGCCGATCGCTTCATCGTCTTGGACCTTGAGTTTCTCTAGGGCCGGGATGCAACGCAGCAAAGCTACGCCGCCGCCGGCCACTATGCCTTCCTCGACTGCCGCGCGAGTGGCATGCATGGCGTCCTCGACGCGAGCCTTTTTCTCCTTGAGCTCGGTCTCGGTGGCTGCGCCAACCTTGATAACGGCGACACCGCCGACCAGCTTGGCTAGCCGCTCCTGCAGCTTTTCCTTGTCGTAGTCCGATGTGGTCTCTTCAATCTGCACGCGGAGCTGCTTGATGCGGCCTTCGATCTCGCCAGTCTTGCCCGCGCCTGCGACGATCGTCGTGTTGTCCTTGTCGATGGTTACTTTCTTTGCGCTGCCTAGGTCCTCTATCTTCACGCTCTCGAGCTTGATGCCCAAATCTTCCGTGATGGCCTCGCCGCCGGTGAGGATAGCAATATCTTCGAGCATGGCTTTGCGGCGGTCGCCGAAGCCCGGGGCTTTCACGGCCGCGCACTTCAGTGTTCCGCGGAGCTTGTTCACCACCAGAGTTGCTAGGGCTTCGCCCTCGATGTCTTCGGCGATGATCAGTAGCGGTTTGCCCGCCTTAGCCGTTTGTTCGAGCAACGGTAACACGTCCTTCATCGAACTTATTTTCTTCTCGTGAATCAGAATAAGTGCGTCTTCCAACACGCATTCCATCCGCTCCGGATCGGTAACGAAATACGGTGAGAGGTATCCACGGTCAAATTGCATGCCTTCGACCACCTCCAGTGTCGTCTCCATCGTTTTTGATTCCTCGACGGTGATGACACCATCCTTACCCACCTTCTTCATGGCTTCGGCGATGATGCTGCCGACCTGCTTGTCGGTATTGGCACTGATCGTGCCCACTTGCGCGATCATGTCACCCTTCACGTCGCGAGAGAATTTCTTGATCTCTGCCACGGCGACTTCCACGGCCTTATCGATGCCGCGCTTCAGCGCCATCGGGCTTGCGCCCGCAGCGACCGTTCTCACGCCTTCGCGGAAAATCGCCTGAGCCAGCACGGTCGCGGTAGTGGTGCCGTCACCGGCCACATCCGAGGTCTTGGACGCAACCTCGCGCACCATCTGTGCACCCATGTTCTCGAGCGAATCTTGCAGCTCGATCTCCTTCGCCACCGTCACGCCGTCTTTGGTGATGATCGGCGCGCCGAACTTCTTCTCGATCACCGCATTGCGCCCCTTCGGGCCCAGAGTGATCTTCACGGCGTCGGCTAGAATGTTCACGCCGCGCAGAATCGCCTGACGTGAATCCACACCCGTTACAATTTGCTTTGCCATCTGACTTCACCCTCCTGGGTGATTGAAACTCTCTGCCCCGCCCAAAACCTTCGGAGCGAGGGAATCTACCTCTTGCCGGAAGCCGCCTTGGCGATTCCGCTAACTTTTGCCAGAATTTCGTCCTCGCGGAGGATTAGGTACTCCTGGTCATCGATTTTGATGTCGCTGCCGGTGTATTTGCCAAACAAGATCCGGTCGCCCACCTTCACATCAACCGGGATCCGTTTTCCCTTTTCGATCTTGCCGGCTCCGACCGCCATCACTTCGCCCTCTTGAGGCTTCTCTTTGGCGGTATCGGGGATGATGATGCCGCCCTTCGCGGTTTCTTTCTCTTCCAATCTCCGCACCACCACGCGGTCGTGTAGGGGAGTAATATTCACAGCCATTTTTTCCTCCGTTTTATCCTTTCTGCGGACTTAGCGGGTATCCCGTTATGCTTCTCAGCCGTGGATTACAGGCGAAAAGTCCCTTTTGTTACTTTGTCGCGTCACTTCCAGGTTGTCGGCCGCCTTTTTTCTGCGATCAGCTTCTCTCTGCGGAATATTTTGTTCGTCCAATTTGACAGATTCGGCAATCACAGCCTCGGCTGGTGCATCCAATCGTTTCGAAAACATGACAAGCCCAAAAGAGTTCAGGAGTTTGCATCGGACAAGATTTATCGATTACTGCGAATCTTCCCAGCGGGCGATGACCTTGTTCCGTCGACCGATGCAGCTCATTCGTTGAGAAGCTGATCTCAGCAGCAGGCTTCGTTGCACTTCCGAACGGATTGCAACCCGAAGAGAATGTACGCCGCTGTTGTGTTGGCGTCCAGTGCTATTCGGCCCTACGACGACGCAGACAGTTCTGTCAGACTGGCGGCGAAGTTGCGCAATTACGAACGTAAGGCTGACTAAGTCCCGACCGAAGGACTCTTGTCGCTTGAGCAGTTGCGCGAACGCACGCCTGCACTCCGTCATCGCCAACAGACACTTCGTATTGAGCTGCAAGCGATCGCCGACCGCACCAATGATCGCGCCGCATTCCGGCGCTTGGCAGAGACTCTCACAGCATTCCTTGCTCGCTTGCGCAGCACAGCGGAAACGCACATGCCGGTTGATCCCGACGCTCTCCGCAGGGCCGACTCATCGGGGGTAGACGACGCCCTACTGGCCTCGGGATTGTGAAAGCCAGTCGGGTCCGCTAGTACGAGCAATCACGAAGTGGTATGGTCATCTCCAACGCTCGTCGTTTGTAAGGTTTCGACCATCGACATTTGATTCGCACAGCTATGACTGAATCGCACTCCTCCGAAGCCACACAACCAGTTCGCATTGCTACAACCCAAGTCAATCGAACCGGCTGGTTACGCTGGCTTCCCGGACTGGAGATTCTGCGTCAATACCAGTCGTCCTGGCTGCGGCAGGATCTAGGAGCTGGCATCGTAATGACGACGATGCTGGTGCCCGTGGGTATCGCCTATGCCGAAGCATCCGGTGTGCCTGGGATCAACGGGCTTTACGCGACGATCATCCCGTTGCTCGCGTACGCCATCTTTGGACCAAGCCGCATTCTGGTCCTTGGCCCCGACTCTGCGCTCGCCCCGGTGATCTTGGCTGTTGTACTGCCACTTTCAGCCGGTGATCCACAACGTGCAGTAACGATCAGCGGAATGATGGCCATCATCTCTGGCCTCGTGTGTGTTGCCGCGGGCTTTGGGCGTTTGGGCTTCGTCACCGAGCTGCTTTCAAAGCCAATCCGATACGGCTACATGAATGGCATCGCGCTCACGGTCCTGCTCAGCCAGGTCCCAAAGCTCCTTGGCTTCTCGTTCAGTTCAAGGGGACCACTGCGCCAAGCATGGGGAATCATCCGAAAGATCCTCGATGGGAACGTCAACGTCGTCGCAGTCGCGATTGGAGCCAGCACGCTCGCACTCATCCTCATACTGAAGTGCAAGCCACGCCTACCGGGAGTGCTCATCGCGGTGGTTGCGGCCACAGTCGTCGTCGGGGTCTTCGACTTAGCCACGCGTACCGGCATTTCTGTTCTTGGTTCTCTGCCACGAGGATTGCCCTTACCGAAAGTCCCATTTGTGGAGGTTGAAGACTGGACCACAATCCTCACGGGAAGTATTGCCGTCGCACTGGTATCTTTTGCGGATACCAGCGTTCTCTCCCGGACCTACGCTGCGCGTCTGCGAACTCCTGTGGATCCGAACCAGGAGATGGTAGGCCTCGGCGTCGCCAACTTTGCAGCTGCGTTCTTTCAAGGCTTCCCGATCAGTAGCAGTTCATCACGCACTCCAGTTGCCGAAGCGGCGGGCGCCAAAACACAGTTGACAGGAGTTGTTGGAGCGTTCGCCATTGCCCTTCTGCTCATTTTTGCGCCTCAACTCCTCCGGAATTTGCCGCAGCCTGCTCTTGCTGCCGTGGTCATTGCCGCTGCCATAGGTCTTTTTGAAGTGTCGGACCTGCTTCGGATCTATCGCATTCAACGTTGGGAGTTCTGGCTCTCCATGGCCTGCTTTGCCGGCGTGGCGGTTTTCGGCGCAATCCCTGGTATCTCTATCGCCATTGTCATTGCTGTGGTTGAATTTCTGTGGGATGGTTGGCGGCCCTATTCCGCCATACTGGGTCGCGTCGAGAACGTCCACGGTTACCATGACATTGCCCGTTATCCTCAAGCGCGGCAGGTCCCTGGCCTTCTGTTGCTTCGTTGGGATGCGCCACTCTTCTTCGCCAATGCCGAACTGTTTCGTGAGCGGGTCCTGGACACCGTTGCGCACTCACCGACACAGGTCCACTGGCTCGTTATCGCAGCGGAGCCGATCACCAGCGTCGATGTCACCGCAGCCGACACGCTCGCCGAACTCGACGACAACTTGCACCGCGCGAATATCGAATTGTGCTTCGCAGAAATGAAGGACCCGGTCAAGGATAAGCTGAAGCGCTTCGAGCTCTTCACGCGCCTCGGCGAACAAACCTTCTTTGCGACGATCGATGAAGCCGTCGGTGCTTACGTCGCGAGTCATCCCGTAGACTGGGCCAATGGAGAGCACCCCACCAAGTCTTGAAGAATGTGCTCCTGGAAAAGTGGTGGCTAGTCGCGTCCGGCAAGTTCCCGGCGGATTCTGGGGACCCTGTGCGTAATTGAGGGACTAGAGTGAGGAACCGGAGTGAGCCTCGGATTTGTTTGATGTGTTTCAGGAGCTATCTCTAATGAGGCCGGCCGGCCGTCGTCAAGAGTTTTCTTCATCTTTTTTTGCCTCTTTGAATCTCTTGTGCTTCTTCATCGGGCACACCCATGCGCTGGCGCATGGAGCGCCCTTTCCCTACCTGACCCGCTGGCGGCTTCAGCTCGGCGCGCAAATGCTCAAATCCACGAGCAGTAGCGTTGCGCGGATCGCTGGTGAAGTTGGCTATGAGTCGGAGCCGTCTTTTAACCGCGCCTTCAAACGTGAGTTTGGCCTTCCGCCAGCCCGATTCCGCAACCAAGCGAAACTCGCCCGCAGCAAGCTCGCCCGCCAGGTATCGACGAAAAATCGCCCCAGTGCAAAACGATAAGCAACTTCCGACCGCGACAGCGAGAATTGTCCAGAAAAGTCAGTGATTTCAATGCGTCGAAGCAACACTGAGCTCGAACCCAACTTGCGTTTCAAGCTGTTCATCTGCGAAAAATTATCGCACGCATCTCATGGCAACTCTGCGCGAGGACATCCCCCGTATCGAAAGCCACGATGGCGATTCCTGCCGTGTCTTCATGCGCTCCGGCGCCAGAAAGTGGTCACGGTGATCTTCGATACTGAACATGTCGTCCACTACTTCCGCGACTCGCCCCGGCGTGCGCACAGCCGCAGTTCCGTGGTTCGAATCGCTGAAAAAATACAGGTGACAGGCCTTCAATCTGACCATCGGCAACAAGTTACCGTGCGGGTCGCAGATCAGTCCTGACGGTGCGCCATCGAATCCACCAGTCTTCTGATAACGGTGCCAATCGCGGGGGCTATGACACTCGTCGCTGCAAACTGCGTCGGGTGAATGGTGTCTTGGAAATAGACACGATTGGCATTTGCTCCGTTTCCGATTAGAGATGGCGGCAAAACAATGATTGCGCTGAAGCCTGCCGGAAGTGGCGGACCCTCCATCCAGTTGTTGAACGGAGTTGTGATGGCCGCGTTGTTGACGGAACCACGATCAACCATGTTGACGGCCAAAACGATGTTCCAACCAGCGGGCACTCGTGCTGCCCCATAGGTGCTAAGAAGCCCTTCTACCATGGCAAGAGACGAACCGTTAAGAGCGAAGTCGTTTGTGCCGCCCCAAACGGTGACCACGTTAATCATTCCCTTACGCTGGCGACAATCGATGTTCACCGCTGCGTTCGAGACCATCGTAGCCAGCATCTCCCGCGGGACTCCCATGTTCAATACATGACTCGGGACGTTCAGCGAAAGTGATGATGTCCACGGGGTGGTCAGCCCCGCCCCGTAGGTGATCGAGTCGCCGTCGCAAACCACGTTTGCTTTGACGCCCATTCCCGAAGCTGCTTTGAACGCCACACCGACCACGGCCATCCCGGCTGACAACTTGTTGGCAGTGGCAACACCTACTCCGGTGTTTCCGGTTGTTCCGCCGGCAAAAAACGTGTGCCCTGCTCCACCGATTGCGGAATCGTAACTGGTGGTTCGCAATAGTGTTCTGTCAAAAATGATTCCTGCGGAATTCAAGCTGTTCTGCCAAGCGATGTTGCCTATCGCGTGGACCGAACAAGCCACGCACATCAAGCAGTCGGTTGAAATGTCAAACGCTCTGGTCGTGAGAGTCGAAACGGGACTCGTGGTAGCCGCTGGGACAAGTGCGAGGCAAGGAGAGGTCGTGTCCGCGTTCTGGACTTCCCACACCATAATCCACGGCTCGCTGGGCGTAGAAGGGTAAGCGGCCGCTATAGTCTGCGCTG
>Ga0335076_10001668_pt1 | contig 21650 bp, 18 predicted proteins | sample Lox_Sample_25_FD_206717 | JGI IMG/M metagenome (GOLD analysis project Ga0335076, IMG submission 206717) | Soil microbial communities from Loxahatchee National Wildlife Refuge, Florida, United States - Lox_Sample_2.5 | ecosystem: Environmental > Terrestrial > Soil > Wetlands | place: USA... | reverse complement strand
GGTTGGTGACCGGCCGAGCTCGGAGGAGAGGCGCTCGGTGTGCCGGTTGACCGCCAGAGCTCGCTCCTGGAGGTCCCGGGGGACATGCACGCTCCAGCCCTTGTCGCGAAAGTATCGCTTCAGCTCCCCTACGATCGTCGGCGCCGCGTAGGCGGTGAACTTCTTGCCGCGGCCGGGCTCGAACCGCTCGATCGCGTTGAGCAGTCCGATGCACGCGACCTGAACCAGGTCAGCCATCGGCTCACTCGTGTGGATGTAACGAAGTGCCAGTTTCCGGGCGAACGGCATGAATCGTTCGACCAGTTCGTCACGGGCCCCTAGATCGCGGTCCTCATAGTGCATCTGAAGCAACTGGTCGTCGCTGAGTCGCGCGAGATCGCGCGCGGGAGCAAGCATTAAACTCATGGGACCTCCATTAGGCGGTTGCTAACGCGAGGTCCGTGCGGGGGCCGCTGCGGGGCGTCCCGGGCGTCGTCCGACGCTTGTGCTCGGAACCGGCGTGACGGGTGAGTCACGCCGGAAACCGACTCGACTCCATTCTGTCCTCGCGGCTGACAGCCGAAACTCCGATGTCCGTGTGCGTACGTCCGGCCGCGGACGTCACCGATCGGGGCTGTGCGCTCGCTGGCGGTCAGAACGCACGCTTGGCTGTTAACAGTCGCGCCTGCGGGGTACGCGCCGTTATATGAGGAACTAACGAGCTAGGAGTGAATCGTGAGCAACGGCGACCAGAAGCAGAGAGACATCGAGCGCGATCGCGTCACCAACGAAGGCGCCCACCTGACGACGGATCAGGGCGTCCGGGTAGACCACACCGATGACTCGCTGCGTGCCGGAGACCGCGGCCCCACCCTCATCGAGGACTTTCACTTCCGCGAGAAGCTGACCCGCTTCGATCACGAGCGCATCCCGGAGCGGATCGTCCACGCACGCGGCGCCGGCGCGTACGGCACGTTCATATGCACCGACTCTCTGGCTGACGTGACCCGGGCGGAGTTCCTATCGGAGGCCGGGAAGGAGACGCCGGTGTTCGTGCGCTTCTCCACGGTCGGCGGGTCGCGCGGCTCGGCCGACACTGTACGCGACGTCCGCGGGTTCGCGACGAAGTTCTACACGCGCGAAGGTAACTTCGACATCGTCGGCAACAACATGCCGGTGTTCTTCATCCAGGACGGAATCAAGTTCCCCGACTTCGTGCACGCGGTCAAGCCCGAGCCGCGCAACGAGATCCCGCAAGGCTCCTCGGCGCACGACACGTTCTACGACTTCGTCTCGCTCCAGCCCGAGGCGATGCACATGCTCATGTGGCTGATGTCCGATCGCGCGATCCCCAAGAGCTACCGGACGATGCAGGGATTCGGCGTCCACACGTTCCGGTTCGTCAACGCGGAGGGTAAGGGCACGTTCGTCAAGTTCCACTGGCGGCCGAAGCTCGGCACGCACTCGCTCGTGTGGGACGAGGCTCAGAAGATCATGGGCACCGATCCGGACTTCAACCGGCGCGACCTGTGGGACGCGATCGAGTCGGGCAACGGTCCTGAGTGGGAGCTCGGCGTGCAGCTGGTCGAGGAGGAGCGCGAGCACGACTTCGACTTCGACCTGCTCGACGCGACCAAGATCATCCCCGAGGAAGAGGTCCCGCTTCGGATCGCCGGGCGGATGGTGCTGAACCGCAACCCCGACAACTTCTTCGCCGAGACCGAGCAGGCCGCGTTCCACGTGGCGAACGTGGTACCGGGGATCGACTTCACGAACGACCCCTTGATGCAGGCGCGTCTGTTCTCCTACCTCGACACCCAGCTGATCCGGCTGGGCGGTCCGAACTTCGCGCAGCTGCCAGTGAACCGCCCGATCTCCGACGTCCATCACCACCAGCGGGACGGCTACGGTCAGCACCGGATCGATACCTCGCCGGTGTCGTATCACCCCAACTCGATCGGCGGCGGATGTCCGGCGCTGGCGTCCGTGGACGAGGGCGCGTATCGCCACTACCAGGAGCGCGTCGACGGCACAAAGATCCGTAAGCGCAGCGACAGCTTCAAGGACCACTACACCCAGGCGACGCTGTTCTGGAACTCGATGAGCGAGTGGGAGCAGCAGCACATCGTCGACGCGCTCCAGTTCGAGCTCGGGAAGGTGGAGCGTGAGTACATCCGCGAGCGGATGGTTGAGCAGCTCGCGCACGTGGACCACGGACTGGCGAGCCGGGTCGCCGAAGGGCTCGGCATCGAGCCGCCGCGCGAGACGGAGGCGAACCACGGACGGAGCTCGCCCGCGCTGAGCCAGGCCGAGCAGCCCGGCGCTGTCGAGACGCGCAAGGTCGCGGTACTCGCCGCCGACGGGGTCGACGCCGAGCCGCTCCAGCACGTGCTCGAGTCGCTTCGATCGCGAGGGGCGATCTGTGAGATCCTCGCCCCGCACGGAGGCAGCCTCGATGGCTCGATCGGCGTCGACCGCCCGCTGACGACGATGGCGTCCGTGCTGTACGACGCGGTGCTCGTCGCCGGCGGCGCCGCCAGCGTCGACACGCTCCGCGGCAACGGTGCCGCCGTCCGCTATGTCGCCGAGGCGTACAAGCACGCCAAGCCGGTGGGCGCGATCAGCGATGGAGTCGAGCTGCTGCGCGACGCGCCGCTGAACTGCGCGAAGCTGTCCGACAACGGGCTCCTGGACGAGAACGGCGTGGTCACGCTGGCGTCCCTTGGAAACGGCAACGGGGAGCTCGACGGGTTTATCGAGGCGTTCGCGGACGCGATCGCCGCGCATCGGCATTTCGATCGAGACGTGGCGACCGTTCCAGCCTGAGACTGCCGGCAGCGCGGGGCGCGCCGGCCGGACCCAGGCAGGGGACGGCCGGCCGTGCCGCGGATGTAGCGCGCCGCGTTGCGGCTGTTCCGGGTCCGGCCGACCGGGTCAATCGGCCGGCAGCAGTTTGCCGACCGACAGTGTGGGTAAGCGAGCGGTATGTGGTTGTACCTGGTAGCCGCTTTCCTGCTCGCCGTCGGGGTGATCGGCGCCATCTTTTCCGGTGGCATCTTCACGATCATGGTGCTTCCGCTCGGAGTGCTCGTGCTCCTCGTCGCGCTCGCGGCCGGCATGTGGGCGCGAGGGTCCGGCGCCAGCGCTCACGGCGACATGGCTGATATCGAGCCCCGCCCGCTGCCGCACACGAATCGGCCCCAGCCGGGCACCCACGGAACCACCTCGCCGGAAGAGCTCGTGGACGCTCGGCGCGAGGCTCAGTAGCACTCAATCCGAGGCCTCGCGCCCGGACGTGGTGCCAACCGGTGGCTCCGTCGTCCCTGGTTCGAGCCGGTCGGGACTCTCCACGATCACGTCGACTGCGCCGTCAGGCCGCCGTCGTACGACCTCCCCCTGCCAGGCTCGCAGCGGGTGCGCGCCGCTGCGCTGCAACGATCGGCAGGCGCTCCGGGTGAGCAGGAACACGAGAATCGGGATCACCCAGACCCCTACACGCCACACGTGGATCTGGGTGGTGTAGGAGATGCCGAGGCGGTAGAAGATCCGGTCGGTCGACCCGACCGCAAACACGATCACGACCCAGCTGAGAAACGCGGCTCCGATTGCCGTGCGGATCGGGCGGTCGCGCGGGCGGTCGAGCAGGTCGTGGCGGCGGACGTCTCGGGTGAACCGGCGCTCGATCGCCGGCCAGGCGAACATCACGCCGAAGACCAGGAGCGGAAACGCAGCCCCGCCCCAGAACGGATTCGGGATGATCGTTCGCCCACCGATCACGAGCTCCCAGTTGGGCATCAGGCGCAACGCGCCGATCAGCCAGCCGATGTACCAGTCGGGCTGGGCGCCGTTCTCCGACAGGTACGGGTGGTAGGGCCCCCACTGCCAGATCGGGTTGATCTGGACGAGGCCTCCGAGCAAGAACAGTACGCCGGACACCGCCAGCAACAGCCCGATCGAGCGCAACGCATACGCAGGCCACATCGGGGTCCCCACCACGTTGCGCTCCCGCCGGCCCGGACCGGGGAACTGCGAGTGATGCTGGCGCATGATGATCCCCAGGTGGATCGTCATCAGCGCCGCCAGGGCGACCGGGATCAGCAGCACGTGCACGATCTCCAGGCGCGGCAGGAAGCTGCCGCTCCCCGGGAACGGACCGCCCCAGATCAGGGTGGCAAGCTGGCCTCCGATCAACGGGATCGACATGGCTACGGAGTAGGCGATCGCCAGCCCCATGCCGGAGAGAAGATCGTCGACGAGCGAGTACCCGGCGAAGCCCTCGAGGATCGCAAGCATCAGCATGGTCAACCCGATGAAGTAGTTGAGGTCGCGCGGCTTGCGATAGGCACCTGTGAAGAACACCCGCATCAGGTGGAGCACGATCGCGGCGATGAACACGTCCGCGGCCCAGTGATGGACCTGGCGGAACAGCAGGCCCGCCGGCACGGTGGTCGAGAGGTCGAGAACCGACCGGTAAGCCTCCGACATCTGCTCGCCCTGGAGGAGCGGGTAGGAGCCGTGGTAGATGACCTGTGAAGCGCCGGGAACGTAGTAGAGCGTCAGGAAGATGCCGGTCCCGACGAGCACCATGAACGAGTAGAGCGCGATCTCGCCGAGCAGGAACGACCAGTGGTCGGGGAACACGTAACGCATCGCCCACCTGATCGCGCCCATCGCGCCGAGTCGCTCGTCGCCGGCCCGGGCGGCCCGCTCGAAGCGCCGGTGGACGTGGCGCTCGACCGCGTTCATGACTGCGCCCGGTGGACGCCCCACCACGATGGGCCGATGTCCTCGCGGAACGGTCCGGCGGCACGCAGGTTGCCATCGGCGTCGATCCTCAACGGCAGCTGCGGCAGCGAGCGCCCGGCGGGACCGAACACCACCCGCCCGCCCTCGCCCGGCAGAAACGTCGAGTAGTGACAGGGGCACGTGAACGCCGGCTGCTGGCTGGTGGGCGCATAGGTGGGGTAGCGATACAGCGAGATCGCGCAGCCGGCGTGAGGGCAGATCTTCGAGTAGGCGAGGATCCCCGAGGGCGCCCAGGCGCGGCGGGCCGCGGGCAGGTGGAGGAAGCTCGCCGGCAGCCGCACGACGAGCAGCCCCGCCCCGAACGCCTCCGGGTCTGAGTGCTCGGGCAACGCGGTGTAGAACGAGCCGATCTCGATCTGGTCGGCCGCGTAGGGACGTCCCTGATCGTCGACCAGGCGGGTCCCGCGCGCCCACGGCGTTTCGTGGAGCCGGCTCAGGGTGGGGCCGAGCGATGCCAGCGGGGTAGCCGCCGCCGTCACCAGCGCGGCTCCGGCGACGCCGCCCGCGCCGATCAGCAGCACACGGCGGGAGACCCCCTCGCCGCCTGCCTCGATCATCTCGACGACGGTGTCGGTCTCCGCCTCGTCGAGCAGCCGCCCGCGCTCCTCCACCGCCGTCTCCTGGGGCACGACCAGCTTCCCCGCGACGATCGCGGCGGCGGCCAGAAGGCACAGGGCGCCGCCGATCGCGATCCCCAGGAGCTGCGTGTCGGCGTCGAACGCTACGTACACGACCGTGAAGCCCAGCCCGAACAGCGCCACCAGCGCGAGCAGCGCCGCGACCGCGGTCTCCGCGCGACGGTTCGCGGGCACGACGCGGCGGCGCGGGTCGAAGTCGGACTGGGTTTCGCTCGCGTCGGGCGGCGCGGTGCGGGTCCGCGCCGCGCGTCTGACGGTCAAGAGCGCGACCAGGAGTCCGAGCGCCTTTCCCAGTCGCGAGACCGGTCCGCGATGCTCGGGGGTCATCGATCGGCCTCCCTCGGGTTTGGTGTTGGTACGGGCTCGTCCATGCGCTCGCCTATGAGGCGCGCCACGATCACGAGCGCAGCCAGACCGATGAACCAGGCGACGATGCCCTCGGGAATCGGCCCTATGTTGTAGATACCCCAACCCCCCGAGTCGGCCGGGTGTCGAGTCCACACGATGTAGCGGGCAATCGAATCGAGGTCGTGCTGGTCGATCTGCGCGGAGTCGAAATGCGGCATCAGGTATGGCCCCATCCGCACCGCCTCGGCGATCTGTTGCGGGGTGGTCTGCTCGAGGTCGGGGACCTGGGCGTCAACCGTGATCCCGCCGCGGGCGACGATCTGGTGGCAGCCGGCGCAGTTCAACGTGAACTCGTGAAAGCCGAGCGCGAGATCGCCGGCGGATGGGTTCGCGGTCGGCGCGGGGGGACCTCCAAACGCGCTGACGAATGCGATCAGCGCGTCGATCTGCGCGCGCGTGAACGCCGGTGGGCTCCGCATCGGCTCTTCGCGCGGCTGCTCGAGCGGCATCCGGCCGGTCGAGAGATAGAAATCGAGCGGGCCGGCACCTACCGCCCGCAGCGACGGCGCTACCCCTGGGATTCCCTGGGCCGCGATTCCGTGGCACGAGGAGCAGCTGCCCTGATACAGGGTGAACCCCTGAGCCCGGAGCGCCGCCGAGTCGGGAAAGGTCTTGGTCGGGTTGTCGGCGCCGGGCGGCTCCGGCGACTTGGTCGGCGGGTTCGGTTCGGGCGCCCGTCCCCCGAAGGTGGTCGCCGCGCCAGTCTCTCCGCGGGAGCTCGGCGCGGCCAGCCCGACGATGGCGATCGTCCCAAGCACGAGCGCGAGGGTCGCTCGGAGGATCCGAGGCACGCGCGAGCGCCGGGTGAGCCAGCGCACGAGCAACGATCTCACGCCGCCGGCCCTCCGTCGCCTGCGGCGAGCGATGCACCGCGGGAGTCGCGCGCGATCTGCCGTCGCTCCTGAGCGACCATCGCCGCGATCGCCGCCCACAGCCCCACCGCGACCATGATCGTGTTACCGACGACCCACATGATCGCCCCGGCCTGGGCCTGATCGTCGAGCGCCGAGATGCCGAGCGCGCGCGCCGGCGGGCCGTAGGCCGAGTACACGAGCGTGGCGTGCCGGTTCAGATATGCGCCCACGAGCGCCATCGGCAGCATCGCCACGATCAGGTAGGCGAGCTTGCCCAGACCACCCAGCCTGCGCCCGGGGGCGGGGTCGGCGTCGAGCAGCGGCGACCACATCAGGAGTCCCGCGAGCAGATAGACGGCATGCTCACAGTCGTGGAGCGCGGCGTGCCGGAGGGTCGCGTCGTAGAACGCGGGAAGATGGGTGAGCACAACGGCCGCGCCGAAGATCGCCACCGCCGGAACCGGGGCCGTGGCGGCGCGAGCGGAATGCACGGCCTTGGCCAGCGAGCTCCGGCGGTGTGGCGGCAGCGCCCGGAGGGCGAGGATCAGCGGCCGTCCTCCCAGAAGCAGCGGCGGCGCGACGAGCAGCAGCAGCATGTGCTGCACCATGTGGACCGAGAGCATCCGGTCGTCGAAGGCGTCGATCCCAGACTGCAGCGCGAGCACGACGCAGCCGATCCCGCCGAGGAAAGATGCGGTCCGGCGAACCGGCCAGCGCGGGCCGGCGCGGCGCACGCCCAGCGCGTACAGGCCGACGGACGCCACCGACATGACGAGCACCGGGGAGCTCGGCGCCCAACGAGAAACCAGGAGCGAGAACAGTGACGGGGCGCTCATCGCCGCTCCCGGTCGGCCGCCGTCCGCTGGCGCGTCGACCGCTCGGAGCGCAGCTCGATCACGAGGCGAGCCAGCGACAGCACGAGCATCGCTGCACCGAAGTACAGGAGGAACTTCGACCAGGCCAAGCCGAACAGCGCGCACCCGACCGACAGGCCGATCACGACCGCGGCCACGCTCGCCTCCGGTACTGATTCGGGTTCGGACGCCGGTCCGGGAGGACCCCGCCGGATCGACTCACGGCGTGCAAGCCAGAGCGCGGCGCCGAACGCGTAGACGGTGATCACGGCGGCGGTGGCGGCAGCCCCGCTGACCGGCTTGTCGTTCCACACCCAGTTGCCGATGCACAGGATCAGCAGAAGCGTGCCCCAGGAGAGGATCGGGATGGCGCCGCCCCTCATCGGGTCGCGTTCACCTCGCCCCGCGGGCTTCGGCGGTCGAGCCCTCTTGGCGCGGGTCGAGCAACGGCGCGTAGGAGCGAATCGGCGGCAGCGGCCGCTCGAAGTTGAGCGGCGGGGGCGGCGAGGACGTGGCCCATTCGAGCGTGTGACCGAGCCAAGGATCATCGCCCGCGACGACACGCCGGCGCAGCGAGACGACCACGTTGACGAGAAAAATGAGCACCCCGAGCGCGATGACTCCCGCGCCGACCGACTCGAGCAGGTTCAGCGTTCCCCACCCCGGGTGCGTCGGATACCGGGAGATCCGGCGCGGCATCCCGTCGTTGCCGAGGAAGAACATCGGGAAGAAAGTCAGGTTCGTCCCGATCACCATCAGCACCAGCTGCAGCTTCCCGAGCGATTCACGCAGCAGCGCTCCGGTGAATTTCGGGAACCAGTGGTAGACCCCCGCGAAGAAGCCGAAGATGCTGCCCGCGAACAGCGTGTAGTGGAAGTGAGCGACGACGATGTACGTGCCGTACGCCTGATAGTCGAGCACCGGCGAAGCGACGAAGATCCCGCTGAGCCCGCCGATCAGGAACTGGATGAAGAACGCCAGCGCGAACAGCATCGAAGTGCGCAGGACGATCGAGCCCCCGATCAGCGTCGCCACCGCGTCGAAGTACTCGATCCCGGCTGGCACCAGAAGGAGCGTCGAGGTGAACGCGAAGTACTGGTTGGTGACCCCCCCGGTCACGTACATGTGGTGTGACCACACTGCCATCGACAACGCGGCAAACGCCATGATCGAGGCGACGAACGGTATGTAACCGAACCAGCGCTTGTTTGAGCACACGGCGATCGTCTCGGCGGCCGCCCCCAGGTACGGAAAGAACATCACGTACACGACTGGGTGCCCGAAGAACCAGAACAGGTCCTGGTAGTCGATCGCCCCGGCGAATCCCGTGTAGATGTGCCCGCCGTGACGGTCGATGTAGAGCAGCACCATCGCGAACACCAGGATCGGGAACGCGGACACGACCATCAGCACGCTGACCAGCGCGGTCCAGGTGAACACCGGCATCCGCAGGAGTGACATGCCAGGGGCGCGGCGGCGGGCGACGGTGGCGAGAACGCACGCGGCGATCACGGTCATGCCCGCGGCCGCGAGGATCACGCCGATCACCCACAGGTCTTGTCCCACACCCGGCGTATTGGTCCCGTTCGACAGCGGCGCGTACGACGACCAGCCGTCACGGCCGGCACCGCCCGACGCGAACCAGCCCTGCTGCATGACCAGCCCGCCGCATAGCCATGTCCAAAGCCCCGCCAGCGCCAGCCGCGCGGCCGACAGGCCCACGGCTCCGATCTGGAGCGGCACGAGATACAGCGCCAGCGCGATCGCCATCGGCGTGACGAACAGGTAGATCATCGTCGAGCCATGCATCGAGAACAGCTGGTTGTAGGAGTTATCCGAGACGAACTGCATATCCGGCTGCGCCAGTTGCGTGCGCATCAGCAGCGCGAACACCCCGCCGAGCAGGAAGAAGAACAGCGAGCAGACGCCGAGGGTCAGGCCCATGCGCTTGTGATCGGTGCTGACGGTTGCGCCGAGCCATCCCGTCATGCGCGGGACCCGCGCCGTCCGGGCGCTGGCGACACTCACGGTCTCGGCCCTCTACCGCGGCTCCGGGCCCATGCGGCAAACGCGGAGGGGGCGACGGCGTGCGCGGTGAAGATCATGTCGGCGTGGCGGAGCCCGCAGAACTCCGCGCACTGCCCCGGAAACACGCCCCTGGAGAACACGAGCGTGAACACTTGGGTCGAACCCGGTATCGCGTCGTGCTTGTAGCGAAGCGCGGGGATCCAGAACGAATGGATGACGTCGGCCGAGGTGAGGTCGAAGCGAACCGCCTCGCCCGCCGGCACGACCATCGGCTGGCGTCCGACCGCTCCGCTGTGGACACTGAAGCCGTAGGCTGGATACGTGAATGTCCACTCCCACTTCGATGCGGTGACGTCGACGATGAGAGCGGGACGCTCCCGGTCGGCGACCGTGTCCACCCGATGCTCGGTGGTGAACGTCAGGTACAGCAGGAACGCGGCGACACACGCGAGCAACAGGGCATACGCGCCCTCGAGCCGGTTGTGCTCATGCCACCGGGCGGCGCGCTCCACCGGCCGCCGACGGAAGACGATCACGGCCCCGATCATGGCGACCACGATCACGAGGAACACGCCGATCGCAAGTGGAACGTAGATCGAGAACAGACGGTCGTACTCGCCCCTGGTGCTGACCAGCGCTTGCACAACCCGAAGCTGGCTCCACGACCACACGGCTTTTGCGTACCCGCGAAGCCGGCCTGTAACCAGCGGCCAGGCCGCGTTCAGCGCAGCGCCGAGCGGATTGTCAGGAGGCGAACAGCTCCACCGGCGCTGTTGCCGGCGAGCCGCGCGCGGGGTCGGGATTGAGTACCCTCGACTGCCGGCGTGCGGCGCCGCGGGCCTCGCCGGCCTCGATGCCGGCACGCTGAGGCCGGACCACGTACGCTGGGTTTGCCGCCGACCCGAAGCCCGCCTTGAACACGCTCCAGCGGGCGCTGAGCGCGCCCGCGGACAGCAACGCACCCGCGCCGATCGCGGCGCCGCGCGACCGTCCGCCGCGGGTCGCCAGCAACGTCGCTCCCGCCGCGATGCAGGCCTGGCCGATCCGACCGAACCTCGCCGCCGCCCCGTGTCGGTACGGCTCGCCTTGCTTCGCGAGCCGGCGCTCCATCAACTCCTTCACGGCGACCTCGAGCGCGGCGCTCACGAGCGCGAGCCGGCGCGCGGGCGCGGCGTGATTGGGCGGGGCGGCGATCACGCCCGCGGAGCCGGCGCTCAGGGCGGCTCCCGATGCGAACACGAACGGGAGGAGGCGGTGCGAGTCGTGCCACACGGGCACCGCCGTGTTGGCCACGAGCGCCGCGGTGTAGGTCGAGAGCGGGAGGCCGAGCGCCGCCGCCGCCGGTCGTGCGGCTCTGCCGGCGCGGGGGAACCAGCCGGTCCAGACGCTCGCGGTCGCGAGTGCCGTGGTCGCCCCGCTCGCGGTCAGGATCCACGAGCCGACGGACATCGGCGAGGTGACCTTGAACATCCGGAGCATGTTGAGGAATCGGAACGGCCGGCCGAGGTCCGAGGTCAGCAGCGCCGGACTCACGCCGATGCCGAGCATCGCCGCCGACCACGCGCGCCGAGCGAGCACCTCGTTGCCTCGCAACTCCGACAGGTATGCGAGCCCGGCTGACGCGCCGGCCAGGCCCCCGGCGTAGAAGTAGCACGGTATCTCCCAGGTCCAGACCGGCTGCTTGAGCACCGGCTGGCCGTGATATGAGTCGCTCGGGCTCACCTGCTGCCCCCAAACACGGCGGCCGCGAGCCCGGCACCGAGCGCGACCGCGGCCGCACCCGCCGCCGCCCAGATCGAGGCGAGATCCCGGCGCGTGTCGACCGGGTCCGGCGGGAGCCCGTACACCTCGGGCTCGTCGAGCAGCAGGAAGAAGGCGCCGCCGCCGCCGATGCCGTCGTCGGCATCGGCCAAGTACAGCTGCGCCGTGTCTTGCCCGGCGCGTTGCAGTTGGGCGAGCCGATGCTCGGCCCGCGCGCGGAGCGCGTCCAGCTCGCCGAACTGGATCGAGTTCGTCGGGCATGCCGTTGCGCACGCGGGCTCCATGTCGTCTTTGAGCCGGTCATAGCAGAGCGTGCACTTCCACACGCGGCCGTCATCCTCGCGCTGATCGATCACGCCGAACGGGCACGCGGGCACGCAGTAGCCGCAGCCGTTGCAAACGTCCTGTTGGACGACGACCGTCCCGAACTCGGTTCTGAACAGCGCCCCAGTCGGGCAAGCGTCAAGACAGGCAGCATCCGTGCAGTGCTTGCAGACGTCCGAGGCCATGAGCCAGCGAAAACCGTCGCCCTGTTGATAGGTGGCAACGCCGCCGTCGATTGCCTCCCCGCGCGCAGCCGCCTCGACCAGCGACGCGCCGCCGGTGGCGTCCGCGGGCACCCGTTGCTCGATGAACGCCACGTGGCGCCAGGTGTCAGCATCGAGCGCGATCGTGTTGTCGTACGAGTTGCCGGTGAACCCGTGGAGTGACATCGGGATTTGGTTCCACTCCTTGCACGCGACTTCGCACGCCTTACAGCCAATACACACTGATGTGTCGGTGAAGAAGCCCATCCGAGGCTTCGCGAGCTCGCCGTAGGATCCGGGCCACACGTGCGTGTCGAGCTTCACGCTTTCACTCCCGCTCGGCGGCGATAGTCCTCGACGAGCGCTAGCCGCGCGCGCCCGCGAGGGCGCCGGCCAGGCCTGATGTCACACGTGCACACCTTGTACTCGCTGATGTGCACGTTGTTGTCGAGCGCGATCGGGAGCAGTTCGTTAGCGGAGTCGCCGGTCACGATGCCGACGCCGCCCCAGTGATACGGCGTCCCCACTAGGTGCATCTCCCGGCCTTGTACTCGCAGCGGCCTGATGCGGTCGGTGACCATCACACGCGCCTCCACCGCCTGGCGGGCCGTCACGATGGTGACCCACCCGCGGTGCTCGAGACCGCGCAGCCCGGCGAGCGCGGGGGAGACCTCGCAGAAGAACTCCGGCTGCAGCTCCGCGAGATACGGCACGGTTCGAGACATCCCTCCGGCGGTGTGGTGCTCGGTCAGCCGGTACGTGCTGAGCACGAACGGGAACGCATCCGCGCCCGCGTCGCCACGGGCGGGGTGGTAGGGGTTCTCACGGCGGCCGAAAAGCTGACGCGTGGGGTTCTGCTGCTGCGTGTAGAGAAGGTTGGCGAAGGGTGACTCCTCGGGCTCGTAGTGCGCCGGCAGTGGTCCGTCGACGAGCCCAGACGGGGCGTACAGCCAGCCCCGCCCGTCCGGGTGAAGGAGGAACGGCTTGTCGCCGGCGATCGCATCCATCGCCTTGGCGTCATCGTCGGGCTTGAAATCCGGAGCCTTCGTCGGCGGGAAGTCGGGCGGGTCGCCGAGGCTGGTCCACTTGCCCACGGCGGCGTCCCACCAGACGTACCGCTTGCGCTCGGACCACGGGTTGCCCTCGGCGTCGGCGGAGGCGCGGCTGTAGATGATCCGCGTGTCCTTCGGCCACGCCCAGCCCCATTCATGCGCGATCCAGTTCTGGTCGGCGCCGGGCTTCTTGCGCGCTGCCTGGTTGACGCCGTCCTTGTAGACGCCGCAGTGGATCCACGATCCGCACGCGGTCGACCCGTCCTGTTCGAGATCGTCGTAGCTGGATAGGAACGACCCGTCGGCCTTTCGACCCGACACCTCCTGGAGCACGGATTCCGCGTCGGGCTCGTCGTGCGGACCGACGAGCGGGTAGTCCCAGGTCAGATCGAGCACCGGCCGGTCCCTGGCGTCCTCGGATGCCGCCAGCTTCTCGCGGATCGCCTTCCCCAGGTGATAGATCCAGTGCAGCTCGGAGCGGCAGTCCCCTGGCGGCTCGCATGCCTTCTTGTGCCACTGGAGCAGCCGCTGCGTGTTGGTGAACGAGCCGTCCTTCTCGGTGTGCGCCGCGGCGGGCAGGAAGAACACCTCGGTCTGGATGTCCTGGGCGCGGACCTCCCCGGAGTCGTGCTCCGGAGAGTCTTTCCAGAACGTCGCCGACTCGATCGGCTGAAAGTCGCGGACCACGAGCCAGTCGAGCTTGGCCAGCGCGAGGCGCATCAGCTTCGAGTTGGCCGAGCCGACGGTCGGGTTCTGCCCGACGCAGAACATGCCCCGCACGCCCCCGTCGAGCATCCTGAGCATCATCGCGTAGTGCGAGTGGTCGCCGTTTATTCGCGGCAGGTAGTCGAAGCAGAAGTCGTTCGCCTCGGTGGAGGCGTCGCCCCACCACGCCTTCAGCAGCGACACCAGGTACGGCTTCAGGTTGCCCCACGCCCCAGTGCTCGGGCCGTTGAGCTCGACAAACGTCTCGAGCGTCGGATGCGACTGCGGGTGGGGCATCGGTATGTAGCCCGGCAGGATGTCGAACAGCGTCGGGATGTCGGTCGAGCCCTGGATGTTCGCGTGCCCTCGCAGGGCGAGGATGCCGCCACCCGGCCGGCCGATGTTCCCGAGCAGCATCTGCACGATCGATGCAGCTCGGATGTTCTGGACCCCGACCGTGTGCTGCGTCCAGCCGACCGAGTACACGAACGCCGAGGTCCGCTCCCGGCCGGAGTTCTCGCACAGCGCCGCGGCCACCTCGAGGACGTCCTCCGCGGTGCAGCCGCAGATCTGCGAGACCACGTCGGGCGTGTACCGCGAAAAGTGCCGGCGGACGAGTTGGAGCACGCAGCGGTCGTCCCGCATCGAGTTGTCGATGTCCGGAGGGTCGCCGCCCTCGAGGTCGATCCCATGGGCGCCGTGAGCCTGGTCTCCGGACACGTCGGCCTGCTGTTCCGACTTGCCCGCGGCGGCTTCGCCCTCGGTCTTGTTGTAGCTCCAGCTGCTGATGTCATACGCGCTGTGCTCGGGGTCCCAGCCCGAGAAGAACCCGCTCGCGTCTTCGGTGTCCTGGAACCCCGGCTTGATGATCACCGGGCCGTTGGTGAAGTGCATGACGTACTCGCGAAACCACGCCTCGTGCTCGAAGATGTAGTGCACGATTCCGCCGAGGAACGCGACGTCAGTGCCGGGGCGGATCGCAACGTGCCGGTCGGCCATGGCGCTCGTGCGCGTGAACCGGGGGTCGACGTGGATCACCTTGGCGCCGCGCTCCTTGGCCTCGATCACCCACTGGAATCCGACCGGGTGCTGCTCGGCCATGTTCGAGCCCATGATCAGGATGCAGTCTGAGTTCTGCAGATCCTGCTGGAACGTGGTGGCGCCGCCGCGCCCGAACGACGTCCCCAGACCGGGGACCGTCGAGCTGTGTCATATACGCGCCTGGTTCTCGATCGAGAGCGCCCCAAGCGCGGTGAACAGCTTCTTTATCAGGTAGTTCTCCTCGCTGTCGAGCGTCGCGCCGCCGAGGAAGTGGATCCCGAGCGTCCGCTTGAGCGGCTTGCCGTCGTCGGTTTCCTCCTCCCACGTCTGCTCGCGAGCGCGGAGGATGCGCTCGGCGATCATCTCGTTGGCCTGATCGAGGCTCAGGTACTCCCAGTGGGTGCCGCCTGGCCGGCGGTACTTGACGCGTGTCTCGCGCATCGGCGAGTTCACGAGCTGTTCCGACGCCGAGCCCTTCGGACACAACCTTCCGCGCGAAATCGGCGAGTCCGGATCGCCTTCGATCTGGATGACCTTCTCGTCCTTGACATACACGCGCTGGCCGCACCCGACCGCGCAGTACGGGCACACGGACTGCACCACCCGATCCGCGTTCTCGGTCCGTGGTCTCAGCCGCTCGGACCGGCGCGACTGCGCCGAGCGCCCGAGGCCGAGCGGATCGCCCGCCAGTTGGCGAAAGAACGGAGCAATCAGTCGGCGGCCGGGCATCCATCGGGTCAGTACCCGAGCGATCTCCCGAAAAACCCGCCGCCGTTTCCCCCGTAACGATGCGGACATCTGATTGCCCAGCCGGTGCTCGGGTACCGGCAAGGGAGGGACCCGCCGCCGTCAGGTGATCGAAGACCCGATGTCGATCGAGCTCGTCCGGACTCTCCGGCGGCGCCGGAGTGGCCCGCCGGAATTGCTCGCCTACCGGGAACGGCGGAGGTGGCGCGACGTGCGCTCGGATGACATCAATGATTACCTGAAGGAGCACCTCGGCGACGAGGTCAGCGCCAAGGACTTCCGGACCTGGAACGCGACGGTGATGGTCGCCGTGACGCTCGCGTCCGATGGACACGAGGCCGAATCGAAGACCGCTCGCAAGCGCGCGATCAACGAGGCGGTCCGGTCGGTGGCGGAGTTGCTCGGCAACACGCCGGCGGTGGCGCGCCGGTCCTACATCGATCCGCGCGTATTTGACCGGTACCTGTCCGGATGGACCATCGCCGGAGCGCTCGAACGGATCCCCTCGCTCGACGTCGCCGACGACCGCGTGCGGATGCGCGTCGAGCGCGCCGTTCGCGACCTGCTGGACAGGAACACGGAATCGTCCGCGCTCGAACTCAGCGCAGCCGTGTCTCGTCGAGCTTCCGGCAAAGCTCGATGACCGACTCGAACACGGCCGCAGCGCCGGCCTCCTCGAGCTCGGAGATCGCGAACCCGCCGGTGCGCACGGCGAGCGTCGACACGCCGGCACGGCGCGCCGCCTCGACGTCCCACGGCGTGTCGCCGACCATCACCGCGTCGTCGGGCGATCCGCCGGCGCGCTCGAGCGCCGAGCTCACCAGGTCCGGCTCGGGCTTCGTCGACTCGACGTCCGCGGATGTCGTCCAGTCGTCCGCGAGCTCGCGCGCGTCGAGCAGGTCGAGGTAATGGTCGACCTCGTCGGCCTTCGCCGAGCTCGCCAGCACCACCACATGCCCGCGTCGCTTCAGCTCCTCGATCAGCTCGCGCGAGCCCTCCATCGGCCGCACCTCGTCGATCAGCTGGTTGTACAGCGTCGTCTCCGAGGATCGGATGTCGTCGCCCTGCTCCTGCTCGGTCCGATTATCCGTCAGCGCGGCGACCATCTGATCGCCGCCCATCCCGATGTGACGGTGGATCCGCCAGATCGCGAGCACGATGCCGTGCTCGCGAAAGGCCCGGTACCACGCGATCGCGTGGTGATAGTTGGTGTCGACGAGCGTCCCGTCGATGTCGAGCACGGCAACGGTCATGGCCGGGTCCCACTACCCACCCGCACCCCCGCGTACTCGCCCCGATCGTGGGTAAAGAAGCCGATGACCAAATTCGGCTAGATCGTCGCGCAGAAGGCCGCAACCATGCAGATCCTGTCGCGCAACCGTTTTCGCCTCGGTCTCGGAGTGGGCGAGAACCTGAACGAGCACGTGGTCGGCATGCGCTGGCCGTCGCTCGGCGTCCGGCACGAGATGCTCGGCGAGGCGGTCGACATCAGCGGCGGGCTGTTCGAGAACCACAACGGCACGGTCAATTACCGCGGCCGGCATTTCGACGTCGAGTCGGCCAAGCTGTGGGATCTCCCTGACGAGCGCTGCGGTCACTCTGAGCGATTGTGTAGCCGTAGCGAGGGCCGGGTAGGGGAAAGGTCAGCGCTCGAGGGTGGACCGGCACTCCTTGCGCTCATCCCATGCTCTCAGCCCTCGTCCTCGCCGGATTATTCGCCGCCCCTCTCGCGACGGTGGCGCTGTTCGTTCCGATCTCGCGCGCCACCGGCCCTGCCGAGAAGCGATCGCAGCGAGCCGCACGGCTCGCGGCGACGGTCTTGTGGTCCGCGGTCCTGATCGCGGTTGTCGCCGGGCTCCTCGCGACGATCGGCGTGACCACCGGCCACGTCGAGGCCGCGGTCGTAGGGCTGGCGCTGGCCACGGTGTTGTGGCTTCCGGTCACCCGCCGCTGGAATTCACGCGCTCACGTCTGCTGGGCGACGACGACGTACGTGTTCGCGGTCTACCTCGTGTTCATGTTGTGGTGGACGTTCGCCAGCCACCTTGGCGTCGCCGGCGACGTGGGGGGCGTTCTGCTGTGGCTCCTCGAGCTTGTCGCTGCCGGACTCGGCTGCGCGTACCTGTGGGAGCTGTGCGACACGCTCGGCCGCGCGAGCTGGGTCCGCCGCGTCGGGACGCAGGAGCTGGCCGAGCTGCCCGACGGTCCTTATCCGTTCGTTTGTCTCCAGGTTCCGTGTTACAACGAGCCGCCGGACATGGTCATCGAGACGCTGAAGTCGCTGCTCGCATTGGACTACCCGAACTATGAGATCCAGGTGCTCGACGACAACACCGACGACGAGGCGCTGTGGCGGCCGGTCGAGAGCTGGTGCCGACAGCACGACGTGAAGTTCGTCCATCTGAGCGATTGGCCGGGCTACAAGTCCGGGGCGCTCAACTACGCGCTGGAGCACATGGTCGAGGACTCGTGCGAGCTGATCGGAGTGATCGACTCCGACTACCAGATCGAGCCACAGTTCCTGCGCCGGTGCGCGCCGCTGTTCGCCGATCCGAAGGTCGGCTTCATCCAGGCGCCGCAGGACTATCGCGACTGGCAGGGGGCGCCCTTCTACCGCCGCCTCTACTACTCCTATCAATACTTCTTCGCCGTCTCGCAGCCGTCGCGCAATGAGCGCGACGGCGCGATCTTCGCCGGCACGATGGGCCTGATCCGCCGGCGCGCGCTCGAGCGGGCGGGCGGATGGGACGAGTGGTGCATCACCGAGGACGCCGAGCTGTCACTCCGGATCCTGCGCGCCGGATGGTCCGGGCTGCACGTCGACAAATCGTTCGGCAAGGGCATCATGCCGCTCACGTTCGAAGCGCTCAAGGGTCAGCGGTTTCGTTGGTGCTTTGGCGGGATTCAGATCCTGCGCCGCCACTGGCGCTCGATGCTGCCCGGCCCCGAAACGGAGGACAACCGCCTCAGCCTCGGCCAGCGGTGGGCGTACCTGTGTGGCGGTATTCAGTGGTACGGGGACCTGCTCGCGTTGCTGTTCTTCTTCTGCCTGCTTGTCGGGTCGGCGAACATCGTGTTCAGCGGCGGGCTCGTGTTCCGCAAGCTGACGGGGTTCCTGCTCGCCGCGATTCCGCTGCTCGTGGTGCTCGGCCTGCTGCGCGCGGTCGCGCTGCTCCGCCGTGGGACGGGAGCCTCGTGGGGCGATGCGCTCGGCGCGTTCCTGATCTGGCAATCGACGACCCTCACGGTAACGAGCGCGTCGTTGCAGGGGCTGTTCGCCAAGGAGGCCGCCTTCCTGCGGACGCCGAAGACGCACGGCGATCCACGTTGGAGCGATGCGCTCAAGGCGAACTGGCTCGAGTGCCTGTTCGGCGCGCTCGGCATCGCGGCGATCGCCGGCGCCCTGTCGGGCACGTCCGCCGGTGGCCTGCTCCTCGCGGGCCTGCTCGTCTGGCCGACGCTTAGCTTCCTCGCCGCCCCCTACAACAGCCTGAGCGCGCAGCACGCCGCGCTGCCGCCGGACCTCCGGGAGCGTCGCCGGACGGAGTACCTGCGCTACGGACGGCGGCGGCTCACCTACGCGGTCGGAGGCCTCGGGCTCGCGGGCGGGACCGCTGCCGTCGCGCTCGGGTTGTTCGTCCCCGGTACGGCGAACATCGTCGCCCCGCAGCTGGTCGGCCCCGCGAGGGGTCATCCCGTCCACTACGGGCAGGCCACGACCGCGAACTCGACGAACGTAGCGGCGTCGCATGACCAGTCCGGCCACGGCAGGAAGTCGAAGGGGTCGGTCGGCTCGAAGACGTCGACGACCTCGACGTCCACGACCCCAACGACGACCTCCACGACCACGACGAGTTCGACCACGACGACCGGCACGACATCGACCACGTCCGCGACCCCGACGCCGACGACGACGCCGACGACGAGTTCGACGAGTTCGACGAGCACGACAGTGACGACGTCGACGGCACCCGTGGCCACCTCGACCGCCTCGAGCACCACCTCGACGACGCCGTAGTGAGGTGCGGGTCGGCTGCGTTGGCGCTCTCCTGCTCGCGCTGTCGGTGAGCATGACCGGCTGTAGTGACAGCGGCGGCTCGGGCGGATCGACGGGTGGCGCGCCCACGAGCGTCCCCCCCCGTGCGGCGTCCCCGTCGACGGTGACCGCCGCGAGGCGGTTTCTGGCGCGCTACGTGACCATCGACGGCCGGGTCATCCGGCACGACCAGGGCGGGGACATCGTGAGCGAGGGTCAGGCGTACGCGATGTTGATCGCGCAGGTCGCCGGGCAGCCGGCGCGTGTGCGGACGATCTGGTCCTGGACGTCCGCGCATCTGGGAAGTGCCGACGGCCTGTTCGCGTCACACGCCAGCGGCACGGGACAGATCGAGGACCCGCACTCGGCGACCGACGCCGACATCCTCATCGCCTACGCACTACTCCGCTACAACGGTCCGGATCAGGCAGCGCTCCACCGTGCGGGACAGGACGTCGCGAGGGCGGTGCTGGCGCACGAAACCGAGACCTTGCCGAACGGCGATCCGCTACCGGTGGCGGGGCCGTGGGCGATGTCGACCTCGCCTCCGACCGCCAACCCGTCGTACCTCATGCCCGGCGTGTTCACCGCGCTGGCTCGGCTCACCGGCGACGGTCGCTGGCAGCGGGCCGCAGATGCCGCGGTCGCGGCGATCGACGAAATGACCGGCGGCGGGCATCGCCTCCCGCCCGATTGGGCGCAGCTCTCGAGTGGCCGGTTGGCGCCGATCGCCAACCCCGGGGGAGGAGTCGGCGTGCAATACGGCTTCGACGCCGCACGACTTCCGATCTGGTTCGCGACCGCGTGCAGCGCCGGCGCCCGCGCCATCGCGGCCGCGTGGTGGCGCAACATCCTGGCCTCCGGCGGGCGCTCCGGCCCTCAGGCGCTGACCCTCACCGGAGGCACGATCGACGACGTTCCGTCGCCGCTTCCGATGGTCGCGGGGGCCGCGGCGGCCATCGCCGCCGGCGATCGGAGCGCCGCCCGCGACCTGCGGGCGCGCGCGGTCCGGCTTGCGCAGGACGACGCGACGTATTACGGCGACGCCTGGGTCGCACTCGGCCCCGCCCTGCTCGACGGGTCGGTCAACCCGTGTGGCGGGACTTCCTGAGCGTCAGCCGGTGAGCATCGGCGATGGTGGAATCTTGGTGTGGCCCTTGATCTCCGGGATTACCATCGCCACCTCGTCGACGTAGCACCACGTCCAGTCTTCTCCCGGCTCGAGCGAGTGGATCAGCGGGTGACCGGATGAGTGGAAGTGCGCGGTGGCGTGCCGGTGAGGAGAATCGTCGCAGCATCCGACGTGACCGCAGCCCAGGCAGATCCGCAGGTGCAACCAGACCCCGCCCTCTCTCAGGCAGTCCTCGCAGCCCGGCACGGAGTCCGGCAGTTGCAGGACCGTAATCGTGTCGAGGTGAGTGCAGGTGGTCATGTTTATGTCTCCCTTGGTGGCGGGGTGGTGGGCTGGATCGGGAGCCAGACGTGAAAGGTGGTGCCTTGCTCGCTGGTGTCGAACGCGAGCGAGCCGCCGTGCCGCTCCTGAACGATCCTGCGAGCGGTGTCCAGTCCGAGGCCGGTGCCCTTTCCCACGTCCTTGGTCGTGTAGAAGGGCTCGAACACGTGTGAGCGGGCCTCGGCGGGAATGCCCGGCCCGGTGTCGGCAATGTCGACGACGATGCAGCTGCCGTCGCGGCGCGTCCGCAGGGTGATCGTGCCGGTCGAGCCGAGCGCGTCGATGGCGTTGTCGAGCAGGTTGGTCCACACCTGGTTGAGCTCCGAGCCGTAGATAGTCAGCGGGGGCAGGGTGCGGTCGTACTCGCGCTGGATCTCGATCTCGGTGTGCTTGAGCTTGTGGGCCATGACCTTGAGCGTCGTCTCGAGGCCCTCGTGGATGTCGGCCTGCACGACGCCGCCCCGGTCCATGTAGGCGTACGCCTTGACCGCGCCGATCAACGAGCTCATCCGCTCGGTCGACTCGCGCAGGTCGCTGACGAGTCGCTGCGCGCTGAGCGACGCCGCGACCGACCGCACCGCCGCCGGCGTCGCCGGTCCGGCCAGCGAGCGCATCTGGTCGAGCCACTCCACGTCGAGTCCGGCGGCGGCGAGCGGCTCGGCCAGCCGGTACGCATCCGGCACGTCGATGTCCTCGAGTCGGTCGCGCATCTCGTCCTCGGCGTCGGCGGCGTCGAGCGCCGACAGCGCGTCGCGCTCGGC
>Ga0335076_10001667_pt1 | contig 21651 bp, 20 predicted proteins | sample Lox_Sample_25_FD_206717 | JGI IMG/M metagenome (GOLD analysis project Ga0335076, IMG submission 206717) | Soil microbial communities from Loxahatchee National Wildlife Refuge, Florida, United States - Lox_Sample_2.5 | ecosystem: Environmental > Terrestrial > Soil > Wetlands | place: USA... | reverse complement strand
CGCTCGCGCACGAGGAGATCGCCGAGATCCGCGCCGCGCTGCTGGCGCACAAGGTGATCTTCTTCGAAGACCAGCACATCACGCCGACCGAGCAGCGCGACTTCGCCGCGCGCTTCGGCGCGCTGCACACGCACCCGCTGTACCCGGGCGTGCCCGAAGCGCCCGAGCTCTTCATCCTGGACAACCACGCCGGCAACCCGACGGACAACGACGCCTGGCACACCGACGTGACGTTCATCGAGACGCCGCCGCTCGGCGCCGTGCTGTACGCGAAGCTCCTGCCCGCGGACGGCGGCGACACCCTCTGGGCGAACATGCAGGCCGCGTTCGAGGGCCTGTCGCGCCCGCTCGCCGAGTTCCTCTCGGGCCTCGACGCGGTGCACGACTTCGCCCGCGGCTTCCCGGCGCGCGGCACGGTGGCGAAGGGCGCCGGCCAGGAGAAGCACGCGAGGGCCGTCGAGGAGCACCCGCCGGTGGTGCACCCGGTCGTGCGCACGCACCCCGAGACGGGCGCCGACGCGCTGTTCGTGAACTACGGCTTCACGTCGAAGCTCGTCGGCCTGCGGCGCAAGGAGAGCGACGCTCTCCTGGGCATGCTCTTCGAGCACGTGCAGAAGCCCGAATACCACGTGCGCTGGAAGTGGCGCCCGAACGCCGTCGCGTTCTGGGACAACCGCATCACGCAGCACTACGCGGTGAACGACTACCTGCCCGCGCGGCGCATCATGAACCGCGCCACCATCCTCGGCGACCGCCCGTTCCACCGCTCGCGGCGGGCGGCCTGATGGCTGCGCTGCTGGCCGCCGCGCTGCTGCTGTTCGCCGGCCAGACCTCCGACGCCACCACCGCCGCTGCGCTGAAAGACGCGCTGAAGCTCGCGTCGCAGCGCGCGGTCGCAGCGACGTCGAAGCCCGGCGGCTTCCTCGACGACCCGAACATCCACATCCACCTGCCCGGCAAGCTCGAGACCATGGCGACGGGGCTGCGCGCGGTGGGCATGGGCTCGCAGGTCGACGAGCTCGAGACGGCGATGAACCACGCTGCCGAGCACGCCGCCGCCGAGGCGACGCCCGTGTTCGTGGACGCCGTCGAGAACATGTCGTTCAGCGACGCCGTCGGGATCCTGAAGGGCAACGACACCGCGGCCACCACGTACTTCAAGAAGACCACCAGCGCGCCGCTGCGCGAGAAGTTCCGCCCGATCGTCGACGCGGCCATGCAGAAAGTCGGCGTGGCGAAGCAGTACGACGCGCTGGTCGGCGAGTACACGAAGACGCCCTTCACGTCGGCGCCGAAGCTCGACCTGAACGGCTACGTGACCGACGAGGCCCTCGCGGGCCTGTTCAAGGTGGTGGGCGACGAGGAGAAGAAGATCCGCAAGGATCCGGCTGCGCGCGCCACCGACCTGTTGAAGCAGGTCTTCGGCCACTAGCGAGAGCAAGATCCTCCAAGTCCGCCGCGGGCGCGGTGCTACGCTCGCCACGCATGTCCGCGCTGGGCCTCGCGTACTTCGACACGCCGCTCGGATGCTGCGGGCTCGCGTGGAGCGAGCGCGGCGTGGTGGGCGTGCAGCTGCCCGAAGGCGGCCTTGCCGCCACGCGCGCGCGCCTGCGCCGGCGCTTCCCGGGTGCGAGCGAGGCGGCGCCGCCCGCGGCGGTGCAGCGCGCGATCGACGGCCTGGTCGCGCTGTTGCGCGGCGAGGCGAGCGCGCTTCACGAGATCGAGCTCGACTTCGCGGCGCTCCCCACGTTCCAGCGCCGCGTGTACGAGTCCGCGCGCGCGATCCCGCCCGGCGAGACGCGCTCGTACGGCGAGCTGGCCGCGCAGCTCGGCGATGCGCGGCTGGCGCGCGCGGTGGGCCAGGCGCTCGGCAAGAATCCGCTCGCGCTGCTCGTGCCGTGCCACCGCGTGCTGGCGGCCGACGGCCGCCTCGGCGGCTTCTCCGCGAACGGCGGCGCGGCGACGAAGCGGCGCATCCTGGCGCTCGAAGGCGCCGCGGCCGCTGCGCAGCGCGGGCTCTTCGCGGGCGAGCCCGGGCCGACTTGGGACGCCGCAGCAGCGCTCGCGCACCTCCGCGAAGTGGAACCCACACTCGCGCGTGTAGCCAACGGCGCCGACCCGCCGCGCCCGGACCTGCGCCACGCCGCGAGCGTGTTCGGCATGCTGGCCGAGGCGATCGTCTACCAACAGCTCACCGCGAAGGCGGCCGCGACCATACACGCGCGCGTGTGCGCGCTCTTCCCGCACTCGGCCGACGGCTTCACGCCGCGCCAGATCCTGCGCAGCAGCGAAGCCAAGCTGCGCGGCGCCGGGCTGTCGCGCGCGAAGGCGGCGGCACTGCGCGACCTGGCGAAGCGCACCGCCGCCGGCGAGCTGCCGAGCCTCACCGAAGTGCGCGCGCTCGACGACGAGGAGATCGTGGAGCGCCTCACCACCGTGCGCGGCATCGGCCGCTGGACGGTCGAGATGCTGCTGATCTTCCGGCTCGGCCGGCCCGACGTGCTGCCCGCCGGCGACTACGGCGTGCGCAAAGGCTTCGCCGCCGCGTTCCGCAAGCGCACGCTGCCCACGCCGAAGCAGCTGCTCGCGCGCGGCGAGCGGTGGGCCCCGTACCGCACGGCTGCGAGCTTGCTCCTGTGGCGCGCCGCGAGCGTGTAGCGCCGCTACAATTCGGGCAGGTGAGCGCGACCACCCTCCTCGAGACCCGCTCCGTCCGCGTCGACGACTATCGCTGCAAGGTCGACCGCGCCGAGCGCCCCTACACCGAGCTCCATGCCGGCTTCTCGATCGCGTACGTGCGCAAGGGAAGCTTCGGCTACCGCACGGGCGGCAAGTCGTACGAGCTCGTGGCGGGGTCGCTCCTGGTCGGTCGGCCCGGCGACGAGTACGTCTGCACGCACGACCACGCCGTGGGCGACGAGTGTCTCGCGCTGCACTTCGCCCCCGCGCTCGTGGCCGAGCTGGGCGCGGAGCCGGAGCGCTGGCGGGCCGGCGGGCTGCCGCCGCTCCCCGAGCTGGTGGTGCTCGGCGAGCTCGCGCAGTCGGCGGCTGCGGGGAAGAGCGCGGGCGCCGAGGAGCTCGCGCTCTTCCTCGCGGCGCGCTTCGTCGCGCTGGCGTCCGGCAGGCACGCGCGCGCGGCCGCGCCCGCCGAGCGCGACCGCCGCCGCGCCGTCGACGCCGCGCTGTGGCTCGAGGCGCACTCGCACGAAGAGGTCGACCTGGCGCGCACGGCCCACGCCGTCGGCCTGAGCGCGTTCCACTTCCTGCGCACGTTCACAAAGGTGCTCGGAGTGACTCCGCACCAGTATCTGCTGCGCGCGCGCCTGCGCAACGCGGCGCGGCTCCTCGCCGACGAGGAGCGCTCGATCACCGAGGTCGCCTATCGCGTCGGCTTCGCCGACCTGTCGAACTTCGTGCGCACGTTCCACCGCGCCGCCGGCGTGTCGCCGCGCGCGTTCCGGCGCGCCGCGCGGGGCGACCGCAAGATCCTCCAAGACCGCCTCGCCGCGTCGCTCTAGCCTCGGTTCCACACGGAAGAGTGGAGGTTCCCATGTACGATCACGTCGGTCTCCGGGTGAAGGACGTCGCGCGCAGCGTGCGCTTCTACGAGGCGGCGCTCGGCGCGCTGGGGCACGAGCTCGCCTCTCACGACGCGTCGAGCGCGGGGCTGGGCCCGAAGGGCGCACCCGCGCTGTGGCTGTACCAGACGAAGGGCGCCAAGGGCCCGGGCGCACACGTCGCGTTCACCGCGGCGAGCCGAGCCGCAGTCGACCGCTTCCACGAGGCCGGCCTGGCCGCGGGCGGCAAGGACAACGGCGCGCCCGGCGTGCGCAAGGACTACTCGCCGAAGTACTACGCCGCGTTCCTGATCGACCCGGACGGCAACAACGTCGAGGCGGTCTGCCTGCGCTGAGCGACCGGCGTAGAATGGGAGCGATGGCTTCCGCCGAGACACTCACGGGCGACGTGCTGGTCGCGCGCGCCCGTGAGCTCATGCCACTCGTGCGCGCGCACGCGGACCGCGCCGAGGCCGACCGCACGCTGACGCGCGAAGTCGTCGGCGCGCTGGCGGGAGCCGGGCTGTTCCGCATCGCGGCCGCGGCTTCGGCCGGCGGCGCCGAGACCGAGCCGCGCGCGCAGATCCTGACGATCGAGGCGATCTCGGAGGCGGACGGCTCGTCGGGCTGGACCTTGATGATCGGCGTCGAGGTGATGGGCTTCGCGAGCGCGGCGCTGCGCCCCGACGTCGCGGAAGAGGTCATCGCGAAGCACCCCGAGGTCGTGCTGTCGGGCGCGCTGAATCCCGTGGGGCGCGCGGTGCGCGTGGCAGGCGGCGTGCGCGCGAGCGGGCGCTGGCCGTTCGCGAGCGGCTGTCGGCACAGCGACTGGTTCTGGGGCCAGTGCGTGCTGGAAGAGGACGGCAAGAACAAGCTGCTCGAGGTGCTCGTGCCGCGCGCCGACTTCCACGTGATCGACACGTGGCACGTCGCGGGCCTGCGCGGCTCGGGCAGCCACGACGTCGAGCTTCGCGACGTGTTCGTGCCCGACCGCTTCACGACCGCGGTGATGGCCGAGCGCCTGCGCGAGAGCGGCCCGCTGTTCCGCCTGCCGGCGTTCTCGCGGCTGGCGTACAACAAGGTCGGCGTGGCGACGGGCATCGCGCGCGGCGCGCTCGACGCGTTCGCGGAGCTCGCGTCCGAGCGCGTGCCGCGCGGCATGCGCGCACCGCTGCGCGAGCGCACGTTCGCGCAGGCGTCGTACGCCGACGCCGAGACGCGCCTGCGCTCGGCGCGCGCCTTCGTGTTCGAGGCGGTCGACGAGATCTGGCAGACGGTGCGCGCCGGCAGCACGCCCACGACGAAGCAGCGCGCGCTGGTTCAGCTCGCCTGCTCCCAGGCCGTGGCGGCAAGCGCCCGCGCCGTGGAGCTCGTGCACGCGGCCGCCGGCACGAGCGCCAATTTCCTCGCCAGCCCGCTCGAGCGCCGCATGCGCGACGTGCACGTCGTGGCCCAACACATTACGGTGTCGCCCGCCCTGATCGAGCCCGCCGCCCGCGTCTTGCTCGGGCTCGAGTCCGGGACCGGCTTCTTTTGACCGCCGCCGCGCGCTTGGCCCAGACGACCAGCTGGTCCGCGTCGTCGAGCCCGGCGCCGGGCACCGACCAGTAGCTCTTCACGCTCACCTTCCGCACGCGCGTCTCGTACGAGAAGGGCTCCGCGCCGAGCGCCTCGAGCTCCGCCGCAAGCTCGCGGTCCGCCCGCAGGTACAGCACGCCGTCGCTCGCGAACGCGAACTGCTCGCCCGCGAGCGTGAGTCCGTGCCCGCCGAAGAACCGCCGCGCGCCGACGCGCCCGAGCGGCGACAGCACGTCGAGAAGGTGCTCGATCCACTCGTCGCGCGGCGGCGGACTCACGTGCGCATTCTAAGAGATCAGCGCCGGACGTTTGCGGCGGGCCGCCGGATGTGGAACGGCTCGGCCAGGGCCGCTGCGACCTTCGCGTCGCGGCCGTACAGGTCGCGGCGCAGCTGCAGCTTGCCGTCCGGTTCGACCCACGCGGTCCAGTAGAGCAGCAGCACCGGCACGCGCTGCGCGAGCGTGATCGTGCGCGTCTTCCCGGCGGCGACCGCGGCGTCGAGGTCGGCGCGGCTCCAGCCCTTCTGCCCTTCGAGCAGGTAGGCGGCGAGCTCGAACGGGTTCTCGACGCGGATGCAGCCCGAGCTGAACGCGCGGTCGTCGCGGTCGAACAGGTTCTTGCTCGGCGTATCGTGCAGATAGACGGAGTGCGAGTTCGGGAACATGAACTTCACGCGGCCGAGCGCGTTCGTCGGACCCGCGGGCTGGCGCAGCATGTACCGGAAGTTGCGCGGCGTGACCTTGGCCCAGTCGATCGACGAAGCCGGCACGACGCGGCCGTCGGCGTCGACGACCTCGAGGCCTTTCTTCGCGAGCGTGCTCGGGTCGCGCTTCTGCTGCGGCAGCACGTCGTTCGCGAAGATCCCCGGCGGCACGGTCCACGTGGGGTTCACGACCAGGTAGCTCATCTCGGAGCGGAAGATCGGCGTCGCGCGGTACGGCTTGCCCACCTGCGCGCGCGCGCGCCACACGACGGAGTCGTCGCGCACGAAGTAGACCTCGAAGCCGGCGACGTTCACGACCACGAACGTGGCCGGCAGGTCGTGCAGCAGCGAGCGGCCGCGCTCGAGGTTCACGCGCAGCTGGGTGAGCCGCGCGGTCGGCGGCTCGTTCAGCGCGGCGAGCGTCGCGGGCCCGACGCCGCCGTCGGCGCCCAGGCCGTGCCGGGTCTGGAACGACTTCACCGCGGCTTCGACGGCGGAGTCGTAGGCGTCTCCCGACGCCGCGCCGGGCTCGAGGTCGCCGCTCGCGACGAGCCGCGCACGCAGCTCGGCGACGCGCGAGTCCGTGACTCCCGTCTTCAACGTGGGGCCTCCGGGAACGGGCTTCCAGCCTTCCGCTGCGGCGCGCTCGCGCGCGTACGCGGCGACGAGCTTCCTGTACAAGTCGTGGTCGGGCTTCTCGCGCTGGATGCGCGCATACACCTCGCTTGAGTCGATGATCGACTGCACGAAGCCCGCCGGGTCGTCGCGGTGGATCTCGCGCGTGAAGTTCCAGTTCGCGTCGAACGTGCGCGGGTCGACCTTGCCGAGGATCAAGTGGTAGAGGAGGCGCACGAGTGCCTCGGTCTGCAGGAGGTCCCAGTCGACGCGCGCTTGTGCGAGCGCGTTCGGCGCGAGCGCCGCAGCGCGGGCGCGCTCGAGCGGCGTGCGCAGGTAGTCCTCGGGGTCGAGCCCGTCGGCGTCGATGTCGCGGATGGCGCGCGCCAGGTCGTCGCTCGCTGCGGGTGCGGTCCACTCGAGCGCGAAGCCGCGGCGCTCGTACAGCTGCGAGAGCAGCCGCTGCGCCGCGATGCGCACGCCGTCGATCTCCGGCTCGGGGCTCGCGCGCAGGAGCTCGACGCGCTCGCGCACGAGCTCGGTGTCGGGCGCGGGCGCTTGCGCCCGTGCCGTGGCGCAGAGCAAGAAGGTGGCGGCGAAGGCGGCGGCGGCGCGGTGCATGGGGCTCCCTGGCGATTTCGCGCGCAACACGTACAACTCCTGCGCACCGCGATGCAAGCGCGCCTTCTCATGCGACTCTGCTTGGCCCTCTGGGTCTCGGCCGCCGCGTCCGCGCGCGCGGACGGCGGGCGCTTCTGGGACGGCGACGCCACGCGCGCGCGCTTCGCGCTGCGCCAGGGCGGACTCGAGACGCGGCTGCGCGTCTGGATGGCGGCCGTGCTGCCGGGCGGCGAGCTCGAGATCTCGGCGCTCGACCGCGCGGGGGCGACGCTCCCGCTCGAGCTCTCGGGTGCGCGCGGCCTGCACTTGACACCGTCTGGTGTATGGCGACTGAAAGCGCCGAGGCAGCCGGGCGTGCTGCGTTTGCGCGCCGTGAGCCGCGACGCGAAGGACGAGATCGACCTGCGCGTGTTCGTGCTCGTGCCACGCGCGCGCGTCGCGAACGGCCGGCTCAACGGCTACGAGATCGGCGCGTACAAGCCTTCGGAGGTCGTGCAAGGCACGCGCCTCGACCCGCCCGCGGGCTTCATCGAGTTGACGCACGACGTCGAAGCCGAGCTCGTGTCGCCGCACTTCCACCTGGGCCAGTTCGCCTGCAAGGAGTCACCGGGCTACCCGCGCTATCTCGTGATCGATCCGCGGCTCGTCGCGAAGCTCGAGGCGCTGCTCGACGCCTTGCACGCGCGCGGCATCGCTGCCGAGAGCCTCACGGTGATGAGCGGCTACCGCACGCCCGCGTACAACAAGTCGATCGGCAACCACACCGACTACAGCCGCCACCTGTACGGCGAGGCCGCCGACGTGTTCGTCGACGACTCGCCGCGCGACGGCAAGATGGACGACCGGGACGGGAGCGGCGCCGTCGACGCGCACGACGCCGAGCTCGTGTTCGGCATCGCAGACGCGCTCGACCGGCGACCGAGCGAGGACTGGACCGTCGGCGGTGCAGGCTTCTACGCCGCGACCGACGCGCACGGCCCGTTCGTGCACGTGGACGTGCGCGGCCGCGCAGCGCGGTGGTGACTCAGCCGTCGTAGAAGTACGGCGAGTGCAGCCCCAGCAAGGTGCGCTCGCGCGGCGACGCGATGCGCGAGATCGCCTCCTGCGAGAGCTGGTTCGCGTCGGCCGTCGTGCGGATCCGCTGTGCGAGATCGCGCCGCGCGTAGTGCACCTGCAGGAACAGGCGGCCCGTGCCGCCGGGCTTCGCCCGCAGACCGCGGTGCCACGCGTCGGAGACGAACAGGCCCACGTCGCCTGCGCGCGCCTCGAGCGCCACGGCGCGCCGGCCTTCGTAGTCGAGCGACTCGTCGTTCATGCGCTCGAACGGCGGCAGGCGGCCCGAGCGGTGGCTGCCGGGGATGACGGCCGTCGGCCCGCACTCGAGCGGACAGTCGCGCAGGTACAGGTGCGCGCCGATCGCAAAGACCGGGTACGGGATGCGGTCGTCCCAGGCGACGCCTTCCGGGCGCGGCACGTGCGGCCCCGCGTCGCAGTGCCACGGACCGCCGCCGAAGCTCGCCGGGTTCCACCAAGCGGTGTTGGCGATGACGTGGCAGTCCTCGCCGAGCAGCGGCTCGATCACGTCGAGGATCGCGCGCGTTCCGACCGCCGCCTGACAGCCGGGCGCGCGGTTCAGCATCTCGTAGCGGAACTCCGACTTGTCGCCGCGGCCGCGCTCGGCCGGGTACAGCTCGAACGCTTTCGCGATTTCGTCGGTCAGGACGGCGATGCACCCCGGGTCGAGCGCGCCGCGCAGGACCGCCCAGCCCTCGCGCTCGAGCTGCGCACTGGCCTCGGGCGCGTCGCCCCGGCGCACCGTCAAGTTGCCGCCGACCCGCTTGATCATGCCTCGATGGGACCAGACGCAGCCGGCTTTCGTCAACCGCTCGTGCGCGCCGTCACTGTCGTGTGTCGGCGCCGTCGGAGAATGCCGGGAACACCACGGAGGGAGTCCCCCATGCCCACCCGCAGCCTTGCCGCCGCCGCGTTCCTCGCCGTGCTCTCGTTCGCCAGCTCCGCGTTCGCCACTCGCTCGAGCCACGGAGCGGTCGTCAAACCCGGCGGCTCGATCCAGGCCGCGGTAGACGCTGCGAATCCCGGCGACACGATCACGGTGCTGCCCGGCACGTATCGCGAAGCCGGCACACCGTGTCCCACGGATCCGACGCACACGTGCGCGGTGGTCGTGACGAAGGCGAACATCCACCTCGTCGGCCTGCCGTTCGGCGCGAAGCGGGTGGTGCTCGAGAACGCGGGCAATCAGGACCAGGGCATCGCCATCGCGCCCACCGGCGTCGACGGACCGACGTGTCTTGCGGACGCTACGACTCACCTGGCCGGCGCGTCGGTCAGCGGGTTCACCGTGAACGGTTTCGGCGGCGAAGGCATCTTCCTGTTCTGCGTCGACGGCTTCAGCGTGACCTTCAACGCGGCGAACGACAACGCCGAGTACGGCATCTTCCCGTCGCACGCGTCGAAGGGCACGATCGCGCTGAACGTGGTCACCGGCTCGAACGACACCGGCATCTACATCGGCCAGTCGTCGAACGTCGACGTCTCGAACAACTTCGTGCACGGCAACGTGAGCGGCTTCGAGATCGAGAACTGCAGCAACGTGCGCCTGCACGACAATGCGTCGACGGGCAACACGGGCGGCATCCTGAGCTTCACCCTGCCCTTCCTCGACGTGAAGCAGAACACGAACAACCGCATCGACCACAACTGGGTGCAGGGCAACAACAAGGCCAACACGTGCGTCGATCCGACCGACGAGGTGTGCGGCGTGCCGGTCGGCACGGGCATCCTCGCGCTCGCCGTCGACGACAACCGCATCGACCACAACGTGGTGCTCGACAACGACTCGTACGGCATCGCGGTGGCGAACTTCTGCCTGGGCAACAAGCTGCCGTCCGACGTGTGCGCCATGCTCGACATCGACCCGAACCCCGACAACAACCAGGTCGACCACAACGCCGCGTTCGGCAACGGCAAGAGCCCCTCGCCGCTGGTCGACCCCGTGTTCGGCGATGACCTCGCGTGGGACGGCTCGGGCACGGGCAACTGCTGGTCTGCGAACGCGTTCAAGACGTCGTTCCCGGAGGACCTGCCGACCTGTCCGTGACGAGCGCTTCGGGTAGGATGGCGCGCGGGAGGATCGCGCGATGACGATCGAGGGCGGCTGCTACTGCAAGGCCGTGCGCTACAAGGCGGAAGGCACGCCGATGTTCAAAGGGCAGTGTCACTGCCGCGAGTGCCAGTACTTTTCGGGCGGCGAGCCGAACGTCATCGTCGCGATGCCGGGCGCCACGTTCCAGTACACGAAGGGTGCGCCCAAGGGCTTCGCCCGCAAGGACCTGCCGAAGGCCGTCACGCGCGAGTTCTGCCCCGACTGCGGTACGCACCTCCTCACGCGCGCACCGACCGTGCCCGGCGCCGTGATCCTGAAGGTCGGCACGTTCGACGATCCCAAGCTCTTCGGTGGGCCGCAGATGGCGATCTACACCATCGACAAGCAGCCCTTCCACCACATCCCGTCGGGCATCCCCTCGTTCGAGCGCGTGCCGGGCTGAGCCGAGTCACTCCCTAGTCGCGCGCACGTCCGTGCGCCCCGGTGCGCTTGCGCTCGAGGTTCGTTGCGTGCACTATTGACACAACTAGTGTCAATAGTTGCGGAGGGCGCGATGGTTCGTGGACTTCTCGGCGTGGTCGCGGCGGCCGCGCTGGTCTTCGGCGGCGGCTGGCTCGCCCTGCGCGTGCCCGCCGTGCAGGACGCGGTGGCGAGGCGCGTGATCGCGCGCGCGGTGGCTCCGCAGCTCGACCCGCTCTTCTCCGACGACGCACTGCGTGCGTACCTCTGCGGCTCCGGCTCGCCACTGCCCCACGCGACGCGCGCGAAGGCGTGCGTGGCGGTGTTCGCGGCCGGCCGCTTCTGGATCGTCGATACGGGCCCGGGCTCGTGGAACCGTCTGGCGCTCTCACGCATCGACCCGGCGCGCATCGGCGCCGTGTTCTTGACGCACTTCCACTCCGACCACATCGGCGACCTGGGCGAGTTCAACTTGAACACGTGGGTCGCCGGCCGGCCGAGCGCACTGCGCGTGTTCGGGCCGCCGGGCGTCGAGCGCGTGGTCGCGGGCTTCTCCGAGGCCTACGCGCTCGACACGGGCTACCGCATCGCGCACCACGGCGCCGACTTCCTGCCCGCCGACGCCGGCAGGATGCTCGCGAAGCCCATCCCGTCGCTCGACGAGAACGCCGAGCGCGCCGTCGTGTTGGAAGAGAACGGCCTCACGGTGAGCGCCTTCCAGGTACACCACGATCCCGTGAAGCCCGCGTACGGCTACCGCTTCGACTACAGAGGCCGCTCGATCGTGATCTCGGGCGACACCGCAAAGTGTGAGTCCGTCGCCCGCGCGGCGAAGGGCGCCGACGTGCTCTTCCACGAGGCGCAGGCGAACCACCTGATCGCAATGATCGGCGCCGCGGCACAGGCCGCGAACCGCCCGCGAGCGGCGAAGATCATGGCCGACATCCCGTCGTACCACACCACGCCCGTCGAGGCCGCAGAGATCGCGAACGAGGCCGGCGTGCACCTGCTCGTGCTGTATCACCTGAACCCGCCGCCCCCCACGAAGCTGATCGAGCCCATGTTCGCGCGCGGCGTGGACGAGGCGCGCCATGGCGATTGGACGCTCGGCGACGACGGCCTGCTCGTCGAGCTGCCCGCGGGTACCGACCGGGTGATCGTGAGAAAGCTCGACTGACTACTTCGCGAAGAGCGCCTCGAGCCCGGTGCCCGCCAGCAGCGCGTCGGCCGCGCGCCGGTCGGCGTCGCCGAGCGCGGCGCGCTCCTCGCGCAGCCACTCGAGACACTTGCCCTGGTACGGGAACGGCTTCGAGACCCAGTCGCGGCCGTCGATCCGACACTCGACCTTGTCGGCGCCGCGCGCGAGCGCGGCCGCGTTCGCGAGCAGGAACGGCGCGTACGTGCGGCCCGCCTCGGCCAGCAGCGGGCGGAACGTCTCGGGCACGGCGTCGCGCCGGAGCCACGCGTCGTCGCCCGGCTCGATCCCCGACAGGTCTTCGACCACGTCGACCCACGCGACCACGCGCGGCGCGATCGTGAGCGCGAGCTTCGCGGGCGTCGGGTCGAAGCCGGCCAGCTGCGTGAGCTGGCCGTACAGGCCGAAGTCCGCGGCGCCAGGGCGCGCGCCCATGACGAAGCGCGAGCGCTCCAGGTGCGCGTCGAGCGCGTGCAACAGCCGCACGTAGCTGTCCTCGATGAGCGGGCCCGTGGTCGGATTCGAGCCGACGACCCACAGCCGGTCGATCTGCCGCTTCGCGACGAGCTCGCCGAACGCGCGCAGCTCGGCTTCCGGCGAGTCGGTGCGGCGCCAGCGCGGCAGAATCGCAGCCGCCTTCGCGATGTCGGCCGCGTACACCCAGCGGTAGTGGAACATCGCCTTGGTGAGCCACTCGTCGGCGTAGTCCTCGACGAGCGAGTCGAGGAGCGCGACGACGGGATCGGCCGGGCGCACCGCGCGGCCCGCGTACTCGCGCTCGAGCGCGCGGATGAGCGGCGTCGAATCGACGCGCGCCTCGAGCGCGCCGCCGGGCCCCGTGGGCCCGACGAGCTGCGGCAGGAGCGACACGCGCGGCTGCGGCAGGTAGCGCGCGTCGGGCGAGCCGTGCTGCACCCAGCGATGCGGAATGCGGCGATAGCGCAGCACGGCGCGCAGCTTGCGGCTGTACGGCGAGCCCGGCGCGCCGGCGATCACGAGCGCCTCGGTCATCGCTTCCCCCTTCGCGCGCGCAGCCCCGCGGTGAGCGCGAGCGCCGCGCCTTCCAGCACCCCCGACGCGCGCTCGCGCGACAGCTTCTGATCCACGCGCAGCCGGTCCCACGCCTCGAACGACAGCACCAGGTCGAGTGACTCAGCCACGCTCTCGGGCGCGTGCGCCAGCTCGGGCAGGGCGGTCCACAGCCGTTCGCGGAGCTCGCGCACGTAGCGCAGGTGCTGGCGCTGCAGGAACGGCGAGCGCCGGCGCGAGACTTCCTGCGCGCGCAGATACGGCGCCGTCGCTTCGTAAAACGCACTGCGCAGCGCCACGACGCGGCGCAGCCGCGTCTCGATCGAGCCCTCGGTCGGCGCGTCTGCGATGAGCGGCCGCGCCTGGGCCAGGATGCGCGCGCCGAGCTCGGCGTACACCGAATCCATGTCGTCGAAGTGGCGGAACACGCTGCGCAGGCCCACGCGCGCGCGCTCCGCGACCTGCTGCGCCGTGGGCTGCACGATGCCCTCGCCGACCAGCGCGTGCAGCGCGGCCACGATCGACTCGCGGCTCCGCTCGCCTCGCCGCGCACGCCCGTCGAGCGCGGCGGGTCTGCGCGCCGAGATGCGGATCGCCATGCGGGGATTCTGGCACGGTGACTGCCGATAGATCAAGACTTTCGCTTGATTCTGACACTCTTACTGCCATAATCGCGCGCATGACGGTCGCGATCTGGCTCGCCGCGGGGCTGGTCTATCTCGCCTTCTGGAGCTGGTACGTGGGCTGGCGGGGCCCGCTCGCGACGGGCGAGATCGACGCGTACTTGAAGAAGCTCGCCGCCGACCCCGGCGTCGACTCCGAACGCCGCGATCGCATGCGTGGCTTCCTCGAGTCCGACGACGGGCGCGAGTTCATCATGGTGAACCTGATCCGCCTGCAGCCCGAGCCCATCGCGCCGCCGGGCGGGGGCGCGCCGCAGCCGCCGCTGCAGGTGCTGCAGGGCTACACCGGCCCGTTCATGCGCGCGCTGTTCCGCCGCGGCGGCCATCCAGCGCTCATGGGCCGCGCCGCCGCCGGCTATCTCGAAGCGTGGGGCGTCGAGAAGAACCCCGGCTGGACCGTCGTGGGCTGCATCCGCTACCGCAGCCGCCGCGACCTGGCCGAGATGGCGAGCATGCCGGCGTTCGCGCACATCCATCCGTTCAAGCACGCGGCCATCGCGAACACGCTCGCGTTCCCCATCGCGCCTGCGCGGCTGTTCTTCTCGCCGCGGGTGGTGGTGGCGCTGGCGCTCGCGCTCGTGGCCGCGCTGCTCGGGAGGTGACCGCATGCGCCGCTTCCTCGCTCTGACGCTTCTCGGTTCAGTCATCCTCGCCGGCGCCGTGTGGGCGAAGCGCGAGTACATCCTGCTGCACGCGCCGGGCTGGATCGCGCGAGTGCGCGATCCCATCGGCCCGTTCCGCGAAGTGAGCTGGCAGCCCGGTCCCGAGGCGCCGCCCTCCGGCCCGCGCCCGCCGAACGTGGTCGTCATCGTCGCCGACGATCTGGGCTACAACGACCTGACCTTCGGCGGCGGCGGCGTCGCAAACGGCGCAGTGCCCACGCCGAACATCGACTCGCTCGCGCGCGACGGGGTCGAGTTCACGCACGGCTACGCGGGCAACGCCACGTGCGCACCGTCGCGCGCGGCGATCATGACGGGCCGCTATCCGACGCGGTTCGGCTTCGAGTTCACGCCCGCGCCGAAAGGGCTCATGCGCCTGTTCGCACACTGGAACCAGGACACCGACCCGCCCGCGGTGTACTTCAAGGAGCGCGAGAAGGATGTCCCGGAGCTGGCGCGCGAGGGCCTGCCCTCCTCCGAGATCACGCTCGCCGAGCTCATGCACAAGCAGGGCTACCGCACGTTGGGCTTCGGCAAGTGGCACCTCGGCGAAGCGGGCCCGATGCAGCCGCAGAATCGCGGCTTCGACGAGTATCTCGGCTTCACCGCGGGCGGCTCGATGTATCTCGACCCCGACGACCCGAACAGCGTGCGCTCGCAGCAGTCGTTCGACCCCATCGACGCGTTCCTCTGGGCGAACCTGCGCTGCTCCGTGACCAAGGACGGTGGGCCGAAGTTCAAGCCCGACCTCTACATGACGGACTACCTGGCGCGCGAAGCCGTGCGCGCGATCCAGGCGAACCGCAACCGCCCCTTCTTCCTGTATTTCGCGCCGAACGCGCCGCACACGCCGCTGCAGGCCACGCGCGCGGACTTCGACGCGCTGCCGCAGATCCAGGACCACGAGCTGCGCGTGTACGCTGCGATGATCCGCGCGCTCGACCGCGACGTGGGCCAGGTGCTCGAAGCGCTGCGCGCGAACGGCCTCGAGCACGACACGCTCGTGATCTTCACGAGTGACAACGGCGGCGCGAACTACATCGGCCTGCCCGACATCAACCGGCCCTACCGCGGCTGGAAGATGACGTTCTTCGAAGGCGGCGTGCACACGCCGTTCTTCGCGCGCTGGCCCGCGAAGCTGCCGCACGGCACACGCTTCGATCCGCCGATCGCGCACGTGGACATCTTCGCGACGGCGGCCGCCGCTGCCGGCGCGCCGCTGCCGAGCGACCGCGTGTACGACGGCGTCGACCTCGTGAAGCTCGTGCAGGGCGACCCCGACGCGCGCACGGGCCGAGCGATCTACTGGCGGTCGGGCCACTACCGCTCGATCCTCGCGCACGGCTGGAAGCTGCAGACGAGCGAGCGCCCGAAGAAGGACTGGCTGTTCGACCTGGCCGCCGACCCGACCGAGAGGGCCAACCTGGCCGATTCGCGGCCGGAGAAGCTCGCCGAGATGCGCACGGAGCTCGACGCGCTCGACGGGCAGATGGTGCAGCCCATCTGGCCGTCTCTGATCGAGGGTCCGATCCCCATCGACCGCCCGCTCGGCACGCCCGCGCAGCCTGGCGAAGAGTACGTGTACTGGGCGAACTAGCGCGCGGGATGACTGCCGGGGCGCCGTAGAGTACGGTTCCGTCCGCGATGGTTCCCGGGACGCCCCTCGAGAAGGGGCTCAAGGTCGGTGCGCTCGGCTTCGTCTCGAGCTTGGTGATCGGCGTCGCGTCCACCGCGCCGGGCTACAGCGTCGCGGCGTCGCTCGGCGTGGTCGCCGCGGCCGTCGCGGCGCAATCGCCCGCCGTGCTGTGGCTCGCGTTCCTGCCCATGCTGTGCATCGCGCTGTCGTACTACGCGATGAACCGCGTCGACCCCGACTGCGGCACGACCTTCACGTGGGTCACGCGCAGCATGGGACCGTGGGTCGGCTGGCTCGCGGGCTGGGCGCTGCTCGTCGCCGACTTCTTGATCATGGCCAGCCTGGGGCAGATCGCGGGCCGCTACACGTTCCGGTTGTTCGGCGCGGCGGAGCTCGCGGCCAGCACGTTCTGGGTCACCGCCGTGAGCGTGGCTTGGGTCGTGGTGATGACCTGGATCTGCTACGTGGGCATCGAGGTGTCGGCGCGCACGCAGTGGTTCCTGCTCGCGGCCGAAGTCGCGGTGCTCGCGCTGTTCGCGACCGTGGCGCTCGCGCGCGTGTACTCGGGCGAGTTCACCGACTCGCTCGCGCCGAGCGCCAGCTGGCTCAACCCGTTCGAGCTCGACGGGCCGCGGCTCGACGCAGGCGTGCTGACGGCGATCTTCATCTACTGGGGCTGGGACACGGCGGTCGCCGTGAACGAAGAGACGGACCGCGCCGAGCACACGCCGGGACACGCGGCCGTGCTGTCCACGTTCCTGTTGCTCGGCATCTACCTGCTGGTCGCGGTGGCGGCGCAGGCGGTGCACGGGCCCGCGTTCCTGGCCGCGCACAGCGAGGACGTGCTGTCCGCGCTCGGCGGCCAGGTGCTGCCGTTCGGGCTCGACAAGCTGCTCGACGTGGCGGTGCTCACGTCGGCCTCGGCCGCCACGCAGACGACGATCCTCCCGGCGACGCGCTCCATGCTCGCAATGTCCGCGCACGGCGCGGCGCCGCGCGCGCTCGGCGCCATCTCGCCGCGCTACCTCACGCCGGGCGTGTCCACGTTGTGGATGGGCGCGATCTCCATCGTGTGGTGCATCGCGCTGTCGCTCGTGTCCGACCATGTGATCGCGGACTCGGTCACCGCGACGGGCCTCGCGATCTCGTTCTATCTCGGCATCACGGGTCTCGCATGCGTGATCTACTTCCGCAAGGCGCTCTGGAACGACCTCCGCACGTTCACGGTCGCGGGGCTCGGGCCGTTTGCGGGCTTTGTGGGATTGGGCTGGGTGTTCGTGCGCTCGTGCGTGGAGCAGGAAGGCTTGCCGCTGGCGATGGCGCTCGTGTCGATGGCGCTGGGAGTCGTGCTCATGCTGTGGATGTGGCGCGTCGATCCGACCTTCTTCCAGCGCAAGTCGGAAGCAGCGCACCCGGACACGCGGCTGTGAAGCGCGCGCTGCTCGCGCTGGTGTTGCTGTGTCTCGCGGCGCCGGCGCGCGCGTGGGACGACTTCGGGCACATGCAGGTGGCAGCCGTCGCGTGGGCGAAGCTCACGCCTGCGGCGAAGGCGCGCTTCGCGACGCTGCTCGAGCGCAATCCCAGCTATCCGAACTGGATCGTCGGTGCGAAGAAGGAGGACCGCACGCGCGTGGCGTTCCTGCGCGCTTCGACGTGGCCCGACGCGATCCGCTCCGACTCGCACTACGACGACGACTCGCAGGACTCGCAGACGGCCGCGCAGAACGTCGGCTACGCGGACTTCTTCCGGCACAAGTACTGGCACTTCGTCGACCAGCCGTTCTCGCCCGACAACACGCCCACGGTCCCCGCGCCGGCGCCGAACGCGGCCTCGCAGATCGCGCTGTTCCGCGCCGCGCTCGGCTCGCACGACGCGAGCGACGAGGTCCGCTCCTACGATCTGGTGTGGCTGCTGCACCTGGTGGGCGACGTGCACCAGCCGCTGCACTGCGTGTCGCGCTACGACCAGGCCGACCCGAAAGGCGACCGCGGCGGGAACACCGTGCGCATCGAAGGCAACGACGCGCCGGTGCCGTGCGACGACCCGCGCTTCTGTCCGTACGGGCCGCCGGGGAACCTGCACGCGTTCTGGGACGACCTCTTGGGCTCGAGCTACTCGATCGCCGCGGCGACTGCGGCCGCCGCGGCGCTGCCGCAGCCGAGCGCGCGGCTGGCCGCGATCGCGGACGAGAACGTGTGGATCCAGGAGAGCTTCGACCTGGCGCAGAGCTCGGTGTATGTAACACCGATCGGTGTCGGGCGCGGGCCGTTCCAGCTCGGCGGCACTTCGTATCAGCGCAAGGCGATCGCGCTCGCGAAGACGCGCGTCGCGCTCGCCGGCGCGCGGCTCGCGAACCTGCTCAACGCCGCCGTCGCAAAGGAGGCTTCGAAGCACTGAGGCCGAGCTCGTCGCGCGCGACCGCGAAGAGCCCGCGCTCGATCTGCAGCACGGCCGCCTCCACCGCTTCGTGCGAGGCCTCGCCGCGCAGCCACACGGTGGCCGCCTCCATCACGAGCGCGTGCACCAGCCGCACGTGCAGGCGGATCGAGGCCGCGGGTGCGCGGATGGGTACGCGTGTTCGCGCCGCGCGTCGCCGCGTACCAGGTGCACGACAACTGCGACGGCGGCGGCATGTGCCCGAACGTGGAGCGGCTCGACGCCGAGCTCGGGCCTTCGGCGCCACCGTCGACGACAGCATCATCGACGCGCGGCAGACCGCGGTGAACCTGCTCGGCCTGCGCAACCACGTGCGCTGGCCCAAAGATTGGACCGAGGAGATGCTGCGCTTCCTGGCGCAGCACCCCCTCGGTCGGTGACTCGCTCGCTCGCGACCGGCTAGTCGCCCGAGCCTTGCAGGATTCCCAGCAGGCCGAACGGCTGCGACGGGACGATCTCCCAGGTCTGGTTGTCGCCGTGCTGCTGCGTGTAGAACACGCGCCAGCCCAAGACGAACGGCAGCGGGAGCTTCGCGCCCAGGATGCCGTTCACGCCCGGATCACCGTCCGAGACGTGGAAGCCGGTGATCTCGTTGTCGCCCTCGTTCTGGAAGCCGTCGAACGCGCCGAGGCCCGAGTCGATCGTGGCCGAGGTATCGCGGCCCAGCGCGAGGATGCGCACGGGCTGGTTCTGCGACTTCGAGAAGTCGAGGCGCGTGTCGAACAGGAACGCCGAGTCGAAGGCGTTGCGCTGCGTGTGCAGCGTGTCGCCTGCGTCCTCGACGAACACCACGTCGTTCGCCGTCAGGAAGTTGCAGTTGTCGAAGCCCGTGTGCGCGACGTCGCTCTTGAAGAAGATCGTCACCGTGCCGCTGTCGCCGCCCGTCTGGCCGAGCGACACCTTGAAGATGCCGCCGAAGCCGCCGAAGTCGGCGCCCGCTTCGGTGCGCGCGTCGGTGTCACCCGTCTCGGAGAAGAAGAACTGCGTGAAGCGCGTGCCGGGCCGGAACACGCCGTTCTCGGGCCGCTTGAACGGCGTGCCGCCCGCGGCTTTCGCGAGCGCGTTCGCGTCGAACACCGCGGTCCCGTCGGTGGCGTCGTCGTGGATCGTCACGAACTTCGCCTTGAACGTCTTTCCGTAGCTGTGCATGTCCTTGATGTCCTGCGACAGGATGTCCGCGTCGACCTGCCCCGGGTGGAACACGATCGGCTGGCCCGGGCTCGCGAGCGACTGGAGCTGCAGCACCTGCAGCTTCCCGCCCGCCGCGAGGTTCGTCCTGTCCTTCGGCACGAAGCGGTAGATGAAGCTGTTGGGCTGCTTCGCGTGCGGGTTCGCGGTGCCGAGCGGACCGCCGACGTCCTCGACGAGCCACAGGTTGCCGTTCGAGTCGTTCTGGATGCCCTCGTAGCCCGCGTGGCCGAAGGCGAACGACAGATCGTCCACCGTCGACGGCACGTCGAGCGTGGCCTGGTACACGCCCGGCGCGCCCGAGTTCTCGGTCGTGAAGAGCAAGCGCTTCGCGAACGGATCCCACGTCGAGCCGTCGATCGCCGCGATGGCCGCACCGCTCGAATCGTGGTCGGCGAGCAAGGTCACGCGGTGCGCGCCGTCGGCGTCCAGGTTGACGCGCGAGATGAACGAGACGCCGCCTGCCGAGCTCTCGTGACCCTGGAACAGGAAGCGGTGCCCGTAGTCGTAGTTCGGATCGGCGCCGGTGGCCGAGTCGAGCACCAGGTACGTGTTCTTGTCGGGCTCGGTCTTCGTCGCTTCGACGACGCCGGCCGGGCTCGGCACGGCTCCGGGCGCCGGGATCATCGTGCCGTCGCCGAAGTAGCCGTAGAACGGGCTGTTGGCGGTCGGGTTCTCGAGCGCATACGAGCCCTGCGCAGCGATCACTTCGCTGAGCTCGGGCGACAGGATGTTCGGACGCGTGAAGCCCGTCGCCTTGGTGTTGGCGCCCGGAACCGGCGTGAGTCCGCCGGCATGCGCGGTGAGTGTGACCGCGCTCACGCCGCCTGCGACGAGGACGGCCTTGAACAAAGACAAATTTCGCATGAGTTCCTCCCACTGGATCCGCCCGGTGTGGGCGGGCCCGTAGGAGACGACACGGCCCGTGTCACTCGCGCAGAGGCCGCGCGACGATCGTGTTGCAAATTCGCGGGCGAGGGGTGGGCTAGGGCTTCACGAAGCGCAGCATGAAGCGGTCGCTCGTGCCGCGCTTCTCGCCGGCGGCGCGCGGCGAGGTGTTCCAGGTGCGGTCGTCTTCGGGGTGGCGGTACACGCTCGAGGCGGCGTCGAGCTTGAAGCCCGCCTTCTCGACTTCGGCGGTGAGCAGGCTCTCGTCGATGCGGTGCAGCGAGAGTGACTCGATGCCGCTCTTGGGAATCGCGCTGTGGTCGACGATTCCGTACACGCCGCCCTTTTTGAGGGCCTTCAACACGGCGGCATTGATGGGCTTGCGGTCGCCGCCCTGCAGCACGATGTCGTGGTAGTTCATGTTCATGACCACGACGTCGAGCGAGTCCGGCGGGGCCGGCAGGAAGTCCGGCTCGCTGAACGACTTGTGCACGGGCGTCACGTTCGCGAGCACGGGGCGCTTCAGGCGCTCCTGCCACGCGTCCTCGATCTGCTTGCGGTCGGGCGGGAACACGGGCTCCTGCGACCACACCTTGCCGCTCGGGCCGACGACGCGCGACAACAGCTCGGTGGTGTAGCCGCCGCCCGCGAACAGGTCGGCGACGTTCATGCCGGGCGCGACGCCGAAGAACGCGAGCATCTGCGCGGGCTCGCGGCCGGCGTCGAGCGCCTTGTCCGCGTCGGGCCGGTCGGCCGCGGCGACGGCGTCCTTGATCGCTGCGGGGATCTTGTCGGCGGGCAGCGGGCCCTGCTCGGGCACGCTCGCGGTGGCCGCGAGCGCGGTGGCTGCACACAGCGCGAGCGCGAGTCGCTTCATCCTTGTCTCTCCTCGAGCCCGTGCTGCTTCAAGCGCCACACGAGCAGGTCGATGCGGTCCTGACCGAAGAAGGGCTCCCCTTGGAACACCATGGTCGGCACGCCCCAGTGACCCGCTTTCTCGAGCGCGGCCTGGTTGTCGGCGATCGCCGCATCGAGCCGCGCGGCGTCGCGGGCAGCCGCCGCATCCGCTTCGACGAGGTCGAGCCCCGCGCGCTTCGCTGCATCGTGAAGATGCGAGCCCTCGTGCCACGCGGGCGTGCCGCCGAAGATCACGCGCGACACTTCCGTGACGAACGGCAGCCCCACGCCGCGCTCGGCCGCGAGCGCGCCGAGCCGGGTGAGCCGATGGATGTACGGCTGCTCCGCCGCGACCTTGCGCGAGGGGAACTCCTGC
>Ga0335076_10001666_pt1 | contig 21658 bp, 18 predicted proteins | sample Lox_Sample_25_FD_206717 | JGI IMG/M metagenome (GOLD analysis project Ga0335076, IMG submission 206717) | Soil microbial communities from Loxahatchee National Wildlife Refuge, Florida, United States - Lox_Sample_2.5 | ecosystem: Environmental > Terrestrial > Soil > Wetlands | place: USA... | reverse complement strand
CACCTTGAAGGTCGCAGTCGTCGACACCACACACTACGAAGGCGAGTTCACTTTCGAGCTGGTTCGACGCACGCTCGGCGACCGCCTGCACCTGCTCGACCCGTTGCGCTACGAGCTGGTCGATGTCCCGTGGCGACTGCACCACCCGATGTGGCTGGAGAACTGCGACGTTGACCTCGACTATCACTTGCGCCGGGTTACGGTGCCGGCTCCCGGCGGGCGACGAGAACTCGACCAGGTCATCGGCCAAGTCGCCTCGGCTCCGTTGCAGCGCGACCGTCCGTTGTGGGAGTTTCACTTCGCCGAAGGCCTGGCAGACCACAAGTTCGCGCTCATCGGCAAGATCCATCATGCGTTGGCCGATGGCGTGGCATCGGCCAATCTACTTGCCAGGGCAATGGATCCGAAAGAATCCGTGCCACCCGGTGGCGCTCAGGGCACCGCGGGTGCACCGCCGCCCGGGGCCGAGTTGCTGCGAGCGGCAGGGCGAGATCACCTACGGCAGATCGCGGCGCTGCCGGCAGTCGTCAAGGACGCCGCCTCGGGCTTTCGGCGGATGAGGCGGCGCTCGCGCGAACGCGTAAGGCAACCCGACCTGGCTCGGCCCTTGCAGGCGCCGCCGTCGTTCATCAATCACGTGGTGTCGCCAGCACGCAGATTTGCGACCGCAACTCTGTCGCTCGCTCAAGTCAAGGAGACCGCCAAACACCTGCAGATCACCCTCAACACGGTGGTGCTGGCCATCGCCGCAGGAGCATTACGAGAGCTGTTACTGCGCTACGACGGTCGGGCCGATCGCCCGCTTGTCGCTTCAATTTTGGCGAGCACCGTTAAGTCACCGAACCGGATCAGCGGCAACGAGCTGAGCGGAATGCCCGTGTCGATCCCGGTGCACATCGACGATCCGGCTGAGCGGGTTCGGCTGACCGCGTTGGCCGATGCGATCGCAAAAGAAAACTACGAATTGCTCGGCCCCGAAACCTACGGCAAGTTAGTTACCTACCTGCCGACCATTGTCGCTCCCTCGGCGCTTCGCTGGCTCTCGAAAAGAAGCGATCGCAACAGGCTCTTTAATCTTCCGATCTCGAATGTGCCAGGCCCTCGCGAGCGCGGCCGCTTCGGCGGCGCGCCAGTCAGCGAAATCTATTCGGCCGGCCCACTGCCGCCAGGCTGCGGTATCAACATCACGGTGTGGAGCTACGGCGAGCAACTCAACATTTCCGTGATCGCCGATGATGGCACGCTCGGCGACACCCATGAGGTGACCGACGCGATGTTCCACGCCTTCTCCGAAATACGCAAGGCATCAGGGCTTTCCGAAGAGCTGATCGAGGTTCGCACGGCGATGCCGCGAGCAGCCGCTTTTTAGCACCAGCAGCCAAATGTTCAGCCCAGCAACGGAAGCCGTCGCTGCCGGGCCAACTCGTCCAACGCAGTCTGCATCACCGACCGGACATGGGCATCAACCTCGTCGACATCGGGGTTCTCGCCGAACGACGCCGAAGGGTCGATCGGCTCCAACACCTGGGTGACGATCTTGGTCGGCAAGGGAAGGTTGACTGGCACCAGCATGCTCAGTCCGAACGGGAAGCCCAGGGTCAGCGGCAGGATGTCGGAGCGCAACCGCTTGAGGCCCAGTCGTTTTGCCAGCCAGGTTCCCCGATTCAAAAACAGCTGGCTCTCTTGGCCGCCGATCGACACCGTCGGCACGATCGGGACACCGGCGTCGATCGCGGTCTTCACGTAGCCGACGCGCCCGTTGAAGTCGATGACGTTCTGCGCCAGCGTCGGGCGATACGCGTCGTACACCCCGCCGGGGAAGGTCAGCACGATGCCACCCGATCGCAGTGCTGCGGCGGAGTTTTGCCGGCTTGCGTGGATATCACCGACACGGGTCATCCATTCAGACAACGGTCCAAGGAAAAGGCCGTCATGACCGAGGGTGTAGAGGGGGCGCTTATAGCCGAAAGCGTTGTAGAAGGCCGAGGCGAAGATCAGCACGTCGGGGGTGAGCATGCCGCCGGAGTGATTGGAAGCCACCAGTGCGTCACCGGTGGGCGGGATTGACTCCACACCCCGCACTTCGGGGCCGAAACCAACGCTTGGCCAGCGGCGCTGCCGCGCTGATCAGCCGTCCGGTGAGGTCAGGGTCCCAGTTGCCAAAATCATTGCTGTCAAGATCTTCTGCTGTCATATGTTTCCCCTCCGCAAGCAGTCGGTGTCAACTAACGGTCATCGGACGGCGTCCAGATGTGAGTCGGCCCGGAGCGGCCGCGCAACACGGTGTCACCGTGCGCGACCCAGTGCTCGCGCTCGGCCGCATCGGCGCGGTCGATCGCCGCCGCTGAGCACACGATCCGCCGGTCCAACTCTTTCGCGAAATCGGCCAGCCGCGCGGCCTCGTTGACCGCGTCGCCCACAACGGTATATTCGTAACGGTTTTCGGCGCCGATGTTTCCAGCGAACACCGGGCCTGCCGAGACACCGATCCCGAAGTCGACCAGCGGTAGTCGACGCAGTTGATTGCGTAGCCTGCGGGCAGTCGCCAGTGCGGCCGACGCCGATCCGTCCGATGCAAGCGGGGCCCCGAACACCGCCAGCGCGGCGTCTCCTTGGAATTTGTTAATCAGCCCATGGTGGTCGTCGACGGCGCTGACAACGATTCGAAAGAAGTCGTTGAGTACCTCGGCGACCTCTTGCGGCGGCTGGCTGGCTGCCAACGTGGTCGAGCCGACCAGATCGATAAAAAGGATGGCCGCTTCTCGCACATCGCCGGACAGCGACGTGCCTTCCTCGATCGCGCGACGGGCCACGTCGGCCCCGACATGGCGGCCGAACAGATCGCGTAACCGATCCCGTTCGCCGATTCCGGCGACCATGCGGTTGAACCCGTCTTGCAGGCGGCCGATTTCAGACTTCTCGTAGACGCCGACGAAGGTGTCGATCCGGCCTCGCTCGACCTTGGCCATCGCGTCGACAACCTCGCGCACCGGGTCCGATATCGATCGGGAGGTCATGATCATCACCGGAAGCCCGATCAGAATCGCGACGAGCGTCACCACCAGGATAGGCATCTCGACGGACCCGGTCTTCTGGATGATCCAGCCGTTGTAGCGCGTCAGCACCAGACCGGCGATCGCTAGGGATGGCAGACCGCTCCCCAGCAGCCACATGCCCACGAGTCGGGTGAGCACGCTGGGCGCAACCACCAGGCCTTCGGTCCCCTGCGTGGCCGCCAACATGATCGGCCGTAGGGATCGTTGAGTCAGCAGAAGACTGAGGCTTGACGCCGCGGTTCCTCCGAACACGACCGCCAGCAGCGTCGGGATCCACAGAGCCGCAAGGCCGTCGAGGTTCAGCACCAGATAGGTGAGGCCGCTGATGGCCCACACTACCGCGAGAATCATCGACTGGCGGGCCAGTAGGCGCATGGCCGATCGCCGCTGCTCGTGTCTCGGTTGTTGTTGAGCAACGAACCACCGCAGGACCGGAGCGAGGTTCGCGATACCGCCGGCCGCGACGGCGACGGTCCCGAGCACAACGATGATCGTCGCGGTGATCAGGCTGGTCGGAGCGAAATACGCCCGGGCGTCGCCGGAGAACTGACCGTGCAGCGGTATCACGATCGCAGCGGCATCCGCGGTGCCGATCAGATGACCGCAGGCGAGACCGGCCGCATAGCGAATCGCCATCCTGCGGCCGGTCGCCCGCTGCGCTAGTCCAGCATCGCTCACGGGATCAAGTTAGCCGAGCCCCGCCGAGCAGGCGGGTAATGAGCTACCCGGCGGGGTACCCCACGGACTTGATCTCGGTGTACTGGTCGAACCCGGCGATGCCGTTCTGGCGACCGATTCCGCTGTCCTTGTAGCCACCGAAGGGTGTGTCGGCGGCGTACGCAGCGCCGCCGTTGACGCCCATGAACCCGGCCTTGATCCGGCGGGCTACCGCCAGCGAACGTTCCAGCGAGCCCGACATCACGTTGCCGGCCAACCCGTACTTGCTGTCGTTGGCGATCCGGATCGCGTCCTCCTCGTCGTCGAACGGGATAACCGCCAGCACCGGACCGAAGATCTCCTCCTGGGCGATCGTCATCGAGTTGTCGACGTCGGTGAAAAGCGTTGGGCGGACGTAGTATCCCTTGTCGAAGCCGGTTTCGGCATCGGGGCCGCCGACCAGCGCCGTGGCGCCTTCTTCGACCCCCTTGCGGATGTAGCCCATCACGCGGTCGCGCTGCTTTTCCGAGATCACCGGACCGCACAAGGTTCCGGCATCCTGCGGATCGCCGCACGTGACGTTCTCGTAGATGCCCTTCAGGATCGCCACACCCTCCTCGTAGCGCGACCGCGGCAACAGCATCCGCGTGGGGTTCGCACAGCCCTGCCCGGCATGCATGCACGGCGCGATGCCGATCGCACACGCCAACCCGAAGTCGGCGTCCTCCAACACAATGGTGGCCGACTTGCCGCCAAGCTCCAGAAACAGCCGCTTCATCGTCGCCGCGCCCTTTTCCATGATCCGCTTGCCGACCACCGTCGAGCCGGTGAAAGAGATCAGGTCGACCTTCGGCGACAGCGTGAGCTCCTCGCCGACAAAGTGATCCGATGCGGTGACGACGTTGACGACCCCGGCGGGAATGTCGGTCTTTTCGACGATCAGCCGACCCAGCCGGGTCGCGTTGAACGGGGTGTTGGGCGCAGGCTTGAGGACGACCGTATTTCCGGTCCCCAGTGCTTGCCCGAGCTTGTTGATGGTGACCTCGAACGGGAAGTTCCACGGCACGATCGCGCCCACCACACCCACCGGCTCCCGCCAGACCTTGATGGTGGTGTTGGCGCCGGTGAGGCTGATGACCCGGTCACCCAGGTCGGTTTCCCAGGCATAGTCGTCGATCAACCGGGCCGGGTACTTCAGGCCATCCTGCAGCGGGGCGTCCAGCTGGGGGCCGAAGGTGATCGCCCGCGGGGAGCCGACCTCGAGGATGAGCTCCTCGCGCAGCTCCTCCTTCTCCTCCTCGATCGCCTCGTGCAGTTGCAGCAGGCAGCGCTTGCGCAGCTCGCGGTTGGTCGACCAGTCGGTCTCGTCGAAAGCCCGCCGAGCAGCGTCGATGGCCCGGTGCATGTCTTCTTTCGACGCGTCGGCGACTTCGCCGATCGGCTCCTCGGTCGCCGGATTGATGTTGGTGAACGTCCCGGCCTGGCCGTCGACGAGCTTGCCGTCGATCGTCATCTTCGGCTCGAAGCGGACCTTTACAGCCTCAGTCATGTCTGTCACTCTCTTTTGACTCGGTAGACCCCTACGGAGAGCCTTACTGGAAACTAGCCGATTGACAAGATGCAACCGTTGCTGGGTGGGCTACTGGGGGTCGAACAGCACCGGGACCGACGTCGGTGACCGGAAGACTTGCCCGCGGACGTGTGGGTCATCCGCGTCGGGGTCCAGCCGGAGATTCGGCAACCGGTCGAGCAGAAGGTTGATTGCGGTGCGCATTTCGAGTCGTGCCAGATGCATGCCGAGGCAGACGTGCACGCCGTGCCCCCAGCCCAGATTGGCCCGAGCCTCCCGGTGAATGTTGAACGTGTCCGGATCCGGGTAGCGATCTTCCTGCCGGTTGGCCGAGCCCAGCATCGGCATCACCGTCGCCCCGGCCGGGATCGCCACCCCACCCAGTTCGGTGTCGCGGGTCGCCACCCGGGTGATGGTCAGTAGCGGGGGCTCCCAGCGCACACCCTCCTCGATGGCCTGCGGCAGCAGTGACCGGTCCGCCCGTATCGCGTCCAATTGGGCGGGATCCGACAACAGGCCGAGGAGCAGGCTGCCCAGCGCCCGGTAGGTCGTCTCCACACCGGCCGGCAGCAGCAGCCGCAGGAACGAGAAGATCTCCTCGTCGGCGAGCTTCTCCCCGTCAATCTCAGCTGCACCAAGTGCACTGATCAGATCGTCCTTCGGCTCGGCGCGGCGGGCCTCGAGGATCGGCGCGAAGTAGTCGCATAAGGCAGCCGACGCCGCGAGCCCCCGTTCCGGATTCATCAGCCAGCTCAGCAACGAAATCGACCACCGCTGGAACTGCGGGTAGTCCTTTTCCGGCAAGCCCAACAGACCCGCAATGATCTGGCTCGGATAGTCGAAGGTGAACTCCTTGACCAAGTCCGCCTTGCCGTTCGGTGCGAAGTTGTCGATCAGGCTGTTCGCCACCCGGCCGACCAACTCGTCCTGCCAGCGCGCCAATGACTTCTGCGAGAACGCCTTTGATACCAATGAGCGCAGCCGGCCGTGGATCGGCTCGTCCATGCCGAGCATTACGCCTTCACCCAGCACGGGACCGAAAGCTGCGATGACAGCCGACGACGAAAACGTCTCGTTGTCGCGCAGCATCTGCTGCACATCCTCATGGCGGTACACGATGAACATCGGCAGCGATTCCTCGTGCGGCAGCGCCCCCGACGTCTCTAGTCGCTGGACCGGTTCCTCGCGGCGCAACCGCGCCAGCTCGGTGTACGGATCGCGCACGTCACCGGAGATCGCGTCGTCGAAAGACCCGAAATCCTCCAGGTCGTCAAAAAGCTGTTCCATTCCTACTCCCCATTTCCCTTGCGGCGCCGCGCCGCCAACCGTTGCAACACCGGCTGCGGAAGGACTTTCGCGATCAACACCATCCCCCGTTGGGCCGCGGTCAGCGGCCAGGCCCCGTCCCGCATCGATCCCTGCCGGGGTATGCCCAGCACGATCCGCGACATGTGGTGCATACCCGAAGTCGGGAGAATTCTGTTGAATGCCAACAGCATCGAAGCATCCGGTCCCACGCCGCGGCGGCGGAATGCCTTCCGGTCTGCCAACGCCTTGACCAGTCCGTCGGTGAACCGCTCGGCCGGTCTGGCGAAACTGACCGCGAATCGTCCGCGGGTGTTCATGGTGTTGTGCAGCCGAGCGTAGGGGCCGTCGAAATTCCGGTCATCGGTCGTGCCGGCATCGGTGATGATTTCGGTGTCGTACGTGCCGGCGACCAAAACGGTGACACCGAGACCGAAGGGCGCGATCTCGCACGCCATCGACTCACCCCACCGCTCCAACGCTCCCTTGGCCGCCGAGTACGGCGCGGTGCCCGGCTGACCGCGCACCCCGGCCGCGCTGGAAACCAGCACGATGCGTCCCTCGCCCGCCGCCCGCATCGACGGCAGCAGAGCCTGGGTGAGCGCGACGGGACCCAGGACGCTGGTGGCGAACATCCTCTGCCACAGCGCCGTATCAGTCTCCTCCACCATTCCGGCTGCGGAGATCCCGGCATTGTGCACCAGTGCATAGGGTGTCCCGACGGCTTCTTCGATTGCCTTGGCCGCCGCAGCGATCGACGCGCTGTCCAGTAGGTCCAACTGCACACCCATCAGCCGGTCGTCGTCTTCACCTGCCCCCGTCGCTTGTCGTAGCAGCGGCATCCCGCGGTCGGGTGTCCGCATCGCCGCGACCACGCGCCACCCCTCGCGATACAGGCGCACGGTCGATGCGAATCCCAGTCCGCGGGACGCACCGGTGATGACAACGGTGCGCGGCTCAACCATTCGTCCTCGCGGGTTCACATCGGCCTTGACCCGGCGCCGGCGGGTCGACGTGCGGACGTCCGTTCGGCTCACCGCTCGCCCACGTCGACCAGATGCCGACTGAGAACGGACCCTGCGCGCCGGCCTTCTCGTAATAGCCCTGGGGGTCATACACTTTGGCTTCCGGATACGGCCACGGGCAGGCCACTGAAGTGGCCGAGTGGGTGACCTTGATGACCCAGAACCAAGCGCCGTAGGCGAAGTAGGACACGTTGATGATCGCGAACATCACCAGGAAGGTGCCCAGCACCGGGCGACTCGGGAAGATCTTCGCTTTCGCGGCGAGCTTCTCCGCCACCGATTTACCGGTGTCATCGCGATAGCAGAGAATCGCCGCAGGCACCATAACGAAGGTCACCGAGAACGACTCCCAGATCAGCGGGAACTGGAACGTGGTGCCGGTGAACACCGAGCCCCACGGAATCACCTGCGAGTAGATGTACATGCCCGCGTGCACGAGCTGGATCTCCAGCCACGCGTCGAACACGAAACCGATCGCGCACGTCAGCAACCCCAGGCTTACCAGCGGGTGTCGCGACACGAACGCCGTCGGTCCGTACTTGGCCTGCAGCTTGCGCAGGATCCAGACCGCCGGGAAATAAGGGCCGAAATAGAAAGTGACGTAGCCGAATACGACGAACGGCTCCACGGTCGGCGACAACGACACCAGCGGCCACGACTCCGGCCAGTGGATGAGGTCGGGGTTGTAAACCGCGAACGGTGACCAGTTCATGATCGGGTCCTGCCACACGATCAGCGTCGTGCACAGGAACATCAACATCACCGGGCTGCCCGGGTTGCGACGCCAGCCCCGGATGAACACCACCAGCAGCACCAGCAGCATGATGCAGGTGGAGATGTGCAGGAAGGTGATGTAGTCCAACCCGAACAGGAACTTCACCGGCCGCGGCCGGCCCTGCACATTCGGGTTAGCGACGCGCGGGTCGAGCGCGACGCGAGCGTTCGCGATGAAGAACAGCGCGAAGGCCGCCAGCGCGGCGCCGGCGATCCAGCCGCCCCAGCCGCGCCTTTCGCTACCTTGCGGCCGGATGGGCTTGTCGTCAGACTGGATTGGTGTGGACTGGTCCGTGGACATCGAGTCAGCCTTCCTCTCCGAAGCGATCGACCAATTTCGAGTTGACACCGTCGGCGTCGAGGGTCCGAGCCACCAGGTAGCCCGCGCCCATCCAGGCCCTGCGGGTCCATTTGCCGAAGGAAACCCGGGTGCCGGGTGCACCGGATGCGGCGGGCATCATCTTGACGCGCTCCAACGCCTCTTTAACGCCGCGCGGGCTCAGCGGGTGGGAGTCGGTGAAGGCGCGTACCAGTGTCGCGGCGACGTCGCGGTTCACCACCGGCACGCAGTATTCCGGGCGGCTGCCGTCGTATCTCTTCGCGTAGCGGTCCAGGAAATCTTGACCGATCGTGTTGCCCTCGTCGTACTGGTCGACTCCAACCCAGCCCAGGAACGCGTTCCACATGATCGGGTTCACCCAGGCGTTCTGGAAAGCCGTGGTGGTGAACCGCGGCGGGTCCCAGTCGACCGCCTCGAGCGCCGGGTTGATGAACACGATCCCGAAACCGAAACCCAGATGCACGATCGCTTCCGCCTTCGCATCGTGCAGGGTGCGCACCGCTTCGTTGATGTCCTGCGCGGTTTGGGCGATCGCCGCCTCGGCGACGATGCGAATTCCCTTGCGCGCACACGCGCTTCGCAAGTTCTTCAGGTAGCTCTCGCCGATCAGGTTCTGCTCGACGAGAACCCCGATACTGTTTAGGCCTCGCTTGGCGACCAGGTCGGCGATGAAGATCGGTTCGTCGGTCATCGACCCCTGCGGGAAGGCGAATGTCCACTCGCCGAGCCAATCGTCGGTGCCAGTGACGGCGATGGCCGGGACCTTGAATCGCTCTTCGATCGCCTCCCGCGTCGGCACACAGTTGTCGGTGATGTGCGGCCCGAACACCACCAGGCAACCCTCGTCGACGAGTTCGCCGAACGCGTCGATCACCGACTTCACCGAGCCCTTGGGCAGCCCCTCTACCTCGCGGTAGACCATCTGCACCTCCCGATCCATCAGGCCCCGCTCGCGTGCCTCTTCGAAGACGAGGTCAAAGCATCGGGTGAAGGACGCCTTCAGCTCCTCGGGAAAACCCGGTGGGAGCGTGAAGTCCATCAGGTAACCGACCTTGATCGGCTCTGCGGTGCTTTCGTAGGACATCTGACCTCCCGGGTGACAAATTCACGCGCCCGTCCGCAAACCTAATATTTGTTCAGACCCTAGCGGTGGCGGTATGCAGCGTCAATCATCAGACCCCTGCCCGCCCAGATAGATCTCGATCATCTCGCCCAGCGCCCTGCCGACAGCCACGTCGTCAGTGAGCGGTCCGGCGATCGCGGCCCGAGCCGCCTCGGGCATGGTCAGGCCCTCTGCGACAAGCCGGCCCGCCGCGATCAGCACGCGAGTCGACGCGACCTCGCGCAAACCGCCGGTTTCCAGCCGCCGGATGGCCTGCCCCAGACGCACCAGCTCGGCCGCGGTGGCACTGTCCACGCCCGCCTCGTGCGCAACGATCCCTTCTTCGACATCGGATGCGGGAAAGCCGAATTCGATGGCGACCATGCGCTGACGGGTCGAATCCTTCAGGTCCTTGAGCACGCTTTGATAGCCGGGGTTATAAGACACCACCAGGCCGAATCCGGGTGCCGCGTCGAGCGTCACACCGAGACGCTCAATCGGCAACTGCCGCCGATGGTCTGCAAGCGGATGCAGCACGACGGTGGTGTCCTGTCGGGCTTCCACGACTTCGTCGAGGTAACAGATTGCTCCCTCGCGGACCGCCCGGGTCAGCGGACCGTCCACCCACACCGTCTCGTCACCCTTCAGCAGATAGCGGCCGACCAGATCCGCCGTGGTGAGGTCGTCATGGCAGGCGACGGTGATCAGCGGCCGGCCGAGGTCGTAGGCCATCGCCTCGACGAAGCGGGTCTTGCCGCAGCCCGTCGGCCCTTTCAGGACGAGCGCCAGACCCTGGCGGTATGCCGCCTTGAAGACGGCCTCTTCGCTGCCGATCGTCTTGTAGTAGGGCCGCATGCTCTCCGCCTCGATGGTCGCGCCGTTTTGATAGGCGAGCCCGGACTCGTTGGCCATAGCTTCCCTTCTGCCCCGCCGCACCGCGGTGCCTGGAGCCTAACCGGAACAGATGTTTGTTTCAAGTCGCCCGCGAGCGGGTCCCGCACGATGGTGCGCCAACTGCGTTCTGGGACATGGCATCAGGGTGCTCGTCATGACACCCTCCGGCGAACTTCCGCTGAGCGCAGTGCCGATCGGAACAGTGGTCCGATCACGCCGGCGAGTTGATCTGGGCGTGCAATTGTCGCATGCGCGGCGCTGCCGAACACTCGGCGAAGCGATTGCACGTCGGTTCCCGCGCCGATCGTCAGGCACACACAACCTGTCCCCCGGCGGCGGGCTTCGGTCAAAGCCCGGCGCGCATCGGCGGCCCCGTAGGCCCGCTCATATCCGTGGTCATACGCGAGTCCGTCGGACAACACCACCAACAGCCGCCGCGACGTCCCCCCGCGTGCCTCCAGAACTGCCGAGCCGTGGCGGATGGCCGCTCCGAGGCGGGAGTATGCGCCGGGCTGAAGGCTGTTCAGCCTCTTCATGACGTGCGAATCGAGGTGGTCGTTGAAGCGTTTGACGGGCACCATGCTGACCGCACCGCGGCCCTGAGAGTAGTAGGCGTACAGCGCAACTCGGTCGCCCAGGTCGTGCAGCGCGACGGTCAGGTTAGCGACCGCCGCAAGCTGTTGTTCGTGCACGGTGCGGCCCGCCGTGCCGGGCTCCGCTGCCGATCCCGACACGTCAAGAAGCAGCAGCACCGACAGGTCACGTCGGCGTCGCAGGCTGTCGAGGTAGACCGCCTCGTCGGGCACCGACCCGGCCAATACCTCGACCCGGGCCTCCACCGCCGCGTCGATGTCGATGTCGTCGCCCTGCGGCTGACGGTGGCGGCGGTGCAGACCCATCCCCAGTCGCGACAGCGGCCGGCGCACGCTGATGGCTTCATCAATCGCGTAAGTCGCCGACGGGCTGATCTTCGGCTCAACCTCGCGCACCGTGCACCACGCCGGTCGGTAGGTCTTGCGGGTTGCGTCCCATTCCGGATACCGCACACCGTCGGCGGCCGTGAGTATTTTGTCGTCGTTACCGTCCGCGCTCGACGTGGAAGCCAGCGACGAGACGGCGTATAACCCGCGGTTCGCGGAGTTGGTGCGGTGGGTGGGATTGTCCGCGCCGGGCGGCCCGCCCCCGCTACTGCGCGACTTCTTCCTTTTTGAAGACAACATCTTCTTCAGCCACTTACCGATGAAGCCGCCCCCGCCGACCGGGCTGGTGAACATGTCCGGATCGTCGGAGTCGTCGATTTCGGCGTCGTCGAGCTCTTCAAGCTCCTTGGTACCGCCGCCCCGCGGAACATGGCCGGGGGTCGCCTGATCCTGTTCTTTGTCCGATTGTGAGGACGCAGCCAATAGCTTCGCCGCGCGGATCATGCCGAATTCCGGCGGCGGGTCGTCGATTACCGTCCGCCCGGCCGCAATGCTCATCGACTCGGCAGGCGAGCCGCTACGGCCCGCAATGCGACGGTCGCCCGCTGAAGCCAAAACGCCTGGTAGCACTCCGCTATTGGCGATCAGCGCGCGGTGAGCCTCGATGGCCAGAAAGCGCCTGGCCAGTCGTGGATGACGGACCAGCGGACGTACCACATCAGGGTCCAAGCTGCCGGCCGCGAGCATTGACGCTTGCACCGCGATCGCCGCGAGTTCCGCGGAACGGTCGACGAAAATCGTCTGGCCGTCTGTCCAGGATGGTTCTCCCGGTGGCAATTCGGCCACCGCCACGGGTCGGCCCGCAAGTGCAGATGCGAGCATGCCCAGGGCAGGCAACCGATCGCCTGTCACGGCCGACCTCCCAGGACGTCGTTGACCAAATATCTGTTCCAACGTAAAGTCCGGCTTGGCCGCCGTCAATCATGCGAGGTAAACAAGACAACGTGGATTTCTCGTACCCACCAGAGGTGGAACAGGTCCGCAAGGAACTGCGCGCGTGGTTGGCCGCGAACCTGACCGACGACGTTGTGACCGCGGGACGCCAGCGAGGCAAGGACGACGCCGCGTTCGAAAAACTTCGAGTATGGAACGCGACGATGGCGGACGCCGGTTGGGCCGCGGTGTCCTGGCCGCAGGAGTACGGCGGCCGCGGCGCAACTGTGCTCGAGCAACTGGTGTACGCCGAGGAGACCACCCGCGCCCGGGTGCCGATGCCGCTCAACGTGATCGGGATGAACAACATCGCGCCCGCGATCATGCAGTACGGCACCGAGGCCCAAAAGCGCACACTGCTGCCCCGCATGATGCGCGCCGACGATATCTGGTGCCAGGGAATGTCGGAGCCCGAAGCGGGCTCGGATCTCGCGTCACTGCGCACGCGCGCGGTCCGTGACGGCGACGACTTCGTGGTCAACGGACAGAAGATCTGGACCTCGTTGGGCTACCGCGCCGACTGGTGTCAGCTCTACGTGCGCACGGACCCTGACGCTCCGAAGCACAAGGGCATCTCCTGCCTGATTGTTGATATGTCATTGCCCGGCATCGAGGTCCGGCCGCTCGTCACGCTCAGCGGTGAGGCCGACTTCGCCGAAGTGTTCTTCAACGACGTGCGGGTGCCCACCGATGCGCTGCTCGGCCCGGAGAACGGGGGCTGGCGGATCGCCACAACGACGCTGAGCCACGAGCGTGCCGGCGCGGCCCGCCTGTACACCGAGATGCAGATGCGGCTGACGGAACTGGTCGCCGACCTCGCGGACGTCCACATCGATGGTCGGCCCGTGCTCGACGATCCCGCGACGTTGCACCGTCTCGGCGAAATCGCTCTGCGTATCAAATACCTCGAAGTGCTGTGTCAGCGTGCGATCTCGGCGATTCTGCACGGCGGCGACGCGTTCGGATCGGCCAGCCTCGCCAAGACGATCTGGGGCGAGGTCGGGCAGGAAATTGCGGCGCTCGCGTTCGACCTGATCGGCTCGCAGGCCGACGCCCGGCGCTGGGCCGACTATCGCTTGACGTCACGCTCACTCACCATCGCGGGCGGCACAACACAGATCAACAAGAACATCACCGCGCAGCGAGTCCTCGGGTTGCCGCGCTCATGAACCTGGAACTGAGCGACGAGCAGATCGCGCTGCGCGACACCGTGCGAAGCTTCCTTGCCGAAAAGGCTTCGATTGCCGGGCATGTCCGCCCGATGCTCGAGGATCCGACCGGCAGGACCGATGCGGTCTGGCGGGGGCTTGTCGGGCTGGGCACGACGGGGCTGCTGGTGCCGGTGGAATATGACGGCGCCGGCATGACGATGATCGAGGCCGGCATCGTCCTCGAGGAACTCGGCGCCGGGCTACACCCCGGGCCGTGGCTGTCCACGGCGGTCGCCGCGCCTCGCGCACTGACGCGGTTCGGTGTGGAAAGCGCCACGGCCGCGCCGCTTCTCAGCGGTATCGCAGACGGTTCCACCACTGCCGCCGTAGGCCCGCTGGACGGCGCTCGCCCAACCGCCGTCGAACAGGGCGACGGCTTTGTGCTGCGCGGGGCGATCGACGATGTCTTTGACATCGCCGCCGCTGACGTCCTGCTCGTGCTGGCCGACAGGCAAGACAGCGCCGGGCTTTTCGCAGTCCAGACGTCGGCGCCGGGTATCGACGTCACGCCGCGAAGCGGAATCGACCAGACCCGCAAGCACTTTCGCGTCACTCTGGACGACACGCCCGCACAGCATCTGGCCACCGCTTCGGCGGAGACTGTCGAGGCGCTCGTCGATGACGTGGTCATCGCGTGGGCCGCGGATGCGCTCGGTGCCGCGAGAGCAGTGCTGCACCTTGCCGTCGAATACGCAAAAGTTCGGCGGCAATTCGGCCAGCCGATCGGCGCGTTCCAGGCGGTACAGCACCTCTGCGTCGACATGTACGAGACGGTAGAACTCGCGCGCAGCGGCGTGATCCACGCCCTGTGGGCTGCCGATGCCGCGGATCGTGACGAGCGGCACCTGGCCGCGATGCGCGCCAAAGCGTTCGCCGGCCGGCTGGCGAGCGTTGCCGATAACGCCATCCAGGTATTCGGCGGGATCGGTTACACCTGGGAGCACGACGCTCATCTGTATTTCAAGCGCCTGCTGAGCTGGAACGCATTTCTGGGCGGACCTGACCACTATCTCGTCGACGTCGGCGCGCAGCTCGTCGAATCCGTCTTGCACTGATCCTTGGGAGGAGTAGCGATGATCGACTTCACCGGACAGGTGGCGATTGTCACCGGTGCCGGCCGCGGTCTCGGACGCCTGTATGCGATCGAGTTAGCACGACGCGGCGCCGCAGTGGTGGTCAACGATCTGGGCGGATCCATGCACGGGGATGGTGCGGACACCAGCATCGCCGACGCCGTCGTCGAAGAAATCAAGCGCGCCGGTGGTGTCGCCGCGGCGTCACATGATTCGGTGGACAGCCCGGAGGGCGGCGAAGCGATCGTCCGCACCGCACTCGACCGATTCGGTCGCCTCGACGCGGTGGTGAGTAACGCGGGCATCTTCAACAGCGTGGCCTTCGAGGACATGTCACCCGCCGATTGGCGGCAGATGCTCAGCGTGCACCTTGACGGCGGGTTCTATTTGAGCCAGCCGGCATACCGCGAGATGAAGGCGGCCGGCTACGGGCGGTTCGTGTTCATCTCCTCCTCCGGTGGCATGTTCGGGCAGCCGATGGAAGCCCATTACGCGGCCGCCAAAGCGGGTCTGGTCGGGCTGGCCAATGTCATCGCGATCGAAGGCGCCCAGCACGGCATCCTCGCCAATACCGTGCTGCCGTTCGGCTTTTCACGCATGGTTACTGAAACTGTCGGAGATCCCAAAGCACTCGAGGAAACCGGATTTCTCAAGATTATCCAGCCTGAGTTGGTCGTCCCGATCGTTGCGTTTTTGGCCAGTCGGGCCTGCGAATTCACCCACCAGAACTATTCGGCATGTGCCGGACGCTTCGCGCGGGTCTTCGTCGGTCTCGGCGTGGGTTGGCTCGCCGAAGCGGACACCAACCCGACCGCCGACGACGTCGCGGCGCATCTCGCCGAGGTCGCTGCCACCGAGCCGTTCACGGTGCCCGGCTCGATCTTCGAAGAGGTCTTCGCGGTGTGCGAAAGGCTCGGCGTGAATGTGTTCGGACAATGAGCTAAGTCCAATGAGGCGTCATGGACATTGAGCAACTCCTTACCACCACCAGGTCGGCCCGGAGGTCGCTCGACCTGGATGCCGACGTGGACATCGACGACATCCGCGAATGCCTTCGGGTCGCGTTGCAGGCAGCGAATGGCTCCAACCAACAGTCGTGGCGGTGGTTGGTCATCACCGATCCCGCGCTGCGGCGAAAAATTGCGGAGCTCTATCGGGCCGCCTATCTGCTCCGAGTGGGCGGCCATATGCTCGGCGATCTGCTACCGGCGGGCAGCCCCGAGGGCCGGCTCATGTCGTCGACCGAGTGGCTCGTCGAGAACTTAGCGAATGTGCCGTTACTCGTAATCCCTTGCTACCAACCGTATCTGCCGCGCATTGACGGTGACGAATCCTTCTATCAGGCGACTCTGTACGGCTCGATCTTCCCGGCGGTGTGGAACTTTCAGCTGGCACTGCATGCCCGTGGCTACGGCACCTGCGTCACCACGCTGCACCTGCACCACGAGGACGCCATCGCACAGCTGCTGGAGATTCCGGAAGGTCATGCGCAGGGCTGCCTGCTCCCGGTCGCGCGTCTGCGCGCCGGCCACACCTTCCAGCCCGCCCGCAGGCGCCCGCTGAACGAGGTTGTCACCGTCGACCGCTGGAGCGGTCCGCCGTTGTAGATCCGATTTGCACAGCAAGCTGGTAGCGTTGAACCAAATATTCGGTCACGGAGGTGTCGTGGGGCTTCAGCAACCTTCCCAGGCTGCAGCCGCCGGGGCCTCCGCGCGCCTAGACTTGCCCGATGTCGATTCGCGTGCGCGCGCTGGCCGAGCCCGACGTCCGCACATGACGCCGGCCGATAGCCGCGGCGGCGCCTACGACGACGGCACACGCCGGACCGAAATCTTGCAAACGGCGGCGTCATTGATCGCCTCCTCGGGGTTGCGGACCTCGCTACAGGAGATCGCTGACGCCGCCGGCATTTTGCCGGGAAGCCTGTATCACCACTTCGAATCGAAAGAAGCCATCCTCGTTGAACTGGTCCATCGGTACTACGCCGACTTGGATCGCATCGGCGAGATCGCTCACGAAAGATTGGATAAGCGCGACTCGCGTTCGGCCGCCGAAGAGATTTTCGAGTTGGGGGCGGCGATCGCGCGTTGCGCGGTGCAGCATCGCGCTGCCCTGCAGATGTCGTTCTATGAAGCGCCGAGTGCCAATCCGGAGCTTGTTGAGCTGCTTCAAAAGCCGCCGACCGCGGTCCAGGACGCAATGTTGCAAACGCTGCGCGCCGGCAAGTGGAGTGGCTACATCAGATCCGACATCGATCTTCCAACGCTCGCCGACCGCATCTGCCAGACCATGATGCACGTCGGACTCGATGTCGTTCGGCACACCGCCCCGGCCGATCAGACCGCACTTGTGTTGTGCCGCATCATGTTGGATGGTCTGGCGGCCCGACCGCCCAGTGATCGGGACTTGGACGGCTCCCCTGCTTTCGCGGCCGCCGAGGCGGCCATCAAGACGTGGAGCGACGAAAGTGAGTCCGACGCCAACGACAAGGCGGCACACGTCCGAGCGGTGGCACGAGCCGAGTTCGGCAGGAAAGGCTACGAAGTCACCACCATCCGCGACATCGCTTCCGCGGCGGGCATGGGTACCGGGACCGTCTATCGGCTGATCGGGTCGAAAGACGAACTGCTCGCCTCGATCATGGAGTCGTTCGGCATAAAAGCCGGCGGTGGATTCGCCAGCGTTCTGCGCTCAGATGCCACACCGATCGAAAAGCTCGATGCGCTCAGCTGGGTCAACATCAACGCATTGAACCAGTTTCCCGACGAGTGGAAGATCCAACTCGCGTGGATGCGTCAGTCGCCGCCGGACACGCCCAACCCGGGGCTAGCGTTCACCATGCGACTACGGCAGCTGCGCACGCTTTTGTCGGAGGGGATCCAGTCGGGCGACATCCGGATCGAGGACCCGCCGTCGCTGGCGATGCTGGCGCGCTGCGTGATGGACATCCTGTGGATGCCGGAGAACATCGTGCGGGCTCAGGGCAAGCATGCCGCGCTGGTCAACGCCCGTGACACGGTGATCCGCGGCATCGTCGACCGCGGCGCACGGAAGTGAAAGTACCCGACGAAACGACCGCCGCCGCATACCAAATATCTGTTCTGAGTACAGTACTCGTGAGCCTTACAGTTGGCGTCCCAAGAGAGGATTGAAATGACTGGTATCGAGCAGTTCCGCTACGACGGCAAGCGGGCGTTGGTAGTCGGAGGTGCGACCGGTATGGGCGCCGCGGCGGCCAAGATCGTCGGCGCTCTCGGCGCTGAGGTCATCAACCTGGACTACGCGCCGGTCTCCGCCGACCTCGGCCGCGGGATCCAGGTTGACCTGCGGGACCCCGCATCGATCGACAGCGCACTCGAGCAGGTCGGCGGACCCGTCGATGCGCTGTTCTCCGCCGCCGGTATCGCCGACGGCCCGGACCTGATGAAGATCAACTTCATCGGCCATCGGCACGTGATCGACCGGCTGATGAACAGCGGTCAACTGAACCGCGGTTCGGCGATCTGCTTTATCTCCTCGGTGGCCGGCATCGGCTGGGAAAGCGACCTGCCGCGGCTACAGGAGTTCTTGGCCACGCCTGACTTCGAGTCGGCGGACGCTTGGTCCAAGGCCCACGAGGCGGACAACTTCGGTCATTACGGCACCAGCAAGCAGGCCATCAACGCTTACGTCGCGACGCACGCATTTCCCTTCCTGGCGAAGGGCGTGCGTATCAACGCGATCTGCCCGGGCCCGACGGACACTCCGCTGGCACGGGCCAACGCTGATCTGTGGCTGACTTTCGCGCAGGACTACCGTGAGGCCACCGGCGTCGCTACCCACACACCGGAGCAGATGGGCAATGTGATGGCGTTCCTCAACAGCGACGCGGCCGCCGGCATCAACGGCGTCACCCTTCTTGTCGACTACGGACACGTCAACTCGTCGAACACCGGGACCTTCGCAGCCGGCAAGCCCATCATCGACTTGCTCATGGGCCGGATCTCGCTCACGTAGCCGACCACGCACATTTACTCCCGAAGACGGCCTCGCGGCTGATAGAAAAGGCGTGCGACGAGGCGCGCATTCAAGCGGCTGTCGGAATGGAGGTGCGCGGTGGGAGGTCGGTTCGTCACCGCGGCGGTGACGGTTCTAGCGGTGGCGTCCTGCGCAGGATGCTTTGGTCCGGACAAGGCGACAGAAAAGACGGCGCGCATCACTGTCGACAACAACACCCGCACCTCGCACGCCGTTACGTGCAATCAGGTGCAGTGGTTGTTGACCGCGAACATCGCCGCCGCGCCCGCAAATGTCCGAGTGTTGCTCAAGCTCGATTCCGAAACGCCGAAGATTGAATCGGTCAACATCGACAACTTTGCGGGCTTCACCGGCGTCGCCGACGTCGGAGCCGGTGATGCGAAAGCCACTTTCGCTAACGGCACCTACACCGTCACGGGCACGGCCGAAGGATCTCAGCTCAACGATCCACGCGTCTCACTGACGGCGCCATTCAAGATCGAAGTAGGCTGCTGAGCGACCCTCGGCACGTCGGTTACTCGGAACCGCCGTCGGGCGGTGGTTTGATGTCTTGGCCGGGAGGCGGGTTATTCAAGTATTTCCTCAGCCGGAGAAGGCTTTCGACCACGATGCCAATGGCCAAGAGAACCAGTATCACCCAAATCGCGGCGCTCACGGCTTCAATGGTGACAGGTCGAAGGTCCGTTTAGCCGCGCTGCGCGGATAACTGCGCCATGACGCCGGCAGCCTGATCCGGGCACTGCTGGCGAATGGTGGTGCCGGTGAGGGTACCGGCGTTAGTTGCGCTGTAGCCGCGGTCCTCAAGGGTGGTTTCAATGGTGGCCAGGCTCGTACCGCTCCGCAGTGCCCCGCAGATGTCGAGACGATTGTTGATGGTCGCAGCCTGCGCGGGCGCAGCGAGCGTCAACACCACGCCCACCGCCGCGATGGCGAGGACGAATGGGGCGCTCACGGCCAGTACGTGGCTCTTCCTGCCCACGCGGTGCTCCATCGTCCGGTGGACCCACCACGCCGCGGCCATGGCCGCTACGGCCAAAGCGATGACTAACAGGACCAAAGCGTCCCCGAAGGCGAGCATCAAGACGATGCCGGCGAGCACCCAAAGGGTCTCGGCGACCGGGTAGCGGGTTCCGTGCTGCTGGGCGATGGCGGTCTGCTGCATGTCAGCCTCACTAGCTATTGAGATCATCGTTTCGGGCTTAGTAGCCGTTACCGTCTACGAACGCCCGCGCGATGAGAATGCTGCCCGGCCTGACCTGATGGTTACCCATCTCACAGTCCGTTCTCCTACAGCGCCGCAATCACAGATGGCGAGAAATTGCAGAATTGCGGCGGCGTCAGCTGTGGCGAATTGGTCGCAAGTGCCACCACTAAAAGTGATGCCAATGTGAAAGAAGTTATTTGAAACGTGCCTTGACATAAAATAAATTCGGCACCATTTATGCAGGTAGCCGCGCGGATCGGTGTATTTCGCGGCGCGGTCAAGTTTGATCTTGCCTTCGCTGGGCAATGCCAATCCGGTGCGGTTCGCCTGAATATTTTTGGTGACCGCTCAAAACGACAAGGAGCGAAGAAGGAGCCCATCGTGAAGTTCACAACGACGACTGCCAAGACGGCCATAAGTGCCGCTGGGATAGCTGCTGCGAGCATCGTCGCCGCAGCAACCGCCTCCGCAGCGCCGCCGAACATTCAGGGATTCGGTACCAGCGAACCGCTGATCGAGGGGCCTCTGGTCACCAATTACACGGTCAGCAACCTGCAACCGAGCAACGTCGCGATTCCGGGCTACACCCCTAAGGGGACGCTCTATCAGGCAGACGTCACCGCCAGGTCAGACGGCGGGCTCGTCACCCCTCAGGTCAACGACTTCATCGCCCGCGGGCCGAACGGTCAGAACTACCGCGTGATCGACAAGGTTGCCGCCCCGGGAAGCCTTAACCCGGCGCCGATCCCGCAAGGCAGCGAGTCGACCGGCACGCTGTACTTCGACGTGACCGGCGCACCGCCGAACGGCGTCGTTTACAACGACGGGATGCAAGACATCCTGATGTGGACATCGAACGTACCGGGCACCTCGGCGCCTGGCGCAACGCCGAACTCACCGGGTGCACCGCAGAACGGAGCGCCCGCACCGGGCACGCTTCCGGCCCCGGCCGCAACCTAATTCGGCCGCAAAATAGGCTTCCCGCGCCACGATGATGTGGCGCGGGAAGTTTTGCGTTGACGGGAATTCAGGGACGGCTAGCCTCGGTTGCCACCGCCGCAGTTGGGGTTCGAAGGCTTTGACGGCCATGCGCAGGCGTTGAGGTCGGTTCTGCCTCCGGAGCCTCCTCCGCTGAACACGCCATAGGTAGTGCCGCGGGTCGCGGTGTAGGTTGCGCTCCCAGCGCCTCCCCAGCCCTCTGAACTCACGACGGTAACTGCCCAGCCCTGATGTTCGAGCGCGGTCTTGTAAGCGCCAAGAACGTCGGTCGCGGATCCGTTGACCAGAAAGTGCATATGGATGCCGTCGTCTGGAATGGATGCGGGGCCGTCGGTGAGCTGAGTGTTCGCCGGCGTGGGCATTAGCGGTTGCAGCTGCGATGCCGGCCCTTGGTCGGCGTGGCTCGTCGCAGCAAGACCGATGGCGGTCGCGGTGATCGCCGTCGCCAGCAAAGCGCGGGCCGTGCTGTTGCGCGGGAATCCGACTCCCGTGCCTGGGGTGTTGTTGGTGTTTGTTGA
>Ga0335076_10001665_pt1 | contig 21664 bp, 17 predicted proteins | sample Lox_Sample_25_FD_206717 | JGI IMG/M metagenome (GOLD analysis project Ga0335076, IMG submission 206717) | Soil microbial communities from Loxahatchee National Wildlife Refuge, Florida, United States - Lox_Sample_2.5 | ecosystem: Environmental > Terrestrial > Soil > Wetlands | place: USA... | reverse complement strand
GGTCTGGCTTGGAGTCGTCGCGGACGAGGTGGGGATATTTCTCTCCGTCGTGGTAATCGATCTTATAGGTCTTGTAGTAGTCCGTGTTTTCCACGAGCAAGTCGATCGCTGCGCCGGTCTTTGCGGATTTGATGGCTTCGCGAAAAACTTCGGGCGAGAAGCGGCGGCCGTTGACGGCGACGACCTTCATGCCCGGGCCAATTCCGGCTTTGGCGGCGAACTCGCCCTCGACGGTGTCGGCGACGCCGCCATCGTCGCGCAGATTGAGTCCGATGGCGAATCCGGAGGGCACAAAGTGATACATGCCCGCGGCACTGGTTAACATTTCGGAAGGAGTGTCGTCGTACACGAGCTTCCATCCGCCGCCTTCGATGCCGCCGAGCGGCGCTCCGGGACCGTGATTGGTGAGGCGCTCGGTCCAGAAACTGCGCCAGTCGTACGCGACAACCTGGTTCAGCGCGTTGACGACGTCGTCGAAAGTGTAGGTCTTGAGAGCGGGACCGGTGCTGGGTGCGCCGTGGAACAGATGGCAGAAATCGTCGATCGACTTCTTGCCTTTCGATTGCTGGCGGATGATGACATCGACCCAGAGCCAATTCAGTGTGTCTTCAGCATAGAAGTCAGTGCCGCGGCGCCATGAGTACCAGGCTTCGGGCGCGAAATAAAGTTGCGGAGCGGCGTCGGCGGTGTCCTGCAGGTTGCGCCAAGTGCGGCCGGGAACATGATCGAGTCCGGCGGCGGTGATGGCGAGGTCGTCGCGATCCTGATCGGCATTGAGCAGGCCGCTGCGGCCGGTGAGCACGAATCCGAGATAGTTGGTCAGGCCTTCATAGACCCAGAGCAGATCGTCCTGCATTTTCTCCTGATAGTCAGGAGTAGCAAGATCGGCGGGGCGACGGAACTTGCCGTTCCATGAGTGCACGTACTCATGCGGCAGCAGGCTGGCCGACATTTTGCGGGCGGTGTCGTCGACAAGGCTGCGCTCTTCGACGCGGCTGTCGTCGGACTCGTGATGCTCTAGTCCGAAATGCGCGACGTGGTCGCTGAGCGTGTAAAGAAAGTGGTAATCGCGGTAGTGATGGGCACCAAAAAGTTTCTGCGCCTGGTCGACCAGGCTCTTGTAGTGATCCCAGGCTTCCTGCGGTGCGTCGAGGGCAGCGGCGCTGTCGGCAGCGATGTCCAATTCGGTGGGAGGGTCTTGCGCGAGCGGCACGACTTTCAAAAACTCGCCGGTGATGACAGGTGAGTCGACGAGCGTGGTGAGAGGAACGGTGGCGAAATGGATTTCGTTGCCGCTCTGGCTGGTTATAGGCAAGGGCGTGCCGAACTTCCATCCGTCGGGAAGCTTCAGCGTCGCGGTGTAGTTGATGTCGTCCGCTTTCCAGCCTTTGGGATAGAGCAGGACCTGGTTCCAACTTATGATGGCAAGCTTGTCGGTGGCGGAAGATCCGGCGGAGAATCCGCCTTCGAGGGTCGCGGGGGAGAGGAAATCAAGTTCGGCGGAGACTTCGCTTTCGCCGGAAGGAACGTCGACGTGGATGGTGAAGCCATCGAGCAGGTCGCGGCGCCATTTCAGAGTTTTGCCCGAGGCAGAGAACTTGAGTCCGGCGAGGTCGACGACGGGCCCATCCGGTGCATGCTCCCCGGGGATCCATTTCGGATAGAAGAGAGTGAGGTCGCCGGCCGTAGCAGGGATCTTCAGCGTGGCGTGAAAGATCTTTCGCGGGGCCGTGGTCGCGTCGACTGAGAGAGTTACCGTGGGAGGAGTGGCAGACCAACTCAAGATCGAAGAAAATATGACGCAGATTGCTCCCACAACTCTCAAGAGTCTCATTCGTTTGTAGCCCCCAATTTGTTTTGAGAAATGCAACCCACTCAGTTTGCGGCAGAATTAAAAACTATAGCAGGCGGGGAGTGAGAGCGTACAGGCAGGGACAGTGCTGGGTGTTCAGTGCGGAAGTGATGTCATTCGGAAAGTGATGTCATCGTGAGCGGCGGCCAAGGCGGCTTTAGCCGCTGTCATCGCCTCTAAGCGCCCGCCGACAACCGATGATGACTCTTGGCTTCGGCGATGCCGTACTGGCGAATCTTGTAGAGAAGGGCTTTGTAGCTGATCTGCAGCACTGCCGCTGCCTGCTTACGATTCCAGTTGGTCTGTTCGAGCGCCTGTGTGATCGCCTGCGCCTCGGCTTCGTCTTTCGCGCTGCGCGCCAGCGACTTCAGCCCGCCGCTTTCACTCCTGCCGGCGCCATCTCCTTTTGCGCCGCCATCGCTGCCATTCTTCGGCAGCAACTCGCTCAACGCCAGGCTCTCGTCTCCCAAAATCAAATAACGCTTCAGGAAGTTATTCAGCTCCCGCAGATTTCCCGGCCAGGAATGATCGTTGCACGCCTGCAACAACGATGGCGAAAGCGGCAGCGGAGCGCGTGCATATCTCTCGGCCATGCGCGACATCGAGTGCTTCAACAAAATCGGAATCTCTTCTTTTCGGTCGCGCAACGGAGGCAAGTGCAGCGTGAATGCGTTCAAGCGATAGTACAAATCTTCGCGCAGCCTTTTTGTCGCCAGCGCTTCCGGAATATTGATATTCGTGGCCGCGAGGATCCGCACATCCACTTTGATCACTGACCGGCTGCCCAGGCGCGAGAACTGCTGGTCTTGCAGCACGTGCAGTAGCTTCGCTTGCAGGAGCGGCGGCATCTCGCCGATTTCGTCCAGCAGGATCGTCCCTTTGTTGCACAGCTCGAATTTTCCCGGCTTGGCGTGAGTCGCACCCGTGAAAGCGCCTGGCTCGTAGCCGAAAAGCTCGCTCTCCAGCAAATCGGCCGGCACGGCGGCGCAATTTACTTTCAAAAACGTGCGATGCGCGCGCGGCGAGAGCTTGTGAATCAGTCGCGCCAGGACTTCCTTGCCCGTGCCGCTTTCTCCCAGCAGCAAGACCGGAATATCTACATTCGCCACCAGCGCTGCCTGCGAGCGGATCTTGCGCATGGCCGGGCTCGCCGCGATGAAAAATACGTCGTCGGCAAGCTCTTCAACTTCTCCGGCAAAATTCTGATTCCCCTGGCCCAGGCTGAGATTGATGACCGCGTCCAGTTCGGCTTTCTGAAAGGGCTTCGTGATGTAATCCTGCGCGCCCAGCTTCATCGCCTGCACCACCTTGTGCGTATCGCTCACGCAAGAAAGCATCACGACTTTTACTCCGGGCTTCAGCTGCCGCAGTTGCTCGAGCGTCTGCAGGCCATCGATTCCGGGCATGAGCACGTCGAGCAGAACCAGGTCCGGCTCCAAACCCTTTTCCACCCGTTGTATCGCCTCTTCTCCGGTGGTGGCGGTCTCAACTTTGTAGTCGTCGACTTCCAGCAGGGTCTTGATGTAGCGCAGCATGCCCGGCTCGTCATCCACCAACAGGATTTTCGCGGTCGGCTTCATAGGCTCCTTCCTTTGGTGGCGTTCGCCGCCGCCGGCTTATAAGGGACCAGGAACGAGAACTTGCAGCCCGAGCCCGGATCACTTTCCACCCAGATCTTTCCTCCCATGCCCTGCACGAGTCGACGCGCGATCGCCAGCCCCAATCCCATGCCCTCCTGGTTTTCCGTTCCCGGCAAACGGAAGAAGTCATCGAAAACTTCCAGATGGAACTCCGCTGGAATTCCCGGCCCGGTGTCCGACACGCTCACCTTCACCGAGTTTGGATGAGTCACATTCTGCTGCCGTCTTTCCGACGAAGATGGCTGAGTCGCGATGCGGCGTTCCCACATGTGCGGTTCCGCATGCAGCCAGACGGTTCCGCCAATGGGCGTGAACTTGAACGAGTTCTCCAACAGATTTGAGATCACGCGTTCCAGCTTGGCCGAGTCGAAGGGGAAGATCGGCAGCTTGTCATTGGCGAGAAAATAGAGTGCCAGCCCCTTCTCCTGAAACCGGCTCGACCACAGACGGCACATATCCGAAAGACATTCATTGATGTTGCCGTGCTCGAACTGCATCCGCAGTCCGCCGGTCTCCAGCGCGCTGTAGGTCAGGAAGTCTTGAATGAACTGCTCCAGCCGCTTTCCGCTGGCTTGCATGTCTCGCAGAACTTCGCGCTGACGATCGGTGATGGGGCCCAGCTTTTCGCTGTGCAGCAGTTCGACGTACCCCTTCAAGATCGAAAGCGGCGTTTTTAGATCATGTGCGGCAGACGCCAGCGCATTCGTGGTGCGCTGGAAGCGCTCTCGAAGTTCGTCGTAGGCTCTCTGCAGGTCTTCCGTGTCAGAAGTAGTTGTGCCGGAATCGCGAATGGTTGCCGATTCAGCAGCCGAAGCCGCCGTCGCTCCCGGATCGGAGACACCCGTGTTCTTATGCGCAGTTGGCATTCGATTTACCACAGGACACACGGGGAAAGGGGACCTCACGCCCAGTACTTCTATTGGGAGCGTGCTTGTAAAAAAATCGTATGCGCTGCCCTAAGTCGTTGTCAATTGAAAATGTAACGGAAATTACCCAAGTGTAGCAAAACCTTGCACTTCTGAGAGCTATGAGGGCTAGTAGAGCCTTTGGACCACGAGCGAAGAAACTAAGAACAAAACAGACGAGAACTCCTGCTTTGATGCGGCCTTCACCGTCGAACTGCCCTGACGCTTAGCTTTTCGGACTAGTTTCGCCTGATATTCGGCCTGAATTTGGCCACAAAGGTGCTCCATTTACGGTGCGTGAACCTCCTCGAGGAAGAGGTCTGCATGACCGCACCACCCGTCACTGAGCGGCGAAAGTGGACGAGACTGCCTCTGGCCATTCCGGTATTTGTCCGCACCCGCGATGGCGAGGGTAAGGAATTCCTTGAGTTTGCCACCGCCCTCAACGTCAGCGCCGGCGGCATGTTAGTCGCGGTTCGGCGCGTACTCCCGTCCAATGGCCAGGTTCAGCTCGAGATTCCCAGCGCCCCTTTCGAAGGCATGACCCCTCTGCCCAGATCCTCCAGAAATCTGCGCGCCAAGGCCTTGCGCTCTACTCCCGCCAAGGGCTGCTATCTTCTCGGCTTGAAGTTCTCCCGTCCTCTGCACGTGTCGGATCGGTCCGATGAACCGGTGCGGAAATCTTCTTCCTCGAAGTGAAAGACTTTACCCAGCGATTCTTCCCTGGTGCGATGCGAGCGGGCTCCCTCGGTGACTTCCGGTGTGCCCATCTGATTCTTTCGTAAGTTGCGAGCGCTCAGTCACATAAGTTAAAGTTAGCCCGTCTCTGGTCTGCCAGCCTGGTTTGGCTCTCCGGGTGCTGGTGTATAGCTCCCCCTCAACGAGAACTTGAAATGACAACCGCAAGTGTCAATACGCTCGTCCAGCCTTTGGGGGAAATGCCGCCCGACGCGATCGTCTTTGGCCGCACCGACAGTATGGTGGCGGTGCGCACCCGCCTCAACAAGTTAGCTGGCGCCAACGTGCCTGTTTTGATCCAGGGCGAAAGCGGGACGGGAAAAGACATCATCGCGCGCATGATCCACGCTGCCTCTCCGTGGCGCACAGGGCCTTGGGTGAAAGTCAACTGCCCGGCGATTCCCGGCACGCTGCTGGAAAGCGAATTGTTCGGTTACGAAAAAGGAGCCTTCACCGGCGCCTACGGCATGAAGCCGGGCCGCGTCGAAATGGCGCATCGCGGCACACTGTTTCTCGACGAGATCTCTGAACTCGATATGCCGCTGCAGTCGAAACTGCTGCAGTTGCTGCAGGACGGCCAGTTCTGCCGCATCGGCGCGCAGGAAGACAAGAAAGTCGAAGTGCGCGTCGTCTGCGCCACCAACCGCAAACTCGAGCAGGAAATCGAGAATGGGACGTTTCGTTCCGACCTGTTTTACCGCATCAACGTGGTGAACCTGCACCTTCCGCCACTGCGCGACCGCGCGGTCGATATACCCGATCTGGTGCAGTATTTCCTTGAGTATCACAACCGCAAATACAACTGCCGCGCCAAACCGCTCTCCAACGAACTCATTGCCGTGCTGCGCAAGTATCACTGGCCGGGAAACATTCGCGAACTGGAAAACGTCATCAAGCGCTACGTGATTCTGGGGAACGAAGAAGTCATCTCCAGCGACCTGCAGCCGCGCGAAGCCGATTTCTTCAACGCGGAAATTCCTCTCGACGGTCAGATCTCGCTGAAGAAGCTTACACGGCAAGCCGTACGTGAACTGGAACGCAAAGTGATTTTGAAGGTTCTGCAGAACCATCACTGGAATCGGAAGCAGGCGGCGAAGGCGCTCTCCATCAGCTACCGCGCCCTGCTCTACAAGATTCGCGATGCGGGCCTGCCTTCGAATCGCAGCAAAAAGGACCCTGGAACCGACGTCGCCGCGGACTAGGAACCGCCTCTTCAGAACGGAAAAGAGCCGGCGATTCTAACTCTCAAAGCTTAGTTTTGAGAGTTAGCTCAGCCGCCAGCCTGACCATTCAAACCGGTAAGACCACTTTTGACAGTTAGAGCCTGTTAGCTCCGGAGTTCTGACAGGGCTTTCTTGGCGTCCTCGTTGTTGGGACTGAGCTTCACGGCGCGTTCGAGGTGCTGGCGAGCCAGCGCGGTCTGTTTTGCTTTTTCGTAAGCCATGCCAAGGTGGTAGTGGACGACAGGATCATCTGGGATTCCGATTTTTTCACCCAGTCGCAGCGCTTCCTGAAACTGGTTGATCGCGGCCTGGTAGATGCCCTTCTGGTAGTAAGCCCAACCAAGAGTGTCAGCGGCGTTGGGCGATTGCGGCATGCCGCGGCGGGCATTTTGCGCCATGGAGAAGGCCACGTCGAGATTGCCGCCCTGCTGCAGCAAGAGGTACGCGAGGTTATTCAAGGCTAGAGGCTGATCGGGAACGATCGCGAGCGCCTGCTGATAGACAGCTTTTGCCTGATCCCAATTGTGTTTGGATTCGTAGAGCTCGCCGCACAAGATATAGAAGCGGACTTCGCGAGGATTATCTTTGATCGACTGCTGGTACAGGGCGATGGCCTGATCGATGTTGCCCTTCTGGATTTGCACCTTGCCAAGCTTCTCGAGAGCGTCGGTATTGTTCTTGTCAATTTCGATGGCTTTGTGAAGCGCGTTCTCGGCGCCCGCGAGATCGTGCTTTCCATCAAACAGTGCGGTTCCGAGCAGATCGTAATAATTGCTGTTATTGGGGACCTTGGCGATTTGCGTATTGGCGGCGGCAATGGCCTTGTCGATCTGGTTCTGCGCCAGGTACGTGTTCATCAGACCGCTAAGCGCTTCGCTGTTCGCCGGGTCTTTATCGAGCGCCTGCTGGAAATTCCGTTCCGCCTCGGGGTATTGCTTCTGGAAGCGGTGAACGTTGCCCAGTTGAGTCAAAGCGATTTGATTCTGAGGGTCGCGCTGCAGGGCTAGTTGCGCGTCTTGTTGCGCCGCACTGAAATCGCGGCGAGCGATTTCGGCCACACCCTTCCAAAGGTACCCATCGGCCGCGCCTGGCGCCTGCGCGATGATTTGCTGCGCGTAGCGCATGAGGGAGTCGATGTCGCCGTTGCGCGCGGCAAGAGTGGCGAGAGCGCGCTGCGCATCGGTCAGATCCGGCCGCAGGCTGATGGCTTTCTCCAACTCCGGCTTGGCGCGATCGTCCTCATGATGCAGGTCGTAGGCGAGTCCGAGCTGATAGTGCCCTTGAGCGCTATCCGGATCGTCGCCCAATGCCTTCTGCAAGGCTTCGATAGCGCCGGGGATATCGTTTTGACGCATGCGAATCTGTCCCCGGAAGATCAGGGCATCGCTGTCGCGAGGAGACGCTTTGAGAATGTCGTCATTCAATTTTGTCGCGTCGTCGAGGCGGTTCTTCAGGATCAGAAGCTGAATGTAGTTCTTTTTGACAATCGGTTCCTTGGGATGGTCGATGTAGAGGGAGGCGTATTCCTCGGTGGCTTTCTCGATATCGCCGTTGGCGAAATAGAAATCACCGAGCATGCGGTAGGCTTCGGAATTGTCAGGGATGTCCTTCCTGGTCTGCTGGAGGAGAGGAATGACCTGATCTTTCTTGCCTTCGAGCACCAGCACGTGCACGAGAGCGGCGCGCGGTCCGGGATTTTTCGGGGCGACCTCAATGGCGTGGCGGAATTGCTGTTCCGCCTCAGCGTAGTGATTGCGACTCTGATAGAAACCACCGAGAGCCATTTGCGCGTTGATGGCTTTCGGGTCTACTTCGACGGCTTTCTTGAAATTCAGCTCGGCCTGGTCATAGAGGTTCTGCCGAATCTGGAGCAGGGCCAGGACCAGGTAAGACTCAGAGCGGCGCGGATCGACGGCAATCGCCGCCTGAATTTCCTGCACGGCCGGCGCGAGATTGTTCAGGCCAGCATAATAATTGGCCCAGGCTTCGTGGGTTTCCGGGCTGTCCGGCTGTTTCTCGCGCAGGTAGTCAAGATGCGTTTTCGCCTGGTTGAAGGAATTCGTGACGGGCGAGTGGTCAGGATTGCGAGCGGTGACCAGCATGTTGGCCAGATCGAGATGGGCCTGGTAGTTGTCGGGAACAAGTTCAACCGAGCGGATCAATTCCTGGTAGGCGCGGTTTAAGTCTCCCACCTTCAGATAAGTTTCTCCGAGCTGGAAGTGGGCCTGGGCGAAACGGGGGTCGATCTGGGTGGCGTTGGAGTATTGAATTACCGCCTCGCGGTACTTGCCCTCGGCGAAATAGCGCTGGCCGCTTTCGAAATATTTCTGCTTGCGGGCATTGGGATCGCTGTTACAGCCGACCAGTGTAGCGAGCAGGCTACAGGCAAGCAGGAAACGAACGGCAGGGCAGCGTGTCATGGTTTTCTCCAAATGCAGGTCTTCTCCAGATACGGTCTTTCTTCAGACGTGCCGGAACGCGGCGGCCAGCCGCGAAATCCCTATCATAATGCAGCACCGCGTGGCGGAAAGGTTACTTTTCGTCGAGACCACTGCACCGATCTACCGCGGAATGTAATCGTCCAGCCGGGGCACGATATAGGCGACCAGGCCAACCAGGCGCTGGGACGCGGACTCGATCGACTCGCCGGGGCGAAGAGCGGTGGTGAGCCGGACGATGGAACCGTCGCTGCGATTCATCCGGATCGAATCGGCAACCAGATAGTACTTGGACCAGTACTCGCTGGCGACGCCGCGATCATGCGCCCAATACCAGTAGAGAACGAGCGCGCGCGAATCTCCCTTGCCTACAACATAGCGGTTGGCAGGGAAGGGTGCGTGTCCGGGAACGGAAATATGGATCCGCCGGCTTTCGAGCGGAGACCATCCGGCGCCGGGCAGACAGTTCTTGGGTGAGTGTACTTCCTTGCCGGTGCGCTGGCTGGCGAAGTAAGCGATAAACAAGCTGGCGTATTGATCGGGTTGCTGCGCATTCTGGTACGCGCGCGAGAGGTAATCGGTGGGGTCGAGTACGGCGAGAACATCCTTGTCAATCGCGACGTCAGAGCCTTCCCAAGTTCCCAGCTGTTGCGGGAAAGAGTCGAGGGTGGCGCGAGGAGGAAAGGTCTCGGCGCTCGAATGCAAGTAAAGAAATGCCGCCGTGCCAGCGATCAGAAGAGCGGAAGCCGCCAGCCGTGAAGTGGAGGCAACGAAAGTCTTCTTGATGCGGGCATCGTCTGCGTTGGAGGCAGGCTCCGCGGCTTTGGTCGCGGGGGGCTGCTCGCGCCAGATCGCGCGGATGGCCGAGTGCAGCGCGTAAAGCAGCAGCAGCGAAATGACGAAGATGATCCATCCCCACGAAGCGTGGAAATATCCTTCGGCTTTATCGGGATCCCAATACTGAACCAGCAACCCGGTGCCGATGATACGAACACTATTGGCGATAATCGCGATCGGGATTGACGCGATGGCGAGGAGGCACCGAACCCAGATACGCCGCTCGGCAAGGTAGCCATAAATGACGGCGAGGGTGGCGAGGGACATGAGGGAACGGATTCCACTGCAGGCCTCGGCAACTTCCAGTTGCATGTAAGGCAGCGAAATGACGTTGCCTTCGCGCAAAATTGGAACGCGGAACAGAGGCAGGGCAAGAGCCGCCAGCTTGGAAGCCTGCAACTGCAGGGGAAAAGTGATCTGGTTAAAGATGATGGCCGGAATCGGGATCATCAACAGCAGAAAGGCCCATGGGAAGAGCACGGCGCGAAACGCATTCCAGCCGAGGAAGAGGACGATCAGTCCGGCAAGCAGGATGAGCAAAGAAAAGCGGGCGAGGAAAAGTTCGGCGCCGAGTTGTCCGGTGAGAAGAACGCACATGGCAACGGCTATGAAGGCGAGACCGGACCAGGAAGCTGCAGGAGTGATCCGCTTGAGGTGGTCGCGTTCCTGCCAAATTACGAAGGCGGTGAAGAGCGGGACAAAGAAACCGTGAGAAAAATTGGGATCGCTCCACCACTGGGCGATGAGGCGAGCGATTGTGGACCAGTAAAGAGAGAGGGTTAGAGCAAGCAGTAAGCCTAGACGCCAGTAATACTGGGCACGGGACAAGACGGTCTGCCCGTCGGCAGTTGCAGTTTGCAATTCTTGAGTCTGCACTAAGCTCACGATGACCGCAGGGCCGTCCCGGGTAGAGTTCAAGCATATGCGAAGCACTGCATCAACGCAAATAGCCTAAAAGTGGGCAGTCGCGGCCTGAAAGGGCAACAGCCGGTGCAGGCATTGCGTCAAAGGTGAAGGCCTCTACGTCTTCGCCGTGACTTTCGTTTCGGGGGAAAGATAGCCAAATGAAAGTGGGAAAAGTTTTTCCCACAGAGTCGTGATACTATTGTCCCCACAAAGCAAGCGTCATGTTTTCATGACCCCCACCCTGTAGCGGTTTGCGACCCTAAGTTATTGAAAATGTGGTAGCTAGCACCCATCGAATTCTGCTACTGAAATCCTGGAGGTGGCAACTGTCGTGCAGTTGCGCCTGGGGGAGTTGTGCGGCGTAAGTCCTTGACCAAGGAAAGGATCAGCAACACGTTATGTCGCTAGAGGGAGCGAAGGACACGAGTCTGAGTGCGAACGTGGCGACAGGGCTTCCGTTTGTTGAAGGTTCGAGTGCCAGCGTTCAAGCGGTAGAGGGAGTGATCAGCGAGTTGGCCAAGAGCCAGGTTCCCGTGCTGTTGCTGGCCGAGATGGGAGCAGGCAAGGAGACCACAGCTCGCCGGATTCACCAAATGTCGAAGCGATGGCCGCATCCGTTTACCGCGCTGCCTTGTTTGCAGTTGACGGTAACTGACTTGGTAACACCTGTGCGCAACGGGGCGGGAACGGTGTATCTGTCGGAATTGGCTGAGTTGAGCGGGGAATGCCAGGCAAGCCTGCTGAACGCGTTGCCGGAAGGCGGAGCGAACGGAGGCGGGCGGGGAGCGAGGCTGATCTGCGGCAGCGCGAAAGACCTGGAACTGGAGGTCAAATCGGGCCAATTGCGAGAGGACTTGTATTACCGCATCAGCGGCGTGTGCCTGAGGCTTCCACCCCTGCGGCAGAGGAAGCAGGACATTCCGGACCTGATGGATTATTTTCTGCAGAAGTATGCGGAGGACTTTCACCGGCCGAAGCCGGAGATCAGCAACGGGACGCTGAGACTTCTCCAGGAACATTCGTGGCCGGGCAATTTGCGTGAGCTCGAGGATGTTGCCAAAGTCCTGGTGGCGCTGGGGGACGAGAGTGCGGCGATGGTGGGATTGCCGGCCTTCCAGCAGAAACCGGAAGCAGGGGCGAATGGCGGTCGGGTCTCGCTGAAGCAGGCATCGAAAGCAGCTTCGCGCGAGGCGGAAAAAGAGCTGATCCTGAGCACGCTGACGCGAACGCAGTGGAATCGCCGGAGAGCGGCGAAGGAACTACAGATCAGTTACAAAGCGTTGCTTTACAAACTGAAGCAGATCCGGTGCGCAGGCTTTGGAGCCTGAGGGCCGGGTGGAGAACGTATGAAGAAGGCGAGAAAGCCGGCCGTTCTGGTGCTCCTGGCGATGCTGCAGGTGTGTGCACTGGGGCAGGCCAATCCCGCGGCCAATGGCAGCGGAGAAGATAAGAGCGACAAGCCGTCGTCGACAACGACAGGCCAAGCTCCGTCGGACTACGTGATTGGAGCGGATGACACTCTGCACATTTCGGTGTGGAAGGAGTCCGATCTTTCCGAGACGCTGCCCGTGCGTCCGGACGGAAAGATTTCGATGCCGCTGCTCGGCGACGTGGAAGCAGCCGGGATGACGCCGACGCAACTGGGATCGTCGATCCAGGACAAGTTGAAGAAGTACATTGCCGATCCCAGGGTCACCGTGGTGGTGACGGCGATGAACAGCCAGCGGATTTTCGTCACGGGCGAGGTGACGCATGCCGGAGCGATGCCGCTGCTGCCGCACATGACGATGCTGCAGGCGCTGGCAGCCGCGGGATTCACGCAGTTTGCCAACCTGAAAGCGATCTACCTGCTGCGCATGGAGAACGAGAAGCAAGTGAAGCTGCCGTTTAATTACAAGGAAGTGGTGAAAGGGCATGCTCCCGAGCAGAACATTGTTTTGAGGCCTGGCGATACGGTGGTGGTCCCGTAAGGAGCGCAATGAGCCAATTACATCGTGGATGCGCCCTTGGAATGCTTGCCTTCGCGCTGGTTGCGGCGCGGGGTCAGGACAGTTCTACGCCGGCGAACCCGCCGAGCCAGGACGCCGGTACATCGCAGCAGCAAGCGCCAGTTCCGGCGTACGGACAGCAGGGCGCGCAGACGCCGATGAGCGAGAATCCTCCGCTCTCGGGAATCGATCAGCCCAACCTGGAGCCGCACTCGGCGCCCTTGAGCTATATCCAGCCGGGAGCGACGGCGAGCGAGTCGGCGGATTCGAATATTGGGAACAACCTGGGCGAAAACTCGTTTCGGTCGATCAGCCGGGCCTTGGGAAGCCTGACACTACAACGATTGTGGAGCCGGTACGATCTGGCGCTGCAATATATGGGTGGCGCGGCTTATTACAGCCAGAACGGGCTGGGATGGAAAACGCTGCAGCAGATGGATCTGGACCAAAAGATCACCTGGAAGCGGGGCCAGCTTTCAGTGCGTGACAGCTTCAGCTACCTGCCGGAAGGAAACTTTGGGGCGGCGTACGGATCGCTGGGTTCGCAAGGAGTCGCGTCGCTGGGCAACACGAGCTTCGGCGGGTTCTGGGGTGGAAGCGGTCTGGGCACGCTCGGACTGGTGCCGAGAATCTCGAATGTAAGCCTGGCGGACATCACCGAAACTCTGACGCCGAAATCGGCGGTGACAGCCGCAGGTGGATATGCGATCACGCGCTTCTATGGCAATGATCCGGTGACCGGGCTGGCGTATCTGAACAACTCCCAGGTCTCGGCGCAAGTGGGATACAACCGGCTGCTGACGAAGAAGACGCAAATTGCGCTGGTGTACGGATACCAGGGCTTCGATTTCTCGTCTGTGGGAACGGCGTTCCATTCGAACCTGGTGCAAGTGATGTATGGACACCGGATTACCGGAAGGATGGACTTTCTCGCCGGAGCGGGACCGCAGTTTACCAATATCGGGGTGGCGTGCCAGCCCGCGAACTTGGGAATTGATCCCCATTGCTCCCTCAATCAGAATTTCCAGGTTGTCGGCACGATACCCGACTTCCGCATTGGCGTGGCAGGGCGGGCGCGGCTGCGTTACCAGTTTCCGCATACGTCGGTCAGCGCGCTGTATGAGCGATACGAGACCAGCGGGTCAGGGCTTTTTGCAGGAGCGGAGACGGATCTGGCACGGCTGCGAGTGGAACGTCCGCTGTCGCGGGTGTGGAACGCATTCGCCGATCTCGGATACTCGCGCAACTCGAGATTGCAGGCGGCGACCGGTTCAGCTGGGCTGGCAGCCAAGGTGTACAACCTCGGTTTCGCCGGGGTGGGAGTGCACCGGTCGTTTGGGCGGGATTTTCATGGGTTCGCCACTTATCAGTTCAATGAATTGTCGCTGGATCACTCATATTGCGGATCAGCGCCATCGTGCAGCAGGATTTCGAACCGCGAAGTCATCACCATAGGACTGGATTGGACACCGAGGCCGATCCGAATCGACTGAAATTTGAGGCCGAATGGCTTCATCCGCGAAGAGCGCGGACGAGAGCCGCGGCCGGATTGGAAGTGAAGAGATGATTCCGAATCGCGAACTGGGGATGGACGATTACCTGGCGATGCTACGCCGCCAGGCGAAGGTGATTTTGGTGCCGGCGTTATTTGCGCCGTTGGTGGGATTTGCCGTTTCCTACTTGTTCTCACCGAAATACGCCTCGACCTCCACGATTCTGGTGGAAGGGCAAAAGGTTCCGGAAAACATGGTGCAGCCGATCGTGTCGGAAGACCTGACGGCGCGCGTGGCGACGCTTGAGCAGCAGGTCCTGAGCCAGAGCAGCCTGCAGCCGATGGTGGAGCGGTTGTATCCGAACAAATCGGGCCAGGAAGTGAACGCGAAGATGGATGAAATCCGTGGGGGCGTTTCGGTTGCCGCAGTGGAAACGGATCAAACTCTGGGGTCGACCTCGACCAGCAAAGGGAAGAAGCCGGGAACATCGAGTCCGGTGCCCGGATTCAACGTGACCTACACGGCTTCGAATGCGAAGGAAGCGCAGCAGATTTGCAACGAGCTGACGTCGCTGATTATTTCGGAAAACATCAAGGAAGTGAATGCGGCGGCGTCGGGCACGAGCGAAGTGCTGGTGCGAGGCATTGAAGACGCGAAACGCAATCTCGACGACCTGGACGCGAAACTGGCCGAGTTCAAGAAGAAATATGTGGGCCAGCTGCCGGGAGACGAAGAGAACAACCTGAAGATCCTGATGGGATTGAATTCGCAGCTGGAAGCGAATACGCAGACACTGAACCGCGCGCAGCAGGATAAATCGTACGCGGAATCGACGCTATCGCAGGAATTGTCAAACTGGAAGACGTCGCAATCGTCCACCAACCCGGAGACGCTGCAGAAACAGTTGTCGGACATGCAGTCGCAGTTGCTGCAACTGCAGGCGCGCTATACCGAGGACCATCCGGATGTGATCAAGGCGAAGGCGGATATCGCGGAAGTGAAGAAGAAGCTGGACGAGATCAACAAGGCGTCGGCGAATCCGGAGAGTGCGACAGCGGAAACGCAAAAAGAGTCGGCGTCGGAGCCGGCCGAGGTCAAGCAGACGCGGCTGCAGATCCATCAGTACAGCGATCTGATCGCGTCGGCGACGCGGGACCAGAAGCGGCTGCAGGAAGAAATTGCGGCGTACCAGGGACGCATCTCGCTGAGTCCGTCGGTGGAAGAAGAGTACAAGGCGCTGACGCGGGATTATGACAACGCGCAGAAAGCGTACCAGGACCTGCTGGCGAAAAAGAGCACCGCAGACCTGACCGTGCAGATGAATACGCAGGCGCAGGGTGAACGGATGTTCCCGTTGAACCCGGCAAGCACGCCAGAAGCCCCGGCGTTTCCAAACCGGCCGCTGTTTGCCGGCGGCGGATTTGGCGCGGCCCTGGCCCTGGGGGCAGCGCTGGCCATGTGGCTGGAGTTGCGGGATCAGTCGATTCGCAATGAGAAAGATGCGGGCGCCGCGCTTCAGCTCCCCATGCTGGTGGCAGTGCCATGGGTGGGAGCCGCAGAAGTATCGAATCATAACGGCAATGGCTTCTTTAAATTCTGGAAACGAAACAAGAGCGATGAGGGCGAGCACGCGGTAAGGGTGTAGTGCAGTCGGAGCAAGGGTAGAACTATGTACAAAGAGTTTTACGGACTGCGAGCGAATCCGTTCAATGTGAATCCGGATCCTCGCTATCTGTTTCTGACGCGACACACGGAAGAGGCGTTGGCGTGCCTGACGTACGGCATCCAGAGCCGCAAGGGCTTCGTGCTGCTCAGCGGCGAAGTGGGCACGGGCAAGACCACACTCATCAACAAGCTGCTGGAATGGCTGCGACTGCAGCAGGTCGCGACGGCGTTCGTCTTCAACTCGCGCCTGAACGTAACCCAATTCCTCGACTACATGATGGCGGACTTCGGGATCCCCTGCGAGTCGAAGGCCAAGAGCCAGATCCTGTTGCGCCTGTACAACTGGCTGCTGGACCGGTACCGCGCGGGCGAGACGGCGGTGCTGATCGTCGACGAAGCCCAGAATCTCTCCGAGGAAGTGCTGGAAGAGATCCGGATGCTGACGAACCTGGAGACCTTCACTGAAAAGCTGCTGCAGATCGTGCTGGTGGGACAGCCGGAACTGGAGCACAAGCTGAGACAGCCGCAATTGCGGCAGTTGCGGCAGAGGCTGACGTTGCGGGCGAAGACGCATCCGTTGACGCTGGAGGAGACGAAGGCGTACGTACACCAGCGGCTGCGGATCGCAGGCTCGAACGGGCAGCAGATTTTCGCTCCGGAATCGGTGGATTCGGTGTTCCGGTATTCGGGCGGAATTCCGCGTGTCATCAACCTGCTCTGCGAGCACTGCCTGGTCAGCGCGTTTGTCGACCAGCAAAAGATTATTGAGCCCGGCGTTGTAGATTCGGTCGCGCGCGACTTCGATCTGAGCCACAGTCCGACCTCGGCGGTGGTGACCACACCTCCGGCGAGCCCCACCTTGGAGAAGTTTGATCTGGCCGAGACGTTGCGCTCGTTGGCGACGCTGGCCGATCGCCTGCGTGACACAGATCAAAAAGACCTCCCTAACGAAAGGAAATTATGAGCAGAATTCATGAAGCATTGAAGAAAGCCGAACAGGAGCGGGCGGCGGCACAGGGAGGCACTTTGCCCGGCCCGGGGGCGGTCCCGCCGTTCGATGGGCACACATCGGACAATGGAAACGGCGTCGCGATTGAATCGCTCGATGGGCGGACGCTCAACGGCGTTCCGATGGGGTCGATGGGGCAGCCTGTGGATCCGTACAACATTGAAGCTCGTTGCGCGCAGTACGATTGGCACCCGGATCCCTCGACCATGCTGTTCTTGAACGGAGACAACCTGCGAGGCACGGAAGAGTTTCGCACGTTGCGTACGCGGCTGTATCACCTGCGCGAAAAGGCTCCGCTGAAAAAAGTACTGATCACCAGCGCGCTGCCGAACGAAGGCAAATCGTTTACCGCGGCCAACCTGGCGCAAGTGATGGTCCGCCAGCATGGTCGGCGGGCGTTGCTGATCGATGCTGACCTCCGCGGACCGCGCTTGCATCTGATGCTCGGAACTCAAGCTGGACCTGGGCTAACCGATTACCTGCAAGGGGTGCAGGATGAGTTCTCGATCATGCAGCGGGGCCCATTGCAGAATCTGTACTTCATCCCCAGCGGCTCGAGCATTGAGGATCCGGCGGAACTGGTGGGGAGCGAGCGCCTGAAATTGCTGATGCAGCGGCTGGAGCCGCTGTTTGACTGGATTATTGTCGATTCTCCACCCGCGATCGCCGTGTCTGACGCAAGCGTGCTGGCGAAGGCGTGCGATGGAGTGCTGATCGTGGTGCGCTCGAATGTGACTCCGGCGGATGCGGCGCGCCGGGCGCGCGAAGAATTTCCCGATGAGGCGCTGCTGGGAGTGGTCTTGAACGGAACGGAGGAAAAACCGACTCCTTACGCGCGCTACTACTACGAGGCCTATCAGAACGCGGAGAAACCGAACAAGGGTTAGGGGGAAGTCAGGTGATCCGGCTTTTCAAGGTCTATTACCCGGTACGGACGCTGGTTCTGCTCGCGGTCGAGACATTCATTGTATGGATGTCGTTCGCGCTGGGTACGATTGCCTTAAATGACGACGACGTTCTGCTGCACTTGCAGAATCAACTGTTCATTGAAGGCGGATTCGTCAAGTTGCTCATCCTGACTGCGGTTGTACTGATGCTTTCGCACGGCCTGGATTTGTACGATGCCACGAATCTGGGCGCCAAGTGGGATCAGGTATGCTGGGCATTGTAGCGCTCGTGCTCTGCGGCGTGCTCGGGGCCTATGGTTTGTTCGGAGGCGTATTTCTCCCACCTTACGCTGCACTCTCGGGCTTGATCATCCTCACATTCGCGCTGCTGGGCTGGCGCGCCATCTATGACTGGCTGATGCAGCAGCCGTATTTCCGAGAGAAGGTTTACGTCCTGGGGACAGGAGACCGGGCGCAACGGCTGATCAACGGGCTGCGGCAACGCAAAGCGCTGGGCATTGAAGTTGTGGGATGGACGGGCAACGTCGAGGGAGAACTGACGCGAGAATCGACTGCCGCGCACTTGCGGGAAATCGCGAAAAGGAATGGCGTGCAGCGGGTGATCGTCACCATGCCGGATCGCCGCGGCAACCTGCCGGTGGAAGAGTTGCTCGACCTGCGCCTGGCGGGCGTATTGATCGATGATGCGACTTCGTGGCTGGAGAAAATCACAGGGCGGATTGAAGTTGAGAATCTGTATCCGAGCTGGCTGGTTTTCGCGGAAGGATTTCGATTCAGTCCCGGGTTTCTGCTGGCGCGGCGGGTGTTCTCTACTTTGATTGCGGCAGTGGGATTGTTCCTGTCGCTGCCGTTGCTGCCCCTTATCATGCTGGCCATCAAGATCGACTCCAAGGGCCCGGTGCTGTATCGGCAGAAACGCGTGGGGATCGGGAACAAAGAATTCTACTGCCTGAAATTCCGGACCATGCGCCAGGACGCCGAGGCGGATACGGGAGCAACGTGGGCGACCGACGATGATCCGCGCATCACGCGGGTCGGGAAGTTTTTGCGATCGTCGCGGCTGGACGAGATTCCACAGTTGTGGTGCGTGCTGACGGGCGACATGGCATTCGTGGGGCCGAGGCCGGAGAGGCCAGAGTTCGTGGCGTGGCTGAGCCGGGAAATTCCCTACTACGGGGTGCGCCACATTGTGAGGCCGGGCATCACGGGCTGGGCGCAAGTCCGCTACAAGTACGGCAACACGCTGGAAGACGCTCGCGAGAAACTGCAGTACGACCTGTTCTATATCAAGAACGCGTCGATCGGGCTGGATTTCCTCATCCTTTTTCAAACCATCAAGATTGTGGTGCTGGGCCGGGGCTCGCGATGAGGTGGCTGTTCTGGCTGTCGGCCGGGATGGTTGTCTACACGTATGTGGGGTACTTCGTTTTCCTGCGGGTCAAGGCGCTGGTGCGGCATCGGCCGGTGAAGCGTGATGGCGTTACTCCGGCGGTGTCGGTTGTGCTCGTGGTGCGCAACGAAGAAAAATCGATCGCGGAAAAGTTGCAGAACCTGCTGGAGGTCGATTATCCGGCGGAGAAGTGTCAGATTGTGATCGTTTCCGACGGATCGACCGATGGCACGGAAGCGATCCTGAGGGGATATGCGCAGAACCCGCGGGTTTGTGCGGTCATGAATGCGCTGTCGTCCGGCAAAGCTGCGGGGCTGAATGATGCGATGGGATTCGCGGAAGGGGAAGTGGTTGTCTTCACGGACGCGCGACAGAAGATCGAACGCGGGGCAGTGCGGTTACTGATGGAGAATTTCGCCGATCCGGAGGTGGGCTGCGCCAGCGGGGAATTGATGCTGGGGGATCCCGATCGCGGAGAGAGTTCGAAGGGCACAGGCCTGTATTGGCGGATCGAGAAGAAAATCCGCGAACTGGAGTCGGAATCGGGGTCGGTGATTGGGGCGACGGGAGCTTTTTACGCGGCGCGAAAGGAATTGGTTCCGGCGGTGCCCGCCGGGACGCTGCTCGATGATGTATTTATCCCCATGAATGTAGTGCGCCAGGGAGCGCGCGTGATTTTTGATGGACGGGCGCGGGCGTGGGATCTGGCCGATCTGGGAACGGACCGGGAATTCAGCCGGAAGGTGCGGACTCTGACGGGGAATTATCAGTTGATGCAGATGGCGCCGTGGATTCTGAGCTGGAGGAATCCGGTGCTGCTGGAATTCGTGAGCCACAAGCTGCTGCGGTTGATGGTGCCGTTTGCGCTGGCCGGGATTTTGCTGGCATCGATCGTGCTGAAGGGCCCGATTTACAGGATCGCATTGATCCTGCAGTTGGTGTTTTATGGGCTGAGTGCGCTGGGCGGGCGCGGACCGCTCGCGCGGGTGGCGGATGCGGCGCGGACGTTTGTGTTTCTGAACGCGGCGGCTGCAGTGGCATTTGTGAATTTTGTGACCGGACGGAAGGCGGCATGGGTACGTTGAATGCGGTAGTGACTCAGTTTCAAATTCCGACGGGAGGCCTCGCTTTCGAATGGCGTCATCCTGAGCGGAGCCGCTCTTCAGGCGGAGCGAAGGATCTCCGTTGCGATGAAGTTGGAGATCCCTCGGCCCGCTGGAGAAAGCGCGGGCGCTTCGGGATGACGCCCCTTGAGAGCCGAGATTTAAACCTGAGCCACTACCTTGGATTCCAAGTTTTGATCACGCGGAGAATCTCTTGAGCGCTGCCAGGACTGCGTACGCTCCACAGCCATTGTCGAAAGAAGAGGCAGGAGGCGCGTTCTTCTGGCTGTGCGCCTTTTTCTTCGTGTATTGCGCGCGTCCGGAAGACTGGGTTCCGGGGCTGAATCTGTTTCCGCTGGCGAAGATTACGGGAATCATCGCACTGCTCGCCCTGTTGAATAGCCTGGGTAGGACAAGACGCCAGCTTAAAGACCTGCCGCTCGAGTGGAATTACCTGGTGGCGATGATTGGCGTGCTGGCGCTGTCGGCGGTTTTGTCCCCGGTGTGGAAAGGCGGTGCCATCGGCCACACGATTAACTTCTCGAAAGTGCTGGTGGCGTGGGCTCTGACATTTCTGCTGGTCACGACGTTTGGGAGATTGCGGCGGATCATTTTCATACAGTCGGCTTCGGTGGTGGTGATCTGCATCATGTCGCTGCTGAAGGGCGGGAACCGGCCGCGACTCGAAGGAGTCATTGGCGGCATCTACTCGAACCCGAACGATCTGGCTTTCGCCGTGGTGCTGGTATTGCCTTTCTGCCTGGCCTTTATGCTGACGGCGAAGAACATGCTGATCCGCCTGGTCTGGATTGGCGGGATGCTCATCATGCTGCTCACGCTTTTGAAGACGGCATCGCGCGCGGGCTTCATTGACCTGGTGATTTCCGGGGCGGTGGTGCTGTGGCATTTCGGCGTACGCGGGAAACGGATGACCTTGCTCATTGGCACGGCGTTTGCGTCGGTGATGCTGCTGATTGTGGCCGGCGGACCGTTGATCGTGCGCATGGAGGCCGTGGCGGGCCGGGGCGACACAAAAGAAGAAGCGATGGCCTACGAGTCGTTCGAGCAGCGGAAATACCTGATGGAGCGTGCCGTCGATTGCATTGAACATTACCCTATTTTGGGGATTGGGGCGCGCAACTTCGAGGTCTATTCTTTGGTATGGCGCGAAGTGCACATGACGTATCTGCAGATTGCGACGGAGGGCGGTATTCCGTCGCTTATTTTGTATCTGCTGTTTTTCGCGCGAGGATTCAAGAACCTGCGAATGCTGCGAAAGAGGAAGGACCTGGATGTGCACACGACCTTGTTTGTGGGTGGGCTGCACAGTTCGATGATCGGATTTATCGTGGGAGCATCGTTTGCGCCCGAGGTCTTTCAGTTCTTTCCGTATTTCTCGGTGGCGTATACGTCGGCGCTGGTGGCGACGATCGCGGAGCAGGAAGGGACGGCGCAGCCGGTCGTAGAGAGGGCTGCGGTGCGCACTGGAACCCGGTTCTGGGACCGGGTCAACGCGCGGCGACCGGACACAGTTCCGCTTGCACGGTAGAATGGTGAGGGCCGTTGAAG
>Ga0335076_10001663_pt1 | contig 21673 bp, 21 predicted proteins | sample Lox_Sample_25_FD_206717 | JGI IMG/M metagenome (GOLD analysis project Ga0335076, IMG submission 206717) | Soil microbial communities from Loxahatchee National Wildlife Refuge, Florida, United States - Lox_Sample_2.5 | ecosystem: Environmental > Terrestrial > Soil > Wetlands | place: USA... | reverse complement strand
AGCGCAGCCTCGGCCGTCTCGGCCGTGTCCACCTCGTAGCCGGCGCCGCGCAGGCTCGTTCGCAGCGCTCGCAGGATCTGCGGCTCGTCGTCGACCACGAGGACGCGGGCCCCCGTCACGCAGGAACCCCAACACGCTCGTACTGCGCCACCGGGAGGGCGAGCACGAACGTTGCCCCCTGACCCGCATGTGACTCGACCCAGACGCGGCCGGCGTTCGCCTCGGCGAAGCCACGCGCGATCGCGAGCCCGAGCCCGGCGCCGCGGGTGGGCACGCGGAGCGAGCCGCGCTGGAACGGCTCGAAGATACGGTCGGCTTCGCCCGAGGGGATTCCCGGCCCGTGGTCGACGACGCGCACGAGCACCTCTGACCCTGTCGCCCGCACCTGCACGCGCACAGGCTCGTCGGCCGGCGAGTAGCGCAGCGCGTTTTCGACGAGGTTCGCGACGATGCGCTCGGCCTGGTGGAGGTCGGCGTGGACGAGCGGCAAGTCTTCGTCAGGGAGCATCACCTCGACGCGACTCCCGTCCTCGATGCTGTCGAGCGCCTGGAGGACGAGATCGTCGACCGGCCAGTCCCCCGGCTCCGGAATCGCAGCTCCGGCCTGCAGTCGCGAGAGGTCGAGCAGGTTGTCCACGAGCCGGTCGAGCCTGCCGGCCTCGTCGAGGATCGTCTCGGCGAGCTCCCGCCGATCTTCAGGCTCGAGCGAGAGCTCACCGTGAGCGAGCGCACTGGCGGACGTGAGGATCGCCATCAGCGGCGAGCGGAGGTCGTGGCTGACCGCGCGCAGCAGTGCCGTCTTCATCGCGTCGCTCCTCCGCAACGCCTCAGCCTCCAGCGCCTCTTCGGCCAGAAGCTCGCGCTCCTCGGTCACTCCGCGCAACTCGCGAAAAGCAGCCTCGGCCTCCTCGGCGCGGCGGCGCGAGCGCGTCGCGAGCTCGCTGACCACGACAGCGGTGACAAGGAAGACGAGCAGCGCGAACCAGTTGCGTGTGTCCTGCAGCGTCAGCGTGTAGAGCGGCGGCAGGAAGAAGAAGTTGAACGCGAGCATGCTGCCGACCGCCGTCCCAATGGCGTAGACGAGCCCCCATGCGACCGCGACCGGAATGATCGCGAGCAGGTAGAGCACGGCCAGGCTGAGCACGGGCACGTGGCCCTTCAACAGCTCGATGGCGCCCGTGACGACTGCGAGCGCGCCGGTACTCGCCGCGACCCGGGTGAACGTTCTCACGCTGGCAACGGTACTCCCCGAGCTAGCCGTGAATGCTGATGATGATGGGAATGATCAGGATCGCGACGATGTTCGTGATCTTGATCATCGGGTTGATCGCCGGCCCCGCGGTGTCCTTGTAGGGGTCGCCGACGGTGTCGCCGGTGACCGCGGCCGCATGGGCTTCCGAGCCCTTGCCCCCGTAGAGGCCGTCCTCGATCAGCTTCTTCGCGTTGTCCCACGCGCCGCCGCCCGCGGTCATCGCGATCGCGAGGAAGAGGCCGGTCACGATCGTCCCGATCAGGAGGCCGCCGAGCATCTTGGCGCTGATCAGGCCGACGATGATCGGGAAGAGGATCGGCACCATCGCCGGCAGGATCATCGACTTGATCGCCGAGCCGGTGACGATGTCGATCGCGCGCCCGTACTGCGGCCGCTCGGTGCCCTCCATGATCCCGGGATGCTCGCGGAACTGAGTGCGCACCTCCTCCACGACCTCACCACCGACGCGTCCGACCGCCTGCATCGCGAGCGACGCGAACAGGAACGGCATCAGACCGCCGATGAAGAGGCCGGCGATCACCCAGGCATCGCGCAGGTCGAAGATCGTCGGCAGCCCCTGCTGCGCCAGCCCGTCCGCGTATGAACCGAAGAGGACGAGCGCGGCCAGTGCCGCAGACCCGATCGCATAGCCCTTCGTCACCGCCTTCGTCGTGTTGCCGACCGCGTCGAGCGGATCGGTGATCGCGCGCACCTCGGGCGGCAGGTCTGCCATCTCGGCGATGCCGCCGGCGTTGTCGGTGACGGGCCCGTACGCGTCGAGCGCAACGATCAGACCGGTCATCGAGAGCTGCGCCATCACCGCGACACCGATGCCGAAGAGACCGGCGAAGTGGTTCGCGAGCAGGATCCCGATGGCGATCACGATCACCGGCGCGGCTGTTGCCTGCATCCCCTCGGCAAGGCCCTCGATGATGTTCGTCGCGTGGCCGGTTTGCGATGCCCGCGCGATCGCCTTCACCGGGCCCCACCGCGTTCCGGTGTAGTACTCGGTGATCGCGACGAGGAGCGCGGTGACGGCGAGCCCGATGAGCGCCGACCCGTAGAGGTTGCCGAACGAGTACTTGCCGCTCGAGTCGAAGCCCATCGTGATCGGGATGAAGAGGACGGCCGAGATCCCGGTGGCGACGATGACCGCGCGGTAGAGCGCGTTCATGATGTTGCCGCCTTCGCGGACGCGCGCGAACTGGACGCCGACGATCGAGGCGATGATCGAGACGCCGCCGATCGCGAGCGGGTAAAGCCACAAGTGAGTGCCCTGGAGAAACTGCTGGCCAGTCACGCCGAGCAACATCACGGCGACCGCGGTCACTGCGTACGTCTCGAACAGGTCCGCCGCCATGCCGGCGCAGTCGCCCACGTTGTCGCCGACGTTGTCCGCGATCACGGCCGGGTTGCGCGGATCGTCTTCCGGAATCCCGGCCTCGATCTTCCCGACGAGGTCGGCGCCGACGTCCGCGGCCTTCGTGTAGATGCCGCCCCCGAGCCGTGCGAAGACGGAGATGAGCGAGCCACCGAACGCGAGTCCGACGAGGTCGTGGATCGCCGAGTGCGGCGTGTGGTTGAACCAGTCGGTGAGCACCCAGTAGTACCCGGCGACGCCGAGCAGGCCGAGGCCCACGACGAGCAGGCCCGTGACGGAGCCGGCTCGGAAGGCGACGTTGAGCGCCTGCGGCAGGCCCTTGCGAGCGGCCTCCGCCGTGCGCACGTTCGAGCGCACCGCGACGTTCATGCCGATGAAGCCTGCGGCGGCGGACAGGGTCGCGCCGATCAGGAAGCCGACTGCGGTTCCCCAGCCGAGCTTGTCGTAGAAGCCGAGCAGCAGGAACGGCACGATCGCGACGATGGCGATCGTCTGGTACTGGCGGCGCAGGTAGGCGGCGGCGCCCTCCTGCACGGCCCGCGCGATCTCCTGCATCCGCTCGGTGCCGGCCGGCTGGCGCAGGATCCAGGCGGTAAGCCAAAGGCCGTACGCGATCGCGGCCACGGCGCACAGCAGCGCGAACAGCACGGCGTGATCCATGAACCAGCTCATAGGTTGGGGCTCCCTCCGGGTGTCACAAAGTCAGCGCCGAGGTACCCCGGCGCGGGCCTGTTTTTACCATACGCGCCGGTCAGGCCGTGTCACGAAGTGGGCGTGCGAAGGTGCCAGCGGACCTGCTCCTCGAAGATCTCCCGCATGCTCGCACCCTCGTCGTGGCGGCCGATCTGGCGCTCGGCGGCGTTCCGTTCCGGAATAGCGAGCCACTCCGCCGCTCCGAGCTCCTCGGCGACCGGCCGCACCCACTCCACGAGCCGCTCGAGCCGCGCGCGGGCGGGCACGGCCTCGCCGCTCGCGAAGTCGAGCAGCTCGCCGGAGAGCCCGTAGCGAATGGCCCGCCAGAGGTTCTCCTCGAGCAGGCGATGCGGCAGGTTCGGCAGGGTCTCGCCCTCGTCGAGCGCGCGGGCGATCCGTGCGGTGAGCGCGTAGCAGAGCGCGGCGAGCGAGCGTGACTCGCCGAGGTCCGGCTGCGCGTCGCAGATCCGGATCTCGACGGTCGGAAACGCGAGGTGCGGGCGCACGCTCCACCAGATCTGCGTGTGCTCGCTGATCGAGCCGGTCTCGTAGAGGAAGCGGACATACGTCTCCCACTCTTCCCAGCCGTCGAGCGCATCAGGGATCCCACACCGCGGGAACATCCGCGTGAAGATCTGCGTGCGCGCCGAGTGCAGGCCGCTGAAGACGCCCTCGACGAACGGCGAGCTCGCGGAGAGCGCCAGGAGCTCCGGCAGGTGGTTGCGCAGGGCGGAACAGACGCGGATCGCGCGATCGGCGCCGTTGATGCCGACGTGGACGTGCTGCCCGAACGAGTTGTTGCGCCAGACGACGTAGCGGAGGATCTCGTCGTTGAGCCGGTAGTGCGGCGTGTCGATGATCCGCTGCTCCTGCCAGGGGCTCCAGGGATGCGTGCCGGTCGCGCCGAGCGCAACCCCTCGCGACTCCGTGAGCGCGCGGAGCTGCTGCCGACGCTCACCGAGCAGCGCCGCGGCGTCGGCGAACGACTCACAGCGGCCGGTGCGGATCTCGATCTCCGATGCGATCAGCTCGCCGACGAGATGCGGCTCGAGCTCCGTTCCTTGCGCAGCTTCCTGCAGCTCCTCGAAGCGGTTGACCAGACCGAGCGTGTCGCGGTCGAGCAGCGCGAACTCCTCCTCGACGGCGACCGTGAAATCGGGTACGGCCTCGAACGCCTCGCGCGAGAGCGCAAGCATCTCCTCGTAGCCGAGTTGCTGCGCCTCGCCCACGCGCGAAGCCTACTTACGCAATTGAAGCGCGCGACAACCGCGGCAGCTCCTCGTCGAGCTTGCGGATCTGCGTCGCCGCGAGGGCGGCGGGCAGGATCGGCAGCCACAGCGTGAAGAAGCGGTAGACGAGGGTCGCGACGAGCGCCTGCGCAAGCGGGATCCCGATCGCATGGAGCGAGAACGCCAGGCCTGCCTCGATCCCACCCGACCCGCCTGCCGGCAGCGGCAGCATCGTCACGATGTAGGCCGTCGAGTAGGCGACGACGAGCGCCGGCAGCGCCGGATGGATGCCGAACGCGCGGAGGGCGGCATAGAGGGTGAGGATGTCGCCGGCCCAGAACACGGCGAAGCCGAAGACGCCCCCGAGGTAGGTGCGCGTCCTCGCGAGCATGTGGCGGACGATGACGACGCCTCCGATCGCGGCGGACACGATTGAGCGGCCCCCGTGCCAGAGCCACGGCGGCCACGACCGCGGGTCACGGGCGAGGTGCACATGTTCGGGCGCGAGATTCGTCAGCCGGTCGCTGCGCCGAGGCGAGCTGACCCACGCGGCGACCAGGATGCACGCCGGAACGAGGATCAGCCAGGCCAGCACCATCGCCAGCGGCGCGCTCGCACCTCCTGCGGCGACGACCGCGGCGGAGAGGCACGCGTAGATCCCGAGGATCATCCACTCCACCGTGTTCAACGCGAGCACGCGGCGCAGCGCGAGTTGCGCCGTCTGACCCGCGCGGTGGAGCGCCCAGAAGTCGAGGCCGAGGCTGCCGGCGGAGGTGCCGAGAGCGTAGGCGCCGAACCCGATCGCGACGACGCGGGTCGCCGTCCAGAGCGGGAAGCACGGGCCGCCGTCCACGCGGGCGACGTCGCGGTAGGCGGCGATGAAGCCGACGTACGCGAGGATCTCGCCGCCGAGACAGACCGGGAACCACACGTTGTCGGCGTCTCTGAGCGCCTCGAGCATCTCGTGGAAGCTCGTGATCTGGCCGATTCCCGCGACGGCCGCGACGACCAGCACGAGCCCGAGGACGACGCTGAGGAGCGCCTTCTTCCGGTCGATCCCGAGGATCTCTTCCCGCTCGGCCACGGTCGTTACTCGAGCAACCGCGCGGCGACGACGGTCCAGCTCCAGCGTTGCTCGACTGCGCGACGTGCCGCGAGCCCGAGCTCGCGCCTGCGCTCGGCGGGCAGGGCGAGAATCGCAGCGAGCCGCTCGTGCAGCGCCTCGGCGTCGCCAGCCGGGAACGAAAGCAGGCCTGCCGCTTCCGCGCCGACCTCCTCGCCGATGCCGGCGGCGACCTCCGCGAGACCCGAGTGCGCGGAGACGACCGGCAGCACACCGGCCGCGGCCGCTTCCGCGGCGACCATGCCGAACGCCTCGGGGAAGATCGACGGCACGACGGCGACGTCGCAGAGCGGCAGCAGGTGCCGGAGATGCCGGTGCTCGAGGGCTCCGGTGAAGAGCGTGCCGCGCGGAGCCAGCGCCTCGAGCTGTTCGCGGTAATCACCAAAGCCGACGACGAGTGCGCGCGCATCGAGGTCCGCCAGCGCCTCGCAGAGCACGTGCACGCCCTTGTTCTCGATCAGCTTGCCGAAGTAGAGGACCGTGTGCCGCTCGTCGGCGAAGAAGCGCTGAAACCGCTCGGCGTTGGCCTCGTCAGGATGGCGCTCCTCGCGGTTGCCGGGGTTCGGCGGATCGGCTCGTGTCTCCTCGAGCAGCGCAGCGAGCGCCGCCTCGCGCGGCTCCGGGCGGAACTCGTCGACGTCGACGCCCGGCGGCACGATCTCGACGCGGTCGACGTGGCCGCACACGTCCTCGAGCACGTTGCGGATGTGCTCGGAGCCCGCGTAGACGACCTCCGCATCCGCCAGGGTCTCCGTCCCCCAGCGCGCGAGGTCGGGCCGACCGCGCATGGCGTACTCGAGCTCCGAGCCGTGTGCCTTGACGCGGAAGCGAAGCCCGCTCGCGGCGCCCACGGGTGCGCCCAGCACGACGTGGTTCGCGAAGACGATGTCCGCGGGCGCGAGCTCGCGGACGGCCGAGGCGTTCGCCTCGACGTAGGCGCCCCGCTCCTCCGGCGTGAAGTCGACGAGGAGCCGCGCCTCGAGCCCCTCGTAGCGGTCGAGGACGAACGTGGGCAGCAGGCCGCCGGGAAGCTCGGGCACAACGACGCGCGCGCCGCCGAGGTCGTACCGCTCCGGATGCCGCTCCTGGCAGACGACCGTGACGTCGTGGCCGGCGAGGCTCCACTCCCGCGCGAGCGCGCGCGTATAGACGTTCGACCCCGTCCCGCCGAGCAGGTAGCCGTGCCAGAGAAGCACCCGCACGCGGCGGAGGCTATGCCAGGCGGCGGCGTGTCAGCTGTGCGAGCGGCAGGAGGATGCCGAGAGCCAGCCCGACCGCCACCACCACGGTCACCACCGGATCGTGCTGGAGGTTCGGCGCCGTCAGATAGCCGACGACGCTCGGGGCGGCGGCGATCGAGGCGCCGAGGGCGAGAACCGCGAGTCTTGGCGCCACCGCACCGAACGCGACGGCGAGGAGCACGAGGGCAGCGAGCGGCCAGCGCAGGAAGAAGAACGCGCCCCAGGTCTCCCGCGCCACCACGACGAGCGCAACCGCGGCGAGGAGCGCGAGCGGCAGTCGAGTGAGCGAGAGCCGCCGCGGCGATGCCGCCGCCGTCGCGAGTGCCAGCACGATCGACGCTGCCAGCCACTGCCGTCCCGCGGGGAAGCTCGACGTCTGCGTGTAGGTGAAGACGTCGAAGTGGCCTCGCCCGTCGTAGGGGCTCCCGTTCGCGAGGAACAGCGCGTCATAGCCGACGAGGACGAGGTTCGCGAACGCAGCACCGATCGCAAGCCGCCGCCGGCCGAACACCAGCCCGACGACGATGGCCGCAGCAACGGCCGTGAAGGCGATCCACCACCAGTCGACGACGTAGGGGCCATACGGCGCGTACGCCAGCAGATTCAGGACGTGAGGTCCGTGCCGGTGCAGACCAGCCGTGATTCCGGCGAGCGCAACCGCGAGGTTGACGAGGGCGAGGATGCCCGCGAGGAGAGCCGCACCGTCGCGGAGCGATCGCTTCGACTCGGCTCGCGCCCGTTGCCGGGCGCCCGCGACGACGAGCGAGAGCGCCTCGCGAACCGCACGCCACGCCGAGCCGTCCGACGCGAGCAAGGCGGTGTCCACGACCTCGTCGCTGCGGCGAGCACGATGGTCGCGCGGGAACGCCCGGCAGGCCACGGCGAGCAGCCCGCGCATCAGGTCGCCGCCTTCGCCATACGCGCTTCCACGACCCGCGCGGCGTGGCGCAGACTCTTCGCCTCGGCGGCGAGCGCCGCGTGACCGTCCTGCGTCAGCGTGTACGAGCGGCGGACACGTCCGTCGACCTTCTCCTCCTCGCCGGCCTCGACGAGGCCCGATTCGACCAGCCGGTCGAGCGCCCCGAAGAGCGTCCCCGTGCTGAGGTGAACCTCCCCGCCCGAGAGCTCGCCCGCGCGCTTGATGATCGCGTAGCCGTGGAGCGGACCGTCCAGCAGAGCCGCCAGAACGAAGTAGGTGGGTCGCCGGATTTCCATGTGTCGGCGCACTATATGTCGCCCACCGACATGTTGTCAAAGCGCTGTGTCAGGTCAGATGGAAATACAGCGCGTAGAGCAGGTCGACGGCGGGATTCGACGTGTGCACCGTCACGTCCGCCGGCGTCTCGAGCAGCGCCTCGGAGTAGTTGAAGATGATCTTCACGCCGGCGGAGACGAGATCGTCGGCCGCGAGCTGCGCCGCTTCGGCCGGCACAGCGAGCACCCCGACGACGACGTTGTGGTCGCGCACGAGCTCGCCGAGTCGCTGGTATGGCTCGACAGCGACGTGGCCGATGGGCTGGCCGAGCTTCCCCTGGTCGACATCGACGACGACGGCGATGTTGATCCCGTGCTCGGCAAAGATCGATGACGAGGCGATCGCCTGGCCGAGCCGGCCCGCCCCCACGAGCGCGACGTTGTGCTGGCCCTGCGTGCGCAGGATCTTCCGGATCGCGTCGAGCAGGGCCTCGATCGAGTAGCCGACTCCGCGCTTGCCGAACTTGCCGAAGTTGGACAGGTCCCGGCGGATCTGCGTCGCGTTGATGTTCGTGTACTCGGCGATCTCCTGCGACGAGATCCTCGTCTTCCCCATCTTGCGTGCCTGCGTCAGTACCTGGAGGTACCGGGACAGGCGGGCGGCGACACCGACGTTCAGGCGCTCCGTCACACGACCCCCTTGGCTCGACTTCGTGACAGCGTTCTCTGTTGTACCAGGCCGCTTACGCCCTTGCTTGTGCAACCGCGCTCCGCAGGGCATCCGGGTGGACGTGGTAGACGAAACGCCGACGCCCATCGATCTCGACGACCGGAATCCACTCGCGGTACGCGGCCTCGAGCTCGGGCTCCCCGTCGATGACCACCTCCCGCAGCTCGAAGCCGAGCTCGTCACGCGCGGCGGTGACCACGCGCCGGGCCGCCGCGCAGAGGTGGCAGCCCGCCGCGGTGTAAAGGACGACCTTGGTTACGGGTAGATGCCCCGCGTGATCGTCGCTTCGGCGACGCGCTGCACCGCGAGCCCATAGGCGGCTACGCGCATCGGAAGCTTGCGGGTCTGCGCCGTCTCCCAGGTCTCGTCGAATGCCCGGCTCACGATGTCGTTGAGCTTCGCGTTCACCTCGACCTCCTTCCAGAAGTACTCCTGGAGGCCCTGCACCCATTCGAAGTACGAGACGACGACGCCGCCCGCGTTCGCGAGGACGTCGGGAAGGATCAGGACGCCGTTGTCCTCGAGGATCGCGTCGGCCGCGGGCGTGACGGGCCCGTTCGCGCCCTCGCAGATGATCGACGCCTTGACCTTGGCCGCGTTCTCCTCGGTGATCACCTGCTCGAGCGCGCAGGGCGCCAGGATGTCGCACTCGAGGAGCACGAGCTCTTCGTTCGTGATCGTCTCGGCGTCCTTGAGCCCGGCCAGCGTGCGGTTCTCCGCCTTGTAGGCGAAGGCGGCGGGCACGTCGATTCCCTTGGGGTTGTAGAGCGCCGTCGTCGAGTCCGAGATCGCGATGACGGTCGCGCCTTCCTGGTGGAGGAACTGCGCGAGGTAGCTGCCGACGTTGCCGAAGCCCTGGACGACGACCTTCATCCCGACGAGGCGCTTGTCGAGCTTCGCCACGGCGTCGCGGATGCAGAAGAGCGAGCCCCGCGAGGTCGCCTCGACGCGGCCGAGCGAGCCACCGATCGTGAGCGGCTTCCCCGTCACGACGCCGAGCACCGAATGACCCTTGTTCATCGAGTACGTGTCGAAGATCCAGGCCATCACGGAGCCGTCGGTGCCGACGTCGGGCGCCGGGATGTCCTTCTCCGGGCCGATCTCGTTGATGATCTCGCTCGTGAAGCGGCGGGTCATCCGCTCGAGCTCGCCCCGCGACATCTTCTTCGGATCGCAGACCACGCCGCCTTTGGCGCCGCCGAAGGGGATCCCCATGAGGGCGCACTTCCACGTCATCCACATCGCGAGCGCCTTGACCTCGTCGACGGTGACGTCGGGGTGGTAGCGGATGCCGCCCTTCGACGGCCCGCGGGCGATGTTGTGGGTGACGCGATAGCCCTTGAAGACCTGCGTCCCTCCGTTGTCCATGCTCACCGGGATCGAGACCTCGATCGCCTTCTTGCACTCGCCGAGCACGGCGACGAGGTTGGAATCGATCTCGAAGGTGGTGCCGACGCGCCGCAGTTGCTCGCGTGCCAGCTCGAAGGGGTTCTCGCGCAGATGGGACGTCGATACGTCGACTGCGGCCAAGGCCTGCTCCTTTTGTCGCTGCAAAGAGGGCGAAAAAACCTGACGCCGCGGCGAGTCTAGCGCGAGGCGTAGGCGTCGAGCGCGAGGTACCGCGGGTACGCGACTGCCTCGGTCCAACGAGCCGCCGAGGCGATCATCGCGGCGTTGTCGGTGCAGAGGGCGAGGGGCGCAGCGGTCGCGTCCGGGAGCGCCGCCCGCAGCTCCGAATTCGCGGCCACGCCGCCGACGATCGCGATCCGGTCCCGCCGGGTTCGATCCGCCGCCTCCCGCACCCGTTCGACGAGCGCCCGCACGATCGCGTGCTGGTACGCCGCGGCGAGGTCCGCCCGCCGGGCGGCGAGCTCCTCCTCGCTCAGCTCACGGACGGCGTAGAGGAGCGCCGTCTTGAGACCGGAGAACGAGAAGTCGAGGCCCGGCACGCGGGCGACGGGGAAGTCGCAGGCACGCGGGTCTCCCTCGCGCGCGACCCGGTCGATCTCGCCCCCGCCCGGATAGCCGAGCCCGAGCAGACGCGCCCCCTTGTCGAACGCCTCGCCGGCCGCGTCGTCGAGGGTAGACCCGAGCAGCTCGCGCTCGGTGTGCGAGCGGACGTCGAGAAGCATCGTGTGGCCGCCGCTCGCCAGCAGGCAGAGGAACGGTGGCTCGAGCGGCTCGGGCTGGAGGTAGAGGGACGCGACATGCCCGTCGAGGTGGTCGACGGGGACGAGGGGGAGCCGGCGCGACCACGCGATCGCCTTCGCGGCGGCCAGACCGACGAGCAACGCACCGATGAGGCCTGGCCCCTGGGTGACTGCGATCTGTTCGACGTCGGCAAGGGTCGCGTCCGCCTCGCTCAGCGCCTCACGGATCACCGGCGTGACGAGCTCGAGATGCCGCCGAGACGCGACCTCCGGCACGACGCCGCCGTAGCGCGCATGCAGCTCCGCCTGGGACGAGACGACGCTCGACCGGATCTCCCCCGCGCCGGTGATCAGCGCCGCCGCAGTCTCGTCGCAGCTCGTCTCGATCCCGAGGATCAGCGCGCGACCGGGTCCTTCCACATGATGAGCGCGTCCTCGCGATTGTCCGTGTAGTAGCCGCGCCGCAGGCCGCGCGACCGGAAGTCGAGGCGCTCGTAGAGGTCGATCGCCTTCCGGTTCGAGACACGCACCTCGAGCGTGTAGCCGCGGCGAGCGTCGTCGGCCGTGAGATCGAAGAGGCGCTCGAGGAGCATCGTCCCGACGCCGCGTCCGCGGTGATCGGGCTCGACCGCGACATTCATCACGTGCCACGCGTCGACGTAGCGCGAGACGATCAGGTAGCCGACGAGCGCACCGTGCTCGCCCTCCGCTTCGAAGGCGCCGAGACAGATCGAGCTCGGCTTCGCGAGCTCGCCGGCGAACATCGAGCGCGACCACGGGGTCGGATACGAGCGACGCTCGATCTCCTCGATAGCGAGGAGATCGCCGAGCACGAGCCGGCGCAGCTCGATCGTCGTCATCCGACGTTCCTCTCGGCATCGGGGACCCGGAGATACAGGGGCTCGAGCTCGTCGACGCTGCACGCGTCGCCTGCGAGGGCCGCATGGAAGCGGGCGCGCGGCAGGTGGCGTTCGTCGTCGTCTGGCGGCACGACCGCGCCGCGCTCCTCGAGCACTGCCCGGTAGCGCCTCGCACCGTCGCCGACGCAGACCGCGCCGCCGTGCAGCGACAGCTCCTGGGGCGCCAGCACCTGCGGCTCGCCGTCGACGAGCGTGAAGACCTCGCGCCGTTTCGCGTCGACCACCGGGAGCGCGCCTGGGGCGCCGGCCGCGAGCGCCGCGAGCGTCGAGACGCCGGAGCCCGGGAGGTCGAGCGACAACGCGAGCCCGCGTGCGACCGACAGTCCGATCCGGACGCCCGTGAAGCTCCCCGGGCCGAGCCCGACTGCGAGGCGATCGAGATCGGACGGGTGGGCGCCGGCCTGCCGCAACAGCGCATCGACGTCCTCGAGGAGCGTCTGCGCACGCGAGACCCGCTCGCCGAGCACCTCGTCGCCATCCACGAGCGCGCTCGTGGCAACCGCCGTCGCAGTATCGAAGGCCAGGGTCAGCACTCCTCGATCTCCACCGCTCTCCCGGCGCCAGCATGCCGCAAACGCACCGCGAAGCGGGGCGGCGGCAGGACACCCCTCCCAGCTTCGGGCCACTCGACGAACGCGATGGCATCCTCGAAGTACGGCTCGAGGTCTCCCCACTCCGCGGGCGAGACGCCCTGGAAGCGGTAGAGGTCGAGGTGCGAGATCTCGACGACGTCGCCGTGGTAGCGGTGGCCGATCGTGTACGTCGGGCTCGTGACCCGCTCGCGCACGCCGAGCGCGCCGCACGCGCCGCGGACGAACGTCGTCTTGCCGGAGCCGAGCTCGCCGGCGACGGTCACGACGTCGCCGACCGCGAGACGCCGCGCCAGATCCGCCGCGAACGCCTCGGTCTCCTGGGGCGAGTCGGTGAGCGTCTCGGTCACGTCACGAACACTACGATCCCGCAGTGCCCGCCCATGAGGACGTCACGCAGACCGACGAGACGCTGACCTTCCTCGGCCTCGATCCGGTCGCGCACTGGGAACGGGTGCTCGAGGTCGTGGTCGCGCCGACCGGTGAGGCCGCGCGCTTCCACGCTGCGACGAATGGCGACGGCTCGGCCTGGATCACGCGAGCCGAGCCTCGACTCGTCATGGGCTTCCTCCAGGACTGGCTCGACCGAACCGAAGAGTTCTAGAACAGGCCGAGCTGTTCTGCAGGCGCGGCAATCTCTGGTTCCGGCTCCGGCTCTGGCAGCGCCTCGATCTGGGCAGGCTCGGCTGCACCCAGCAGCGCCGGCAGGCGGGCGAAGTCGGCCTCGAGCACCTTGAGCATCGCCGGCGTGTAGAGCGCGGCCGCCGGGTGGTAGATCGGATAGAGCAGGACGCTGCGGCCGGCGATCGTGAGCTCCTGCTTCTGGCCGTGCACGCGCGTGATCCCGAGCGGCCGGCCGGAGAGGAGCTTCGTCGCGAAGTTGCCGAGCGTCGCGATCACCTTCGGCTCGATCAGCTCGATCTGCCGGAAGAGGTGCGGTTCGCACGCCTCGATCTCGTCCGCCTGCGGATCGCGGTTGCCGGGAGGACGGCACTTGAGGACGTTCGCGATGTAGACGTCCTCGCGCCGCAGCTCGACGCCCGCGAGGAGCTTCTCGAGCAGCTTGCCGGCCTGGCCGACGAACGGGACGCCCTGCTTGTCCTCGTGGAAGCCGGGCGCTTCACCGACGAACATCAGATCGGCGTGCGGGTTTCCCGCCCCGAAGACGACCTGCGTCCGTCCCTGCGCGAGCCGACAGCGCGTGCAGCCCGCGGTCGCCGCCCCGTACGCCTCGAGCGTTTCCACGGTCGCGACCGGCATCGCACTCACGTCGGCGAGTCTACGAGGCACGCCCGACGGACACGATCCGCGCCCGCCAGCGGCCGCGCGGGGCGTCGACCTCGATCTCGTCGCCGGGCGCCTTCCCCAGCAGCGCCCGGCCGACGGGCGAATCCGGCGAGACGCCGCCGACGCCTGTGATCTCGATTTCGAGCCGCCCGCCGTCGTCTCGCTCGAGCTCGACCCGCGAGCCGACGGTGACGACACCGCTCGCCGCGGCTTCCTCCTCGTCGAGAATCGTCGCGTGCTGCAGCCGGTGGCGCAGAACCCGGATCCGCGCCTCGAGCAGACCCTGCTCGTTCTTCGCCGCGTGATACTCGAAGTTCTCGGAGAGGTCGCCGTGCGCACGCGCCGTCGCGATCGCCTCCACGGCCTCCTTCCGCTTCGGCCCCTCGAGCTCGGCCAGCTCGGACTCGAGGCTTTCGTACGCGGCGCGCGTCAGGACTTCGCCGTCGTCATCCCCGCGGGCCATGTCGGAGCTAGTGGCCGCAGCCGCAGGAGCCGCCGCAGCAGCCTCCGCCGCCGCCCGCGGCGACCGGCTTCGCGACCCCGTGCACAGCGAAGGAGGAGAACTGGCGCGAGACGTTCGTAGCGGCACAGTCGGGACACGCGATCTCCTCCTCGCCGCGTACGAGCTCCTCGAAATGCGACTCGCATTCCAGGCAGACGTACTCGTAGATCGGCACGCTCTGATGCTAGTAGACCGTCAGCCCGACGTGCAGGACGCCGCCTGCTCGTCGCCGAAGAGCTCGCGGACGAGGCCGTCGGGGGTCCCCGGCACGCTGAGCGCGAACCGCTCGGGTCGCGTCACGTCGAGGATCGTCATCTTGTCCGGCCCGGGCGAGACGCAGCCTGTCCCCTGCAGACGGAGATACGGGCTGTAGTGGGCGCGCAGGAGATAGCGCCCGGCTGCGAAGAGCTGCCCCCGGATCGCGGTGTGGCCGAACGAGGTCACGATCGGATGCTTGGGCCCTGTCAGGAGCGGCGTGGCGTGCGGAAGCTCGTAGATTGCCCAGTTGCGGCTCCGGAAGACGAGCCTCAGCCCGGAGTTCGCCGACCGCAGGACGCGGGCCTCCTGCGGGCCGCCGTCCCAGTCGAGCGGCGCGGTCGTGCTGAGCAGGACGTAGCGCACGGCGTCGGAGCGGAGCCAGTGGCGATACGCGGCGGCGTCGAGATTGTTCGCGTAGAGCGCCGGATTGTCTGCGACGTCGAGCTGCCGATACCAGCCGCGTGCGAGCGGGAAGCCGGACTTCGGAATCCAGTACGCCTCCCAGTGCTCTGCGGTCGGCACCACCTCCACGCGATAGCCGGGCTGTTCGTGCGCGCGCAGGAACTGGATCGCCGGGCGCCAGAAGCTCGCCTGCTGCGAGTCGTTGCCGAGCCGCGAGGGAACCAGGAGCGCGTACGGGACGACGTTGTACGCGAACGCGCCCGCGAGCGCGAGCACGACGAGCCGCCGCGGGCGGAAGTCGGCGAGGCTCGCGGTGAGGAGCATGATCGGAAACACGAATGCGCTCAGACGCGTCCAGTTGTCTCCGAGGGGCGACGGCATGGCGTAGACGACAACGCTCCCGAGACCCCAGAGCGCGTAGAACGCGACGAGCGGCCCGGCGCCGCGCGCTTTCCGGGCGACGAGAAGCCCGAGCGTTGTCACGCCGAGTACGCACACGAAGTCGATCGAGTGAAAGGGGTAGACGCCGGCGCCTGCCCCCGGGAAGAGGACGAGCGCGAGCACCTCGATCCCCGCCGCCACGCCGAGGCCTACGCCGAACCAGATGTGCCGGCGCGCGATCTGCCGGCGAGAGACGGCGTAGGAGCCGACGATGAGGCAGAGGAAGGCGAAAGCCAGCGGGCTGAAGCCGACCGTGAGAGCGGCGACGACTGCCGCGAGGCGCAGCCGCCGCAGCTGCAGCAGCTTCAGCGTCGCGAGCATCGCCGTGAAGCCCAGCGAGTACGCGTAGAGCCCCGTGAACATCGGCGCGGCGGCGAGCACGCCGAACACGCGCGCCGGCCAGAGCGCCGCCCTTCCCCACTCCTGCAGCACGATCGACGCGAAGAGGACGGTCGAGACGACGGCAGCACAGAAGACGAGCGGCAGGTTCCCGACGAGGGCTGCCGGGAGGTAGTACAGGAGGCTGTACGACGCAAGCGGGTACGTGCCCGCGTACCAGAAGTTGTCCCAGATGAGCGCACCGTCGCGGACGAGGAACGTCCGGTAGAGGTGCACCGGCGCATCGCCCGGGGCCGGGCCGACGGCAAGCACGAGTGCCGCTATCCCGGCGGTCAGCGCCGCACCGAGCAGCAGCTCGCGGCGAGGCGAGATGCGACGGAGATCGGCGAGGCTTGCGGCGGCGGAGCTCAAGAGGACGAACCCGATTGTCGCAGCTGTGGGGGTCGACCGGAGCGGTGGGGGCGCGCGGTCACGCGCCCCCGCGGGATCCAGCAGGCTTATGCCGACGGAACGATGTTCTGGTTGAGCCGGAAGACGTTCGTCGGGTCGTAGACCTCCTTGAGGGCGACGAGCCGCCGGTACGTCTGCTCGCCGTACGTGGACTCCGCATCGACGTCCTCGCTCTGGAAGTTGACGTACCCGCGGCCGGTCTGGTCGGCCCGCGCCGAAGCGATGGCAGTCCGCGCCCACTCTGTGTTCGCTCCGAGCTCGGCGCGATTCGGCGTTCCCGTGACGACGTTGAGCACGTACTGCATCGAACGCTCGGGGTAGGCGGTATCGCCGGCCCCCACGCGCGCCACCGCGCCGCCCATCTGGTGGACGTGGATCTCGCAGCCCGGCCCGGGTGCGTTCTGGTGTAGCTCGACGAGCGAGTCGATCGTCTCGTCCGAGAGGCCGGAGAGGTGCGTCCCCTTGAAGTACGCGTTGATCCCCTTCGGCCAGAGCGGGTCGAGCAGGCTCTGGATGAACTGGTACGGCATCGGGTGGATCAGGTCGGCGACCGGCTCGGCGATCCCGCGCAGCCCGCGGACGAGCGCCTCGCCGTCCTCGACCGGACCGGCGGTGACCGCGATCACGATCGCGACCTTCTTCCCGTGCCACTCCTCCGGGATCACCGGCAGCGGCGGCGCGGTCGCCAGGCTGATGGCCGTCGTGATCGCGTCGGGCTGGTTCGGCGCCCAGTCGCGGTAGAACCGGAGCAGGTCGCCGGCGGCGTCGCCCGGCAGGAAGAGCGGGCCGGCATAGACCATCGGCCCGACCGGGTGCAGGGCGAGCTCGAAGGACGTGACGATCCCGAAGTTCCCGCCGCCTCCCCGCAGGCCCCAGAAGAGGTCTGGGTTCTCGGTCTCGCTCGCGTGCACGAGCCTTCCGTCCGCGGTGACCACGTCGGCACCGACGAGGTTGTCGGCCGCAAGCCCGTATTGCCGCATCAGCCAGCCGATGCCGCCGCCGAGCGTGAAGCCTGCGACGCCGGTGGTCGAGACGAGCCCGCCCGTCGTCGCGAGGCCGAACTGCTGAGCCTCGTGGTCGACGTCGCCCCAGACGGCGCCGGGGCCGACGAAGGCGCGCCGTGCCGCCGGGTCGACGCGGACATTCCGCATCGGACCGAGGTCGATCATCATCCCGCCGTCGACCGTCGAGAGGCCGGCGACGCTGTGTCCCCCGCCTCGCACGGCGACCGTGAGGTCGTTCGCGCGGGCGAATCCGAGTGCCGCGATGACATCCGCCGTTCCCGTGCAGCGCGCGATCATGGCCGGCTCCGCCCCGTCGTGCGCGCCGTTCCAGAGGCCCTTCGCCTCCTCGTACCCGTCGTCGCCCGGCTGCAGCAGCTCGCCGCGCAACGCGTCCCTCAGCTCCTGGACCGAGGCTTCGCCGAGTACCGGTGCAAGCGTCCCACTCATTTGCTCCTCCTGCTCGAGGTTCGTGAAGGAGCGGTTCTAACGAGGGGCGCTTAGCGCCCGGTTTGCGCGCGATTTGCCAGGGTTCGGAGCCGGTCGCGCGCGTACTCGAGCCCTTGCTCATCGCCCCAGGAAGCGAAGGCCTCGAGCGCCTGCTCGAGCAGCTCGCGGGCGCGAGCGTCTTCGCCGCGCAGGAGCGCGACCTCGGCGAGGTGCGCCCATGTGACCGCGCGCCAGCGCCGGTTGGGGGTCTCGGCGATCACTTCGAGCGCCTGCACGAGCAGGGCTTCGGCCTGGTCGAGCCGGTCGCGAGCCTGTTCGAGCTCGGCCGTGCGCCAGAGCGTCGAGGCGAGGCCCCAGCGGTCACCGGCGCGACGGAACGTGTCGGCAGCTTCCCGGAGCAGCGTCTCGGCCCGCCCGTAGTCGCGCGCAGCGATCGACGAATGACCGAGGCCGACGAGGGCGAGCGCCGCGCCGCGCCGGTCGCCGAGACTCGCGCGAAGCGCCCGCACCCGCTCGAACAGCTCTGCCGCCTCCTCGACGTCCCCGTCGGAGAGGGCGAGATAGGCCAGCCGTGCCCAGACGTCTGCGCGGCCGCGCTCGCTCCCGGCCCGCTCGAATCTCTCGAGCGCCTCCGCGAGCAGGGTGCGCGCCCTGGCGGGGTCCGCGGCGGTGCGTGCGAGGTTCGCCCAGTTGAGTAGGACGTAGCCGGCGGCGACGGCGCAGCCGACCTCCGCGAACGGCTGCAGCGTGTCCTCGAAGACGAGGCGGAGCGCGGGCGCGTTCGGATCCTGCATGGCGATCTGTGCGACGTTGACGAGCGCGGGCACTGTCTCGCCGGCGTCGCCGAGGCCGGCGAAGAGCCCGTGGCTCTCCGCGAAACGCGTCTCGGCTGCGGCGAGGTCGCCGGCCACCCAGGCGGCTACGCCGAGCGAGTAGACGCTCACGGCCTCGGGCGCTGCGAGTTCGTGCTCGCGCGCGACCGCAACCGCTGCCTCGTAATGGCCCGCCGCCTCCTGACCGTCTTCGCGTGCGATCTCGATGCCGCCACGGAAGTGAACCGCTCTCCACTCCAGCTCGGGCTCGCCGAGCTCCCGGGCGAGCGCGAGGGCCTCGTCCGTGTGGCCGAGGCCGAGCCCCTCGTCCCCGGAGCGGTATTCGACGGCGGCGTGGCCGAGCAGCGCGTGCACCCGCTCGGGACGAGACGCGGGCGCTCGCTCGAGTGCCTCGCCGAGCCAGCGGCGTGCCTCCGGGAGCTCGATGCGACGGAGCCAGAACGGCCACACGCGCGCGCAGAGCCGGAGCGCGGCAGGTGGATCGTGCGCGAGCAGCGTCTCGAGCGCGGCGCGGAGATTGCCGCGTTCCGGATCGAGCCCCGAGAGCTGCGAGTCGTCGGCTGCGACGATCCCGGCGAGCCACTCCGCGTGCCGCGTGGCGACCGCGGCGAGCTCACCCGCTTCGGCGAGCCGGAGGGCGGCGTAGGCACGGATCGTCTCGAGCAGCCGGTAGCGGCGGGCGCCGCGGCGCTCCTCGGCGGCGACCAGCGACTTCTCCACCAGCCGCGCGAGCAGGTCCGCGACCTGCGCTCCTTCCAGTTCCTCGTCGGCGCACACGACCTCCGCAGCCTCGAGCGTGAGCCCGCCCGAGAACACGGCCAGGCGGCGGAGCAGGACGCGCTCCGCGTCCTCCAGCAGCTCGTAGCTCCAGTCCAGGGCGGCTTCGAGGGTCTGCTGCCGCGTCGGCGCCGTCCGGTTCCCTGCGCGCAGCAGCCGAAAACGGTCATCGAGGCGCTCCGCGAGCGCATCGGCGGCGAGCGCGTCGATCCGGGCAGCAGCAAGCTCGAGCGCCAGGGGCAGCCCGTCGAGCCGGTGGCAGATACGCGCGACCGCGGCAGCGTTCGTTTCGTCGAGCGCGAACCCCGACGCGACCGCACCGGCCCGGTCGACGAAGAGTCGCACTGCCTCGTAGTCGAGCAGCGCCTCCGGCAAGTCGTTCCCCTCCGGGTCGGGAATCGCGAGCGACGGGACGCGGAAGACGACCTCGCCCGGCACGCGCAGCGGCTCGCGGCTCGTTGCGAGGATGGTGAGTCGGGGGGCGGAGCGGAGCAGCGTGTCGGCGAGCGCTGCGCTCGAGCCGATCACGTGCTCGCAGTTGTCGAGCACGAGCAGCAACTCGCGCGGCGCCAGCTCTGCGGCGATCGCGTCGACGAGCGCTCCACCGGGGAGCGCCCGAAGGTCGAGCGCCTCCGCGACCGCGTCGGGAACGTCCGCGCCGTCGCCGACCGAGTCGAGCTCGACGAGGATCGCCCCGCCGGCATGGGCGTCCTCGCGGCTACGGGCGAGCTCGAGCGCCAACCGGGTCTTGCCCGCGCCCCCCGTGCCCGCGAGCGTGAGCAGGCGCGTGCGGCCGAGGAGTGTCCGCAGCTCGGCGAGCTCGTGCTCACGGCCCACGAACGTGCTCCTCTCGAGCGGCAGTCTGCTCCTCCCGGGCGCGACGCCGACGTCGTCGAGGATCTGCTCCAGCTCCTCGCGCAGGGACGCCAGCCGCCCGCGCTCGAGCTCCGCCCAGTCCTCGTAGCGGTTCTCGGGCAGCAACTCGCCGCCGTAGAGCGCCAGCGCGCGCTCGCAGGCCGCAGCCGTCCGGTCGCGCCGCGCCTCGACCGCGGCCGACTCGAAGGCGTCCACGTCGAGGTCCGCTTCGAGCCGAAGCAGACCGTCTTGCAGGTCGATTGCCTCGGCTCCCAGAGCCTTCCGCGCAGCGTGCACGGCCTGGTTCAGGTTGTTGCCCGCCGCGGCCGGATCTCGTTCCGGCCAGAGCACGTCCATCGCCTGCTCGCGGTGTAGCCGGTGCCCATCGGCGAGCGCGAGCAGCTTCACGAGCTCTTTCGCCTTTCGCAGCCGCCAGGCGGAATCCGGAACCGGAGCCCCGGCGGTCTCGGCGGCAAAGCCGCCCAGCAAGGTGACGCTCGCCTTCTGCATCTCTCCCACCGGAGAGCATGGCGCTCCGCGCGCGCGAGTACAATCCGCGTGCCCGGCATCCGGTTCGGAGCTGGAGCGAGATCGTGATCGAGAGAGTCCACGTCATCGGTTCGGGCCGCGTCGGTTCGGCCATCACCGCCCGCCTCCGCGAGCGCGGCGTCGCCGTGGGCGCGACCGATCCCGACGTCGTGCTCCTCTGCGTTCCGGACACGGCCATTTCCGACGCGTCTCGGTGCCTGGCACCGGGACAGGCCTGGGTGGGACACGTCTCCGGGGCGACGCCGCTCGCCGCGCTCGAGCCGCACGAGCGCCGGTTCTCGCTCCATCCGCTGCAGACCTTCGACCGAAGCGGCGCCCCGGCCCAATTGGACGGGGCGTGGGCGGCGATCAGCGGTGAGGCCGCCGGAGCGCTGGCGGTCGCGCGAGAGCTCGCCGAAACGCTCGGGCTGCGGCCGTTCGAGCTGGCCGACTGCGACCGGACGCTCTACCACGCCGGCGCGGTCTTCGCGTCGAACTACCTCGTGACGCTGCAGCGGGCCGCCGTGCGACTCGGCGTCCCGGCCGAAGGGCTCGTGCCGCTCATGCAGGGGACGATCGAGCACCGCTTCGAGCTGACCGGGCCGATCGCCCGCGAGGATTGGACGACGGTCGAGGCACACAGGCAGGCAATTCGGGCCGAGCAGCCGGAGCTCGAGGACCTCTACGAGACCCTTGCGGAAGCGACGGTGCTCCTCGCATGAAGGTCTTCCGCACGATCGCGGAGCTCGAGACGACGCCGGGCACGGGGCTCGTACCGACGTTGGGAGCGCTGCACGAGGGTCACCGCGCCCTCTTCCGGGCAGCGCGAGCCGAGAACGACCACGTGGTCATGTCGCTGTTCGTCAACCCGGCGCAGTTCGACGAGCCGGCGGACCTTGCTGCGTATCCGCGCGACGAGGAGCGCGACCTCGCGATCGCCGAGGCGGAGGGCGTCGACGCCGTCTTCGCGCCGTCGCTCGACGAGCTCTACCCCGCCGGGTTCGCCACCTGGGTCGAGCCGGACGAGACGGGAGCCGAGGGCGCGAA
>Ga0335076_10001662_pt1 | contig 21674 bp, 18 predicted proteins | sample Lox_Sample_25_FD_206717 | JGI IMG/M metagenome (GOLD analysis project Ga0335076, IMG submission 206717) | Soil microbial communities from Loxahatchee National Wildlife Refuge, Florida, United States - Lox_Sample_2.5 | ecosystem: Environmental > Terrestrial > Soil > Wetlands | place: USA... | reverse complement strand
TGCTCAGCGCGCCGCCGAGCAGCCCGACCACGGTCTCCGCCACCAGCGCGATAACGTAAAGGATGCCCGCCACCCAGGCATACCGCTCCCATGCGCTAGAGGTCCGCGGCGCTGCCACCATTCCATCCTCCTCTTGTGCGGCGCGAGAGGAAGCCGGGAAAGGCGAGGTAGCCCCATTTTTTCCTTGCCGCCATGACATCTCCGCCGGGACCGAAGGGATTCCTGATGGATTGCACTCTATCGGTTAGCCGGTCACGGGTGATCGGCCGACCGAGTGCTACGCCGCGGTCGGCGGACCGCTTCCAGCTCAAGCTACTGCTGCACCGGTACGGCGGCCGGTTCCTGACGCTGGCTGGCGGCCGGAGCGGTGCCTTTCCAGATGTGGACCGCCAGCAGGACCATCGCGACCACAAACGGTAGCGTGTACAGCAGGACAATCGGCCCGATCGAGGGCATCACCTCGGCGACTATCATCGCGGCGAAGAACAGGACCGCCAGCCAGCGTGTAACGCTCCGGCTCCGCCAGAGGGCGAACGCCATGATCGGCTGCGCGGCGTACTCACTGATGAAGTACACGTCCGTGAATACTTGTTGGACGTGGAGTTGAAGGCCGTCACGAGGAAGCGTGCCGCCGTGTCGTGGGTGAGATGTGCCGCCGCCGCGGCGGCGAGGTCGACACCGACATGCACGTTGACAACGATTCCGCAGAAGGCACCCACAGCGCCGAGGAGCGCCGCGACCGTAGCGACCACCCAGCCGCGGCCCCTGACCAGAGTGGCGATGGCCGGATAAGAGACGGCCAGACCCCCGAGCGAGCAGCGTAAGGCTGCCCGAAAGGTACAGCTGAGCTGAGTGCGCAGCCGCAATGGGCAGCACCTTGACCGCGGTGGCCCTGTCACTGACCACCGCATCGGTGCCTTTGGGGTTCAGCGCCTCCGCACTCACGTAGAGCAGGGCAGTGATGGGCAAGAAGATGGCCAGTACCCGCTGCCGGGCTCGGGCAGCCTTATCCATTGACTTCTCCTGTCGGGCTAGCGGCCGATCGTACAGGCGAGTTGAAGGCTCAGGCAGCCAGCCCGTTGCACCTCCGTAAAAGTACGCTGGTGCTGCAAAACTAGCAACGAATTTCAGGACCCAGCGAAGAGCCCATCAGTCTTGCAGGTCGAAGGTCAGGATTCCCTCCGTATTGGAGACTGGCGCGACGTGTACCTCACCCTTCGCGCCCTCGTACTTGCCGGTGCCGCCAGTGATGGCCCCCGCGTACGGCGCCGTGCTACCCAGGGTAATGAGCGCCTGCGCGGTGATCTGCCCGCCGCCGAACGAGTACGTCGCGACACACTGCGCCTCCCGGCGCTCCAGGGATACCGTCGTACACACCGCGCCCTCGTGCCCAACCTGCTTTCCGCCCTGCAGCAGCTTCTCAGCGAACACTATTTCATCACCCAGGGAGGGTCCCTTACTGCTGACCGCAACGAGGTTCAGCTCCGTGACGATGGCGACCACACGGATTGCCTGGTGCTGGGGGTTGTTACTAGATGAACCCCAAGCGGGGGTAACTACGCTAACCACCAGCGCCGCCACCGCGATAATCGCGCCGACGACGCCTAGTGCGCGCCGGCCGAATCTTGCGTGTTAATCATCTGCGGGTACCTAGCCGCTTTCCCATGAAGCCTCCCTTGCTCCGCCAGCCATTCCCTGATGGCTGCTTGTGTCCAGTTCTGTCCACTTGTACAGCGTCGGGATGCGGCCTGCAAGAACTTGCTTCGGGCGTCGGCGGTGAACCCGGCAGGTGTCTGATCGAGTGGCCGACCAAGGTACATCACCAGTTGTGCTGGCCGGTCGAGTGCCCGGGCGCGCTAGCTCGCGGTAAAGCTGGAGGTCTTCAAAGCCGTATGTTGCAACGTCGTAGCTGGTGGCCCGAAGACAATTCGGGGAATGCGAGCCCAGCAGCATGCGGTCAGGCACATTGGGCATGGTGCGCTATGGCCGCTCCGACCGTAACGAACACCACCCTGCGGCAGGCACGCCACAGATCCCTCCGTGCTGCCCGACGCGACTCGGTGGGGCTGCCGGAACTCGATTCGAGTGAAAGGACAGAACATGGAATACCAGGTGCTCAGCGGGCCATTCACCGCCGGCAAGCGCGAAAGGGACCTCAACGGCCACGCCGCCGGGGGGCGGCGGGTGGCCGGCACGTTTCAGGCCATCAGCTGGACGAAGCCGGGAACCCCGACGGTGATCGTGCTCGAGCGCGCGAGGGCCTGAGGATGCCATGACCGCCCTGTCTTGGTCCGTGCTGGTCATCGGGGCCGCCCTGACACTGCTTCTGTTCGCGTTTGTCGTGCGCCGGCTGATCGGCGTGCGCGTGCCGGTGCCGCGCACACTGGCGGCCGGCATCGTGGCGGTGCTGGTGTTCTCGCCGATCGTCACGGCCATGATCGGCGGCCCGGCGTTTCCCAGGAAGGGCAGCGCGCTGCCGACCTTGTGGTTCGTGATCCTCGGGGCGGTCATCGCGCTGCTGGCCGGCATGGTCTTCCTGGTCATAGCCGAGGCGCTGGTGCCCAGCGGGTCGGTGCCCGGGCCGGTTTACGTGCTGCGGGCCGCGCGAGGACGGATAGGCCGGGCCGGTCGCTACGGGCAGATCAGCAGGATCCTGGCGCGGCGCGGGCTGTTGCCGTATGCGCGGGGCGGGCGCCGGTCCGAGCTGGCCACCCCGGAAGGCCGGGCCCGGCTGGCCCGCTCGGTGCGGCTGGCCATGGAGGACGGCGGGGTCACCTTCGTCAAGCTCGGGCAGGTGCTGTCCACTCGCCGGGATCTTCTCCCGGCCGAGTTCACCGCCGAGCTGAGCCGACTGCAAGACGACGCCGCCGCAGTCCCGTGGCCCGCGATCGAGCAGGTGCTGCGGTCCGAGCTGGGAGCGGAGGTGGGCGAGGTGTTCGCCAGCTTCGACCCCGAGCCGATCGCCGCCGCGTCCATCGCCCAGGTCCACGCGGCGACTCTGCGGTCCGGGGCCCGGGTCGTGGTCAAGGTACGCCGCCCGGACGTCAGCCAGATGGTGGGCAGGGACCTGGATATCACCGGGCGGCTGGCGGCCCGGCTGGAGCGCAGCACCAGCTGGGGCCGGGCGGTCGGCGCCGCCGGGCTGGCCGCCGGGTTCGCCGCCGCCCTGCGCGAAGAACTCGACCTGCGGATAGAAGCGCGCAACATGACCTCGGTGGCCGCCGCGTCGGACAGCCGCGGCGGCATCGCCATCCCGGTGCCTTACCAGCCGCTGTGCACCGCCCGGGTGCTGGTGATGGAGCGCCTGGACGGGCGGCCGCTGGCCACTATCGACCCGGGTACCCCCGCCGGGGTGCGCGCCGCGCTGGCCCGCGGCCTGCTGGACTGCCTGCTCCGCCAGGTCATGTTGGAGGGGACCTTCCACGCCGACCCGCACCCGGGCAACGTCCTGCTGCTGGCCGACGGCAGGCTCGGGCTGCTGGACTTCGGGTCCGTCGGCCGCATCGACGCCGGGCTGCGCACCGCGCTGCAGCGGCTGCTGCTGGCCCTGGACCGGGGCGACCCGGCCGGGCTGGCCGACGCGCTGCTGGAAGTCCTCGAGCGGCCCGGGGAGCTGGACGAGCCGCGCCTGGAGCGGATGCTGGGCCGGTTCCTGGCCCGGCACACCGGGGCCGGGATAACCCCCGACGTGACCATGTTCACCGACCTGTTCCGCATCGTCTCCGAGCACGGGCTGGCGGTACCACCGGAAATAGCCGCGGTATTCCGGGCGCTGGCCCACGATGGAGGGCACACTCACCGCCCTCGCCCCCGGCTTCGACATCGTCGCCGAAGCCCGCCGGTTCGGCGCCGACCAGCTCACCGAACAGTTCAGCCCGGACGTGCTGCGCAAGACCGCGGCCGACGAGCTGATCGCGCTGCTGCCCGTGCTGCGCCGCCTCCCCCGCCGCATCGACCGGATCGGCGGAGCGCTCGAAGCCGGCCGGCTCAGCGTCAACGTCCGGCTGCTGGCCGACCCGGCCGACCGCCGCTACCTCACCGGCCTGCTGCACCAGGTCATCCTGGTGGCCCTGGCCGCCACATCCGGCGTCATGGCCGTGCTGATGCTCGGCCTGCACGGCGGGCCAGCCATCACCAAGACGGTGACCCTGTACGCGTTCTTCGGCTACTGCCTGCTCGTCATCGCCGCGATCCTGGCCCTGCGCGTGCTGGTACTCGTGTTCCGCCCGGACATCCGATGACTGGCGTCACCGCCGGCCCGATGGCGGGCCAGACGGTCCTGGTCACCGGGGGCATCGGCCGGGCCACCGCCACCGGCCTGGCCGCGATGGGCGCCCGGGTCGGCATCACCGGCCGCGACATCGCCCGGACCCGGGCTGCGGCAGCTGAAGTCGCCACGGCATCCGGCAACCCCGCGGTCGATCCGTTTCCCGCCGACATGTCATCCCAGGCCGAGGTGCGCCGACTGGCCGGCGAGGTCCTGGCGGCCTACCCCCGGCTGGACGTTCTGGTCAACAACGTGGGCGGGTTCTGGGCCACCCGCCAGATCACCCCCGACGGTCTGGAGCGCACGTTCGCGGTCAATCACCTGGCCTCGTTCCTGCTCACCGGGCTGCTCCTGGACCGGCTCACGGCCAGCGCCCCGGCCCGGATCGTGACCGTTTCCTCCGGCGCCCACGCCACCGGGAAGATCAACTTCGGCGACCTGCAAGGCGAGCACCGCTACTCCGGGCAGCAGGCCTACAGCCAGTCCAAACTGGCCAACGTCCTGTTCACCTATGAACTGGCGCGCCGGCTGGACGGCACCGGCGTCACCGCCACCGTGCTCCATCCGGGCGTGGTCCGCACCGGATTCGCCGCCGAGGACCCCTCGCCGGCGCTGAAAGCCGTCCTTCCGCTGATACGGCTCTTCCTCAAGACGCCAGACAAGGGCGCGGCCACCTCGATCTACCTGGCCTCTTCCCCCGAAGTCGACGGCGTCGCCAGTACGTACTTCGCCGCCCGCAAGCCGAAGGCCTCCAGCCCGGCCTCCCACGACACCGCCGCCGCGGCCAGGCTGTGGCAGGTCAGCCTCGACCTCGTCGCACGCACCGGCTTAGCGCGGTGAAGACCCGAAATTCTCAGCCAGCTACCGAGCACGGGTGATGGCGCCGAACTGGCGGATCCGTGCGTCGTGGCGGCAGCCACCGGCCGCGCCGGGACTAGTAAATAGTCGGCGATCTGAATGGTTTGGCTACAGTCAGGCCCACCGGGTCAGTCACACTCCGTGACAGCCAGAGTCGCGCAAAGAGCGCTGCTGTTGATCAGGGTCCTATGTGCAGATAAATAGGCCGCTAACAATAAGAGGCGTCTTGGATAAATCCCACAACCGTCCGGCCAGTTCAGGAGGCCGTCTCGTTATCGAGGCCACCTACTCGCTCTGACCACATCGCCGCGTCACGTGCGCCACGCGCTGCCGAATCTGACCATGACTTTGATCAAGGCGGCGCCTGCGGCGCCGCTGGCCCGACGCCGGCCCCTCCCTCTGGCCTTAGCGGCCCGGTCAGCGCGCGCCGGGCGAAACTGCCCAAACGCTAGATAGCCTTTGCTAGCTATCATTTCGGCCACTTTGCCGAAGCGGCGCGCGCAAGCCTAGCGACGGCGATTGGTCCGGTCATCCAGACACCGGCATTCATATGTCATCACTCGCTGGTGGATCCGGCCAGGTAGCTCACGTGGCCATGCCCTGCAAGGTGCGGGAGGCCCCATGCAGGTTCCATGATCCTGTCTCCCTGGGGGCTATGGCTCCGCCAGCGCGGCGCGGGCCCCGCGGGCGGCGCTGAGAGTGGTGACGGATGCTGCGGCTATGACCATGACGAGATAGATGCCGGGGGTGGTGAAGTTGTCGTAGCCGGAGAACTGGCGTGCCCACAGGCACCCGCTGACCTCGGCGACCGCAATGGCCGTGGCCGCCACCGCCGTGCTCGCGGCGGCCACTGCCGCCGCGACCGCGGCCAGGCGCAGGGCTGGCCCCTGTGGCTGCAGCCTGCGCAGGGCCAGGCCGGGACCGATCGCGGCGATGGCGGCCGCGGCGAACCCGACCGGAGCGACCACGAGGAACCACGAGAGGCTTTCCCCGTTCGGGCCCCCGGCCAGCCTGCCTGTCACGGCCAGCCCGGCCAGGTAGGCCACGGGCGCAAGTACCGGCATGAGCAGGTACAGCGTGTCGCGGGCACAGTGCTCGCGTCGGGTGCGACGCAGCATCAGCAGCCAGAGCGGCAGCCCGCCGAGCCCCGCGGCCAGCACCGAGAGGGCCAGGGCGCCGCTGAAGATGGTGTGGGCCCAGCGGACCTCCGCGTATCCGGGTGCCATCAGTGACTGCAACTGGATGAGCTGGGCGAAGACCAGCCCGAGGCCGGCCAGCATGGACCAGGCCAGCAGCGCGGTGGCCAGGCTGGATCGCATCCGGGCGGGCCGGTCGTGCAGGTGCCGGGGACAGATCCAGGCGGGCAGCGCACGCCAGGCGACGCTGGCCACCGCGGCCAGGCCGCCGCCGGAATCGTCGAGGAGCGCGCTCACCTCGTCCCCATAGCGGGCCCGCCAGGCAGGCGGGTACAGCGCGACCGCGGCCCGGGCCAGCAGCTTCCGGCCGGGCGGGGCGGGACCCCGCCGGGGTGGCGCCGGCCGGAGTGGGCGGGGTCATGCGCCGGCCCAGCCGAGGCGGGCGCTCAGCCGCTCCCTGGCCACCGAGGCGACCTTGCTCATCCGCTCGGACTCCTGCGCCAGCGCCTGCGCGCCCGCGGCCGTGATGCGGTACGGCCGGCGGCGGTCTTCGGACTCCAGCGGCTCGATCAGGCCGCTGGCCTCCAGCCGGGCGATGACCGCGTAGAGGGTCCCGGCGCTCAGCCGGACGCCCATGGTCTGCGCTACGTCCTGGGTGATGGCGTATCCGTGCCTGGGCTCGTCGGCCAGGCTGGCCAGCACCAGCAACGGCGGGTCAGCCCATCGGTCAAGTCGGCTGGTCACGTCGCCTCCCGTGATTGCATCACCTCACACTATAGCGTCATCCGATATAGCGCAAGGCGATACATCTCCTAAGGCCGGGTTAACTGGGCGCCACTGCCAGCCCGGCACACAGGCCGCACAATCCCCGCACAGTGTGCGTACGAGATCGGTAGAGGGGTCTTTGATAAATCCCACAACAGTCTGGCCAGCTCAGCCCGCCGTCTCGTGATCGAGGCTACCTATCCGCTCTGACGACTCACAGCGTGGGGGATCACCTCCACCATGGTGGTGGCCGGGTCATCTCCGCAGTCCGGGGCGGCGTGCCGATGGCGCCGCCTGCGCTGGCGGGGTGATGGTGCCAGAGTTGCGGCTACCCGCGATCTGAACTCGAGTCCGACGTGGTGCACGGGGTTTGCCTTCCGGTGCGGCATGGGCCTGATCACTGGTTAGCCTTACCGGCGGCGTTGGCACGCTGTTAGCATTCGATCAGCACGGGGTAGCCGGGGGGCTTGTACCGCTGGTGGTGATGGTCTTATGCGGGCAGGGACGCAGTTTTGCCTGCTCGGGCCGCTGCTGGTGCGCTGCGGCGGGGTCGCGGTGCCGGTGCTGTCGGGGAAGCAGCGGGCGGTGCTGGCGGGTCTGCTGCTGAATCCCGGCCGGGTGGTGTCGGTCGACGAGCTCGCCGAGATTTTGTGGGGAACGGCGGCGCCGCCGTCGGCGAGGGTGACCATCCAGAATTACGTGATGCGGCTGCGGAGGGCCCTGGGCGACCGGTCGCGGATCGGCACGCAGCCGCACGGTTACGTGATCCGGGTGGAGGCCGGGGAGCTGGACGTGTCGGTGTTCGAGGCCAGGCTGGCCGCCGCGCGGGCGGCGGCGCGGGATGGCCTGTGGGAAACTGCCGTGGCGGAGGCGGGTGCGGGGCTGTCGCTGTGGCGGGGGGAGCCGCTCGCGGACGTGCCGTCGGATCTGCTGGCGGTGCGGGACGCGCCGCGGCTGGCCGAGTTGCGGCTGCAGGCGCTGGAGACCCGCATCGACGCCGACCTGCGGCTGGGCCGTCACGCCGAGGTGATCACCGAGCTGCGGCGGCTGACCGCCGCGCACCCGCTGCGGGAGCACCTGCACGCCCAGCTGATGCTCGCCCTGTACCGGTGCGGTCGCCAGGCCGAGGCGCTGTCCGCCTACCGGGACGCCCGCCGGGTCCTGGTGGAGGAGATCGGTGCCGATCCGGGGACCGGGCTGCGGGAGCTGCACCGGCAGATCCTCACCGCCGACCCGGCCCTGGCCGTCCCGGAGCCGGCGCCGGCTGCGGCGGATGGCACCGGGCCGGTGGTGCCGCGGCAGCTGCCGGCTCCGGTGGCCCATTTCGCCGGCCGCGCCGCCGAGCTGGCCGCGCTGACCGGCCTGCTGGACCGGCGCGATGAGCAGCTGCCTGGCACGGTGGTGATCAGCGCGATCGGAGGGACGGCCGGGGTCGGCAAGACCGCGCTGGCGGTGCGCTGGGCGCACCAGGTCACCGGGCGTTTCCCGGACGGGCAGCTGTATGTGAACCTGCGCGGTTATGACCCGGACCAGCCGATGCCGGCCGCGGACGCGCTGGCCGGGTTCTTGCGCGGCCTGGGCGTTCCCGGCCAGGACATCCCGCCGGGGGAAGATGAACGCGCCGCCCGGTACCGCAGCTTGCTGGCCGGCCGGCGGATGCTGGTGGTGCTGGATAACGCCGGGTCGGCGGAGCAGATCCGGCCGCTGCTGCCCGGCGCTCCGTCTTGCACCGTGGTGGTCACCAGCCGTGATTCGCTGGCCGGGCTGGTGGCGCGGCACGGCGCTGTCCGGCTGGAGGTGGAGCTGCTGCCGCTGGCCGACGCGGCGGGCCTGCTGCGGGACCTGATCGGCGAGCGGGCCGAGGCGGACCCCGGCGCGGTGGCGGCGCTGGCCGCCCGGTGCGGCCGGCTGCCGCTGGCGCTGCGGGTGGCCGCCGAGCTGGCCGGCGCCCGCCCGGCCGATCCCCTCGCCGAACTGGCCGGTGAGCTGGCCGATCAGCAGCAGCGGCTGGACCTGCTGGAGGCCGACGGAGACCCGCGGACCGCGGTGCGGGCGGTGTTCTCCTGGTCTTACCGGCACCTGGACGCCGCCGCCGCCCGGGCGTTCCGGCTGGCGGGCCTGCATCCTGGCCCTGATTTCGACGGCTACGCGGTGGCCGCGCTGGCCGGCACCGGCCTGGAGCAGGCCCGCCGGATGCTGGATGTGCTGGCCCGCGCGCACCTGATCCAGCCCGCCGGCCCGGGCCGCTACGGTCTGCATGACCTGCTGCGCGCCTACGCCCGCGAGCTCGCCGCCGCCTCCGACGGCGATGGCCAGCAGCGCCAGGCGCTGACCCGCCTGTTCGACCACTACCTGCACACCGCTGCCGCGGCGATGGACACCCTGGACCCCGCCGAGCGTCAGCGCCGGCCGCGTATCCCCCCGCCATCCACTCCGGTCCTGCCGGTCACCGGCCCCGCCGCAGGGGGCTGGCTGGATGCCGAACGGGGAACCCTGGTGGCCGTCACGGTGCACGCCGCCGAGCACGGCTGGCCCGCACACGCCACCCGGCTGGCCGCTATCCTGTTCCGCTATCTGGACCGCGGCGGTCACCACCCGGAGGCGGTCATCATCCACTCCCGCGCCCGGATCGCCGCCCGGCAGGCTGGCGACAGCGCCGCCGAGGCGGCCGCGCTGAAGGCCCTCGGCGTTGTCGCCCTGCGTCAGGGCCTCTACCGGCAGGCCACGGGTCACCTCGAGCAGGCCCTGGCGCTGTTCCGGCAAGCCGGTGACCGCACCGGCCAGGCTCGGGCGATGAACAACCTCGGTCTGGTCAGCTATCGGCAGGGCCGCTACACGCAGGCCTACGGCTGGTACGAGCCGGCCCTGGCCCTATTTCGCGAGAACGGTGATCAGCTCGGCGAAACCACCGTGCTGGATAACCTCGGTCTCCTCGACCTGCGGCAGGGCCGTTATCAGCAGGCAAGCGGACGCCTTCGGCAGTCCCTGGCCCTGGCCCGGACGACCGGTCACCGGCGGCTGGAATCCACCGCGCTGGTCAACCTCGGGCAGGTTAGCCTGCGGCAGGGCGCGTTTCAGCACGCCACCGGGCAGCTTCAGCAGGCCCTGGCCCTGGCCCGCGAGGCCGGCGACCGAATACATGAGGTCACGGCGCTCGCCCGACTCGGCGAGGTCTGCCTGACACTGTGCCGCTACGAGCAGGCTGCCGACCACCTCCGGCAGGCCCTGGCCCTGGCCCGCGAGATCGGTGACCGGGAGTATGAGGCCGACGCGCTCAACGGCCTCGGCGAGTTCCTTCTCGGCACCGGCCAGCCCGGGCGGGCCCGCGTCCAGCACGCCGCCGCGCTCGGCCTGGCCTCCCAGACCGGCGGGAAGTACCAGCAGGCCCGCGCCCATCACGGCCTCGCCCGAGCCCACCAGGCCGCCGGCGACCCCGGCCGGGCCCGCCGCCACTGGCAGCAAGCCCTCGCCCTGTACGCGGACCTCGGCGCTCCCGAAGCCGATCAGGTCCGCGCCGAACTCGGCACGGCAGGCCACCACGACCCCGAGCCGTAGGCCTCAGCTGTCTCAGCCCGTGCCCGGGGCAGACGGCAGACCGCTTTACCCTCAGGCCCGCTGACATCAGGACCGCGATCGCCTGGCACAGCTTCACCGGGTCCCTGGGCATGATCGATCTGCTGAGCCGTCGGCCTGCGTGTTGCGGGTTGCCTGGCCGCCTGGGTGGTGCAGGGCGACGCCGGCGATGACGAGCGTGATGCCGGCGATCTCGATCGCGCCGGGGATCTGGGTGAGGACGATGACGCCGATGATCGTCGCGCAGGCCGGTCGGAGGGCGGCCAGGGCGGCGTAGGTGGCGCGCGGCAGGCGGGCCAGGGCGAGCTGGTCCAGGCCGTAGGGGATCACCGAGGAGGACAGGCCTACGCCGGCGCTGGCCAGCAGCGCGGCCGGGTCGGTGAACGCGCGCGCGGCTTGCCATGCGCCGATCGGGGTGACGGCCACGGCGGCGATCAGCGTCGCGAAGGCGAGGCCGTCGACGCCGTTGAGTCGCGGTCGCTTGGCGACCTTGTCGGCGAGCATGACGTAGAGCGCGAACAGCGCGGCGTTCGCGAACGCGAACCCGAACCCGGCCAGAGCGCCGGCGAGCCGGATGTCGGTCAGCAGGTAGACGCCGGTGACGGCGAGAGCGAGCGCGAGCGCGTTGCGCGCGGAGCGTGCGCCGAGCGCCGCCAGGGCGACCACCGGCAAGAACTCGATCGCCGCGACGGTGCCCAGCGGCAGCCGGCTGATCGCGAGGTAGAAGCAGGTGTTCATCGCCGCCAGGACGGCCCCCCAGCCGAGCAGCAGCTCGCGGCCCTGGCGGTCAAGCGCAGCGACCGTGCGCCACGGACGACGCCACGCCGCGAAGATCACGGCCGCCGCGGCAATCCGCAGCCACACCACGCCCAGGACCTGCACGCGGGCGAACAGCAGCACCGCGAACGACGGCCCGAGCTGGCTAAAGGCGGCGCTGGTGACAAAGTAGAGATGGGCCGGCGGCTGGATCGCCAAGCGAGCCGGGGCGCGTGCCAGGCGTGCACCAGGCGCGATAAGCAATCTCATGGGAGTAGCCTTGCCAACGGCGCCAACACGCTGTTAGCAGTTGATCATCAGCCGGGAGCAGGCTTTTCCGCAGGGCGGAGCGGGCAGCAGGAGCCCGCAGCGCAGCGACAGGCGGCGGCTGGCAATCGCCGCTGCGCAAGCCAGCATCAAGCCCTGGTACCGCCGACGTTTCACGTTGGCGTCCCCGATGGCCTCACCCTCGGGTTCGCGGCATTCCAGGTCTTCACCGCGGACTTTCTCGCCGCCGGACAGCATGGCGCGGTCCACCGGAGACCAGTTGCGATCATGCTGACGTCGTGAGAAGTTCGACGCAGGCGGGCGCCGCTACTCGCATTGGGCAGTGCGGTCACGTGGGGATAGCAAAGGAGTAGATCACGGTGAGTGACCTCGACGTCACGGATAGTGCCCGAACGGGCGCTGCGATAGCCGGGGAATCGGCGGGGCACGACAGCAGCTCGACGCGCCAGCTTGCGCCTGCGTTGCCGCAGCCATCGGCATCGTGCTGATAGCCGTCCGGCACCGCCCGATTCCCGATTCGCTGCACGTGCCGCGTGACTGGGTAGGGTGGACGTTCGAAGGCCTTACGGGGGTGGCCGCGCTGAGCTGGGGCCTCGCCCTGGGCACGGCGCCCTGCCGGTACTATGCCCGGTACCCACCGAACTTCGGGTGCTGACCTCGACAGAGGACTTCGCCGCGATCAAGAACGCGATCCCCTACTTCGAGCAGTCCACCACCGTTGGGCGCAGCGGCTGCGAAGCCGTGGACGTGACCGCCTACGCCTCCCCGGGCATGCAGTACGCCCAGATGGCGTTCGCGAATTGGCAGCAAGAGGAGCAAAAGGGTAGCGCGCTGGTTCCCGACCCCGATGTCGGGCCCCCGCCGGACGTCTGGATACCGGATTCCACCAGCGAGATTCCGGCCGCAGAGCCGGCCTTCGACAAGATCTGGAAAGGGCTGGTGGAGCATTCCCTGGACGGGCCAAGCCAAACCAGCACAGAAACAGAGTAACCAACCAACCCATCGGGGGTTCAAAATTCCGATGCCGCCAGAGGGTGTCCATTCAGGGGGGTGTGGCGTTCCTGCAGGTCACGGACTCACGCAGCCCTCAGCAGGAGGCTTCGGCCGCGCATCGCTGCAGGTCAGAGGTACCCCTGAATGGACACGCCAGAGGGTCAGAATTCAGATGCCGTTGACAGCCTTGGAGGACGGCCAAGGGTCCAGCACCCGGCGTGATCAGATGATCGGGCGACAAATGCGGCTGAAGCAGCAAGCCAAACGAGTAAGCCGCCGGACAAACGCTGACGGCTTGACGGTCGCCATCAACCCACCTCCTCCAAAAGAGCCTTAGGCTCTCCCGGAGGGGGAGAGGTGGCATAAAAGATATGTATGCCGCCGACTTGCAGTTGTCAACAGGAGTTCTGCGCCTTTCGACGAAGAGTTATCCCATAAATACCTTGAGTAATCAATCTCGGTTGCGCCTGCACTCCGCGTACAACCCTCGTACACCACCTGCACAGAGCCGCGCCCGCGTGTGCGGGCGCTGTGTGCCGCGGTTCCGGCCCGGTCCCCCCTGCTGCCTGCGCTGACGCGCTCGCTGCGCGCCGCCTCCGTGTTCCTGACCTCACCCCCTCAAACGGGTAGCGACCGGATACGCCGGAATCAGGACACGCCGTTGGGTTTAAAGTGATCCAGGTCACATATGGCGGTGGAGTGTCGGATGACCTGGATTGAGCGGACGGCCTACCCGAGGTTGCCGCGCGCCGTTTCACCGAAGGAGTTGCGGGAGTCGTTCACGCCAAGCGGTGACGAGGTGGCATGGGCGGAGACTCACACCCAGTCGGATCGGCACCTGCTGGCGCTCGTGGTGTGGCTGAAGTGTTACCAGCGGCTGGGGTACTTCCCGCTGGCCACGGCGATCCCGGCGTCGGTGATCGATCATGTGCGCGCGATGCTGGGCCTGGACGCGGGCGTGACCGCTGGGTACGACGTTGGCCGCACTGGGACGCGGCACCGTGACTATGTGCGGGCACGGGTGGGAGCGGTGTGGGAGCGGTGTGGGAGCCGGCGCGGGCGCGGGCGGTGGCCGAGGCGGCGATGCGGGAGGCGCTGCCGGGCAAGGACAACCCGGCGGATGTGATCAACGTGGCGTTGGAGGCGCTGGCGGCCGCGGGTTGTGAACTGCCGGGTTACAGCACCCTCGATGAGATGGCCGCCACGCTGCGCGCGGAGGTCAACGGCGGATTCTGCCATCTGGTGGCCGACCGGCTGGATGCCGCCGACCGAGCGCGGCTGGCCGCGCTGCTGGTGGCCGACCCGGCCAGTCGCCAAAGCACGCTGCCGGCATTGACCCGCCCGGCGCCGAGAGCCACGGTCAGCCGGTTGAAGCAGCATGTGGCCCATTTGCGCTGGCTGGATGAGCTGGGTGAGACCAGTGCGTGGCTGCAGGGGGTACCCGCGGCGAAGATCGCGCACTTCGCCGGGGAGGCCGCGGTGCTGGACGCCGACGCCCTGGCCGAGGTCGGGGACGATAAGCGGCTGACGCTGCTGGCGTGCCTGGTGCACACCGCCCGCCGACGGGCCCGGGATGAGGTGGTGACCATGTTCTGCAAGCGCATGGCCGCCATCACCAAAAAGGCCCGCGACAAGCTGGAGAAGCTGCGCGAGGCGCACCGGGCCGAATCCGAGCGGCTGCTGGGAGTCCTCGGCGACGTGCTGGCGGACGTCCGCGAGGCCTTCGGCACACCCAGCCCCGCCGACGGCGACGATGACGATGCCGCGGACGGGCTGGCCGCCGATGTGGCCGATGCCGCCGCCTTGGACGCGGAGCCGATCGGGGCGGTGTGCGAGCGGGCCGGCCGGATGGTGCTGAAGACCTTGACCGACGCCGGCGGAGTGGTCGCGTTGTCGACCGCGCACGAGACGGTCTCCGCCCATCACGGCAACAACCCGATGCCGCTGATGGAGCGCTACTACCGCTCGCATCGCGTGGCGTTGTTCGCGCTGCTTGAGGTGCTGGAGCTGGAGGCGGCCAGCACCGACCGCCGCATCATCGACGCGGTGGAGGTGCTGCGCGCGAACCGGCACCGCATCGGCGAGTACCTACCCGGATACCACCAGGGCCAGTTGATCGACACCTCGTTCGCCGGCGAAGCGTGGCAGGCCACGCTGCGGGATCGCCGCCACCCCACCCGGCTGCGGCGGCGGCAGTTCGAGGTATGCGTGTTCGCCCACCTGGCGGACGAGCTGCGCAGCGGCGACGTCGCGGTCGCCGGCTCGGAATCCTATGCCAACCTGCACACCCAGCTGATGTCGTGGGCCGAGTGCGAACCGCTGGTCGCCGACTACTGCGCCCAGGCCGGGATCGCGCCCACCGCCGGCCAGGCCATTGCGGGCTGGAAAGCCGAGCTGACCGCGGCCGCTGCCGCGGTAGACGCCGGGTATCCCGGCAACGCCGACCTGGTCATCGCCGACGGGAAGCCCGCGCTCAAACGGCGCACCGGCACCGAACGCCGCGCCTCGGCGCTGGCGCTGGAAAGTGCGGTTCATGACAAGCTGCCCGAACGCGGCCTGCTGGAGATCCTCGCCCGGACCGCCTACCAGGTCGGCTGGACCCGGCATTTCGGCCCGGCATCGGGCTCGGACCCGAAGCTGCCCGACGCGCTGGGCCGCTACGTGACCACCGCCTTCTGCTACGGCACTTACCTCGGCCCGGCCGAGCTCGCCCGGCACATGGCTCACCAGGTCACCGCCCGTGAGCTGGCTCGGGCCTTTCACCAGCACTGCGGCCAGGACCGGCTGCACGCCGCGCACACCGATGTGATCAACGCCTTCGCCCATCTGGACATCACCGGGTTGTGGGGTGATGGCTCAGTGGCGGCCGCGGACGGCTCCCACGTGTCCACCTGGGAGAACAACCTGCTTGCCGAGACCTCCATCCGGTACGGAGGGGTCGGGAAAATCGCATACCGGCATATTTCCGACACCTACATCGCCTTGTTCAGCCGGTTCATCCCGTGCGGGGTGTGGGAGGCGGTCTACATCCTCGATGGGCTGCTGGCCAACGACTCCGACGTCAAGCCCGATGCCGTGCATGCCGATACCCAAGGCCAGTCGCTGCCGGTATTCGGGCTCGCCGCGTTGCTGGGCTTCGAGCTGCTGCCGCGGATCCGCAACTGGCAAGACCTGATCTTCTACCGGCCTGAGCCGGGCGTGCGCTACCGGCACATCGACTCGCTGTTCGGGCCGGCCGCGATCGACTGGCGGCTGCTGGAGCAGCACTGGCCGGACCTGCTGCGCACCGCCATCTCCATCCGCGAGGGCCGGCTGTCCTCAATCAACCTGCTCCGCCGGCTGCGCCACGACTCCCGCAAAAACCGCCTCTACCGGGCGTTCCGCGAACTGGGCCGTGTCGTCCGCACCGTGGTGCTGCTGCGGTACCTGTCCGAACCTGCGCTGCGCGCGACGATCACCGCGATCACCAACCGGGCCGAGAGCTTCCACGGCTTCGCGGACTGGCTCGGCTTCGGCGCCCAAGGCGGGGTGATCGCTCACAACGATCCCGTCTACCAGGAGAAACTGATCAAGTTCAACCAGCTGATCGCCAACTGCGTGCTTTACTCCACTGCCCGCGATATCACCGCCGCCGCCAACGCGCTCGCCCGAGGCGGGCACCGGGTCGATGCCGACGACCTCGCCACCATCAGCCCGTTGATCAGGCACACCATCCGTCGTTTCGGCGATTGGCACCTTGACCTGACCCCGCCGCCTCCCGGCGAGGCGCACCTGGCGCTACCACTGACCGAATCGGACTCGACCCAGGCGGTTCCCGCTTAACTGCCGAGAATACATCTTCTCGGCAGTAAACTCCGGGAATGACTTCCGAGAATCCGACGCCGCGTGTTCCGCAGGAGCCGGAAACAACTTCCGAGAACACGACCGCAGCGCTGGCAGACTACCAGCGGGCGCTACGCGCGGCCCCGCTGTCGGACGAGACCCGGCGCACCTACCTGTCCAAGGTGCGCGGCTACCTCACCTGGCTGGCGGCCGCCGGCGCCGACGGAGATCCGCTCACTGAGGCGCGGGCACGGGACTGGGCGGTGCGTGACTACCGCACCCACCTGGTGACCGTGGCCAAAAACGCGCCCAGGACGATCAATACCGCCCTCGCTGCGATCGACGACTTCTACACCCGCCGCGGCCTCGGCCCAGCCTCCGCCGGCCGGCTCGACCTGCCCGCCCAGGCCCCGCGGGCCCTGGATGCCAAGACCGCACTGCGGTGGATACGGGCCATCGCCGCCCGTACCGCGCCCCGCGACCGGGTGCTGGCCCTGCTGCCGCTCTATGCCGGGCTGCGCGTCAGCGAAACCGTCGCGCTCGACGTCGGTGACGTGCGCCTGTCAGCGCGCAAAGGAACCCTGCGGGTGCGCGGCAAGGGCGGCAAACCCCGCGACCTGCCGGTACACGCCCAGCTGCGCACCGATCTGCAGGCCTGGCTCGACGAGCGGCCCGGCTGGCCCGGCGCCGGGGCCAGCCCTGCGCTGCTGCTCAACCGGCGCGGCCGGCGGTTGTCGGTCCGCGGTGCCAGCGACATCATCCGCGGCATCGCCGCCGAAGCCAACCTCGGTGAAGAGCACATCACCGCCCACATCGGGCGGCATACCTTCGCCGCCACCCTCGTCCGTGGCGGTACCGACCTCGTCACCGTCGCCGACATGCTCGGCCACGCCCGCCTCGACACCGTCCGGCTCTACACCCGCCCCACCGCCGCCGGCCGTGAACGAGCCCTCAATCTCTTGCCACACGACCGTTGACCAGCCCCGATGGCGCCATTACACGTATCTGGGCGCTACCCGTTCGAAGGCCAAGCCCCCGCCCGCGAGTGCGGTCGGCACGGAGGACGCCCCAAGGTCTTCGACGACATGATCCAGCACGCCCGCATCTAGCGGGCCAACGGTGCTCCCGTCCCCGGGATCGCCCGCAAGCTCGTCATCCCGTCCGGCAAGAACAAGGGCGCGCACCCCTCGGCCGCCACCGTCCATACACCGTGTGTCTTCGCCGAGGCGGCCGGCACGGCCTGAGCATCACGCACAGCTACTTTTACTTTGCGGCTGGCGTCCACCGATAGATCACGATCAGAAACAGAACCATCTACTGGCCGGTATGCCCCACTTGAGATCACTACGTACCGTCTCCGATAATCAGCTCACCGCTACTTTGGGCTCCGTAGCTATAGGGAGGGAGTTCCGGGCCTGGAAGACGGTGAGCCCACAAGCCGAAGACCACCTGCCGCGGATTCGCGGCGACCTCGCATGCCCGTTCCGCGGCCCAGCCGTCGACGTGCACCCAGCGGGCCGGAAGCTCACAGGAAGCGGACGAGCAGGGTCTCTGCTGTACTAGGGTCCCGTAGGAGCACTTCGCGGCCCTCGCACAGCTGGCTGTCCATGAACTCGTACAGCGTGATCGCCCGGTTGACAAGGCCGGTCTTGGACAGGCCTGAGCGGTCCTGGAGCGCCTGGAGATCAGCGGCGGCCTTGGGAATCAAGGCCACGGTAATCCTCTCGGGAGGAGCCGGCGACGCCGACGGCATAGGCCGAGTGGCGGTTTCCTCGGCGCGTGGGAGCGACTGGAGGCGCTCGGACCCGCGCTGCCGCGGCCGGTAACGCCTGGCCCGTCTCGCCGGCGCCGGACGGGGATCAGGGTGCTGGGCGCGCTGTCCCGGCGTAAGGTGCTAGAGCGGCTGCCAGCGGTGACGAGTTCGTCGAGCATGCGGTCGAGCGCGCCGAGGCCGACCGAAAGATGCCCCTCTCCTTCTTCCAGATGCGCCGAAGCGCCCGGAAGCTGGGAGGCAAGCCACTGGCCGTGGGAGAACGGCACCATCAGATCAGCGCTTCCCTGCCAGATCATGACCGGGACCGAGATCTCCTCCAGCCCGAAGCCCCACGATCTGGTGAGCGCGATGTCGTCCTCGAACCACCCTTCCACGCCGGTGCGCACCGCCTCGCGGAACATGGCCGCGAGATCCTCGCCGAACTCGCCGGTCAGCACCGCCCGGTCCACGTCCGGGAGCAGCGTCTCCAGCGAGGCGACGATGCCGGCGGCGGTGACATCCTTGACCTGGTCGCGCGCGGCGAGCAGGAATGACCGCAACTGATCCTCGCCGGCCAGCGCGGCGGAGAACTCGGCCACGTTCTCCTCTCCCATCCCGGCCATCCAGTCCAGGCCCTCTGCCCCGTAGGCAGCGCCGCCGGCGATCACCAGCACCGCCGCCGCCGCCGAGCCGAGCCGGGCTCCGCACGCCAGGGCATGAGGACCGCCGCCGGACCAGCCAGCTACCAGGCAGCGGTCAGCGCCGATCGCCACCAGGACGGCGGCAGTGTCGGCCGCCACGTCCACGACGCGGCGGCCCGGCTGAGGGCTCGAGTCGCCATATCCGGGCCGTGACGTCGTGACCAGGCGCAGCCCGCGTGCATGCACTGCCCGTTCCACCGCCCGGACCGGGGTGGCAGCACCAGGCGTCCCGTAGTGAAACACCAGCGGAAACCCGCCAGCAGGCCCGCTGACCCTCAGATCCAGACGGCGGCCATCCGGCAACCGGACATGATCCGCAGCAACCATGCCGCCATCCTGGCATAACGCGCCGACCCGCGGCATCCCGAAATCACCCAGGCGAACGCCAGCTGCTCCCCGGCCTACCAGACCCGGCCACCACCAGCGAGACCACCCTGGCAGCAGGGAGCCGACCACGGTTCATGACAACAGACCGCCCGGCGCACGGCCACCCGACGGCGAACGTCACTCCAGCGCCGATCGGCGTCCCTGCCGGACCTCCCATAGGGACTATCCAACAACGCAACGTTACCGATCGCGGTACTGGGACAAATACGGACATTCACGGAACGCGCCGGAGCCCTGGGTACTTGTTGCCCTTCTTGTGCCGGGCGCGGCCGGCCCGCTTGCCGGACTGGGCGTCCAGCGGGGTGCGCCCGGCCCAGGAGGCCAGGTGCGCGGGGGTGGGGAAGCGCGCCATGTCCGGGCCGGTCTCGGCGAGGGCGTCCTGGGCGGAACGGCGTCCCCAGCCGGGCATCGACTCGGCCTGCTGCAGCTGTTCCTCGTAGGGGGCCAGCAGCCCCTCGATGATCTGCGACAGCTTGCCGATCTCGGTGTTCAGCTGGTCGACGCGGTCCAGCATGGTCTTGAGCAGGCTGACCAGCGAGAACAGCACAGCGTGTCCTGATTCCGGCGAATCCGGTCGCTACCTCTCAAAGAGCAAGAGGGCGAGGTCGGGAACACTGCATCTCTGCTCTGCGAGTAAACAGACAACAGGGAGGACCAATCCGGAAACGCACTGGGGAACCCGGAACCGCCCCCGCCCCCAGGAAAACCACGGCCCCGGTTCCAGGTTCCCCAGACCCCTCCTGCCTCCCCCCGAAAACAACGACAGATCCGGCCGCGCAAATGAACGGGGAAAGCGCACGGCACCGGCCGCGAATACCGCGCCGATCCTCCCGGACACGGAAATTGCAAGCACCGGGGGAACCCGGGAAACCCCCAAAGCCCGTTTCCCCGGTTCCCCCGGACCCCCTCCCGCCCTTCCCCGCCCGAGGGCGCGCTGCGCGCGCCACGATCGACTCGCATACCGCGCCGACCCCGGCACCGACGGAAACCAGCAGCCAGGCCGTCGGCACCCCGGCACCGCACCGCGCCGGCCAACGCGGAAATACGGCCAACCCGGCCTGCCCCTGTCCACCTGGACATGCGAAGGGGCACCCTCAGACGCAAAGGTGCCCCCATGGCGTCGGCCGGATCCCCGACATCGGGGGTCGGACGCTCACGAACGCTTAACGGCTCCGGTGAACCGCCGCCATGCGCCAGAGCTGAACCTGAGCACCGGCCCGTGACCACTGGCTTTCGTGTCGCGCACGAGCACGACCCGCCGGGCCTGGCCGACCTCGACGCAACTGCCGCCGCCGTTGCCGCTGTAACTGGACTTGCGCCAGCGAAGGTCTATCCTGTCTTCCATTTCCCTGCTGCCTCCAAGATGAGCGCCCGGCTAGCCGCACGTGGCAGAGCGTCAGCACGGACACGATCAAAGATATTCGCCGCCCTGCGGACCAGTGACCGGGTTTCGACCGTCACGTCCTCGACGGCTTCCATCCGCAGCACGTCCGGGGCACCGTCACTGCTGGCCAGGTCGAACGCGCCGCTCAGGCCAGCGTTCGCGCCGGTCTCCGAGGGAAGCACCTGAATGCTGGCGTCAGGCCGTTCGCACTGTTCTGCCAGGTGCGCTAGCTGATCCGCCATGACCTGCGCCGAGCCGATCAGCCGGTGCAGCACCGACTCATCTATCACCGCGACGACATGCGGGGGATCCGGACGGTCAAGGATGGCTTGCCTGTCGAGCCTCACGGTCACAAGGTCGTCGGCCCGATCCTGGTCAGCACCAGCGGCCAGGAACAATGCACGAGCGTACTCGGCCGTCTGGAAGAGCCCGGGGACGATGAGCGGTTGCCAGATCATGAGCGCGTGAGCTTTACCTTCAGCCTCAAGCCAGCTCTCGAACCAGCTCGGGATCGGGCCATCAGTGCGCCTGGCCAGCACGGCCCAGCGCTCGAACAACTCGACGTCCAGGTTGCACGCCTCGCACCACGCCGCCAGCACCTCCGGGGTCGGCACCCGGTCCCCCGTCTCGGCTTTGGCGATGACCGTACGGTCAAAACCAAACCGGGCCGCCAGCGCATCCTGACTGCTGAACCCGGCGGCCACCCGCGCCCGGCGCAGCTCGCGGCCAAGGAACGCCCGTGGATCTGTCTCCGGGTCACGTCTGGCCATTGTGGCGCCCCTCCGGGATAGTCGCTGGCTGCGGTGGCCGATCGTGGCATGCGCCCACGCCACGTAGCTAATTGTCCTCCCCGGCTGCCAGCTTAGCGTCCGCGCAATAATTACTTCCCATGATCCGGGCGTGTCGTGTCGCCGGGCGGTGGCGCGGGGATGGTGTAGTTCCAGTTGCCGTGGAACTCGTGGCGCTGGAGGTGCCGGGCTTCGAAGGCCTT
>Ga0335076_10001661_pt1 | contig 21677 bp, 18 predicted proteins | sample Lox_Sample_25_FD_206717 | JGI IMG/M metagenome (GOLD analysis project Ga0335076, IMG submission 206717) | Soil microbial communities from Loxahatchee National Wildlife Refuge, Florida, United States - Lox_Sample_2.5 | ecosystem: Environmental > Terrestrial > Soil > Wetlands | place: USA... | reverse complement strand
ACCGATATTGTGCCGCCAACGGGATTCGGGTACGGCGTTGCCGCATTCGCCGGCTACGTCGGCGCGAGCGCTGCCGGGCTCTTGGCAGCGTGGCTAATCTCCATCGGCCGCATCGTCGCGGTCCTATGGCTGGGCGGTCTGCTGCTTGCGTTCATGGTGCTGCTGGTCCGCAACCTCTTCGGCGGAATCGTTGTGCCCGCCTGCGGCGCGCTGCTTTACCTCGTCCTGCGCTACACAACGGTCGGGGTCGAGACCGCCCTTGCCTATGGCCTGACTTGGTTCCTGCTCCTGTCCGCTCCCAAGCGGGCGCTTGGCGTTGCCAAGAAGCCGAAGGATGTGGCGGATGCAAAGATCCTGGCCGGGATGACTTTCCTCTGGCCCGCCGCATGGTGCTTCCTGTGGTTGATAGGGACGATCGCCGCGCTCGTGGTCGGCGGAGCCATCCTCCTCTGACCCAGCGCCTCGGCGTGCTGCCTCCCGGGCCGACTGGCAAGCCTGTTTTCACACGGTGGCCACGACTCTGCTGCTGCTGCTGGGCATCTCGGAATGAGCTGTGATGGACGTCATGGGCTAGTCCAACGCCGCCGTGGTCACGCGCTACGCCAAGTCACCGCCGGGCTGCGCGGGACATCGCCGGCCGGCTCAAGGTGTTCCTGTGGGCGCCGAATGAGACTGGCGACACATGAGGCCGACTCTAATGGATCTTCGGTCAGGGGTATCGCCCGGTCGGAGGTGGTGGTCAGGGGCGGGGTCGAACCGCCGACCTTCCGCTTTTCAGGCGGACGCTCATACCGACTGAGCTACCTGACCGCGCCTGAGCCGCTTGCCGCCGAACGGAGTTCAAGCAGACCCAGCCGAGCGGTCCTGACGGGACTTGAACCCGCGACCTCCACCTTGACAGGGTGGCGAGCTAACCGACTGCTCTACAGGACCATGCGTGCTGACCGAGCTGGCCAGCGGTGCCCCCAACGGGATTCGAACCCGTGCCGCCGCCTTGAAAGGGCGGTGTCCTAGGCCACTAGACGATGGGGGCCGGACGGCCTTCGCCGCCTTGACCCTTGGCGCCCGCCGTCGGGGACTGCCCCAGCATAGGGGACAACTGGCGTGCCCGGCAAAGCGGAGCCGGGCGGGCCGGTCAGACCCCCTGGACCGCCCACCGGGTCGGGGGGCCGCGCCCGCCAGCGCTAAAACGATCACGACGGAACCCCTTGCGCAATTACTGATTTTTCGACACGGTAGGCACTCGACCAACGACGTAGGGTCACTACTGCCTGTTACCGGCCACGTTTGGCCATCCCGGGATCAGTTGCAGAGAGTGAGATATCAGTTGCACTGCGCACGACGGCACCGCAAGGCCGACAAGGCATAGCTAAGCCGAGACAGAGCAGAGAAGAGCAACACCGTGCCTAACGGAGAGCACCCCCCGCTCCCCCGAAGTCCGGCCCACCGGCCGCCAGCCCACCGGCCGCCGGCCCACCGGCCGCCGGCCCACGGGCGGTCCGCTCATTCGCAAGCCGCCCGTGGGCAGCCAGCGCATGCGGCGCGGTCCGGCCGCCACCGGCTGCCTGAGGCCCCGCCCGTATCCAGCCGTGCGGTGTTCGCCAGCACCGAGTTCCGCGCGCTGTGGTCCGCTCAGCTGCTGTCTTCGGCTGGGGATCAGCTGGCCCAGGTCACCGTCGGGTTCGTCGTGTACGCCAAGACCGGGTCGCCGTTCCTGGCCGCGCTGGCCTACGCACTGACTTATCTGCCGTCCCTGATCGGTGGCCGAGCATTGGCCGGGCTGGCCGGAGTGTTCCCGCGCCAGCAGATCATGATCACCCTGGATCTGGCCCGGGCCGGGCTGGTCGCGCTGATGGCGCTGCCGGGAATGCCGATACCGGGGTTAGCCGCGCTGTTCTTCGGCACCGCGCTGCTCGGCACCCCGTTCGCCACCGCCCGGGCCGGGCTGCTGACCGAGGTGCTGCCCCGGGCCATGCGGCCGGCCGGCCTGGCTATCGGGAACCAAACCGCCCAGCTGGGCGAGATCGCCGGGCTGCTGGCGGGCGGCGGCCTGGCGGCCGCGATCGGCCCGTACCGGGTGCTGGCCCTGGACTCGCTGTCGTTCAGCCTGTCGGCGGGAATCCTGGCCTGCTGGGTCCGGGCCCGCCCCGCGCCGCCGGCCAGCCCGGGCGCCCTGCCCAGCCAGGAGATCACCCGGGCGGGCCTGACCACGGTCTTCCACACCCCGGCGCTGCGCGTCCTGGTGCTGTTCGGCTGGCTGGCCGGCTTCACCGTGATAACCGAGGGACTGGCCGCGCCGTACGCGCACACGCTGGGCGGCGGCGCGCCCACGGTCGGCCTGCTGCTGGCCGCTACCCCGGCTGGCCTGCTGATCGGGGCGTTCGTGCTCGGCCGGCTGGTCCGGCCGGCCAACCGGCTGCGGCCAATGGGCTGGCTGGCCATGCTGTCCTGCGCTCCGCTGATCTTCTGCCAGGTGCATCCGCCGGCCCCGGTGGTCGCGCTGCTCTGGGCGCTAGCCGGGGCGGGCGGCGCGTACCAGCTGGCCGCCGCGGCGGCTTTCGTCGGGGCCCTGCCGCAGACAGAGCGGGTGCGTGCGTTCGCGGTCGCGCAGTCCGGGCTGCTCGCCGCCCAGGTGGCCGGCCTGCTGGCGGCCGGCGCGGTGGCCAAGCGCCTCGGGCCGCCGGCCGCGGTCGCGCTGGCCGGCCTGCTCGGCCTGGTGGCCGCCGCGGTGCTGGCCACCGACTGGATCCGCCGGCACGCGGAGCTGCTGGCCCGGCTGGACGGTGGTCAGCTCACCAGCCCCGGGCACGAACTCAACGGGCAGCGCCAGCTCGCCGATCCACTCCCCCCGATCGCTGGCCAGCCCGACCTGCCGGACGGCTCGCTCGGCGCCGCCGCCCGGCTGCTCAGCTCCCAGGATCAGCTGCTCAGCCGCCGGCACGCGCACCGTGCGCGGCGCGACGTGCGCGACCTGCCCGGCGAGGCCCGGCTAGCTGCTGCCCGTCTTCTTGATCAGGTTCTCGGCGATCGACGCGCCCTCCCCCTCTTCCGGGATGATGATCCACCCGGCCAGGTAGATCAGCGCGCCCACGCCAAATGTGATCACCGAGACAGCCAGGAAGATGAGCCGGACCAGGGTGGCGTCGATACCGAAGTATGCCGCGATCCCGGAGCAGACGCCGGCCACCAGCCGGCCGTCCCGCGTCCGGACTAGCCTCTTAGGCGGGTTGGGCTCAGTCATGCCTCGATCATTCCCGGTCATACTGGGTCCAGACAGCCAAACGCCGCACGCATACGCTGGCGGGGTAGGTAACGGTTGACCGGAAGGACCCGCCCATGCCGAACGCCGCAGGCCAGCCAGGCGCCGAGCTCGATCTGCTGCGGATCGACAAGCAGCTGAGCCAGGACGAGACCCTGGTCCGCGACACGGTGCGGGCGTTTGCTGCGGAACGGGTCATGCCCCATGTCGCGGACTGGTTCGAGGCCGGCACGCTGCCCCGCGAACTAGCCCCTGAGCTGGGCAAGCTGGGCGTCCTCGGGATGCACCTGACCGGCTATGGCTGCGCCGGTATGGGCGCCATCGCCTACGGCGTGGCCTGCCGCGAGCTGGAAGCGGCCGACGCGGGGCTGCGCAGCCTGGTCTCGGTGCAGGGCTCGCTGGCCATGTTCCCGATCTGGAAGTACGGCTCGGACGAGCAGAAAGAGGAGTGGCTGCCGCGGATGGCGGCCGGCGAGGCGCTGGGCTGTTTCGGGCTGACCGAGCCGGATCACGGCAGCGACCCGGGCAGCATGGCCACCACGGCCAAGCCGAACGGGACCGGCTGGGTGCTGAACGGCACCAAGATGTGGATCACTAACGGGTCGGTGGCCGACATCGCCGTCGTGTGGGCGCGTACCCCGGACGGCATCCGCGGCTTCCTGGTGCCGAAGAGCGCCCGGGGCTTCACCGCCCGGAACATCCACAAGAAGCTGTCGCTGCGCGCCTCGATCACGTCCGAACTGCACCTCGATGACGTGAAGCTGCCCGCCGAGGCAATGCTGCCCGGGGTGTCCGGGCTCAAGGGCCCGCTGTCCTGCCTGTCCGAGGCGCGGTATGGGATCGCCTGGGGCGTCACCGGGGCGGCCCGGTCCTGCCTGGAGGCGGCCGCGGACTACGCCCGGACCCGGGAGCAGTTCGGCAAGCCGATCGGCAGCTTCCAGCTCACCCAGGGCAAGCTGGCCTGGATGCTGGCCGACCTGCAGCGTGCCCAGTTGCTGGCGCTGCACCTGGGCCGGCTCAAGGAGGCCGGCGAGGTCACCCCGGAGCAGGTCAGCATGGCCAAGATGTGCAATGTCCGGGCCGCCCTGGACATCGCCCGGCAGGCCCGGACCATCCTCGGCGCCAACGGGATCACGCTGGAGTACCCGGTGATCCGGCACGCGGCCAACCTGGAGTCGGTGCTGACCTATGAGGGCACCGAGGAGATCCACACGCTGGCCCTCGGCCAGGCCATCACCGGCATCTCCGCCTACCGCTGACCGTCCGCGCCTCAACCCGGCGTCAGCGCAACGACAGTGCGGCCAGTGCGGCGTTGACGATGGAGCCGGGGTCCAGGTCGTGCGCCCGGTACAGGTCGGCGACCGCGCCGGACTGGCCGAAGCTGTCCACGCCCAGGCTGACCGCGGGCACGCCGAGCGCCGAGCCGAGCCAGCTCAGCGTGTGTGAGGCGGCGTCGTGCACGGTGACGATCGGCGCCCGGTCCGGGAACGCGGTGCGCAGTGCGCCCGGGATGGACGGTGCGGTCGCGGTGCGCACGCCCTGCCGCAGCGTCCGCTGCCAGGCCCGGTACAGCCGGTCCGCCGAGGTCACGTCGACCACGCTGGCCGCGATACCCTCCTCGCGCAGTTCGGCCGCGGCCGCCAGCACCTCGGGCAGCACCGCGCCGCAGCCTGCGAGGTGCACCCGGGGCGCGGTCTCGGCCGGGTCCCCCGCCTCGACCAGCCGGTACGCGCCGGCCAGCACCTGCCTGCGCAGCACGGCGTCACCCAGCCGCTCCCGCGCGTCCGCGAACGGCTGCTGGTCGATGGCCCGGGTGCTCAGCCGGAAGTAGAACGCGCCGCTTTCCACCGCGCCCGGTGGCACCGCCCCGGGCGGCCCGCCGCCGGGCGGCGCGGTGGCTGGGGCGCCACCCGGCGCGGCCCCGGCCGCCGCGATGGCCTGCAGCGCGCCGCACATCAGCCAGTCCAGCGCGACCGCGTAGGCGGGCTCGATGAACGTGACCCCGGGCAGCTCCAGCCCGACCGACGCGGTGATCGTGGACTGGTGCGCGCCGCCCTCCGGCGCCAGGGTGACCCCGGACGGCGTGCCGGCCACGATGAACCGGGCGCCCGAGTACACCGAGTAGATGAACGCGTCCAGCCCGCGCAGCACGAACGGGTCGTACACCGTGCCTACCGGCAGCAGCGGCTGGTCGGACAGGTCCCAGGCCAGCCCGAGCTGGCCGAGCAGCAGGAACAGGTTCATCTCGCTGATGCCGAGCTCGATGTGCTGCCCCTCCGGCCCCTCGGACCACTTCAGCACCGGATCATCGGTCCACGCCCGCCGCGCCGCCGGGCTGAACACCCGCACCCGGTTGATGAACCCGGCCAGATTGGTCGAGGTGGCCACGTCAGGCGCCGCGGTGACCAGGTAGGGCGCCACACTTTCCCGCCGGGACAGGTCAACCAGAATTCTGCCGAACGCTTCCTGGGTGGCCAGGGCCCGGCTGGCCCGGATCCCGGTGGCGTCCGGGATGGTCAACGCGGGCGCGGGCGCCCGCGGCGGCCTGGTCAGCTGCTCGCGCCGGGCCGCGGTCCACTGGCCTGCCGGGGTCATCGGGTCGAACCGGTCCCACTCGGTCTCCGGGGTGAGCCCGAGCCGGGCGCGCATCTCGTCGATCTGCTCGCTGGTCAGCAGCGCGGAATGGTTCCGCGGGTTGCCGGCGATCGGCAGCCCCCAGCCCTTGACCGTGTACACGAACACCACACTGGGCCGGTCCTTTTCCGCGTCACACTGCGCGAAGCTGTCCAGCAGCGAGCCCAGGTCGTGCCCGGCCAGGTCGGTGACCAGGGTGGCCAGTTCGTCATCCCGGTAGTCCGCGCAGAACCCGCTCACCGCCACCGGCGCGCCGTCCAGGAACCGGGCCCGCAACTCCGCCGGGGCCAGGCCGAACAGCGACTGGTAGTGCTCGTTCGGCATGGCATCGATCCAGTCGCGGAGCTGGTCGCCGCCGGGCCGGGCGAACGCGGCCTGCAGCCGCTGGCCGTACTTGGCCTCGACCACGTGCCAGCCGGCCGCGGTGAACTGCTGCTCCCACTGGGCGATGCGCACCCCGGGCACCACCCGGTCCAGGGATTGCCGGTTCAAGTCGACGATCCACATGACCGAGCCGAGCCCGTCGGTGGCCGGGTCGGCGACCGCCTCCCAGATGTTGCCCTCGTCCAGTTCCGCGTCGCCGATCAGCGCGATGAACCGGCTCCGCGGCCGCGGGCCGAAGTGCGCGTCCACGTACCGCCGGGCCGCCGCGGCGAACAGCGGCGCGGCCGCGCCGAGCCCGACCGAGCCGGTCGAGAAGTCAGGCGCGTCCGGGTCCTTGGTCCGGCTCGGATACGCCTGCAGGCCGCCGAACGCGCGCAGCGTGGTCAGGTAGCTGCGGTCTAGGTTGCCGAGCAGGTACTGGATGGCGTGGTAGACCGGCGAGGCGTGCGGCTTCACGCTGACCTTGTCCGGCGCATCCAGGAAGCTGAAGTACAGCGCGGTCATGGCGCTGACCAGGCTGGCGCTGGACGCCTGGTGGCCGCCGACCTTGACGCCGTCGCCGGTGTCCCGGTCATGGTTGGCCGCGTCCACGATGCGGGTGGCCAGCCAGAGCACCCGCTGCTGGATCTCGTCGAGCACGGCCAGATCGGCCTGGGCCGCAGCGCTGCGGCCCGTGCTGGTCACGGTCATCGCCCACCAGCATCGCATCCGCGATGGCCGGTCGGCCAGCGCGGGCTCTTTCTGCGACGATGGACGGATGATCGATTCGTCCGAGGTGCGCGACGACGCCAGCGGGTCCCGGTTCGTCTCCGGGCCCCCTGGTAAAGAAGCCGAGCTGTTGTACCGGGTCCGCAACGGCCGGCTGATACTCGTGCACACCGAAGTGCCCATCGAGCTGGAAGGACAGGGGATCGGCGGCAAGCTGGTCAGCGCGGCGGTGGACTACGCGGCCGAGCACGGCCTGGTCCTGGTGCCGTCCTGCCCGTTCGCTCAGACCTGGCTGGACCACCACCCTGACGCCGCGGCGCGGGTCCAGGTCGACCAGCCCAGGTAAGTTGGTCAGGCCATGACCGTGCCGGTATTTGCCCGCTACATATTCTTCGCCCTGGGCCTGCTCCTGGTCATCATCGACGGGAACAGCGTCGTCGGCACGCTGATCGTGCCGCGGCCAGCCGGCGGGCGGCTGATGGTCTGGGTGGACCGGGTCAATCATGCCTGGTTCGGGCTGCTCACCGCGCCGATCCGCGACTTCCGGCGGCGGGACCGGATGCTCGCCGCGGAAGCGGCCACCCTGCTCGTCCTCCAGCTGGTGGCCTGGCTTGCGGTCGCTTACCTGGGCTTCACCCTGATGCTGTGGCCGTTCGTGCCTACCTTCACCGACGCGCTGGATACCGCCGGCCCAGCGTTGTGGTTCATCGGCGATTCGAGCGTGCGCGGCTGGGGCGAGCGGCTGGTGCAGTACGCGGCGGGGTTCTTCGGGCTGGTCACGGTCACCCTGCAGATTGCCTACCTGCCCACGCTGTACTCCGCGTTCAACCGCCGGGAAACCGATATCGCGCTGCTGAACGCCCGTGCGGGCGTGCCGTCGTGGGGCCCGGAACTGCTGGCCCGGACGCACTACGCGCTGGGCTCCGGGCAGTCCACCATCGGCACCCTGCCCGACCTCTACGAGCAGTGGGAACGCTGGGCAGCGGACATCGCGGAGAGCCACACCACCTACCTGCCGCTGGTCCGCTTCCGCTCGCCCCGCCCGCTGTCCTCGTGGGTGACCGCGCTGCTCTCCGTGCTCGACTCCGCCGCGCTGTACCTGGCGCTGTCGCCAGAAGCCGCACCCACGGTGCCGGCCCGGCTGTGCCTGCGCAGCGGCTTTCAGTGCTTCGGCGACATCGCCCGCGCGCTGGGCTACCCGGTACCGCTAGAGCCGGACACGTCGCAGGGCATCAGCCTGACCTACGACGACTTCCTCAAGGGCATCAAGCACATGCGCAAGGTCGACTTCCCGATCGAGCGGGACCCGGCCGATGCCTGGAACGACTATGTGGGCTGGCGGGTCAACTACGAGCAGGCTGCGTACGCGGTGGCCCGGGACGTCAATGCCGTCCCGGCCCTGTGGTCCGGCCCGCGTAAGCACAAGGTCGAGCAGATGGCGCCGTTCCGGCCGGCGCCGGGCCGGCCGACCGGCTACCACCCGGCCAAGGGGCGCCTGACCCGGGGCCGCCCATCCCGCAACCGTTCCGAGGACCACCGGCCCCCAGAACACCCAGCCAAAGAACACCCCCTCAAACACCACCCCGCCAAAGACCACGACTCCCCGGACCACGCCGCCAAAGACCCCGCGGCCACCGACCACGAGACCACCGGCAACGCGGCCACGGACCACACCGCGATCGACTCCCCGCACCAGGACGCCACCCAGCAGGGTCACCCGGCAACAGAAAACCCGCCGACCTAGATCCTCGTTTCCTAAACCCCCACGAACGTGATGTATCAGCAGGTCATCCTGCCAGGTCTTAACAATCACCTGAAAGGAGACCGTCATGACCCACATGCAGCACGTCCGCCGCCTGGTTGGCATCCTGACCGGGCTGGCCGCCTCCCTGGTGGCCGCCATCGCAATCGCACCCTCTGCTTTCGCCATGGTGGATCCGCCGCCCGGGGGCCCGCTCTCCCGATTCGAGCCGCAGCCGGTATCAAACCTGCACCACCCGCAGGTTCCGGTGCACACCCACACGGCTGTCGCGATCGGCATGCCAGGCTGGCAGATCGCCCTGATCGCAGTGGGTGCGGCAATTGTCGCGGCCGCCCTGGCCGTGCTTCTGGACCGGGTACTTGCCACCCGGCGCCACCCGACGCCGACGCACGCCTGAGCCGATGGGCGCGCGCCGCTTAATACACCGCACGCGGGACCGCACGGTTAAAGAGTCACAGCCGTGCGGTCCCGCTCATTGGGCTACCCGATCCCGTCCAGGTCGCGCGCGTCAGCCCCAGTCCGGCGGCGTATGGCCAGGCTGGCATATCGCATAGCTAAAGCTCTGCATTTTCCATGCCGCCTGAACCCCAGTGGAATCCTGGGCAGTGAACTCGCCGTTCTGGTCCAGCGTGGTGAGCCAGACCTCCGCCGCTCGGGCGACCACGCTGATAGGGTCCGTGGCCACGAAAGCGTTCTTCGAGGCCACCGGTACAGATTGCACCGTTACGATCATCTCCTTGTCGCTATTGGGTGCTGGCACAGTCTGGACGTCGTAGAATGTGGCCACCGCCCCGTTAGTCTGGGTCGCCTGGCCGGATATCTCGATTGGCGTATTGGGTTCGAAGCCGTCGACGCTAACATCGAGGCTGATGGTGTTATCTTGGTTGAGTCGGATGTTGTTGACCTTGTTGAGCGGCACCGGTAAATTCCTCTCGCAATTCGGTACGGGCTGCGGATGATTCTCGTGCCCCGGGAAGATTGCCTTTGAGCTGATAGAGATCGAGGGCCTGGGTGACCGCGTGCTGTGCTTCGTCAACCCGGCCGGCCGTGGCCAGGGCGTGGGCCAGGTCCAGCAAGGCATCGGCATGCTGGCTCAGGAAATCCGTCTGTGCCGCCAGCGCTACCCCGGCGGATGCGAGTTGCACTGCTTCGGCATGGCGGCCACAGTCGGCTAGGAGCCTGGCCGACACTCCCTGGCCGATGATCTGAGCAGACAAGTCGTCGCCTCCGGCGGCCTGCTGGCTTACCGCAAGCAACTCGCTCGCTTCCGCGTACCGCTCCTTGCCTTGCGCCATGATGGCTCTCGCCAGCAGTGCTGCCGTGGTGGACAGGAAACCTTTCTCACCCATCTGGCTTAGCGACTCGTATTCCAGGCGCAGATGCCTCTCCGCGGTCACCGGATCGCCGGCCAGCATGGCGATGAAGGCTGCGGGCTGGTGCAGGGATGCCGCTGTCATCGTCGGGCCAAGGGCATCCAGATGGGATTTGGCCCGGTCCAGTGTGACCTGCGCGATCGCGGGTTGATCTTGCATGGCATACAAACCGGCCAGGTTTGGCAGGACCACCGCCTGTCCGCCGGGGTGGTTCCCGATCTCGGCCAGGTAATCCTCACAGCGCCGTATTCCTGCCACAGCCGGCACTGGGCCCCACAGAGCAGCCGACGCGAGCCAGCCGAGTATGTCGGTCAGTTGCCGCCGGTCGTTCGCCCGCTGCGCGTGCTGGGCCGCACGCTGCCAGGCCTCTTCCGCAGCGCCCGATCGCGCATGATTCCAGTGCATGGCGGCCTGTAGTCGCAGGGCTCGGCAGAGCCCCAGCTCGTCGGGGCCACGAGCGAACCAGCTGGACAATTCCGGCAACGCTTCGGCGATCTCTTCGGCTGCCCGGTTCGGATCGAGACTCAACTCCGACATCAGAGCTTGCGCCAGCGCGTGGGCTCGCTGTCCCTCGTCGCCATGGGCGGCGGCGATGCGTTGCGCGTCGCCGAGCGTGATCATGGCTTTTTCAAGCTGCCCGGCCTCAGCCAATGCGGTCCCGAGGCTCGTGTAAAGCCGCGCCAAAGCCGGGTCATCGTCCGGGAGGAGCAACGCTGCGCGATTCAGCAGATTGGCGGCCGCAAGTGCGTCGCCACGGTCATCGGCAGCGCGGCCAGCAGTCTCGAGATTCACGGCCGCCCGTTCCGCCAGGACACTCGGCTGTGTCTCGGCGGCCCGCAATTCACTCAGATAGCGCACGGACTGTTCGAGATGGTAACCGAGGATCTCCGGGCGCTTGGTACCTGACGCCCAGAACACGTATTCAAGCCAGTCAGCGAAGCGGTGGTGCAACTCGGCCCGAAGTGACTTGGGCGTCGCCCGGTACGCCGCTTCCTGGATCAGGATGTGCCGGAAGCTGTACTCCTCCCCGGGGCGCCGGTCGGAGGGATCGTGTTCCACTAGTCCCTTCGCGACCAAGGTTTGCAGGTTGCGGTCGAGCGGGCCGCGGGCCTCGGGCGGCAGCAACTCCTGGACCGCTTGGGCGCTGAAGTCTTTGCCGACGATGGCCGCGCGGGCCAGCACGCTGCTGGCTCCCGGCCCAAGGCGCTGCAGGCGCGCGCCGAGCAGAGCCTGGATCGTGGGCGGCAGCACGGGCCGGATCTCGCTGCCAGCCTGCTCGCTGAGCGAGGCGGCCAGTTGCTCGAGGTAGAGCGGATTGCCGGCCGCTGTCTCAAGCAGTTGGGCCCGGGTGGACGCTGGAATGCGCTGATCCTCGGCCAGTGAATCCAGCAGAGCCGCGGCTGACCCGGCAGCGAGTGGCGTGAGTTCGATGGCCAGAGCCTGTTGTGCTCCCACCGCCCAGGCAGGACGCTGTTCCAGTAGTTCTGGACGGGCGACGCAGATCAGCACAATGGGCGCTTGCCCCTGCTGCACGGCCAGCGACTCCACCAGGTCAAGGAAGGTCGATTCGGCCCAGTGCAGGTCCTCGAAGACAATCACCAGCGGCCGGGACTGCGCGAGCGCTTCTAGCAGCCTGCGGGCCGCCCAGAAGATCTCTGCGGCGTCCAGCCTACCCTGGTCACCGGGTCCGAGCGCGCGGCTCAGCCGCGAGGCTACTTCCACGGCATCCGGTTGGCCACGCAGCAGCCCCTCGATCTCGCCCGGCGAATCGTGGCCACCGCTTGCTTGCTTGATCACTTCACGTAGCGGCCAGAACGTGATGCCCTCCCCGTATGGAAGACACCGGCCGGTAAGAACACTCGCCTCAGCGCCGAGCCGCCGGGCGACCTCGTAGACCAGCCGCGTTTTGCCCAGCCCGGCCTCGCCGATCAGCGTGACGAGCACTGTCACCTGCTCCTGGCTGGCCACCGCGTAGGCCACCGCGAGCTGCTGCAGCTCCTCGTCCCGGCCCACCAGCGGGCCATCCAGGCGCAGCGCCAACGGGCGCGCGGTCGCCTCCGCGGACCGGAGCACGAACCGGCCGGCGCCCGCGCCGTCTGTTTCGATGGCTGCCGCGGCGAGTTCCTGCGTCTGCTGGCTGATCAGGATCTGACCAGGCTCAGCGGCCTCGGCCAGCAGCACCGCCTGATCACCCACGTGCCCGGCCGAGCCCAGTGGCACCGACCCGCCCACCAGTGCCTCGCCCGTTGTCACGCCCATGCGGCAGGCCAGGCTCAGGTCATATCGCCGCAGCCGCCCAGCCGTTTCCGTGCTAAGCACGCCGCGTGCATCCAGGCTGGCGCGCACCGCCCGCAGCGCGTCATCCTCGTGTACCGAAGCGGCACCGAACACACCCATCAGCCGCTCGTTCGCGCTGATGGCCAGCTTCCCTCCATACCGCTCCAGAACTGCGGTCAGGTCAGCAACGGTCTGCTCGTTGATGGCTTCGTACGCCTCGGGGTCCAGCGCTTCGCCCGAGCCGGACGCCACCCGGAGCAGGACGCAGAGCACGGTCACCGGCCGGCGAGCCAGCGGTCCCTCCGTAGTCGAGGCCGGCGAACGAAGCGAGTCCTGGCGCAGGATGGCCGTCTCGAGCTCGCGCAGTTGTGGCGACGGGTCCAGGCCCAGCTCGTCCTGGAGCACGTCGCGGAACTCACGGTAGACGTCGAGCGCTTCGGTCTGCCGGCCATCGCGGTAGAGGGCCAGCATGAGCTGGCCACGGAGCCGCTCTCGCACCGGATGCTCACTGACCAGCTGGCGCAACTCAGCTACCAGGACGCCTGCCGAGCCGAGGGCCAAGTCCGCCTCGATTCGCTCTTCCAGGCAGGTCAGGTGCAGTTCCTCAAGGCGCACGATGTCGGCCTGGGCAAACGGCTCGTAGCGGAAATCGGCCAGCGCCGGGCCCCGCCACAGCGCCAGCGCCTGACGTAGCGTCCGGGCACCTTGGTCCGCGGCTCCTGCGGTGAGAGCCTCCCGGCCCTCCGACATCAGATGCTCAAACTGGCTGACGTCTAGCTCTTCCGGGAAGATCCGCAGCGCATAGCCCGGTGCCCTGGTTATCAGGCGACCCGCTGGAAGCGTCCGCCGCAATCGGGAGATCGCCGCCTGCAGGGAGTTGGCCGCGCTGCGCGGGGAGTCCTCACCCCAGAGCTCGACCAGGATCTGCTCACTCGGCACGACCTGATTGGCGTGCAGCACCAGGCTGACCAGCACGGCGCGCTGGCGGGTTCCCTCGACCGGGATGCGGCGGCCGCCCTCGTCCAGCTGGAAGGGACCAAGGATGCGTGCCTGCATCGCCCCTCCCGCTGTGCTGTCAGCGGGGTGTCAGCCCCCCGAAGACATTGTCGGACCAGGCAGCAGCAAAGACAAGGCAAGTGCGCAGAGCGCACACCGGCTGAGGGGGTCCGCAATGACGTGCATCGAGGTCAACGAACCTGTGACCGCCGATAACTCGGCAGAACTTGTTGGGCGAATCCGGAACGGCGACAGCTCGGCCTGGCGCGAGCTGGTCGATCAATACGAACCGCTGCTCCGGCGGCTCGCCCGCCAGTACCGACTGTCGGGCCAGGACATGGAGGACGTCGTCCAGCTGACCTGGCTGCGCTGCCTGGAGCACATCGACCAGATCACCCACGCCGACCGACTCCGCGGCTGGCTGGCTACGGTATGCCGCCGGGAGAGCATCCGGCTGGCCACGAAGGGGCGGCGGGAGATCGCGCTCGGCGAGCAGAGTGTGACGCGACTGGTCGACAATGGGCAGGAAGAGCTGGATCCAGGCGCGGAGATGGCGCGCCGTGATGCACATGACCGGCTCAGTCGGGCCATCAGGGCCCTGCCGCAGAAGCAGCAGCTGGTACTGACCCAACTGCTGAAAGAGGAGAGCCGAAGCTATCTCGATCTCTCGCGTCGTCTCGGCCTGCCGATGGGCAGTATCGGGCCAACCAGGCAGCGGGCCATCGCCCGGCTACGCCAGGATCCCCGGCTGGCCGAGCTGTCGCTGGAGTACTCGTGACCGTCATCCGGACCCACGGCAAGCCACACACGCCCCGCCAGCTGGTGGCTCGTTCCCGCCAGTTGCTGGTTCCGCAGGATGAGATGATGTTGCAGATGTGCCCGGCTGGGCCGCCGCCGGGAGGCGTTACGGCCAGGCGAGTCGGTACGCTTCGTGCGACGGCGCGGGCCCGGTCGGCCACGCCGGGGCGTTAGCTCAATGGCAGAGCAGCGGACTTTTAATCCGTCGGTTCAGGGTTCGAGCCCCTGGCGCCCCACCAGCCCCACCAGGCACATGTGTAGCCCCGCCTCACGTGCGACATTCTGGCTCCGGTTGAGGTGCGACGCGGTTCCGGTTGATTCGTGACGCTGGCCTCGGTTGATGCTTGACACTTTGTCCCCTCAGGAGCCGGGTCCGGCGTGGGCGCCGCGGGGCGGCCCGCTGTGCCGGGGCTGCGGACCGGGGAAGTATTGCGGATCTGGGTTGTACTGCGGCCGGCGGGGTGGCAGGGAGAGCGGAGGCTGCCGCCGTGCGCCACCCGCATCCCAGCGCGGCCCGGGTCCTAGGGATGGCTCCTCGGCCCGGATAACACCAGCCACGACGATGACGAGAGCAGCCAGCCATGCCACGCCCGTCCACCCCAGCGCCAGGCTGAGCACAGCGATCGCTCCCTTGCGCGGGAGGTTCCACAGGCCCGCAATGATCAGCGGCACACACCACAGGACGACCACCGCGATCAGGGCCACGAACAGCACTGCCCCGCCGAGCCCAGCAACTCCCGACGATGCCGCTGCGACATCCACGGCCAGCCCCCCATTCCCCAGGCGACCCGGAGCTGCGACCTCTGCCGCCATTGCCCAGGTGTTGGTGGATATATGACGTATCGGACGCCGGACAGGATGACACACACCCCGGCTTCGCCCAGCACGGAATCACGGGTGATTTTAAAATTCGTCGGTTCAGGGTTCGCGCCCCTGGCGCCCCGCCAGTTGTCCGTGTCCGCACGCCGATTGCGGGCGTGACCTCGGCCGATCCTTGATCATTCTTGGCCTCTTGCGCCGATGTGCGAGGTGGCGGGGGGCGCCTATCTGTGGTTACGATCCGAAATAGCCGTACTGGCGGGGGCTGCGTCACTTCTATCGCAGGAGGTATCGGTGAATATCACTCTTCCCCAACTGAAGTCTGGCGACAAGGACGCGCCGCACGACCGGATGGTGCACCGACTGCAGGGCCTGTGCACTGCGCTTGGCAACCCGGTCACGATCGATGGCGTCTTCGGCCCGAACACGTTGGCCGCCGTCAAGGCTCAGCAGAAGGCTTTCGGCCTATCCCAGTCCGGGGTCGTCGACGACGGCACCTGGTCGAAACTGATCGGCGGCTAGAACGGCAGGACGGGTTCGCCTGATGCTTGACGCTGCCGTTCGGCTGATGGGCGACGGTGCTCCGCCAGATGCTTAGTCCAGAGATCAAGTCCCCGTAGCTCCATGCAGGTCAGGACGGCCATCGCTGGCGGGCACGACTACCTGGCCGTGGGTTTCCTCGGTCCGTTCCGGCAACAGCAGTAGGGCGCCGATGAGGAAGCACACCGCACCGATGAAGGTCTGGGTGTTGGCCCGGGCCACGTTGTGCACCTGGCCGGTGAGCGGATTGACGTAGGCGGCGATCGCGGACACGCCGAAGGCAACCGACCCGGCCAGGTTCACCAGGGTGATCCACCACGACCACTCCCTGGGGCGCCAGGCGGCCCAGCCGTGACAGACCTCGTACCAGGCCAGCAGGCTGGATATCAGAAAGCAGACCGAGCCGATCGCGTCGGGCCGCCACACGTGCTGATGGGCGGCCTGCGCGGACAGGTCTGCCACCGTGGCGGCGCCGGTGCTGACGTTGAAGAACGCCGTGCCGACCAGCTGCACGCCAGTGGCCCACCAGTCGATCCGCCTTGGCTGGTAGGCGAAGAACCGCCGGTGCGCCGGGTTGAGGGCGGGCGGGGCCGCGTCGACCGCCTCCCGGTAGGTCAGGAACGCGGCCGAGGTGAAGAACAGCGAGCCGATGAAGAACGTGACGTTGTCCCACTCGGCTCCCACCGCGCTGGCGTAACCCGGAACCGCACCGACGGCGAACAAGAGCGACCCGACGGCAAACAGGACGGCGATCCACCAGCCCCGCGCCCGCGGCGCCCACCACGTCGACCCGGCGGGCTGCTTCAGGTGCTTACGGTGGCGGCGGGATTCCCAGCGAACGAGCACGCCGTCCGGGCGCACGTGATCGACAAACGTCACCGGGGGGCCGATGCTGAGATCGCGGCCGCCGTCCCGTCCGGGCATGAACGCGTCCTATCTGCTCGGGCTCAATCTTCCAGAACAGGTCAAGAGATGCTCATCCCCCATCAAGGGTGATGACGGCATCACGCGCCACCGGACAGCATCGGGAGGGGCGCCGCTGCGGAGGCCCTCAAGTCAAGGGGGTTGCTGCTATGACACTGCACAAGCGGGAGACCATCCGTGGTGAGCTTGATGACTGCGTGTTCGCCGATCGCGACCTGACCCGGCCGATACACAAGTACCGGTTCCCGCCCGAGGGGACCCAGCCGAGGGATGCGTTCCAGCTGGTGTCGGACGAGCTGATGCTCGACGGCAACGCCCGGCAGAACCTGGCCACCTTCTGCCAAACGTGGGAGGAACCCGAGGTCATGGGGCTGATGGCGCTGTCGATCAACAAGAACATGATCGACAGGGATGAGTACCCGCAGACCGCGGAGATCGAGCGGCGGTGTGTCCACATGGTGGCCGACCTGTGGAACGCCCCGGAGGCGGCCAACACCGTGGGCACCTCGGCCATCGGCTCGTCCGAAGCGTGCATGCTGGCCGGGATGGCGGCCAAGTGGCGGTGGCGGGCCAAGCGGCGGGCGGCCGGCAAGTCAGTGGACAACCCGAACATGGTGTGCGGCCCGGTGCAGGTGGTATGGCACAAGTTCGCCCGCTACTGGGACATCGAGATGCGCGAGGTCCCGATGGCGCCCGGCCGCTACATGATGGATCCGGAGACGATGCTCGAACGGGTCGACGAGAACACGATCATGGTGGTGCCGACCCTGGGCGTCACCTACACCGGCGCGTACGAGCCGGTGGCCGACCTGGCCGCCGCGCTGGACAAGCTGCAGGCCGACACCGGCCTCGACGTCGACATCCACGTGGACGGGGCCAGCGGGGGCTTCCTCGCCCCGTTCTGCGCACCCGACGTGGCCTTTGACTTCCGGCTGCCCCGGGTCAAGTCGATCAGCGCCTCCGGGCACAAGTTCGGGCTGGCCCCGCTGGGCGCGGGCTGGGTGGTCTGGCGCGACGCCGCTGAACTCCCCGACGACCTGATCTTCCACGTGAACTACCTCGGCGGCGACATGCCGGTCTTCCAGATCAACTTCTCCCGGCCGGCCGGGCAGATCGTCGCCAGCTACTACAACTTCCTGCGCCTCGGCCACGAGGGCTACCGCGCCATTCACCAGGCGTCCTACGACATCGGTCAGTATCTGGCGGCCGAGATCGTCAAGCTGGGGCCGTTCGAGTTGCTGTGTGACAGCAACCCCGAGACCGGGATTCCCACCGTCACCTGGCGGATCCGCGAGGGCGTCGACCCCGGCTACACACTCTTCGACCTGGCCGACCGGCTGCGCAACAAGGGCTGGCAGGTGCCCGCCTACACGCTCACCGGGAGCGCCTCCGACATCCCGGTGCAGCGCATCCTGGTCCGCCTCGGCGTCAGCCGGGACCTGGCCGCCCTGCTGCTCGACGACTTCGCCGAGGCCGTGGCCCACTTTGACAAGCACCCGGTCAGCGTGTCCATGACCAAAGAGGAGGCGGGCGGGTTCAGCCACCTGTGACTCAGGCCGGTTTGACCGGCGCTCTTACTACGTCATACGATGCAACGTATGGCGAAGCAGCAACGTGATGCGGATGGGCTGGCCCGGTTCGGCGAACCCGGCGTCCTGGTGCTGCTCGCGCTCAGCGACGGGCCCAAGCACGGCTACGCCATCACCACCGACGTAACCGAACGCACCGGGATCCAGCTCGGGCCCGGGACGCTCTACGGCTCGCTGGCCAAGCTGGAGAAGCTTGGGCTGATCGCCCCGCTGCCGAGCGAGGACCGGCGGCGGCCGTACGAGATCACCGCGGCCGGGCGGGCGGCACTCGGTGCGCAACTGCAGCGCTGGTCCCGGATCGTGGAGACCGGAAGGACCCGGCTGGCATGGACCTGATCCGCGTGCTGGTGGCCCTGCACCCGAAGGACTGGCGGGAGCGGTACGGCGAGGAGTTTGCCGCGCTGCTCGAAGACACCCGGCTCACCCCCGCGGCAGTCGGCAACGCGGTGGCTGCGGCGGCCGGGCTGCGGCTGCGGGCGCATCCCGGCCGGCTGCTGCTGGTTACCGCGATCCTCATCTCGGTGACCTGCGAAGTCGTGGCCCAGCGGACCGGGCTGGCTCAGAACATCCTCTGGCTGCCGGCCGATCCGCTGCGGGCGCTGGCGCTGCTGGGCGCGGTCGGGCCGTGGGCTGCCCTGATCATCCGCGCCGCGGCCCGGCGCCGCGCCGAACACGGCTGACCCGTGCGCATCGTGGGCCTGGCCGTGGCCGGCCTCGTCGCGGCCTTCCTGGTCGGCCGGGGCATCGCCGAGTTCTGGGTGGTCGATTACGCCAGCCCAGCGAGCTACCAGCACTCCTGGGGCGGCCCGAGCCTGGCCGGGGTGTTCGCCGTGCACACCGGGCCCGGCCTGATCATTGTGATCATGACAGCGGTCTGGCTGTACCGGCGGGTTCAGCGCCGGCGGTCACCGGGGTGAGGCCCGGACGGCGCAGCGAGCGGCCGTAGGCCACACACGTACCGCACTGGCAGCCGGCCTCCAGTTCCGCGCGAATCTCCGCCTTACGGATCTTCGTCACCGCCAGCACCACGCCGCCGGCCGCGCCGAGTATCAGCCACCACGGAATGGCCAGGTTCAGCCAGTCCCCATGGGTGGACGTGCCCAGGCCCCGGGCCAGGAACATGGCCGGCCAGCCCACAGCTACCGGCACCCCGATCAGCAGGCCCAGGCCAACCCGCCAGTTACGGCCCTGGAACCGGGCCGTGGCGTGCGGCCAGATCTGCCGGGCGACCCCGATATACCCGGCCAGCAGCATCACCCAGGACAACGCGCACTCGACCAGCAAGACCCGCAACACAATGCGCATCGCTGCCCCCTTCCTGCCTCTCCCATCGTCGCCCCGGGACGCGGCCAGCACAATGCTCCGGCGGCACACTGTGCCGCCGGAACGTCACGCCTTACCAGTGGAGGCAGCAAGCGAGCACCGGAGGCGTCTGATGACACTCACCACGGAGACATACCGGGACCTGGCGGCCAGGCTCATCGAGTTCCTGGAGACCGGGACCGCCCCGGACGGGCTGTTCACCGCCGACGCGTTCTGCGACTTCACCATGCCGCAGTGGCGGCTGCAGGCGCAGGGGACGGCGGACATCGTCCGGCTGCGCACCACCGGCCACCCAGGACGGGGCCGGGTGCCCCGCTCCCGCTTCGACCCGACCGCCACCGGCTTCGTGCTGGAAGTTGAGGAGGAATGGGAGGCCGACGGCGAGTCGTGGTACTGCCGCGAGCTGTTCCGGGCCGACGTGGCGGACGGCGCGATCCGGGATATCTCCGTCTACTGCACCGGGGACTGGGACCAGGCCCGGGTGGCCAGGCATCGCGAGACCGTCCGGCTGCTCCGCCCGTAGCCGGGGTCCTGATCGTCCGCGTACCATGCCGAAATGACCGGCGCAGACCACCTGGCCAGGGCAAACGCGGCCCAGGCGGCGGGAGATGGAGATGCCGAAACGGCACGTGCCGCCATGGTGGCGGCGTTCGACGCGGCGCGTGCGGCCGGCGATACCCGGGCGATGACCGCCGCCGCGCTGGCCATGCCGGCCAGCCAGGGGTTCGGGGTCTACCCGGGCCAGCTCCCAGCGCTGCTGCACGAAGCCTACGAGGCGGCCGGGACACACCAGGACCGGTGCCGCCTGGCGGCCGCCCTGGCCCGGTCGTGGGCTTACGGCGGTGACCCACAACGGGCCGCGCGCTTCGCGGGCGAGGCACAGCGCCTGGCGGCCGAGGTGGGCACGGCGGAGATGACGGCCGACGCGCTGGACGCGGCCCTGCTCGCGCACTGGGGCCCGGACGACTTCAGCGAACGGCTCAGCCTGGCCGCGCGGCTGGACGACGCCGCCGCGCACCTGGCCGATCCGGAGGCGCGGCTGTCGGCGCACCTGTGGCGGCTGACCACGGCCTGGGAATCCCTGGACATCGTCGCCGCGCAGCGGCAGTTGCGGGCGCTCGACGTGCTGGCCGGGGAGTCAGGCTCAGCCCGGGTCGCGTTCTTCGCGGTGTCCCGCCGGGCCATGCACGCGCTGGCCACCGGCGACCTGGCCGCGGCCGGGCCGCTCATCTCCGGCGCGGTGGCGGCCGGGGCCGGGCTGGCCGAGCCGGATGTGCCGGCCGTGCTGCACTCGCTGCACGCGATGCGCGCGCTGCAGGCCAGCGACGTCGCCGCGCTCCGTGACGAGGCGGCCGCGTTCGCGGCGTTCGGGGCGGCCGAAGGCATCCCGTCGGTGTCCGCCGAGGCCGCCGTCCTCTGGCTGGCGGCCGGCCAGCCGGACCAGGCCGAGCGCCTGGTTACCCAGCTCATGGGGGCCGGCGTGGCCGGCGTGCCGCGCGATGTCGACTTCCTGCTCCAGGTCACCTGTGCGGTGCGGGTAGCCGCCGCGCTCGGCCTGACCGACATCTGCCGGGAGGGCGCCGGGGCACTGGAACCCTACGCAGGCCGGGGCGTGCTCAACGCGGGCGCGGTGACGTTCCATGGCGTGGTCGACGAGTACCTGCACCTGGCCCACGCAGCCCTCGGCGACCACGCGGCCGCCGCCAGGTGGCGCGAATCCGCAGCAGGCGCGTACCGGCGAATCGGGGCTACCTGGTGGGAGCGGCAGCTGGGTGGCAGCCGCCCAGCCAGTGCATCGCCGAAGGCGACTCGCCGGGTGTGCCTGCGCCGGGAGAGCACCGGGCACTGGTCAGTGGGGGACGACGGCGCGAGGTTCGAGCTGGCCGACCTGAAGGGCCTCAGCTACCTGCGCTACCTGATCGAAAGGCCCGGCACCGGGGTCACCGCGCTGACGCTGGCCGGCCAGGGTGGCGCGATTATCGACGAGAGCGACCTGGGCGAGGTACTGGACTCCGCCGCGCTGGCCGCCTACCGTCGCCGGCTGGCCGAACTCGGCACCGAGCTCGACCGCGCCGACCGGCGCGGGGACCGGCCGGATGGCACCGCGCTCAGCGCGGAGCGGGCCGCACTGCTGGCCCAGCTGCGCGCGGCCACCGGGCTGGCCGGGCGGCCACGGCGGGCGGGCGGTTCCGCCGAGCGGGCCCGGGTCGCGGTGCGGAAAGCGATCGCCGCCACCCTGGCCCAGATCGAGCGGCGCGACCCGGGAGTGGCCCGGCTGCTGCGCGACTCGG
>Ga0335076_10001660_pt1 | contig 21679 bp, 13 predicted proteins | sample Lox_Sample_25_FD_206717 | JGI IMG/M metagenome (GOLD analysis project Ga0335076, IMG submission 206717) | Soil microbial communities from Loxahatchee National Wildlife Refuge, Florida, United States - Lox_Sample_2.5 | ecosystem: Environmental > Terrestrial > Soil > Wetlands | place: USA... | reverse complement strand
GGAGGAAGTCCGCGGCTTTGCTCGCCTGCGAGGCGGCGCGAACGATGGCGCGGTTGTCCTCGCGCAGCACTTCGAGCCAGGAGCCGATGTAGTCGGCGTGGCGCACCGTCGGCACGATGCCGAGCGAGGCGCAACAGAATGCGGCGTTCATCTCCGCCACCAGCTCTTCGAAGGCGTATTTCTTCGATCCGAAGGAGCCGGAGAGATCGCGATTGAGACGGTGCGGGGCGCCGCTGGCGTGTCCGAGCTCATGAAGCGCCGTGCGGTGCCAGTTGATCGGCTCGAAATAGGCTTGCGGCGGCGGGACTTGCACATAGTCGTGGGCGGGCATGTAGAAGGCCCGGCTACCGCCGATGCGGAAATCGATGCCTGTCGCCTTGATCAGCGCCTCGACCCTGGGCTCGATCAGCCCAGGCTCCGGCGGCGGCGCGGCGACCACGAGAGCCTCCGGCAGGCCTTCGCATTGCGCCAGGTTGAACACGGTGAAGCGCTTGAGGAACGGGATCGCTTGCGCTTCCTCGCCGGTCTCTTGCGCCCGCTTCTTCTCGTCATCGGGAATGAAGCGATCGGCGTAGACGACGGTGGTGCCGTGTTCGCCCTTGCGGACATTGCCGCCAAGACCCAGCGCTTGGCGAAACGTCAGCCAGCCCTGGACCGGGAAGCCGTGCTCGATCACGGAACCCCAGAGGATCAGCACGTTGATCCCGGAATAGAACCGGCCGGTGCTGGCGTTCTTTGGCATGGCGAGCGGCGCTTTCGCCGCCGCCGTTCCCCAGGGCTGCACCCAAGGCACGCGGCCGGCCTCGAGCTCGGCAATGATCTTGGTGGTGATTTCATCGTAGAGGCTCGTCCGGCCGGAGCCGGACTGAGCGCGCGCAGTCTGCCTGGACATCGCGGATCTCCGCGACGGGCGCCGGGAGCCTCTCTCCCAGCCCTCAACCCGTCACGGAAAACCCGTCCGCACTCTCACTCTCGGGGCGTTGCGGGGTGTCCCCGCAGAAGGGGTCGGCCGAGACTAGGGGCTCGGCCGCAGGGGAAGGCCTTCCCCAAATCCATTTGAGATGGCGTGAATTATCGTAGTCTGGCTACGATTCGGGCGCCTATTCCAAGCTTGCCGGAATTTGGAATCATCCGTATAATCGTAGTATGGCTACGACCCAACGAGACAAGCTAAATAGGCTCTACACCCGTCTGGCGCCTGGGACGCCGCTCACGTCCGAGGACCTCACCGCCCTCGGAATATCGGCGGATCTTGCTGTCCATTATGTCCGGGCGGGCTGGCTCGAGCGGCTGGCGCGCGGCGTTTATTGCCGTCCCAATGATCCGCCCGCCTTGCACCCGAGTATCGCGCTGTTGCAGCGACAATTCGAGGGGCTGCACGTTGGCGGCAAGTCGGCGCTCGACTGGCACGGCATCCGCCAATACGTGTCCCCACGCCCCGTCCTTCATCTCTACGGCTGGAAGGCTGGGCGCCTCCCGGAATGGTTCACCCAACGCTTCCCGGCCGAATACCATCGTAAGCGCCTGTTCGACGAGCGCCCCGATGCGCCGCTGCATGTTCGACCTTTCGAGGATCGCAAAGGCGCTCCGCTGGTCTCGGCGCCCGAACGCGCGCTGCTCGAAGTGCTGAGCGAGGTCGGCGTGCGGCAGCCGCTGCAGGAAGCGCGCGAACTGGTCGAGAGCAGCTACAGCCTCCGCGCCAACGTGCTGCGCGATCTGCTCAAGCGATGCGTTAGCGTCAAGACCGTGCGCCTCTGCCTGCAGCTCGGTCGCGAGCTCTCGCAGCCCTGGTTCGGCAAGCTCGATCAATCGCAGTTGCCCAAGGGCAGCGACCGGCCCTGGGTGTCCCGCTCGGCTGACGGGCTTCTGGTGCTGAAGCCGTGAACCAGGTCTATCTCGAGAGCGCACGACTTCTGACGCGCGTGGCGCCGCTGGTGCTCGTCGACGACACGTTCGCGCTGAAGGGTGGCACGGCGATCAATCTCTTCGTGCGCGACATGCCGCGGCTCTCGGTCGATCTCGACCTGGTGTTTCCCGACTACACGGTGCCACGCGCGGAGGCGCTCAAGCGCATCAACGAAGCCATCCGGCAATCCGTCGCACGCCTGAAGAAGCAGGGCTTTCAGACCCACGCACTGGCTTCGGCGGATGCCGGCGAGACCAAGCTGCTGGTGCGCCAGGGCACCACCCAAGTGAAGATCGAGGTCAACTTCGTCATGCGCGGGACGGTCAATCCGGTGCGTATGGCGTCGCTGACACAGAGCGCACGCGACACGCTGCAGGCGGATCTCGAAATCCCGGTCGTCTCACTCGATGATGTGTATGGCGGCAAGCTGGTCGCTGCGATGGACCGGCAGCATCCTCGCGATCTGTTCGACGTCATGCAGCTCTTCGCGCACGAGGGGATCACCGCCGGTATTCGCCGTGCCTTCGTCGTCTATCTCGCGAGCCATAACCGACCGGTGCATGAGGTGCTGTTTCCGACGCTGCGCGATATCCGCCAGGAGTTCGAGAACAATTTCGCAGGCATGACCGCCGAACCCGTCGAACTCGAGGTGCTGCTGGCCGCGCGCGAGCGGATGGTGCGTGAGCTTCAACAAGGTCTGACGGCGGGGGAGCGGCGGTTCCTACTGTCACTCGTCGCCGCGCAGCCCGAATGGACGCTGCTGCACGTGCCGCATATGCAGCAACTTCCCGGTCTGCGCTGGAAGCTGCAAAACCTGGAACGGCTCCGGAAGACCAACGCCCGAAAGTTCGCCGAACAATCAGACGCGCTCATCCGGTTACTCGAGTGAGCGCTGGTTGGAGGGAGCAATGTATCTAGAGAAATTGGGGCTGAATAATTTTCGCTCCTTCGAGCAGGCGGAAATTCCCCTCTGCGAAGATCTTACGATCCTTCTCGGCGAGAACAACGGCGGCAAGAGCAACGCCATCGATGCGATCCGGCTGCTGACGACACCGTTGGGTGGGCGGCGCGAGCTCTATTGCGAGACGACGGACATCCGGTTCGGTAGCGCGGAGCGGAAGTTCGCGCTGACGGCGTCCTTTGCGGAGCTGAACCCTGCGCAGAAGGGACGAATGATCTCGGCTGCGACAGATGCGGCGATAACGGGATGCGTGTTCGGGGTGAAGTATGACGAGACGACCGGCCGTTTTCCGATCCGTCCGCAGTTGTGGGCGGGAGCCCAGCAGGGCAACCCCGAGCCCGGATGCCATGAGTGGATCCGGCACGTATATCTTCCGCCGCTGCGCGATGCGAAGCGGGCACTGGCGTCAGGCAATCCGACTCGCATCTACGCGCTGCTGAACCATTTCTTGGAAGGAAAGGCGCCTGAGGAACTCGCGAAATCCTTGCGGCGCGGCGCCGACGCCGGCGCCGAGGTCCTCGGTAAGGTCGGTGGGGCAGTCGAGGTCGGTCTTAGTGCGCTGACCGCGGGCGTCCGTCGCCAGGCGGCCTCGCTTGGCTTTGCGAACGACGAGAAGCTGATCGATATCGCGCGCGACCTGCGGTTCAAGCTCGCCGATCATGGCATCGAGCCGGAGGACCTGCGTTACTCGGGACATGGGTACGCGAACCTTCTCTACATGGCGACAATCGCCGTCGAACTGGAGAAGGTGAACGACGCGGATCTCACGCTCTTCCTTGTTGAAGAGCCGGAGGCCCACCTCCATCCGCAGCTTCAGGCAGCGGTGCTCAGCTTTCTTGATGAGCAGGCAGAGAAGTCCCGCAAGCCGCACGAAGGCCATCAGGGTCCCGCCGGCGAACTGCAGATCATCGTGGCGACGCACTCGCCGAACCTTTCCGCGTGGGTGGAGAGCAGGAAGCTGATCTTCTTCCGCTCGTTTCTCCCGTTGCCCGCGAACGCGGCCGTCGCTGCTGCGGCGGCCGCGGCGGTCGAGGAGCCGCAGCCTCTCGCAGGCGTGCCGGTCGAGATAATTCCCGAGATCGAGCCTAATCCGGCGCTGCCGGTAGGGCGCCCGCGACGTGTCACGCGCTGCATCCCGCTCGCGGCGCTTGCGCTCAACGATGTCGAGCGTCGGAAGGTCGATCGCTACCTGGATGTGACGAAATCGGCCTTGCTCTTCGGGGGGCGTGTTGTTTTGGCCGAAGGGATCGCAGAGGCGCTGCTCCTTCCGGTAATCGCTAAGAAGATCGTGCTCAAGGACAATATCGAGAAACTTCGACTCTTCCGGTCAGCCGTCTTCGTACCGATCGATGGGGTGGATTTCGAGCCCTATACGAAGCTCCTCCTGTCCCCCTACGAGGACGTGCGGATTGCAGATCTCCTCGTGATCCTGACGGACGGCGATAGCGGCGAAGTGGCAGCAGGCGTCGAGTCTCCGGGCATCGCGCGAATGCGCAAGCTCGCGGCCGTCGCCGCGGGTCTCGGCGCGGCACATCTTCTACAAGTCGTCATCAATGACTATTCGCTGGAAACCGAGCTCGTCAGGGCGGGCAATGCCGATCTGCTGAAGCAGATCTACCTCGTTCTTCATCCGCGATCGGGCGACAAGTGGGACGCCGCCGTTGCACAGGCGGACGCCGCTCAAGCGGTCGCGATCCAGAAGCTCTTTGAGACGACGCGCAAGGGAGACTTCGCTCAACTCCTTGCCGAGGAGATCAATGCAGGTAAGGCGTTCAAGGTGCCGCCGTATCTGAAGCGCGCGATCGAGGTATTGGTCGCATGACGGCAAAGGTGTTCGCGCCGACGGACGAGCAGGCGCGGATCATCAGCTACGCGGGCTCTGCTTTCATCGCGGCTTGCCCGGGCGCCGGAAAGACGCGTGTGATGGTCGAGCGCGCGCGTCAGCTTCTGGGCGGGCGGCCGACAGGGCGCGGCATCGCGTTTCTGTCCTTCACGATCGCGGCGGTTTCTGAACTCGAAGATCGCCTGCGACGCGAAGGCCTGGTGGAAATGCCGGCCTTCCCGCACTTCATCGGGACGTTTGATGCTTTCCTCTGGCAATTTCTGATCGCACCGTTCGGGGTCGACGGCTGTGCGAGCCGGCCGCGGTTGATCCCCGACAAGGATGATCGGCCCATCCAACCTTTTGCGGCTGCGCAGCCGCTCCCGCTCGAATGCTTCGACCGTGGAACGGGCGCAGCCATTCCTGCGAAGGTCCAGCGTTACCGCTTCCGGGGGAGTATCCGGGCGTATGAGACGGCTGCGCGCAACACGCGCCGCCGCTTTCTTGAACGGGGCGAGCTCGATTTTGCGGACGTTAGAGAGATTGCCCTGGCGCGGCTGCGCGATCCCGCGTGCGGCGCAGTGCTGGGACCTGCCTTCGCCGCTCGCTTCCAGGAGTTGATCGTCGATGAGGCGCAAGACTGTAATCCGGTCGATCTGGAAATCGTCACCTGGTTCCGGGGCGCTGGCGTGCCGGTGAAGGTGATCTGCGATCCTAACCAAGCCATCTATGGTTTTCGGGGCGGCGTTACCCGCGAGCTGGAACTATTCGCGCGGACGTTCCGGGACGAAGAACGGCTGCCGATGACCGGCAATTTTCGCTCAAGCCATCATATCGCTCGGGGAATTGTCGCGCTTCGGGCGCCGGGCAGGCGCGCCGCCAGAGATGAGGCGCTCGGCGAGCACCGCGACCAGCCGACTGCGGTGCAGATCCTCTCCTATTCAGGTAAAGGCGTGCCGGCGACGATCGGGGCGAAGTTTCGTGAATTGACCGAGGCGATGGAGCTTGAAGCGCGTGATTGTCCCGTCGTCTCGGCAACGCGACGGACCGGGGCCAACGCGCTGGGCTATCCGGAGGATACGGGAGTCCATGACCTGAGCTATCTGCTGGCGGTCTCTGTCAGCGACTTCCACTTCTCGTTCGAGCTTGGCGGCCGTAAGGACGCACTAGAGGCGATCCATCGGATCATGCTCGAGCTCGAAGGGAACATGGCCGGAAAGACATATCACCAGCACCTCGCGGAAACCGAGGAGGAGCCGGGCTCATGGCGGCCGCGAGCGCTTGCGATTGCGGAAGAGCTGCGTTTCAGCCTTGAGCGCTTCGCGACGGCGAATGCATGGCTTGACCGCGCGAGGCGGCTTCTTGAGCCGTTGTTGCCGGCAGGTGGGGGCCAATCGATCAACCAACGGCTTCGGCGAAATGCTGATCTCGCGGGCGCGCTATTGGCGGCGGCGCCCAGCGGGCATCCCGCCCGCACGATCCACAGCGTGAAGGGCATGGAGTTTCCGGCGGTCTGCGTCGTGATGTCGTCCAAAACCGCGAAGGGCATCCTCGACTTTCTCACCGCCAACGGCGGTGATGGCGACAATGAGGAGGCGCGCAAGATCTATGTCGGCGCGTCACGGGCGCAGCGCCTGCTGGTGATCGCGCTTCCCAGGACACAGGCCCCGCGCCTGCGTGACTTGATGGTCGGCATGGGCGGCGACGTGACTCTGGTCGCCGTATAGCGCGTATGGCTTATTCCGCGGTGGCTGCGCCGCGTGGAGCGCGCTCATGACCCATTGCGCGAGCCGGCGCTCGGCTTCGTCGAAATCGAACCAGACTCGAGAGGACATGGAAGCCGCCTGCCAGTCTCAGGATGCGGTGGGCGCTGGCGCCCGCATCACTGAGATGACGGTTCCCGGTGTGGCCAGGACGATCAGCCCGCGCTCCGTCTCGGTCACGTCAAGGTAGGCTCGTACCTGAGCGCGATAATGCTCGATGACGTCGGCCGAGGGGGCCACGTCGCTCTTCCAGTCGACCACCACTTGCGGCTTGCCGCCTGGATCGAAGGCGATAGCATCGGCTACACCCGCTGTCGCTTCTTCTTCTCCGTCCGTCATGACCGACGCATAGACCGGAAACTCGGGCATCAGACCCGGACGCAAGGCCGAGATTTCCGGAAGCGCGAGCGCGCGGATCACGGTCCCGGCGAGTTCCGCAGGCGCGAGTCCTTCGGCCGGGTTTTCGACAATCGGACGGCCCAGGGCGCGGATCAGACTCGTGGCGCGGGCTTGGAGCGCGTCTAGCGCCTCCTCGGTTTCGCCGGTGAGAACTTCTTCGATCAGCTTGTGTAGCAGGACACCGCGCTCTCGGCCACCCTGCACGCTAATTGGGAGGGTTTCCTCGACGGGTTTACCCTCGCTATCCGCTACAAGAATGTCTGGCGTCTCCATTTCCAGCACTGGCGTAGTGGTGGTTTCGTCCCGGCTTGGCGCCAGCCAAAGGATGCGCCGCTGCCGCTCGGCGATCACAGCAGCTTCCGCGGCGAAGATTTCGCGGCTTTGGCCGTTTTCCGCAGCAGTGGCACCGAACATGGCGTCAACAGGAAGGTGGTTGAGATCCAGGCTCGGTAGACCCGGAAGAGAGAGGTCAAGAAGCGAAATCCAGGCGGAGCTTTTGGCGGCTACATCCAGTCGGGGTATAACTAGAAGTTCGCGCGCTCGGGTCGCGGCCACGTACCAGAGCCGGATACGCTCGCGATCGAGTTCGGCTTTCTCGAAATCGCGCGCGGCCTCGTATCCGGACGGCTTCACGCCGAAGACGGGACAATAAAAATGTCCGGTGGCGCGATCAGTGACGGCGTTCTCCGGTGCCATAATTTGCGTCATCGTGTTGACAGGTACGACGATCGGCCACTCCAGGCCCTTGGCGGCGTGCATGGTGTAAAGCACCACCGCCTCTTCCTGAGCGTCCGGCCGGCCCTCGACGGCGCGTGTTTCGTCGGCCCAGGCTGCAGCCATCGTCTCAGCGAAGGCGCGCAGGCCGCGCACCGCAAATGGGCGGCTGAGCGACAGATAGAGATCGACATTGGCGAGTGCGCGCTCGGCTTGGCCGCGATGGCGCTGGAGGAGGATCGGGCGCACGCGCAGGACGTCGACCGCTTGCGACAGAAGGTCGTGGGGCGTGGTGGAATTGACCCGCCGACGCAGCGCCTGCAGCTTTTCGATCACGTCGCGGGCAATGGGCTGGCCGATATGCTCGGGGTCGACGCCAAGGTCGAACCGCGGCAGAGCGTCGGGCGCATCAGCCGGGCGCGGTAAATCCCACACAATGTCGAGTAGCTGCTCCTCGGTCAGGCCGACCAGGGGACCGCGCAGAAGTGCGCCGAGCGCTAACGTGTCCCGTCGGTCTGCCAGGACGCGCGTGATCGCGATGAGATCTTGGATCTCCTGACGGCGAAACAAACCTTTGCCGGCTTGGGTCGCAACGGGAATGCCGCGCCGCTCCAGCGCTTCCTCATAACGCCACAGATCACTTCCTGTCGGCGCAAGCAGCGCAATGTCGCCGGGCCGGCAGAGACGGCACTCGCCGGTCTTGCGATCAAGGATCTCCTCGCTGCCGATAAGGCGAGCGCACATGTCGGCGACAGCCTCGGCTTCGCTGTCCCGCTGCTGCTCTGCCGACGCCCTGCCATCTTCATCCGCCACGGCAACGTCGAGTGCAGCGACGCACAAACTCTCGTTTCGCGCGGGATGAAAAGGATCCAGCGGAGTAAAGCCTGGCTGACCGTTCTCTACCGAGAGCAGGGTCTCGAACCGCTCGTTTACATAGTGCAGGATCGGAGCGCAGGAGCGAAAATTGGTCGAGATCGGAAGGACGCTGTCGGGAGCCAGAGCCAAGAAGGCTTCGCGCGCTTGGATGTAGGCCGCGACATCAGCGCCGCGAAAGCGATAGATCGCCTGTTTCGGGTCGCCAACCAAGAACAGCGCGCCTGGTCGGATTTGGTACGCCGTCCAGTCAGCTTCATCCACCCCGACCGGCGGCTCGCCGCACAGGCGCCAGAAGATCTCGGTCTGGAGCGGATCGGTGTCTTGAAATTCGTCGACGAGGACATGCGCGAAACGGGCGGCAAGCGCGCAGCGCACCGTCTCGTGGTCGCGCAGCAGATCGCGGGCGGCGAAGATCAAATCGTCGAAATCGAGAAGCGCCGCCGATCGCTTATAGTCGCGGAAGCGGTCCATGACGGGTTGTACCAGACCTACAAGCTCGGCGAGAACGCGGGCCGCCACGGCCTGCAGCAGCGAAGTCCACGCCTCGCAGCAGACCGCGTTGTGTGTCTCAGCGACGGCGTTCAGCCGGTCGCCATCGGCCTTCGAGAGGCCCAGGCGTTTGGCCGCCTCGCCCCATTTGCCCTTCTTCTTGTAAGCGCGGAAGCTGCCAGACGCTGTGCAAAGATCTGGATGCGGACGCGTGATCAACAGGCGGACGAGATCGGCTGGCGCCTCGGTGTTGAGAGAAAAAGTGATGCTCTCAGCCATTTCGGCAAAGCGGGCTGCGATCGCGACGGTTTCCGGCTCTTCAGCGCCGCACCCGCGCAAAAACGCGGAAAAATCGGCCGCTGCATCAGAAAAGGCCCTTACCAATGGTGCCAAAGCCTCAGGTGCGTCGACCACCAGGACGCGCCGGCTGCGGAGATGACGCAGGATTGTATGGATGAGGGTGACGGCTTCGCCCGGCTCGCGCAGCACCATCTCGGCAAGCAGGTTGCCGCCTTCTCCCGCTAGCTCTTCACGGAGCCACGTCTCGATGATTTCGATAAAGGCGAGGTCGGACTGATTCCGGTCCATCACCGTCGCGCCAGGATCTATATCGGCTTCTACGGGATAGGGCTTGATCAGACGCTGGCAGAAGCCGTGGATCGTCGAACAGGTAATTTCGTCGATCGTATCGCTCGCGGCAACAAGGTTCTGCCGCTGCTGATCGGACAGGCCGCCAGGCAAAGCCACGCGTAGCTCGGTAGGGACACGGCCGGCGGTGAGGTCGCCGACGAACTCGCGTACGCGGATGAGGAGTTCGCTGGCCGCGAGTTCGGTGAAGGTCACGGCGGCGATCGTTTTCGGCGCTATGCCTCCGGCCAACATCATTGCGATGCGCCCGGCCATGACCGCCGTCTTGCCCGAGCCAGCGCCGGCCTCCACAAGGAAGGCGCGATCGTGAACCGCGATGGCGTCGCGGCGGGAAGTATCATCGGCAAGCGGTTTCGTCGGCGCGGACATCATTGAGCCTCCCAGACTTGCGCCGCAGCTCCGAGGCGCGCTGTCGCGGCCACGCTCTTGCGCTTGCAATAAGCGGCGCCCGCATTGGCCGGCAGGGCGAAAGCGAAGTCGTCATATGTTCCGCCGGTGTCGATCCCGATTACGCCGCCGCCGGAGAGCAGGTTGGCGCGGGCTTCGCGCAGATGGGCAGCGACTTCGACGAGGGTCGCCTCCGGATCGGCGAGCCTCAGATCCACTTCGTCGCGAAGGTAGAGCAGCGAAGCGCTGATCTCGACGTCATCGCCGAGCAGTGCCTTGACGGCGAAGGCGTAAAGACAGCGCTGCAGTTCCTTGCCGCCATCCAGCACAATGCTGGTCTTCGGCGTGCGGCCTGTCTTGTAATCTCGCACCAAAGCGCGTCGGCCGTCGCCAGCGATGTCCAGGCGATCGATGTAGCCGGCAATTCGGAAGTCAGCGCTCGGGATTTCGACAGTCGCGGTCGCATCCCAGGGCGGTGCGACGTCCGTCTTAGGTTTGGCGCCGCCGAATGCCACTTCACCATAGGCGCGGGCGGCGGGCAGCTGGTCATCGACGAACGCGAGTGCGCGGCAACTCAGTTCCCGCGCATCGTCGAGCGTTCGTCTCCAGATGACACGTGGTGGGACGGCTCGCTCAGTCTCCCAGAGCCGAGCGACGTCAACGGTGGCGGCTGCGACAGCCGTTGCGATCCGCTCAGCCGTGGCGGTGGCGAGACCGCCGCCCGTTTCAACATCGCGCAGCGCTCGGTCGAGCGTCATATGGACGAGATCTCCCATCGCTAGCGCGTCCAGCACCAGCGGTTCGTCGCCGCTCTCCGGGGCTCGCCAGCGCAGGCCATATTGCCAAACAAACCCCAGCGGATTGCGCAGAAGCTGGCGCAACGAACTCGCCGACTGGGTACGACTGAGGATAGCGTGCATCACCGGGTGATCTGCCCGAACCAAGCCGTCATGCGCGGTGATCTCTTCGCGCAACCAGTCGCGCCAGCAGACTGAGGCCGTTAGCGCTTGCGGCAGGGTGCGGAATTCCTGCGGCCGAGCCATCAGGCGATCGGCTTCGCTGAATACATGATCGGGCACGCCGTTGCGCCGCAGATAAGTTTCTTCGGGCTGTCTCTGCAGCAACGTACTGCGGCCGAGGAGACGCCCATCGCTATCGCGCCGCGCCCGAGACAGAACGACCTGTCTTTCGGTCGTGGCGAGGATCGTCGCGAAATCGCGCCGGTCTGCTGCGCGAACCGGAAGAGGATCGAGTTCGGCGGTGGAGATGATGTGATCGGACAGCAGCCGATCCTCGGAGACGCTGCGTGGCCAGCGTGAGGAATTGAGACCGAGCAGGCGAACGAACCGGCGCGGCGAAGCTGCCAGCGCGCTCGCCGGCATCCAGGCGAGCGAGACGCACGCGTCGAGCCCGTCATCTTGCCGCAACGACTCCAAAGTGAGATCGAGGGATGCGGCCGGGCCGGCGAGCAAGGCTTTGCGCCAGATCGCCAAGGCCCGGCCGTGCAACAGCGCCCCGCCAACCGTTTCGGCGGCGGCCGCTCCCTGGGCTAGCAAGCCGACAATGTCGCGCAAGGCGGTGCTGTAGTCGACCGCGTCCGGCCATTCCGCGGCTGTTGTGCGCTCGATAAGCCGCACCCAGGATTCAGGTGATGCCAACGGTGCATCGGCCGGCAGAATGCGCGTCCACCCCTCCGGCAGCGCCTGGAAGGGACCAGGATAAGCACTCAGGAGCGCCGACAGCCGGCGCATCCGCGTTTGGGACAGCCCACGCAACAGAATATCCGCCAACGCCGCGGTCGCCTGTCCTTCTCGGCAGGCAGTAATCTTCACGCCATGGACGAAATGGAGATCGAGATTGGCGTCGGCCCGCAGAGCCAAAAAGTGGTCGTCATAGTCGGCGGGCGCGACGGCGGCGATGGCGATATCAGCGGGCTCGGTTCCCGATGCCAACAGCGCCCGTGTCCAACGAAGAGCTTCGATTGCTTCATGATAGGCGGTCGCCGCACTGACGGTGGTGATGGTCGGCGCTTGTGGTTCCGTTTGAACAATCTCGATGCGTTGGCCATCGAGCCAGTGGGGAACGGCTCGCGGGCCGGCGTACCATCGCACCGGCACGCGCGCAGCGAACGCAAGCAGCAGGGGCCGCCAGCATGGTGATAACTCAGTGATCCCGACAATCTCGATCGGGCCAAATAGCGTCTCCACATGATCGAGACGCTGCAATGCCATGTCGACAAGATCGACGGGACGCAGCATCGCTGGGGGCAGGACGTTGAGAACCGCCCTTTCGAGGGCGGCGATTGATGCGATGCGCGGATGCTCGGCGGCGCGCGCCTGGAGATCGATGCCTGCACGCCACGCCTTGTGTAGGGTGTCGACGGCAGCACCCACCATACCCGGGAGGGCTCTCAGGGCATCGAGTTCGCCAAGCGGCGTTTCCGGCAAGCACGTCTGGATCGCCGCTCGGAGGGTCTCGTTATCGACCGGCTGGGATAGGCCGCCGGCTAGGCGTGCGGCGAGCTGTTCGAAGGTCATGATTTGCAGGCCATGACGCCGCTCCCGCGCCGCGGAGAGCCGGAGCTCGCGCATGGCGAGGCGACCGTGCGCCACAATCGTATGCCGAAGCGGTTGCCCCATGTATCCCTCCTACCCACCCACCTTCTGAAGGTCGGACGAAACGTCATCCCTGATGAAGCGGGATTTTCAGCCTTGACCCGAGATGGCGATCGCGAATACTAAATAGACGGGTCGTGATGATGTGTCCATATAGTTCCTATATCCACTGAATCGGAGGGGTGAAGGATGGGGGAGGCCCGTGCGAGATTGACATGGGGGGTGGAACGGCGTCTCGAATTCATCGAATTCCGGCTCTTCTGGGAAGGCGGCGTCAATCGCGCCGACATTATCGAAATGTTCGATGTGTCGGTGCCGCAGGCATCGAAGGATCTCGCCCTCTATCAGGAGAGGGCGCCGCAAAATGCGATCTATGACAAGAGCGCCAAGCGCTATGTCGGCAGCGAAAGCTTTGAACCTTGCTTCCTGAAGCCGGACGCGCACGCATACCTTTCGCAGTTGCGTTCAGTGGCCGATGGGATTCTCGAGAGTTCCGATTCCTGGATCGGGAGCCTCCCACCTTACGATGCCGCGCCGACCCCGGTCCGGGGAGTGAATGCCGAGACGCTGCGGTCGGTTGTAACAGCGATCCGTCGTGCGGAAGCGATCGAAATCAAATATCAATCGCTCTCACAGTCTGATCCGAGTTGGCGATGGATAGCACCGCATGCCATCGGTTTCGATGGCTTCCGGTGGCACGCTCGGGCGTTCTGTTTAAGGGATGAAACCTTTAAGGATTTCGTTCTGGCGCGGATCATCGAGACCCGCGGAACACGTCCAAGCAATGTCGGAGTTGATGCTGACACCGACTGGCACGAACGAGTTGCTCTGGAAATCGGTCCGCACCCCGCACTTTCGGATACCCAGAAGAAAATAATTGCGCTCGATTACGGTATGCGAGGTGGTCGGACAAAAATTTCTGTCCGGAAGGCTCTACTTTATTATGCGCTGCGACGCCTCGGCCTCGACACGCCACCGTCAGCAAGGAAGCCACAGGACCAGCAGATCGTCCTACTCAGTAGCGATGGTCACAATGAAAATCATCGATAATACCTCGTACCTGTTCGACGATGAGGTCATCAGATCAATGTTTGTCCCTGCGTTGGTCTTGCTTTCGAGGATAACGTGACAGCGAACGTCCACAATCCCGATCAATATATGGCCTCGCTCCGCACGATCATCGCGGGGGGCCGTAAGAGAATTGGACTGCTGATTGGCGCCGGTGCACCAGCCGGCATGGCAAAAGACGATGGCAGTTACCCTCTAATTCCAGCCGTGGCAGGACTAACCGATCTCGTTCTCGCCGCTCTAGCGCCGACATACGGCAAGCAAATCGCTGCACTGAAGGCCGAGCTTCCCAAGCATGATGTTGAGACGATCCTCTCACGTGTGCGGACGCTTTCAAAGGTTATCGGCACCACGAAAGTCCACGATCTTGATGGACAAGGGTTCGAGACGTTCGGTCGTGCCATCTGCGACGAGATCGGTAAGATCGTCAATGTCCGCCTGCCCAAGAACCACTCGGCCTACACTGACGTCGTCAATTGGATTGCGGGCACCTCACGCGATCATGCGGTAGAGATTTTTACGACGAACTACGACCTATTGCTTGAAGAGGCCTTCGAGTTTGCGCGGGCTCCCTACTTCGACGGCTTCACCGGCGCTCGCGAGCCATTCTTCGATCCGGTATCCGTTTCAAGCAACGACCTGCCCGTGCGATGGACGCGGCTGTGGAAGCTTCATGGTTCGCTTGGCTGGTGCGCCAGCGACCGAGACGAGGTGGTTCGCACGGGCAATAGTAGCGCAACCCACTTGGTCTTCCCCGAGCACCTCAAGTACGACCAGACCCAGAAGGCTCCATACTCAGCCCTGCTGGACCGGCTCAAAGCCTTCCTCTCGACGAGCGATACGCTGCTCATCTCGATCGGCTTTTCGTTCGCTGATGCGCACGTGGCCGCGCGGGTCAGCGAGGGGCTGGCTGCCAACCCTTCAGCCAGCCTCTTTGCATTCCAGTTCAAGACACTGAAGGAGGAGGAATTCGCACGCGACCTTGCCTCCAAAAGGCCGAACTTCAGCGTGTATGCGCGCGACGGTGGCATGATGAACGGCATAGATGCGCCGTGGCAGATTCCGACCGATCTCCCGAGTAAGGACTGGGGTCCGATCCGCGCCTCCTATTGGGGCAGCCCGTCCTCAGGCGACCCAGCTCAATTTCTCCTTGGAGCGATCGAGCCATTCGCGAAGTTCTTCGCCTCTTCTCGGACGCCTCAAATTTTTTCGGCTGCCGTGCCCGCTGCCGCGCCAGTCGCTGGCGCTTCAACTGCCGTTGGGCTGGTGCCTCACTCCGGAGCTGCCTAAGCATGAACGAACCGACCCTTCTCGGTCACGTGGGAGCGGTGACAGGCGCGACGGTCAGCGTCCGTCAGTTCGAGGGCATTTCCTCAGGCATTGCGATCATCGGTGGGCGAAGCTACCGCGTAGGGCAGGTTGGAAGTTTCGTGCGCATACCGCAGGGCTACCATGACCTCTACGGCATTATCGCAGACGTGGGTGCGACGGCGGCGCCCCAGGCGAAGATTGACCCATCAGCGCGCGGCGACCGGTGGATGACGGTTCAACTCGTCGGAGAGATCGTCGAAGCGTCTTTCGAACGGGGCATCAGTCAGTATCCGGCAATCAACGACGAAGTGCATCTCGTTACCGAGGATGATCTCGGCCGTATCTACGGCACTGCCGAGGCCGGGCAGGTCACCATCGGCCGCCTTGCCGCGGCGGAGAGCATCCCAGTTCGCATCGACCTGGATCGCCTAGTGACCCGACACTCCGCGGTTCTCGGTTCCACAGGCTCCGGAAAGTCGACGACGATCGCGAGCATCCTTCGCTCGATCTCTGTTGGGCAGGACGGAGCCGCGGCGTTTCCGAGTGCGCGTATCCTCCTGCTCGACGTTCACGGCGAATACGCCTCTGCCCTCGGCGAAGTCGCCAAGACCTTTCGGGTAAACCCAACAGACGGAAGCGAGGCCCTGGTCATCCCATATTGGGCAATGGACGTCGGTGACGTCGTCCAATTCACGATGGGCAAGGTCGAGGAGAAGGCACTCACCGCCATCTACGACAACATTTTTGACGCAAAGCACACGCTCGCCACCAACGGCAAATTCGACGGTGTGAATCCGGCGTCGCTAAGTCTTGCGAGCCCGATCCCGTATAGCCTGAAGCAGCTTTGGCTTGATCTGATCGAGCCTGAGATCAAGACGACCAAAGATAATCAGGGCACTCAGTCTGCACGCACCGCCGCCGGAAACGCCGAGACACTGACCGCTCCTGAATATCCCGCGCCCGGGATGGGCAACACGCCTCCCTTTGCGAACAAGGTCGGTGTCCTTTCCATCAGGCGCCAGCTCGCGCAGCTACGTTCACGGCTGCTTGACCGTCAATTTGATTTCATGCTTCACCCCGGCGATTGGGAGCCGAAGCTCGACGGTTCGACGACAAAGGATCTCGCGGAGCTTCTCCAAGGTTGGATCGGACACGATAAGCCCATAACAATTCTCGATCTCTCGGGCGTGCCGAGCCTTGTCATGACGCGGCTCATCGGGGGCATTCTCAACGTGATCTACGAGGGCTTGTTTTGGGGGCGGGAGCTTCCTGAAGGCGGTCGGAATCGGCCCCAGCTCATCGTGATGGAGGAGGCACACCGTTATCTCGGTAAGGAGGACGATAGCCCGGCTCGAGACATGGTTCAGAGGATCGTAAAGGAGGGCAGAAAGTTTGGCGTAGGGGCGATGATCGTGAGCCAGCGGCCCTCAGAAATCGACGAGACGATTCTTTCGCAATGCGGCACCTTTTTCGCTCTTCGCCTCTCGAACGGGAACGACCGTTCAAAAGTGCAAGCGGCTTTGCCGGACAATCTGAGCGGCGTTGTGGACAGCCTCCCTGTTCTTCGCACTGGCGAGGCCATTATCATCGGCGAAGCCGCAAGGTTGCCGATCCGTTGCCGCGTGACTCTTCCCGGCGAGGGAAAGCGACCGGACAGCAGCGATCCGTTGGTCGCGAAGGCCTGGGCCGCAGAACTGCAGAAGAGTGACTACAAGATGCTCGTCGCCGCATGGCGGTCGCAAAATCCGCGCTGGAAGCCAGAGAAAAAGTAGGAGGTATCATGGAGCGTCAGGCAGTCGTTTCCTCGAATCTTGCTTCGGTTGGCTATGATCCCGGCAGCGAGACGCTTGAAGTCGAATTCAACAACGGTAGCGTTTATCAGTATTACAATGTGCCGCAGTTTATGTATGAACGCCTCATGGAGGCCGGATCTATGGGAAATTTTCTAAACACGCAGATAAAGGGCTCATACGCCTACAGTCAGGTGTGACGCCCAGGCGCATGTGGTCGGTCAAGCAAATTCGATCCGGGTCTTACGCGAAACAGGGCTTGTCCAATTAATCGAGGCGTGACCGGGGATCTTGCATGAGTTTTCTGAAGCGGCTCTTGGGTATCTCCGGGTCTGGCAACAGGAGGCCGTCGCAGCCGGCTGCAGTATCGCCGCCGCTGGCGCCGGCGCCCACATCAAGGGATGTAGTCGACCGCTACTACGCGACTATGGCGGAGGTGCAGGGAGCAATGTCGCGGCGGGACTATGACGCTGCTGCTCGAGCGGTGCGCGAAAATCTGAAGCTTATTCCTGCGTGGGTGAACGCAACCCGACGCGAGTACGGGTCCTTCGACATCAGTTCGATCCCGGGGATTGAACAGGGCGGCGTCGCCCTTGCCCTTATGGGCGACGACGAAGGCCTTGCTGAGATGCGTAGGATCGCCACTCAGACACCGGAACTGGAGCCCTGGTTGGATCGCGTTGAACAATGCGGCAAGGATCGCCAGCTTTTTCGCACGATCATGGAAGCTGTCGAAGCGTCACCTGGGTGCCTGCAGACCGACGTAAAGGCTCTTGTCGGGGAGACTGACGGCTCGCGCGTCGCTCTTTTGATCGGCTATCTCGAAAAGGCTGGCAAATTCGCTCGCGTTAAAGCCGGCAAGACCTACAGGCTTGTTTTGCCCGGCGCGGCAGATTTCCCGACGCCGCCGCCAAAGCGCGGGGTCGCTTCCCACCGGAAGGACAGGAAACCCCCACCGCTGCATGAGATCGATATAGCTAAGCTCGACTATGTTCCCCTGCCGCGCTCGCCGTCCAAATGGGAAGAAACGCAGACCGACGCGGAGCGGTGGAAGGTGACAGACGCAGTCGAACCCTTCGAGCTGCGCGACGCCAGATGGCGGATTGCATCCATCGACAAAATCAAGCCGGCGGAGCGCCCCGATACAGCGTTCCGAATAAGCCAGCCGGGTGCAGCGGGCCTCTTTCTCATCGACGACCTCGGCAAGGCCGAGGGCCTCGGGCCGATAGAGGCGTCAGCTCTTCGTTATGACCATGCGGGCGTGGTTTCGAACAAAGCCGCCCTGCTGCGGGATGTGTACCGTTACGCAGTGCACCCGATGGGTCATGGAATGATCGCGCTGTCGCGGGAGGCAATTCTCCACGCCTACGATGACGAGCTGAGGCCAATCCTTGAAACCACGCTCGCGGCCGCGCCGGAGATCGCTGCGATCCGCAAGCGCTTCGAAATTTCGGATGATGAATTGAAAAACCATGTCCGATGCATCGCGCTCTGCTGCGACACATCGCGCTATCTCTTCACCCTCGTCGACGAAGCCTGGTGCGTCGGCTCGGACGGCATTGGCCTTTGGGGTGCGAAGCTGCCTGTCAAGGACGGTTGGACGCGAGTTGCGACACCGAGCAGCGGCTTCGGCACAAGCGAAGAAGTCGGTCGTGCTCTTGCCTTGATGGATCTCACACTCCCGATCACGCCGGATGAGTTGAAGAGCCGCTTTCGAGCGCTGGCAAAGAAGTGGCACCCCGATCTGAACTCGGGAGATCCCAAGTCCGGAGAAAAGATGGCGGCGCTCAATAGTGCTGCCGAGATTCTGACTGGCATCGACGCAAGCACGCTGCCCGAATATGCCGGTGCGAGGTTCGCGCAAGAGCTTCACCGTGGCACGATCGAAGGAGGCGGCCGGACACTCACGCTAACCATGAGCCTGCAGGTTAGTGAGAAATTCGCCTCGGACTGGATTTACGCAGCGAGCTTCGCGGCGGCCTCGAATGGCGTCTATCTAGCGGGCTATTCCGGCCGGATCGTGCTCGTGGACGAGAACGGGGTTGGGGTCAGAGTGTATGACATAGGTGCTGTGCCGCGACAGATCGTGGACACGGGCAAATACCTCTATTTGCTCACCTACACCCGTCTGTACGTCATCAAGGACAATGCCCTTCATGCTCTGATCGATATCTTTGAAGGCGGCGAGTTGGTGGTGGCCGCGAACGGTTTCGGACTCCTCGAGAAGAAGCGCCTCCGCTGGTTCAAACCCGGCGGCGGCTATGTCGGCAGCGTTTTGACACGCGATCCGATCCGGCGCGCTTATTTTTGCAACAGCAGCCTGATCATGGAGACTCGCCAGATGCGAGCACGCTTCGAGGGGGTCTTGGATTGACGAAGGAACCAGAGAATTGTCGATGTCCGGATAGAGTGGTTTAGCGGGCGAGCCGATCCGGCGACATTGATGCGATTGCGTACGGCGATGGCGGCTTTGAACGATCCGTGCTATCGATTTTGACGGTAGTTTTTTGGCTGTGAGCTGCGTCCGAACTATCTCCGATGGAGAAAAATCCGCCGACTGGTCTCGATAGTCACCGAAACCATGCGAAAAATTTTTCGCCCGAATTTCCCTTGGGTATCAAAAGCGTAACTTTTTGACGGTGCTGCTGTCGGCAAATACCGTCGCGCAGAATTTATTTCTGCGCGTTTTCAATGGCTTATATAATCAGGAAACGATCGAGTGGGAGTGATGCGCGCGGATCGCCGCTAAAATTATGGGGACTACGCCGTGGCGTGGCTAGATTACTTGCGCTCGGCGCTGCCCGACGTGGAGCCGTTCATTCCTGAAAATGAGATCTTCCAGCTTTTCAGTCCGAAGTCCGGCGAAGCAATTAGTGCCCGAATACTGGATACGCTCACACCCGAACATAAAGTGAATCTTTCCAGCATCTTCGACGAACTGAAAGCCTGTATTGATGCAATCGCCGATTACGCCCCGGCTTCGCAAGCCGAGCTGGCTTTGACACAAATCAAATCGAGAACCATCCATCTCGCTATTCCCTATCGTACCGCGCCACTTCAATGGCGGCCTCTCTATGAGGCGGTCGCCTATGCCAAAAAACGCAGCGTCTCGATGATAATCACCCGCATTCGGGATTAGGACCTCATGATTCATCTCGATAACATCAGCAAGCAGATCGGCCATCAGATCGTGACGTCAAAGCCGCCGGGGACGATCGAGTGGGAGTGAGGGGGCGTGCGGTGGAGTAGAGTGGAGTAAAAACGGATAGCCTAGGCGTGGACAAATTCCTTATGCCACGTTGCCCTTCAAGCGCCCTCGGCCAGGCAGGGAGCGAGGCGCGAGGCCGACGGCGGAGTGGAGTTCCGTCAAGGCGAAACGCCGCCAGGGCCGCCGCTTCGATAGGGGCCCTGGCCGACGAATTTTCGAAGAGGGTTTGAGCTTCTTGTTCGTTCCCTCGTCACGACGCCGAAACCCGAACCCTCCTCAATTCACAACCAGAAACGTTCACCATAGGCGATAATGGATGAGAGATGTCGTCAAGACCTTATGAACGAGAGCAGGTCGGGGTTGAGGACATCCGCATGTGTGGTTAGCATGCCATGGGGGTAGCCGGGATAAGTTTTCAGCGACCCGTTCTTAAGCAGGTCGACCGCACGCGGCACGGTACTAGCGAATGGGACGACTTGATCCGCCTCGCCATGCATCACCAGCACCGGCACGGTGATCTTCTTGAGGTCTTCGGTATAATCTTCGAGCCAAGAGTCGACGGTCGCGTAGTGAGCGAGGGCACCGCCGGCCATGCCTTGGCGCCACCAGTTCGCGATGATTGCCTCCGAACGCACGGCCCCATCGAGGTTGTAGCCGTAGAACGGATTCTCAGGGACGAAACGGTAGAACTCCGACCGGTTGCCCAGCATGCCTGCCCGGATCGCTTCGAACCACTCCGGCGGTTGACCGGACGGGTTGTCCTCGCTCCGGTACATGTTCGGCGTCAGTGAAGCGACCAGCACCGCCTTCGCGACGCGCTCCGGGTGGCGGGCGACATAGCGAGCCACCTCACCGCAACCTGTCGAATGCCCGATATGGATCGCGTCGCGCAGGTTGAGGTGTTCAGTCAGGGCCGCGAGGTCGGCAACCCAGTGGTCCATGTCGTTGCCGGTGCTGGGCTGGTCGGATCGGCCGTGGCCGCGCCGGTCGTGCGCGATCACCCGATACCCGTGACGAAGGAAGAATGTCATCTGGGCATCCCAGTCGTCCGCTGTCAGCGGCCAACCGTGGCTGAAAACGATCGGCTGACCTGAGCCCCAATCCTTGTAGAAGATGTTTACGCCGTCTGTCGTAGTGATCGTCGGCATTGTTCAGCTCCTTTAGATCAGCCGCGGTCAGACGTCATCACTCACTGGCGCGGCGTTCCAGCGAGAAAATTGTAAAATAAATATGTCCGGTCGTATATTTACCGGCCAGCACCCGCTTGAGGTGCCCGTGACGAAGGTGATCAATTTTGCCATCAGATCATCTTCTCAGATGACGCCGCCATTCGCGCGAACGACCTGGCCGTTGATCCAGCCTGCATCAGGGTCGACGAGCAGTGATACGACGCGCGCGATGTCATCGACCTCACCCAAGCGGCCGAGCGGGGTCATCCGCTTGATGTTTTCGATCGCCACCTCGTCTTTGTCCGCGAGGAACAACTCTGTGGCGACGGGACCTGGCGCGACCGCGTTCACAGTAATCCCGCGGGGACCGAGTTCCTTGGCGAGGATATGCGTCATGGCTTCAACCGCGGCTTTGGTCGCGGCATATATCCCGTGGGCCGGCTGATACAGACCAACAACGCTCGATGAAAAGTTGACGATGCGTCCGCCGTCTCGTAGACGCCGCGCCGCTTCGCGCAGGCCGTTGAAGACACCCTTCAGGTTGATCGCGATG
>Ga0335076_10001659_pt1 | contig 21686 bp, 19 predicted proteins | sample Lox_Sample_25_FD_206717 | JGI IMG/M metagenome (GOLD analysis project Ga0335076, IMG submission 206717) | Soil microbial communities from Loxahatchee National Wildlife Refuge, Florida, United States - Lox_Sample_2.5 | ecosystem: Environmental > Terrestrial > Soil > Wetlands | place: USA... | reverse complement strand
AGCACCGATGCAGGCCTGGGTGGACGAAACCGGACAGCTTCGCCTTCGCCTTCCCGCCTTCGAGGGTTATCTCAACGATCCGGTCGCGACCGCGGAATTGGGTGATGCCGAGGAAGGCTTCAAGACCGGCGATGCGGTCCGGCTCGATGAGCGCGACCAGCTCATCTTCCTCGATCGGCTGAAGGATATCCGAAGGCTCCAGGGCGGGCAAACCTATCCGCCTCAGTTCATCGAGAACCATCTCCGTTCGTCCTCGATGATTCGCGACGCCATCGTCATCGGCGACGAAAGCCGCACATGCGTGACGGCTCTTGTCAATATCGACAGCGAGATCGCGGGTCGCTTTGCCGAAACGCTCGGCCTTGCCTACGGAACTTTCAGCGAACTGAGCCAGCTCGCACCAATCAGGGGTGAGGTTGGACGGGCAATTGCCGAAGTGAACAGGTTGGTCGAGCCCGGCGCGCGCGTGCGCCAATTCGCTACGTTGCCGAAGGAGCTCGACGCCGACGAAGCTGAATTGACCCGCTCGCGAAAGCTCCGCCGCGAAATGATCCACGACCGCTATTCAGACCTGATCGATGCGCTCTACGGCGAGGCCGATCATTGCGACACTAGAATCGAAGTTAAATACCAGGACGGCACCATGAGCCAGATGACCGGCAAGGTCATGATCAACCGCGTGGAGTCTGCGGCATGATCAAATTCCTTCAGGTCGTGATTGATGGAGCGTTGGTCGGCCTCGTCTATGGTTTGGTCGCCGTATCCTTTGTCGTGATCTACCGTGCCTCGAAGATCGTCAACCTGGCGCAGGGGGAGGTGGTCGTAATCGGCGCCCTGCTTCTGGTGACCTTCACCCTCGGCGCCTCGAAGAACGGCGTGCAGATTCCGCTCGTCGGGGGCGTCGCGTTGACCTTGATTGCCTGCGCGATCTTTGGGCTCGTTCTCGAGCGTCTCGTGTTTCGTCCGCTGATCGGCCAGCCTCCGTTCGCGATCTTCATGGCGACGATCGCGCTGCTCGTCCTGTTGCGCGGGCTGACGCAGTTGGTCTGGACCGCCGAGACGAGACCGTTCCCGCAGCTTCTTCCAGCGGGGGCGTTGTACATCGGCCCATTTCTGGTGAGCACGCGCTTATTGATCGGCGGGATCGTCACGCTCACGCTCGCAACAGGCTTACACCTCTTTTTTACCCGCTCGCGGCGCGGGCTCCGCCTTGCGGCCGTTGCAGAAGACCACAACACAGCGTTGTCACTCGGTGTTTCCGTGCGCAGCGCGATTGCGGTCGCCTGGATCCTCGGTACCGTGGTTGCGACCTGCGGCGCTGCCGTGTTGCTTTCCGGCCGCGTAGTGTCGCTGGATGTCGCAAGCATCGGCTTCAAGGCGCTGCCGGTTGCGCTGCTCGGCGGCATGGAATCGGTCCGCGGCGCACCGCTTGCTGGCGCGCTGATCGGAATCGGTGAAGCGCTCGCGATGAGTTATCTCGATCCCTACACAGGCGGTGTCGCGTCGAACGTGCTGCCGTTCGCCGTCATGATAGGCGTACTGCTGGTCCGCCCCGAAGGGCTGTTCGGCTGGCGCAAGATCGAGAGGCTATAGCGATGTTGCCGACCGGGGTTCGTTTCGAAACTTACGGTTCGGAGGCGCAGCTTCTGAAGACCGTGCGCGCACGCCTGTCCGTGGCGCTCCTGGTGACGGCTGTGCTGGCAGTGCCCTTGCTCACAAATGCCTATGTCCTCGGCGTCGCCGCGCAGGCGTTCATCACCCTTATTGCGGTGCTGGGCCTGCACGTGACGGTCGGCATGGCCGGGCAGATCAACATCGCGCAATCTGCCTTTGTCGGAATCGGTGCGTTTGCGACAGCAAAGCTTGCAAGCTACGGTCTGCCGTTCTGGGCCGTCATTCCGCTCGCCGCCCTGATCACGGGACTGTTGAGCGCGGTGTGCGCATTACCGGCGGCGCGCGTTAAAGGTTTCTATCTGGCGCTGACGACACTCGCAGTCCAAGTATTGTTTCCGACCGTGATCCTTCGGCTCCCGACGGATTGGCTCGGCGGTCTGGTCGGCATGCCGGTCGAGAAGCTGATAATCGGAAATTATACCATCGCCTCGCCGAAGCAGTTCTACTACTTCACGTTGGTGCTCGCGCTGGTCATGACCTACGCCGCGTTCAACCTGCATCGCAGCGATTTCGGCCGCGCCATGAAAGCTGTGCGCGACAATGATGTCGCCGCGCAGGTGATGGGCATCGATGCGCTCCGCATCAAGATCGCCTCGTTCTTTGTCGGCTCAGTGTTTGCCGGCGTCGCGGGCGCCTGCACGGCATGGTTTCTGCAATTCGTGACGGCGGAGAGTTTCACGCTGTTCGCCTCGGTCTGGTACCTCGGCATGTTGATCGTGGGTGGCGCACAAAGCCCGATCGGCGCCATACTCGGCGTGGCCTTCATCACCTTGCTTCAAGAAGGCCTGCACGAGATCGGCACTGAAATCATGCGTAATTCGCGCGATGCCGGCGGCGCCATCTTCGCGGCGACCAATGTTGCGCTCGGCGCGAGCATCTTGCTGGCGCTGATCTTCGAACCACGCGGACTCACGCATCGATGGAATGTGCTCAAGGAAATGATTCAGTTCTGGCCGTTTCCAAACCGGTAAGGCTTTGAAACGGAAAAGCGAAAAGCTCAAGGCGGGAAGCAAGACAGGGAGGAAAGAATGAAATTTTCGGTGAGGCATCGTATTGTCGCGGCGATGATCGGCGCGGCGACAGTCGTCTTGGCGCCGTCGGCGAATGCCGCGGAATACGTCATGTCCGCGTCGGCCGACTTCAGCGGACCGTTCGCCGATGTGATGCCGAGCGCGATGTCGGGCATCCAGGCGATTGCAAACTGGTGGAACAAGGAGGTGGGCCAAGGGCTCGGAGTCAAGGTCAACATTAAGATTTACGACATGCGCTACGACGCCGCGGTGATCGCACGGACCTGGCCGGGCATCCTGTCCAGCGACAGCCCGATCCTCCATCTGGGCTTCGGTTCCCCGGACCTGACCACGCTGATGAAGCGCCTGCCCAGCGACAAGGTGCCCATGATTATCGGCACGGCGATGGTGGGAGTGGTCTGGCAGCCGAAGGGATGGCATTTCTCCATCCGGCCGACATACAGCCACGAGTTTGCGGCCCTGTTCGTTAGGATGCAGAAGGAAAAGGGCGGCAAGCTAAGAATCGGCGCTGTGTCGACCCAGACCGCGGCGGGCTTCGTCGATCAGGTAAAGGGCATCGAGAAGCTGGCGGCAATGTATCCCGATCAGTTCGAGGTCGTCGACACGCAATGGGTGGCCGCCAGTCCGGTGACCGTAACGAACAACATCCGCGACATGTTTGAGAAGAAGCCCGACGTCATCATGGTCGGCGGGACCACGGCGCAGGTGGTGGCCACCGCCGCCGCGCTCGACGAGTTGAAGGTCCATATCCCGATCGTGTCGTCTTCGCACAACGGTCTTAGTGAGGCGAGCAAGGGCGGCGACCTCTCCAAGCTCGAGGGTTCCTACTCGGTGTTCTCGTTTGCGCCAGACAATCAGCAGGACCTGCCGCTTCGCGACATTTATCTTGCCAACAGGCAAGGTGACGGGCAGTGGGGTCTGATCGCCGACCAGTCGGCAGCGCAGGCACTGCTGGCGCTCCGCGTGCTGGAAAAAGCCGTTGCCAAGGTCGGGCCCGACAGGGTGACGGGCGAAGCGATGTACGAGGCGCTGCTCGCCAACACCTATTCCGAAAAGGACCTTTTGGGTGCGCTGCCGACGCTGAAATATGACGACACAGCGCCGTTCCCCATCGGCGACATCAAGGCCAAGGCGCAGATCGTCAGGGACGGCAAGATCGTCCCGCTCGGCGACGCCTGGATGGATTCGCCGAAGCTGGAGAAGTGGTGAGCCAAAAAAAATCGGAACCTCAATGATGGGTCTCACCCTTACAAATGTCGACGTCATCTATGGCGGAGTAATCCAGGTACTGCGCAGCGTGAACCTGGAAGTGCCGGATGGCAAGGTCGTGGTCCTGCTTGGTTCCAACGGAGCGGGCAAGACCACGACACTTCGAGCGGTGTCCGGGCTGCTGCGCGCCGATCTCGGCGAAGTCACCTCCGGCGAAATCCGCCTGGACGGAGGCGATATCACCAACGCCGATCCCGTCGACATCTTCAGGCAAGGTGTGGTCCAGGTACTTGAGGGACGAAGAGTGCTCGAGCATCTGACTGTCGAGCAGAACCTGCAGATCGGCGCGCATCTGCGCTCTGATCGGCAGGTGGTGTGCGCCGACATGGAACGCGCATTCAATTATTTTCCGAAGCTGCCCAGCCTGTTGAAGCGCACTGCGGGATATCTCTCCGGCGGTGAGATGCAGATGCTCCTGATAGCGCGTGCGTTGCTGGCGCGACCGAAGTTTCTGCTGCTCGACGAGCCTTCAATGGGACTCGCGCCGATGCTGGTCGAGCAGTTGTTCGAGGCGATCGGACGCATTAGGCGTGAGCAGGGATTGACCATCCTGCTCGTCGAACAGAACGCTCGCGCCGCGATCCGATTGTGCGATTACGGCTATGTGATGGAGAGTGGGCGAATCGTATTGCACGGCACGCGCGAGCAACTTCAGAACAACCAGGATGTGAAGGAGTTCTATCTCGGGCTGTCGTTGGGGGAGGGCCGGCAGAACTTTCGCGACGTGAAACACTATCGCCGCCGCAAGCGCTGGTTGGGCTGAGCCTGGTCGCGATTGCTCAGGCGTGATGCCCGAGGGCTCCAGTGACCCGACCAGAGAAACTAGCTGACCACACCCGCCGCGCGCAGCGTCTCGATATCAACAGCGGAAAATCCCCAAGCGGCTAGCGCATGCGGATCGCTGCGGCTGGCCTCTTGGGGCGGGATCACGATATCAGGTGGCGTTTCGCTGAAACGTGGCGCAGGCGCCGGCTGCGTGATGCCGTCGACTTCCGTGAACGCATGGCGTGCGAGCGCCTGGGGGTGCGTTTCGGCCTCGTCCATGGACAAGATAGGCCCGACGCAGCCATCCGTCGGCGCAAACAGCGCAGCCCATTCATCGCGCGTCTTGTCCGCGAACACGCGTGCAATCTTATTGCAGCGTTCTGCCTCCAACTCCTCATCTTCATTGGTGAAAGCGGGATCGCCGGCGAGCCCGAGCTTGTCGAGCATGACCTTGCGAAAGGCCGTCTCGATCGCGCCGACGCTCACGAGCAGGCCGTCCTTACATCGATAGACGCGGTAGAAATAGCGTCCGCCATCGATAGTGTTACGGCCGGCGGGGTTTGGCCAGACGCCCGCCTTGTGCAAAGATTTGATGGTCGCATAGAGCAGCGCCGAGCCGTCGACGATGGCGGCGTCCATCACCTGTCCTTTGCCGGTACTGCGTGCAGAGATTACGCCGGCGAGCAGGCCGAACGCCATGAACAGTCCGCCGCCACCCATGTCGCCGATCAGCGGCGGAATTCCCGGCACATGCTCGGGATCGGGGTTGAACAGTCCAAGCGCCCCTGACAGGCCGATATAGTTGAGATCGTGACCGGCCGTGCGCGCGAGCGGGCCCGTCTGCCCCCAACCGGTCATGCGCGCATAGAGCAAGCGCGGATTGGTGGCGAGACATTCGGTTGGTCCAAGCCCGAGCTTCTCCATTACGCCGGGCCTAAACGGCTCGATTAGCGCGTCGGCGTTGCCGATCAATCGCAGCGCGGCGTCACGACCATTCGGAACCTTGAGATCTAGCCGGACGGTGCGGCGGTTGCGGTTGTAGAGCGCGAACCTGCCGAATTGCTCGAAGTTCAGGCTTTCATGCGGCGCCGGATAGCCGCCGGGCCGATCGAGCCGGATGATCTCGGCGCCGAGATCGGCGAGCAGCATGGCGCCGAACGGCGCCGGGCCAAGACCGGCAAATTCAACGATGCGGACTCCCTTAAGCGGACCCATAGTCGGTCAATCCCGCGGACCGCGTGGACGTCGAACTGCAACGGCGACGGAGGCGTGCTCCCTCCCTCCTTGCGGGAGAGGGGTGGGGAAAGATGTACGTTTAACTGCGGTGCAATTAGCCCCCACCCTCAACTCCTTCCCGCAAGAGGGAGGGGGGGAAGAGAGGATTTGTGGACGCGCGGTTCATTCGAACGCCCTGCTTCAGTTATCTCGAGATGAAGCTATGATGCGCCGCGCCTGCCGAAGGTGCGGCGCGTCGAGCATGACGCCGTCGAGTTGCACGGCGCCCTTCGCGCTGCTCTCGAACGCAGCAATGACGCGCTCGGCCCAGCGCCGTTCGTCTTCCGTCGGCGTAAAGCAGCGGTTGATGATCTCGACCTGCGAAGGATGGATCGCGACCTTGGCCGAAAAGCCGTCTCGGCGCGCGGCGTCGGCCTCGCGGCGCAGGGCGTTGCCGTCGCGAAAGTCGGTGAATACCGCGTCGATCGGCGCAACATCGGCCGCGCGCGCGGCCAGCAGGCAGAGGTTCCGCGCCAATGCAAAGGGCCCGGTGTAGCGGCCCTGATCGTCGCGGTTGGCGGTCGCGCCGATCGCCGCCGACAGATCTTCGCCACCCCACATCAATCCGGCGAGGCGCGGATGCTGCCAGGACTTCGCCGCGAGCGACAGCGTGGAAGAGGGCGTCTCGGTGCAGACCACGATAATTCCGGTCTTGCCCTTTCGCACCGCCGGCTCGCTGCGCTCGATCAGGTCGCTGAGGCGTGCGACATCCTCGGGACCTACGGATTTCGGCAGTACGATTCCGTCGGGCCCGGCGGGGATCACCGCCTCCACGTCCTCCCGGCACCAGGCCGTATCGAGCGAGTTGACGCGGACGTATCGCCGCGTCCCCGTGCTTGCGCCTGCAAGCGCGTCGACGACGACCTTGCGGGCCTCCGGCTTGGCGTCGGGATGAACGGCGTCCTCGAGATCGAGGATGAGGACATCGGCGGCGCCCGCGGAGGCCTTGGCGATCATCTTCGCCGAGTTGCCGGGAACGAACAGCAGCGAGCGCATCAGGCCGCCTTCGGCCGCTTGCGCATCAGCGCGGCGCGCTCGCAAGTCGCAACGACATCGCCGTTCTGGTTCGTCATTTCGTGGTAGAAGTTCACGATGCCCTCGTTGGGGCGCGATTTGCTTTCGCGCTTGGAGCGCACGATGGTGCGCACCTTTACGGAGTCGCCCTGGAACAGCGGCTTGGGAAAGCGCACGTCGCTCATGCCGAGATTGGCGAACGTGGTGTTGAGCGTGGTGTCGTTCACGCTCATGCCGATCAGAAGGCCGAGCGTGAACAGGCTGTTCACCAGCGGCTTGCCCCATTCGGATTTCGCGGCGTAGTGCGCGTCGATGTGCAGTGGCTGCACGTTCATGGTGAGCAGCGAGAACCAGACATTGTCGGTCTCGGTGATGGTGCGCGACCATTCATGGTTGAATACCATCCCGTCCGTGAATTCCTCGAACCATAGACCAGCCATCAGGACTTCTCCTCGACCTCGCTCGGCGCAATCTCGACGAGGATAGCGCCCGCCGGAACGGTATCCCCCACCTTGCAGCGTATCTGGCCGATGCGGCCTGGTACCGGCGCCTTCAGCGTGTGGATCAGCTTCATCGCCTCCATCTGCAGCACCGGCGTGCCCTTCTCGACGGTATCACCGAGCGCGACATGAAGCTGGGAGACAACGCCGTGCAGCGGCGCTTCGATCACATTGCCGGACTTCTCCAGATGACCATGTCCGCGCGGCATCGCGATGCGCAGACGGATGGACGCGGAGATCGACAGTCCTTCGCGGATAATGCTGACGACGTCGCCGTCGCGGCGCGCGATGAAGGGATGACCCGAGGGCGAGGCGAGCTTGATTGCGCCGCCCTCGACGACGGGCCGCGCAAGGTTGACGGAAGCGCCTTCCAACTCGACGAAAATGCCGTCGCGGCCGACCAGCACCTCGGCGTCGATCTGGCCGTATTCGTCCGCAAGATGCAGCGACGCCTTGGCCGGCCTCACCGCCGATGTGACACGGATGGCGCTGCGGCGATCCCAGGGATTGATCCACTGTGCGGCGGGTTCGGCGCTGTCGAGCCCTGCCCAGGCCACGCAGGCCGCCGCGCGCAGGCTGCGCAGTTCCTCCGCATTCGGCTTCCAGCCGTCGGGAAAGGCGGTCTCGATGAAGCGTGTCGTGGCCCTGCCGTCGGCAAACAGCGGTTGACGTGAAGCATCACGGAGAAAGGGCTGGATGGTCGGAACGCCGAGCAGCGTCAGCTCGGAAAGCCCCCTGGTCAGCCGGGACAGGGCGGCCGCGCGATCGGTGCCATAGGCGACCAGCTTGGCCAGCATCGAGTCATAATAAAGGCTCACTTGCGAACCGGCCTCGACGCCGCTGTCGAAGCGCACGCCGCGCGGTGCTTCGACGGCGGTCAATTTGCCGGTTGCGGGCTGGAAAGCGAGGTCGGCGCGCTCGGCCGTGATGCGCGCTTCGATCGCGTGACCGCGGGCGCGGATCTGTTCCTGTGTCAGCGGGAGCTGCTCGCCTGCCGCCGCCAGCAGCTGCCATTCGACGAGGTCGATGCCGGTGATGAGCTCGGTGACGGGATGCTCGACCTGAAGCCGCGTGTTCATCTCCAGGAAATACGGCGCGTCGCTGTCCCGATCCATGATGAACTCGACCGTCCCGGCAGAATCGTAACCAATGGTGCGGCCGAGCTTCAGCGCGGCGGCGAACAACTTTGCACGCACGCCGTCGGGAAGATTGGGGGCAGGGGCTTCCTCCAGAAGCTTTTGATTGTTGCGCTGGACCGAGCAGTCGCGCTCGAACAGATGCACCACATTGCCGGCGCGATCACCGGCGATCTGCACTTCGAGGTGCCGCGGGTTGAGGATGAATTTCTCGAGCAGGATCGAACTGTCGCCGAAGGCGGCTTCGGCTTCTGCCCTGGCGGCGGTGAGCGCCGTCTTGAAATCCTTTGCATCATCGACGCGGCGCATTCCGCGGCCGCCGCCGCCGGCGGACGCCTTGATCAGCACGGGAAAGCGGATCCGGCCCGCCTCGCGCGCGAGCGTGGCCTCGCTCTGGTCGTTGCCGTGATAGCCGGGCACCGTCGGCACGTCGGCGGCTTCAGCGATCCGCTTGGATTCGATCTTCGAGCCCATCTGCTGGACCGCCTTCGCGGACGGGCCGACAAAGATGAAGCCGGCGGCTTCGCAACGCTTCACGAACGTGGCGTTCTCCGAGAGGAAGCCGTAGCCGGGATGGATCGCGTCCGCGCCGGCCTGGCTGGCTGCTGTGAGGATCGCGTCGATGTCGAGGTAGCTGGCGCGCGCAGGTGGCGGGCCGATTCGGATCGCTTCGTCAGCGGCCTTGACGTGTGGCGCCTCCGCGTCGGCATCCGAATAGACGGCAATGGTGCGGATGCCGAGCCGGGCGCAGGTGCGCAAGACACGAAGCGCGATCTCGCCGCGATTGGCGATCAGGACCGAACCGATGGGGCGGGGGCTGAAAAGAAATGACGACACGGGAAAGGCATCCTACATTCGATAGACCGGCCGCGTGCCCGTCACGGGCGACTCCATCGCGCCGATTGCGATGCAGAGCCCGAGCACGTCGCGGGTGTCGGTGGGGTCGATTAGGCCGTCGTCCCACAGCCGCGCCGTGCAGTAATAGGGCTCGGATTGCTCGTCGAACATCTGGCGCAATTGCTGCTCGTGCGCGGTGAGATCGGCTTCGGTAGCGTGATTGCGCGAGATGCTGGAGCGGCGCAGGTCCATGAGCACAGAGCTGCCGACATCCGGGCTCATGGTGCCGAGCCGAGCGTTCGGCCACATGAACATGAAGCGCGGCCGGAAGCCGCGGCCGCTCATGCCGTAATTACCGGCACCGTAGGAGCCGCCGGTCACGACCGTGTAGCGTGGCACGCGTGCGTTAGAGACGGCATAGACGAGCTTAGCCGAATTCTTGGCAATGCCGTTCCGCTCGGCTTCCGAGCCGACCATGAAGCCGGTGATATTCTGCAGGAACAGGATCGGCACGTTGCGCTGGTCGCACAGCTCGATGAAATGCGTGCCCTTGAGCGAGGAATCGGAGAACAATACACCGTTATTGGCGATGATGCCGATCGGAAGCCCATGGATATGCGCGAAACCGCATACGAGCGTGGCGCCATAGAGCGGCTTGAATTCGTGAAACTCGCTGCCGTCGACGATGCGCGCGACGATCTCGCGCTGATCGAATGGTTGTTTCAGATCGGCGCCGACGATGCCGGAAATCTCGGACGCATCGAACAAGGGTGCGCGCACGGGGCGGATGTCGCCGTGAAACTTCTGGACGCGGTTGAGAGCGCCGACGATGTCGCGCGTCTTGGCGATCGCCTCCATCTCGTCGCGCGCGAAATGGTCGGAGACGCCGGACACCGTGCTGTGCATCTCAGCCCCGCCCAGCGTGTCGCGGTCGACGATCTCGCGGATCGCGGCTTTCACGATTTGCGGGCCGCCGAGATGGACGCTGCTGTTGCCGGCCGTCATCACCACCTCGTCCGCCAGTGCCGGGATATAGGCGCCGCCCGCAGTGCATTCGCCGAACACGGTCGCGATCTGCGGAATGCCGGCGGCCGACATCCGGCATTGCCGGTAGAACGCGCCGCCGAAATGGTCCTGGTCCGGGAACACCTCGTCGCCCTGCTGCAGGTTGGCGCCGCCGCAATCGACCAGATAGACCACCGGCAGCTTGTTCTCGAAGGCGATATCCTGCGCGCGCACATGCTTGCGGATCGTCTCCTTGAAGAACGAGCCGCCCTTGGTGGTGGCGTCGTTGGCGATGATCATGCAGATCACGCCGCGAATGGTGCCGATGCCGGTGACGAGGCCGGCGGCGGGCACCGCGTTGTCATAGAGCCCCCATGCCGCGAGCGGCGACAACTCCAAGAACGGGCTGAACGGATCGATCAGGAGATCGATGCGCTCGCGCACGGGAATTTTGCCGCGGTCGCGGTGACGCTGCACCATGCGGTCGCCGCCGCCGGCGAGCGACCAGGCCTGCCGCGCGCGCAGGGTTTTCAGGAGGCCGTCGTAGATGCCCGCGTTGGCCTGAAAGACCGGGGACTGCGGATCGATTGTGCTATTGAGCGTTGCCATATCGGGTTTCGCCTGAATTTGTTCTCTATTGGACTTCAGGTGGCGCCGCTGGGGCGACGTTGCATTAACAGCACGATCGATCCCTTCTGAACAATTTCCTCGCGCTGGTTCAGGACCTCGAAGCCGAGCGTGAGCACGCCGCGCCCCGCCGTCTTGCTAGGCCTTGCCTCGAGCGGCGTGACATCGGCGCTGATGGTGTCGCCGAGCTTGACCGGCGCTTGGAATTCCCAAGACACGCCGAGCAGGCCCATCGCCGTGCCGTCGATCCAGTTCATCTGCGACATCAGCCCGATAGCGCTCGAAAGCACCAGCGGACCATGTGCGACGCGGCCGCCGAAGATGCTCTTTTTCGAAAATTCCTCGTCGACGTGCAGGGGATTGTGGTCGCCGACCAGGCCCGCGAACAGCGATACGTCGCCTTCGTTCACTGTCCTGCCACGCGTTCGGCGCGTGCGATTGATTTCGAAGTCTTCCAGGTAGAGACCCAACGCCTTTCCCCTCGTTGCGGCAACCCTTTCGAGTGCCAACTAACCGGACGGTTAGCAAACCGACTTGTCAGAAGGTACACTAACGGCTAGCGTGGTGTCCGGCAAGTAGGCATACAGTCGGAGGTCAGTTTGTTTCCCACCAGGGAAGACGTGCACGGGATCAAGCGCCTCGAGGTGCTGCGGGAAGCCGCTGCGTCGTTCAATTTCAAGGGCTATCACGCGACCTCGATGAACGAGATCGCGGCGAGCCTCGGCGTGACCAAGGCCGCGCTCTATCACTACTTCCCGAACAAGAACAGTTTGCTCGCCGCATGCTTCGAGCACGCCATGGACGCGGCCTTCGCGAGCTTCGAGCGGGCGCGCAAGGACGGCCGCAACGGCCGCGAGCGGCTGGTGCTGACGATGTCCTATTATGTCGCAGAACTCCTCAACGAGCTGAATTGCTGCGTCGTGCTGATGGAAGAGCAGGCGCTGGAGCCGGAAGACCACGCCAAGCTGGTGCGGCAGCGCGACCGCTTCGAGCGGGGACTCCGCGCATTTGTGCGCGAGGGGATCGAGGACGGCAGCGTGGTGCCCTGCGATCCCAAGCTCGCGATCTTCGTCATTCTCGGCGCGATGAATTGGGTGCCGAAATGGTTCAAGCCGAGCGGGGTCTGGAAATCTGACCAGCTCAACGCGGCGCTTGCGCAGATGTTCGACCGCCTGATCTCGTCGTCGCCGGCGGCCGCGATGGACCGCGATGTCGGCGAATTGCCGTCGCGCGCGGAGCCGCCGGCGGGCTTGATTTCGCTGGTTCAGCGTGGACGTGGTCTGCGCGCTGGCCAGGCGAAGAGACTAGAGAAGAAAATCGACAAGAAAATCAAAGCGGGAGGAAGGCGATGAAGGTCGGAGTGATGCGTATGCCTCGCTGCCCTGCAGGTTCGTTGCTCTGACAGAGTAACCGGAGCGTCCTGGTCATGATTGCCAATCTCTTCGTTGGGGGCCTTGCGGCAGGCTGCCTCTATGCGATGGTCGGCATCGCCATCGTCATCGTGCTCAACATCACCGATATCGCCAATTTCGCCCAGGGCGAGATGGCGATGGTGACGACGTTCTTCGCCTACTGGCTGCTCGATAGCGTCGGCCTGTCATGGTGGCAGGCGGTACCGATCGCGATCCTGTTTGGCCTGGTGCAGGGCGTCATCATCCAGCAGGTCGTGATCCGGCCGTTGATCGGCTCTCCGGTGCTCTCGGCGATCATCGCGACGCTTGGGCTCAATATCGTCCTTAATAGCGTCGCCGGCCTGATCTGGGGACACCAGACCTACACCTTTCCGTCCCCGTTTGCCTTCGCGGCGCCATTCATGATCGGAAGCGTGCCGGTGCCCGTCGACAGCGTCGTCAATATCGCGGCGGGGCTTGCCATAGTGATCGCGATGACCTGGTTTCTCCGCTTTACCTGGATCGGCCTCGGCCTGCGCGCGGCGAGCCAGAACCCGACAGTTGCGCGCATGATGGGCGTTTCGATCTCGCGCTCGTCGGCGATCGCATGGGGCCTCGGCGGCCTGGTTGGCGGCATCTCAGGCATCCTGGTTGCGCCGTCCCTGTTTCTCGACACCAATTTGATGAGCGCGCTGCTCATCAAGGCCTTCGCGGGCGGCGTGCTGGGCGGCCTTCACAGCCTGATTGGCGTCTTCCTCGGCTGCCTCGCGCTCGGCGTCACGGAGAACCTGGTGGGCGCCTATGTCTCGCCGGCGTTCGGCGAGGCCATCACCTTTGTCATCATCATCGCCGTGCTGATCGTTCGCCCGGAGGGCGTCTTCGGCCGTGTCAGGGCACGCAAGGTATGAGCGCGACGGCCGACATTCCGAGGGCTCAACGCCAGGGCGCGTCGTTCGGCGTGCGACCGGTGCTGCTCGCTCTCTGCTTTGCGGCAGCCTGTGTCGCGCCCTTTGTCCTGAATGGATACGGGCTTTACGTTCTGACCCTGACCGGCGTCTTTGCGCTGGTCGCGCTGGGGCTCAACCTGCTGACCGGCTATGCCGGCCAGATCAGCCTTTGTCATGCAGCCTTCTTCGGCGTCGGCGCCTATGCCACCGCGATCCTCACGCAAAAGGCGGGATTGCCTTATCTCCTGTCGATCCTCCTTGGCGGGTTCCTGACTGCAGCGGTCGGCGCGATCGTGGCGGTGCCGGCGATGCGGCTCAAGAGCCTCTATCTCGCCATCGCGACGCTCGGTTTCGGCGTGGTGCTGCAGAAGATCATCTTCGAATGGCGCAACCTGACCAATGGCGGCGGCGGTTTGGCGCTCAGCCCGCCTACGATCGCCGGCTATGAGCTGGGTGCGACCGGTCTATATTATCTGACGCTCGCGCTGGTGACGCTGGGATTGTGGGGTGCGTGGAACGTCAGCCGTGGCCGCACCGGCCGCGCGCTGTTGATCATCAAGGAGAGCGAGATTGCGGCGGGCGCACTCGGCATTCCGGCCGCGCGCTACAAAGTGATCGCCTTCGCGATCAGCGCCTTCTATGCCGCGGTGGCCGGCGGTCTGTTCGCCTACCTGGTCCGCTACATTCACCCGGAAAATTTCAGCGTCGGACTTTCCATCGCGTTCCTCAGCATGGTCGTGATCGGCGGACTAGGCACGATCGGTGGTTCGATCGTGGGCGCCGCCTTCTACGTCATCGTTCCCGAGTTGTTGCGTGGCATCAAGGATGCGCCCGGGCTCGTATTCGGCCTGCTGCTGGTCATCGTCATGGTGCTCATGCCCCGGGGCCTGTGGGGGTTGGTCTGCCGTCTTGGGCGGAGGGCGTAAGATGGCGCGCCTTTCAATCGAGAACGTCTCGGTCGATTTCGGTGGCATTCACGCGCTCCGCGACGTCAGCTTCACGCTCGAGTCGGGCGCGATCGTCGGACTGATCGGTCCGAACGGCGCCGGCAAGAGTACGCTCCTGAACTGCGTCTCCGGCATTACGCGGCCGACGCAAGGCAGGGTGTGGCTCGATGCCGCCGTCCTCTCCGCGCTGCCACCGGCCACCGTTGCCGGGCGCGGCATCGGCCGCGTGTTTCAGCATCCGGAATTGGTCGTCGATCTCCCAGCACGCGAAAATCTCTTGATCGCCTGCCATCGCTCGCTCGGCTATGGCCTCGTCAGCGAAATATTGAAACTTCCCAATGTCTGGTCAGCCGAGCGCGAGGCGGCGCGCCGGGTCGATGAGGTGCTCGACCGCCTCGGCCTGTCCGACAGCGCTGAGTTCACGATCCGCAATCTGCCTTACGGTCACCGCAAGTTGGTTGATCTCGGCCGCGCGCTGTTGATGGACATCCGATTCCTGCTGCTGGACGAGCCGATTGCCGGCCTCAACGATGCCGAAGTCGCGAAACTCCGGGATCTGCTGCTTCGCCTGCGCCAGGACCTCGGCCTCGGCATCCTCGTTGTCGAGCACAACATGCCGTTCGTCTCGCGTCTCTGCGATCGCCTGGTTGTGCTCGACCTCGGCCAGCTTATCGCCAACGGTCCGCCGGCCGACGTGTTGCGCGATCCCAGGGTGATGGCCTCCTATCTCGGCGTGGAGGCGTGATGCTCGAGATCGCCAATCTCAATGTGCGTTACGGCACCGTCGAGGCTCTGCGGGATGTTTCGATCAAGGTCGGCGCAGGCAGTCTTGTGGCGATCCTCGGCGCCAATGGGGCGGGGAAGTCGACGCTGCTGCGGGCCATTAGCGGCGTGGTCGGCGCGGCATCCGGCAGCATCGCGCTGCTCGGCAAGGCGATTGGAGGGTTGAGCCCGGAAGAGATCGTGCGGCGCGGCGTGTCACATGTACCAGAGGGCAGGGGCATCTTTCCGGACCTGACGGTGAAAGAAAACCTGCTGATCGGCGCTTATGCGCGCCGCGGCCACGATCTTACCGCCGATTACGGCAAGGTGATGCAGATGTTCCCGCCGATCGCGCGGCGTGAGCGGCAATTCGGCTACACGCTCTCCGGCGGCGAGCAACAGATGCTTGCGATCGGTCGCGCACTGATGGCGGCACCGCAGGTCCTCCTGGCAGACGAGCTGAGCCTCGGGCTCGCGCCGATCATCGTCAAGCAGGTGTTCGCCAAGCTCGACGAGGTGCGCAAGGCGGGGATCACGGTCCTCGTCGTCGAGCAGAACGCTCGGCTCGCGATGAAGTTTGCCGACTATCTCTATGTGCTCAAATACGGCCGCGTCGTGATGGAAGGATCGCGCGCGGAGTTCGGTCGGTCGACCGATTTGGTCGACGCTTATCTCGGTGTTTGACAATGTACGATTATCCGCTCAAGCAACGCACGATTGGACGCCTGCTCGCCGACAAGGCGAGGCGCATCGGCGACCGCATCTGGCTGGTCTATGGCGAGGAGAAATACAGCTACGCTGAGGCGCACGATATCTCGAACCGCTATGCCAATGGCTTTGCCGAACTCGGCATCCGCAAGGGCGATCATGTAGCGATCATGATGCCCAATTGCCCGGAGTTCATCTGGACCATCTGGGGTCTCGGCAAGCTCGGCGCCGTCACGGTGCCGCTGAATACGGCTGCAAGGGGTGACCTCCTGCGGTACTTCGTGACGCAATCGGATTCATGCGTGGTTGTCGTCGCGAGCGAATGGGCCGACCGCATGGCCGAGGCGCTGGAAGGTCAGAGCAACATTCGCGCCTTCGTCACGCATGGCAATGCCGGGACAGCACTTCCTCGTCTCGGCAAGCCTCTGGTTGACATCAAGACGCTTGCAAGCGCTTCGCCGCAAGAGCCCGATCCGGAATTGGTGCAGGCGAGCGATCCCCAATACATCATGTATACATCGGGCACGACCGGGCCGTCGAAAGGGGTGATCAGCCCGCATTCGCAGGCGCATGGCGTCGGCCGCTCGCTCGCGCAGAATTACGGCTATCGCAGCGATGATGTGATCTTTACCTGCCTGCCGCTCTTCCACGGCAACGCGCTTTGGTATTCCTGCTACGCCGCGTTCTGGGCCGACTGCGCGCTGGCAATCTCGCCGCGTTTCTCTGCCAGTACCTTCTGGGACGAGATAAAGGCGGCCGGCGCCACCCAGTTCAATTCGCTGGGCGCGATGACGAATATTCTGTTGCGCGCGCCGCCATCGCCGCGGGACCGCGATCATCGCGTCCGCCAGGCGATGATCGTGCCCCTGTCGCGCGAGTCCTATCGCGATGTTTCCGAGCGCTTCGGCGTCCAGGTGACTTCGCTCTATGCGATGACCGAAACCTTCGCAGTGACCATGTTCTGTCCCGACGATCCCGAGGCCAAGGGGGCTTCCGCCGGACGGCCGCGCGGGCTCGCGGAACTCCTGATCGTCAGCGACGAGGACGATCCGCTGCCGCAGGGCGAAGTCGGCGAGATCTGCGTGCGACCCTCCGAGCCCGGCATCATCATGACCGGCTATTACAAGATGCCGGAAGCGACCGTGCGCGACACCCGCAATCTCTGGCTTCACACCGGCGATCGCGGCCGGCTCGATGAAGACGGTTACCTCTACTTCGTCGACCGCAAGAAGGAGGCGATCCGCCGCCGCGGCGAGAACATCTCGGCATATGAGGTCGAGATGCTTGTCGCCAAGCATCCTAGCGTGCTGGAAGTCGCAGCCGTGCCCGTGACCTCGGAGCTCAGCGAGGACGAGGTGATGATCTACGTGGTCTGCCGTGAGGGCGAGAAGGTCAGCGAGGAAGAGCTGGTGCGCTTCGCCAATCGCAACATGGCGCATTTTATGGTGCCGCGCTTCGTCCATTTCATCGATTCGCTGCCGAAAACAGCGAGCGAGAAGATCGAGAAGTACAAGCTGAAGAGCTGGGCCGAGCAAAACCGTTCGTCCTTGTGGGATCGCGAAGCCGTCGGTCTGACGCTGGAGCGCTGAAGTTCAGGACATGTCCAACAAAGAGAATCAAAGGGAGAGAAGCATGATCGGGAAGTGTTCGGGATGGCGCGCCGCGCTCGCGGCGACGGCGCTTGCGATGACAGCGTTGCCCGTCAGCGCGGAGGAAGCGGTGAAGGTCGGCATGAGCGGCCCGTTTTCGGGCGGACTGTCGCTGCTCGGCCAGAGCGTGCGCGACGGGGTCGAAGTGGCCTTTGCGGAGATCAACGATGCCGGTGGCGCCAACGGCCGGAAGCTCCAGTTCATCGCCGAGGACGATGGCTATGAGCCAATGCGCACCATCGCGTCCGCGCGCAAGCTCGTCGAGCAAGACAAGGTGGTAGCGCTATTGGCCGTGACCGGCACCGCGCCGTCGGCCGCGCTGTTGCCTTTCGTCACGGAGAGCAAGACGCCGCTGCTGTTCCCATACGCATTTGCGCATGCGCTGACCACGCCGATCAACCGCGATGTTTTCACGACGCTGCCGGAGGTGCGGGTGCAGATGATGGTGCTGGCCAACTACATCCTGAAGGAATTGAAGCAGACTAAGGTCGCGGCGATCTACCAGAATGACGACTTCGGCCAGGATGCCGTCGCCGGCCTTGAGGAACGCTTCAAGGGGACGAACGTCCCGCTGACGAAACTCCCATTCGATCGCGGCACTACCAACTTTTCGGGTGTCGTCGCGCAGGCGAAGGCGGCCGGCGTCGAGCATGTCGTCTTTCTCGGCATCCCGAAGGATGCGGCGCTGGTGATGCGTGAGGCCAACAATCTTGGCTGGAAGCCGCAGTTCAGCGGCCACAACGCGCTCGGCGATCCCCAGACCTTCCAGCTTGCGGGCCCGCTCGCCGAAGGCGCGATCGCCATCGCCGTGATGGAGCCGCTCGATTCCGATAGGCCGGCCGTCAAGGCCTTCCTCGCCGCGCAGCAGAAATACAAGCCCAACACCAAGCCGACCACTTACAGCATGCATGGCTATCAGTCCGGCAAGCTGTTCGCCGAGATTCTCAAGCGTACCCGCGGCAAGACCGACGAGGCTTCGATCGTCGGCGCGCTGGAGGACATGAAGAACTACGACACCGGCCTGATGGCGCCACTGTCCTTTGCGGCTGACCAGCATGCGGGCGCGCTGTCAGGTGCGATCATGAAGGCCGAGGGTGGCAAGTGGAAGATCATCTCGGGTTGGCTCTCGGCCAACTGAGCCGAGCCCTGTGATGCGCGCCGTTATCGCAGAGCGGACCGGTCCACCCGAAGTCTTGCGCGTCACCGATGTGGCGCCACGGGAGCCTGGTCCGCGTGAGATCAGGATTGCCGTCGCCGCGTGCGGCGTGTGCTTCCATGACGTCGTGGTGCGCAACGGCACTTATCGGCGTGACGTTGGCATGCCGGTCATTCTCGGTCACGAGGTGGCTGGCACGATCGAGAGACTGGGCTCGGAGTTGCGGGGCCTGCAGCGCGGTGATCTCGTAGCCACGACTACTTACAGTCACCTCTGTGGCGATTGCCGGCACTGCCGGGGGGGCCACGAGACATCGTGTCCGGAACGCGTCTTTCTCGGCGACGCCGGCCTCAACGGCGGCTACGCGGAATTGGTCTGCGTGGATGCGGATGCGGTGCAGAAAGTCCCCGCCGGTGTATCGATGGAGGAAGCATCGATCATTGCTTGCACGGTCGGCACCGAGCTCAACGCGGTGCGTGAGGTCGGCCGCGTACGGTTCGGCGAACGCGTCCTGGTGACCGGCGCCGGCGGTGGGCTCGGTCTCCACGGAGTACAGCTTTGTCGTCTTGCGGGCGCCTTCACGATTGCGGTGACGACGAGCGAGGCCAAGGTCGCCCGTATCCGCGACGCCGGCGCCGATGAGGTAATCGTGGTGGAGAGGGGCGGCGATTTTTCGGGCGACGTCCGCCGGGTGACAGGCGGCGCCGGCGTGGACGTGACCATCGACAACGTCGGAAGCCCGACGTTCGAAAGCGTGCGGCGGAGCATGGCGGACGACGGGCGCATCGTGCTGGTCGGTCAGGTGACCGGCGATTTCATTTCGATCAATCCCGCGCAGTTGTTCTTGCGCAATGTCTCCATTCTCAGCGCCAAGGGCGTCTCGCGCGCACAGCTTGCCGATGCGCTCGATCTGGTCAAGCGGCGGTGCATCAAGCCGGTTGTCGAGGATGTCTGCCGGCTGGAAGATGCCGCGGAAGCACATCGCCGGGTCGAGGCCGGGCTATCGAGCGGGCGGTTGGTCTTGTCACCGATGAAGTGAGAGAAGAGGATTTTCGCATGTCAGCCGACAAAATCAATACGACCGGCAAGGCCGTCACGCTTTCCTGGCCGGAGCCCGATATCGCGCTCGCCACCATGATCCGCGAACGCGAAATGAATACTTTGAGCCTCGAGTTGCTCGAGGAGCTTGACGTGGCGCTGACCGCGGGCGTCGCTGGCGGCGCACGGGCTCTCATCATCACCGGGCAGGGCCGGGCGTTCTGCGCCGGCGCACATTTGCGCTATTTCACCAGCGAGGACGCCAGAATCGGAAGCGGCAGCTTCGCGCTGCGTGACCGCTATCTTCGGCCGGTCGCGAGCCTGTTCGATCGGATCGAGACGCTCCCCATCCCTGTCATCGCGGCCATCAACGGCTTTGCGCTCGGCGGCGGCTGCGAGATGTCGCTCGCCTGCGATTTTCGTTTGATGGCCGACAACACCAAAATCGGCGTGCCGGAGGTGCGGATCGGTGCGCTTGCCGGCGCCGGCGGCGTGCAGAAGCTCCATCGCCTGGTCGGACGCGGTAAGGCGATGGAATGGGTCTTGCTCGGAAGTCATGTCACGGCACAGGAAGCGCTCACACATGGTCTCCTGACCAGCGTGCATGCGGCGGAAGAGCTGATGCCGGCAGCCATGGAGCTGGCCCGCCGCTTCCGCTCTCTCGGTGCGCGCGCCGTGGCACAATCGAAAATGGCCGTGCGCATGTGCAGCGATGCCGATTTGAGCAATGCCAGGAACATCGGCCTGGAGGCGCTCGCCATGCTGATCGGGGGCGCTGAGTGGCAGGAAGGCATGACGGCCTTCATGGAGAAGCGTCCGCCGAACTTTTCCCCTGTGGGTGGTGATTAAGCGGCGCTTGACGGACTCGTTTTGAGAGAGTCCGCGCGCGTGTTCGTCCCTTTGATGCTAAGCGCACACAAAGCTAATGATTAACGGAGCCTCAGCTTCGTCCACGGCACCCGATTACTGCTACTAAGTTGGAGCGTGAACATAATTTGGCAAGCCTGCCGCCAAAGCGAAGCCTCATATCGGCTCAGGCAGTCCAGCGGATAGGAGGGAAGGTTTGTCAGAGCAATAAAGGAGCCGGTGAGCGCGTCGGCTTGGCTATCTCTCTCCGCAGCTGATGCTGAACTGCCGCTGGTGGTCTCGCTCTCGTCCTGTCGGTTGTTTTCGGTCAGGCCGTCGATGATTTTCTGGCGGCCTCCGTCACCCGTGGCCAGAATTTCTTGACCCGCCGCGCGATCTGCCTGAACCCTAAGGAAACAAACCGCTCACCGACGAACATTCGCTACAAAACTGCAGCGTCGGGCAATCGAGAATTGTCGTGAAGCTGGGTCTTCGGTCCGCGCCGAAAACTCAATTTGGCGGCCAGTCCTTTGTTGGATCTTTCAGAAACATCACAATGGCGATCAGTAGAGCCAGCCGACTACTCTTACTGCGTCCGCGAATTTCATGGCCTCACGCCTCTCGGAAAGAAGCGCGAATATTCCCGGCTTAAACTGATCGCCTGTTAAAGAGGCGGAGCCCCCAGCGCGCCCGCTTGCCTGCTAGGCGAGGTCGCCTCGGCGGTAGACATAGCAATGAAAGCTCCGGCGCTGCCGGTCTGCACCTTGGTGCGGCTTCTTTCCGCTGTCCGAAACGCGCATCGGATGGACTGCGGGTGCAGAGCGTCGGCTCATAGCGATAATCCCACTTCATCGCTGGAGCTGGGGGCTGAGGAGCGGGAGCCAAAGACCGGTGCGCGGATAGCCTCTAGCGCCTATCGATTGTGATTGCGATTAGGGCAGCGAAACGGCGCGACCGTGAAGACAGTCAGATCAATCAAAGACGTTGTGGTGTTGAGCGGATAACGAAAAGTTAGAGCATTCGCCGATCATGTTGCAGCGTACCCTGCGGCGGTGAAGTAATTTTTGCATTCGGTTTGGGTGAAGCGGTCGATGATGCGGTCGATGGCG
>Ga0335076_10001658_pt1 | contig 21700 bp, 23 predicted proteins | sample Lox_Sample_25_FD_206717 | JGI IMG/M metagenome (GOLD analysis project Ga0335076, IMG submission 206717) | Soil microbial communities from Loxahatchee National Wildlife Refuge, Florida, United States - Lox_Sample_2.5 | ecosystem: Environmental > Terrestrial > Soil > Wetlands | place: USA... | reverse complement strand
GGAGATCAAGCTGACGTCGCCGCTCGACGCGCTTCGCTACGGCATCGCGATGATCCATCAGGAACTCAACCTGATGAATTTCATGACGGTGGCGGAAAACATCTGGATCCGGCGCGAGCCCTTGAACGGGCTCGGGTTCGTGCGCCATGAAGAGATGCGTCGGCGGACGAAGGAGCTGTTCGATAGGCTCGACATCGGCCTCGATCCGGAATCCGAGGTGCGCGATCTTTCCGTCGCCAGTCGGCAGATGGTCGAGATCGCCAAGGCGGTCAGCTACGATTCCGACATCCTTATCATGGACGAGCCGACCTCGGCGCTAACCGAGCGCGAGGTCGAGCACCTGTTCAAGATCATCAGAACGCTGAAGGCCCAGGGCACGGGCATCGTCTACATCACCCATAAGATGAACGAATTGTTCGAGATCGCCGACGAAGTGTCGGTGTTCCGCGACGGCCGCTTCGTCGGGGAGCACGCGGCCGCCGGCGTGACCCGCGACGACATCATCCGGCTGATGGTCGGGCGCGAGATCACCCAGATGTTTCCGAAGGAAACCGTGCCGATCGGCGACGTCGCGCTTTCGGTGCGCAATCTCACGCTCGAAGGCCGGTTCCGCGACATTTCCTTCGATCTGCGCAAGGGCGAGATTCTCGGCTTCGCCGGCCTCGTCGGCTCGGGCCGGAGCAATGTCGCCGAGACCTTGTTCGGCGTGACCCCCGCGACTTCGGGCACGATCGCGATCGACGGCGCGGAGATCGCGATCAAGAACCCGGGCATGGCGATGGACGCCGGCATGGCGTTCCTGACCGAAGACCGCAAGGAAAGCGGCTGCTTCCTCCTCCTCGACATCATGGCCAACATGCAGATCGCGCTTTTGCGCCGCGGGCATGCGCGCGCGGGCTTCGTCAAGGAGCGCGAGATCGAGGCGCTCTGCCAGCAGCAGAAAGCGCGCCTCAGGGTCCGCACGCCCGATCTCGAGGAGCCGGTGCTCAATCTCTCCGGCGGCAATCAGCAGAAGGTTCTGATCGCGCGGTGGCTGATGACAAAGCCGCGCATTCTCATTCTCGACGAGCCGACGCGCGGCATCGACGTCGGCGCCAAGGCGGAAATCCACAAGCTGATCAGCGAGCTTGCCGGCCAGGGCGTCGCCGTCATGATGATCTCGTCGGAAATGCCGGAAGTGCTCGGCATGAGCGACCGGGTTCTCGTCATGCACGAGGGGCGCATGACCGGAATCGTCGATCGCAAGGACGCAACCCAGGTCAAGATCATGGAGCTTGCGTCGCAATAGCGGCGCGAGGCAAGGCGACAGGAGCCGAAGACCGTGGCCACCGACATCTCCACCGCCGCAGCGCCGACCGAGACTCATTCCGCCGGGCGCCGCCGCCTGCCGCCGGAACTCAGCATTCTCGGCGTCATGATCGGCATGATGCTGTTGTTCGAGGCGCTGGGCTGGATCTTCGTCGGCCAGAGCTTCATCGCCAATCCGCTCCGCCTCAAGATCATGATCCTGCAGGAGGCGGAGATCGGCATCATTGCGGTCGGCGTCACGCAAGTGATCATCATGGGCGGCATCGATCTGTCGTCGGGCTCGGTCGTCGGCATGACGGCGATGGTCGCGGCGAGCCTCGCCCAGATCGAGGGCTATTCGCATGCGATCTACCCGAGCCTGACCGGTCTCAATCCGATCTTTCCGGTCGCGGCCGGTCTCCTCTGCGGTCTCGCCGCCGGGCTCGTCAACGGTTGGCTGATCGCCTACACGAAGATTCCAGCGTTCATCGCGACGTTGGGCATGATGGTGTCGGCGCGCGGCGTCGCCGACTGGTATACGAACGGGCAGCCAATCGGCAATCTCGAGGACTCCTTCGCCGCGATCGGCGCGGGCTGGTGGCCGGTCATCATCTTCCTCGGGGTCGCCCTCGTCTTCCACATTGCGCTGCGCTACACGCGATACGGCAAGTTCACGTATGCGATCGGCGCGAACCAGCTTGCCGCGCGCGTCTCGGGCATCAACGTCGAGCGCCATATCGTTCTCGTCTATATGGTGGCGGGGCTGCTCTCTGGTCTCTCCGGCATCGTGCATACAGCGCGCGCGATCAGCGGACAGGCCGGCGTCGGCGTCGGCTTCGAGCTCGACGCAATCGCCGCCGCGGTGATCGGCGGCACTTCGCTCTCGGGTGGCGTCGGGCGGATGACGGGAACCGTGATCGGCGCGGTGATTTTGGGGATTCTGACGTCGGGCTTCACCTTCCTCAACGTCGACGCCCACTACCAGGAAATCATCAAGGGCGGCGTCATCGTCGCCGCAGTGGTCGCCGACCAGTATCGTCAGCGCAGGCGTCGTGCTGCTTAGAACGAGCCTCCCGCTCGACAGCGGAGGGCGACGCTGCGCGGCCATTCCGGGCGACAGTTTTCGTCGGCGCTGCCGGGCACCAATGGTTCAGGTCGCGAGCTCGCATGACGATTTAGGCTTTCGCTCCGAGCGGCGCGATCAGACGTCGCCGCCGCCCTTCGGGCGCGCCATGGCGAACACCTTCTCGACTGCGGCGTAGTCCTGGTAGCCGCAGCGGGCGAGGGACTGGGCGCGGGCGATGTCGAACCGCCCCTCGACCAGATATTCCTCGTCGATATGAAAGGCGATCACCTCGCCAATCGTCAGCACCGAGCCGCTCCATTCACCGGCGACCGACCTTATCTCGATCACCTCGACCACTTTGCATTCCAGCGCCGCGGGGCTTTCGGCGACCCGGGGCGCCGCGACCAGTCGGCAACCGGCCATAGTCAGTCCGACGCGATCAAATTCGTTGTCGCCGCGGGCGAACGGCGCCGAGGTTTCGTTCATGCGATCGCGTAGCGCGAAGGTCGCCAGGTTGGCGACGAACTCGCCGCTTTCCCTGGCGAAGGTCGCCGAATCCTTCCAGCCTTCGCTCGAGAAACCGACGATCGGCGGGGCGCTGCAAAAGCCGTTGAAATAGCTATAGGGGGCGAGATTGACGCGCCCATCGAGGGCGCGGGTCGAGATCCAGCCGATCGGACGCGGGGCGACGATCGCCTTGAAAGGGTCGCGCGGGAGTTTGGTCCGGTCGCGTTCGGCGGTCGCATAGAACATCGGCGGCCCTCACCCGGGAAAACTGGTCGTGATCTCCTCAAGCGGCGGCCGCGGGCGATCCTCGATCGCCGCCGTCGCCTTGCCGATGTGAATGAAGCCGGCGATGCGCTCGTGCTCGGCAAGGCCGATCGCCGCGCGAAAGCGGGCGTCATAGGCCATCCAGCCGGTGAGCCAGGTGGCGGAGAAGCTAAGCGCGCGGGCGGCGACGATCATGTTCATGCAAACGGCGCCGGCGGAGAGGACCTGCTCCCACTCCGGGATCTTCACGTGCGGCGCGGCGCGCGAGACGACGGCGACCACGAGCGGCGCGCCCATGAAGCGCTGCTGTTCCTTGGTCCGGGCAGCTTCGTCCAGATCGGGCCGGTCCTCGAGCGCGAGCGCAAGCGCAATGGCCCCTGCGCGCTCGCGCGCCCTGCCGTCGAAGACCACGAACCGCCAGGGCGCGAGCTTGCCGTGATCCGGCACCCGCGAGGCGACGGTCAGGATCGTCGTCAACTCGTCGGCGGTCGGGCCTGGTCCGGTCATCATCGGGGGTGGAACCGACCGGCGGCGTTTGAGGAGCGAGATCGTATCGTTCATCGTTAGTTTCCAAAAGGAAGGCTGGGTCTTGGCCGAATTCGGGACCGCTGTAAACCGCCCTTGATCCGCCTCAATGTGGCGTCACCAGCCGCCGCGGACCCAGCGCCGTCACCGGCGCGCATTTTCAGCAATGCGAGGCGGATTGAAACCGACTTGGCGAATTCTGGCGGCCGCGGCTGCCCTTTCGGCGCTGATCGCGTCGGCGGGGGCTGAGACCCCACCGAGCCAGCCCGAGCCGGCGCCGGCCGGCCAGCCAGCTCCAGCGGCCGCGAGTCAAGCCGCTCCGGCTGCAACGAGCCAACCCACTCAGGCGCCGGCAGGGCAACCAAGCGCCGCCCCCGCGAGCGAGCCCGCTCAGGCGCCGGCAATTCAATCCGCCCCGGCTGCAACAAGGCAACCCGCGCAAGCCCCGGAAAGCCAACCCGCGCAGGCTCCCGCAAGTCAGCCGGCCCAGGCCCCGGCCAGCCCGCCCGCCCAAGCGACGCTGAGCCTCTCCGCCGTCCTGAACGGCGGCGGCGCGCCGCTCACTGGCGGTCTGCGCTGGCGGATCTTCGCCGCCGAGGCCGACCCGGACGGCTCGCACTCCTTGATCGTCGAATCGAGCCTCGCTCAGCCGACGCTGACCATTCCCGCCGGCGATTATGTCGTCCACGTTGCCTTCGGCCTGGCGAGCGCCGCCAAACGGGTGACGCTCGGCGCCGAGGTGCGCTCCGAGCGGCTCACGCTCTCGGCGGGCGCGCTGAAGATCGAGGGAACGCTCGCCGATGCACCGATCGACCCGTCCAAGCTGTCGCTGGCGATCTACGTGCCGCAGAACCGCAACCCGCTCGGCAAGCTTGTCTACGCCAAGGCCAAGGCGGGCGACATCATCGGGCTGCCGGAAGGCTCCTATCATATCGTCTCGACCTATCTCGACACCGTCGGCGCCCATTCGGGAGTGAGCGCCGCGGCGAACACGGGCAGATCGGCGGGGGTTGCGCCGGCCGCCGCGCTTCCCTCCAATTCGATCGTCAACGCCGATATCAAGGTGATCTCGGGCAAGCGGATCGAGGTCACGATCAAACATCGCTGCGCAACGCTCACCCTGAAGCTCGTCAACAAGGCTGGCGCCGAAGCGCTCGCCAACACCACCTTCACCGTGCTGACCCCAGGTGGCGACGTTATCCGCGAGCTAATCGGCGCCTTCCCCTCGCTGGTGCTCGCGGAGGGCGAGTACGTGGTCATCGCCCGACACGATTCCAAGGTCTACCAGTCGACGTTCCAGGTTCAGACGGGGATGGACCACGACGTCGAAGTTGTTGCAGAAGGGAACGGCAAATAGGGGCCGTGACCGGATGCAGACCTTTTTCGTCCAAATCAAATGCGCGCTCGGGCGAACTTATGAGGTCGCGAGCGCTCTTGCCGAGGCGGAGATCGCCTCCGAAATCTATTCGACCGCCGGGGATTACGACATTCTGGCCAAGTTCTATGTCGAATCGAATGTCGACATCGGCCATTTCGTCGGCCACAAGGTGCAGGTGATTCCCGGCATCGTCGACACCCGCACGATCATCACCTTCAAGGCGTTCTAGGCCGCGCGGCGCCGGGCGCTTGATTCCGGGACAGCGCCGCGCCTCAAGGTCGAACTCCGTCGTCCAACAGCAAGCGGCCAATTCCAAGATGCGCTCAAGACTCTTTTCCGCTCTCGCCCTCAGCCTCTGTCTCGCCGGCGCCGCGGAGGCGGCGGACACGGAATACCTGTTCGACGCGTTGCACGGCCGGACGCCTTTTCGGGCGTCATGGGACAAGCTGATGAAGCTCGTCCAGCCGACGCCGGACTGGCTCGTCGAATTCAACCGCAACTTCGACGGCGTCGCAGGTCAGATCACGAACGTCAGTATCGATGGCAAACCTTACGAGATTTCCTTCGTCTGCAAGCCTACCGACTGCGCCGGGCACAAGTTCGTCGTGCTGTTCGACGGCAATGGGGAGCACGCCTATGGCGCGCTCGGCGGCAAGGACAACGAGCCCGCATTCTACGGCGCTCCCTCGCAGCTGGAGCAGGACGCCTTGGCGAAGGAAGTGAAGGACTGACGATCGCCGGCGAAGCCTGCACGCCGACCGGCTCCCCTCTGGGGCAGGATTCCCAACCGCCGCCCCGCCGCGCAATCGCCTATGGTCGTTGGCTAGGCCCAACCAGCTGAAACGGGCTTAAGGGGACGCTTGCCCATGACCCAGACTTTTCAGATCCTGATCCTGCTGCTGGCGGTCATCTCGGCGGTCGCGCTGATCGCGAAGCGGCTGAAGGTTCCTCCCGCGATCCTGCTCGTCGTCACCGGCGTCGGGCTCGCACTCACCCCCGGGCTGCCGAGCATCGAGCTCGCCCCCGACCTTGTCCTAGTGCTCGTGCTGCCGCCCATCATCTATTGGGACGCGGTGAAGATGAGCTGGAAGGAGTTCCGCTTCAACCTGCGCCCGATCGCCCTGCTGGCGATTGGTTGTGTCGTGTTCACCACCGTCGCGGTCGCCGCGGCCACGCACTGGCTCCTGGGTTTTCCCTGGGCGGTCGGTTTCGTATTGGGCGCCATCGTCTCGCCCCCCGACGCCGTCGCCCCGTTGGCGATCGCCCGGCGATTGCAGCTTCCGAAGCGCCTGGTCATCATTCTAGAGGGCGAAGGCCTGGCCAATGACGCAACGGCGCTCGTCCTCTATCGCTTCGCGGTCACCGCGGTGATGGCTGGGTCGTTCTCGTTCGTCGAGGCCGCCGGCAGCTTTGCCGCCATCCTCGTGGGAGAGGTCGTATGGGGAATCGGCGCCGGCTGGCTCATGCTCCGCCTGCGCCGCTGGGTGCGCGATCCCGGCATCGAGCTCATGCTCTCGATCTTGACGCCGTTCGTCGCCTACTGGCCGCCTGAACAGCTTGGCGGGTCCGGCGTGCTCGCCACAGTGACGGCGGGGCTCTATGTCGGTTGGAACGGCCTTCGCCTGATTCCCGCGGCAACCCGGCTTCCGGGCATCGTGTTCTGGGACTTCCTGACCTATCTGATCGAGGGCATGGTGTTTCTCATCACAGGCCTGCAGGCGCGCAGACTCGTTCCGGTCATTCGCAACCATTCGATCGCCGAGCTGACCTTCGCCGCCGTTGTTGTCTGCGTGGCCGTTATCGTGGCGCGCTTCGTTTGGATGTTTCCCGGGACTTATCTGCCGCGTTGGCTCGTTCCTTCGATTCGGCGTTACGATCCGTCGCCGCCGTGGCAATGGCCGTTCATGCTGGCGTTCACCGGCGTCCGCGGCATCGTCTCGCTCGCCGCCGCGCTCGCGATCCCCTTCACTGTCGCCGACGGCAGCCCGTTTCCCGGGCGCGATCTGATCCTTATTCTGACCTTCTGCGTTCTCTTCGTGACTCTGGTCGGCGAAGGCTTGACGCTGCCGGCGGTGACTCGCGCACTCGGCCTCGCAAACGCGGGACGCCGCGAGCGGCAGGCCGAGCAAGAGGAGGAGTACAAGGCCCGCCGGCGCGTGATCGAGGCGGCGATCGAACGGCTCGCGGTGCTTGAGGAGAGCCGCAAGCTTCCCGAGACGGTCGCCGGACCGATGCGCGCGCATCTGCGCAACCGGCTCGAAGACGCCGAGCGTCACAATGACGCCAATGAGCGTTTCAAAAGACTCGCCCGGTTGAGCGACGAGCTCGAATTGTCGCTCATCGAAGCGGAACGGGAATTCGTCAACCAGCTCTATCGCGATGGCGAGCTGAAGGATGAGGGCCGCCGGCACATCGAGCGCGATCTCGATTTGCGCGACGCGCTTCTCGCGAATATGCGAGCCGGGGAATGACTCCAGCTTCCATGAGCGGCCCGCCCCGGTTCGTTCACGCCAGCTCGAGGGTGAACGGCGTCCCTTCGAAACATGCCTCGCCCCGGCCGATGGCCGCGATCGCCTCGCTCATCCGGCTGTAGCGGCCGAGCGCAGCGTCGGCGAGGGCGACGAGGCGCGGGTTCGGCGTCGCGGTCGGAGAGGCGGCGCGAAGCGTTTGCGCGATGGTGAATTCGTCGCCGTAGCGCCGTAGCGCGCAGGCAGCGATATAGGCGGCCGCAGTCGACCGGCTGACGCCAGCGAAGCAGTGAATCACCATCGGCTCGGCGCGGTCCCAGCCGCGGACGAAGCCGATCAGCTCGTCCAGATGGGCCGCGTCCGCCAGGACCTGGCCGGGCGTCGGCTCGACGATGTCGGAGACGGCGAGATAGAGATGGCGCTTGGGCGCGATCGCGTCCGGGCGCTCGATCGTCGTCCCGGGGCTCAGGAGGGTGAGAAGCGAGCGTGCGCCGGTTCTGGCGACGGTTTCCCCGACCAGGGCAAGCGAACAGACGTGAAGGCGCGGCATGCGGCGTTTCCAAAGGGAGCGAGCCGTTATTAGGTCCGGGCGGAGCCGGCGTCGAGTTCGGAGAACCGGGCGAGGAAGCGGGCCTCGACGGCGGCGGGACGCATCGGGTCGAGATAGGCGGAGACATCCTTGAGCGGCAGGTCCGGCGCGCCGAAGAGCTTGCGCGCCTCGGCGATCGCGAATCCGGCGAGCGTAGTCGCTTCGAGATAGGCCGAGGCCCGGTCGGCGATCTTGATCGAGCGATTGAGCTCGTCCGGCGGCTCCGCGACGAGCCCGAACCGGACGTGGATCGCCCGCTTTAGGCGCTCCTCGATTCGCAAATAGTCGCCGCCGATCGCCGCCTTGAATGGCGAGATCATGTCGCCGATCACATATTCGGGCGCGTCGTGCAGCAAGGCCACCAGCCTCGCCTTGGCGGACGACTCGGGCTCCTGAGCCGCGAACAACGCCTCGACCAACAGCGAATGCTGGGCGACCGAAAAGATTTCCGGTCCGCTGGTCTGGCCGTTCCACCGGGCGACGCGCGCGAGCCCGTGGGCGATGTCGCCGATCTCGACATCGAGCGGCGAAGGATCGATGAGGTCGAGACGCCGCCCCGACAGCATCCGCTGCCAGGCGCGGCGAGTCCCGCCCTCGCTCACGGCTTCAGCTCGCGCGCCAGCTTCCGGCAGGGCTCGTGACGGCAGCAGTCGACGAGATGGTCGTTGACCATGCCGGTCGCCTGCATGAAGGCGTAGATGATCGTCGGGCCGACAAAATTGCCGCCGCGGGCCCTGAGGTCCTTGGCGATGGCTTGCGAGATGTCGGTCTCCGCCGGCACTTCTCTCAGGCTGCCGCGGCGATTGTCGATCGGACGTCCTTCGACGAAGCTCCACAAGTGACGGGCGAGCCCGCCCTTCGCCTCAAGATCGAGGGTGATGCGGGCGAGCGCGACCGTCGCCTCGATCTTGGCCCGATTGCGCACGATGCCGGCGTCCTGCATCAAGGCGTCCTTCTTCTTTTCGCTCCAGCGCACGATCTTCTTCGGATCGAAGCCGTCGAACGCTTTGCGGAAGGCCGGGCGCTTGCGCAGGATGGTGATCCAGGAGAGCCCGGCCTGGAAGCCGTCGAGCACCAGCTTCTCGAACATCGCCCGATCGTCGTATTCCGGCACGCCCCATTCCTCGTCGTGATAGGCGAGGTAGAGCGGATCGGCGCCGGGCCACGGACAGCGCGGGAGGCCGTCGGGGCCCTTGACCGCTGTCAGCACGCGCGCCGGCTTCTCGGTTTCGAGCGGTAGCGGCTTCTGTTTATCGGCCATCAGCGGCCTCCCTCCTCAACCATGCGCGCCAGCAAGCCATTTGACCGGCCTCAAATCTCACCCATAGACTTCGCTCCACCGCTCGCCAACTCAAGGGCATAGACCATGACGTTTCGCGCCGTTCGGGCCGACAAGACCGACGCCGGGCAGACGGTGCGGTTCGTCGACATGACGGACGCCGACCTCATGGACGGCGACGTGACAATTCGCGTCAGCCATTCGACCGTCAATTACAAGGACGGGCTCGCGCTCAGCGGCAAGTCGGCGATCATCCGAAGCTTTCCGATGGTGCTCGGCGTCGACCTGGCGGGGATCGTCGAAACCTCGAGCCGGCCGGACTTCGCTCCCGGCGACGAAGTGATACTGACCGGCCACGGCCTCAGCGAAACCCATTTCGGCGGCTACGCCGAAAAAGCGCGAGTCAGCGGCGACTGGCTGGTCAAGCTGCCCGAGGGGTTCACGCGGGCCGAGGCGATGGCGATCGGCACCGCGGGCTTCACCGCCATGCTGGCGCTGCTGGCGATCGAGCGGGCGGACCTCAAGCCATCCTCGGGGCCGGCGCTGGTGACTGGGGCCGCGGGCGGCGTCGGCTCGATAGCGATCTCGCTCTTCGCCGGCAAGGGCTGGACGGTCGTCGCCTCGACCGGGCGGCTGGCCGAAACCGGCTATTTGAAGTCGCTCGGCGCTGCCGAGGTGATCGACCGCGCGACGCTCAGCGCGGCCGGGCGGCCGCTCGGCAAGGAGCGGTGGGCGGCGGCGGTCGACAGCGTCGGCTCGACGACGCTCGCCAATGTGCTGGCGCACACGCAATACGGCGGCGCGGTCGCCGCCTGCGGCCTCGCGGGCGGCATGGACCTGCCGGCGACGGTCGCGCCGTTCATCCTCCGCGGCGTCTCGCTCCTCGGAATCGAGAGCGTCCATTGCCGGTCGCCGCAGCGGCTCGAGGCGTGGCGGCGACTAGCCGCCGACCTCGATCGCGCGAAGCTCAAGGCGATGACCGAGACCATCCCGCTCGCCCAGGTGTTCGACGCCGGAGCGCGGATCGTGAAGGGCGAGACACGCGGGCGGCTGGTGGTGTCCATCCCCTGAAGGTGCGGTCCGGCGGGTCAGCGCGAGACGCTCAGAGAGGGGCGGCGATGCCGTCGAGCCGCGGGTCCGACGCGCCGCACAGGGCCTCGCCGGCAATGGCGATGGCCTGGGCGCTGCCCTCAAAGGATCGCAGGAAATCGTGCCGGACCATCCAGTTCTTCGGGCTCTCCTCGCCGACGACGATGGTGTGGCCGAGCGCGGCGAGCCGATCGGCGAAATTGGGGTCGCGATGCGGCTCGAGCGAAACCCTGCGGCCATCGAGCGCGCGCACGCGCGGCGCGTCCAGGGCCTGTTGCAGGTCCATGCCTCGGTCGATCAGGTTGATGAGGATTTGCACTTGCCCTTGAGGCTGCATGTTCGCCCCCATGCAGCCAAAGCTGAGTTCGAGCGCGCCGTTTTCCGACAGCATCATCGACGGCAGGATGGAGTGGCGCACCCGTTTCCCGGGTGCGGCATGATTCGGATGCGCCAGATCCATCTCGAAGTCCGCGCCGCGGTTGTGCAAGATGACTCCGGTTTCCGGCACGATAATACCCGAGCCGAAAATATCGGAGATGCTGGTGATGAGCGACACCGCATTGCGGTTTCGGTCGACGACCGTGAGATACGATGTGTCGCCGTAGACCCGGCCTGCGGAAGGCGTCTCGAGTGCGCGGTCAGGCTGGATCAAGCTGCGCCGTTCGCGCAAAAAGTCCGGCGAGAGAAGGCGGTCCAAAGGCGTTGGAGCGAACCGCGTGTCGGCGACGTGCTTCACGGTGTCGGCGAAGGCCAGCTTCACCGCTTCGAGGATCAGATGTTTCGCCGCGACCTCGCTCTCCGCGAACATGGCCGCCATGTCGAAGCCCTCGAGCACGCCAAGCGCCATCAACGCGACGACACCCTGCCCGTTCGGCGGCAATTCCAGGATCGTCTGTCCACGGTAGACGCCGCGAATCGGTTCGACCCATTCGGCGTGAGTATGGTCAAAGTCCCTGGCGTCGAGGAACCCTTCTTTTCCCAACGTCTCGAGGATCCGGTCGCGGACCTCTCCGCCGTAGAAGGCTGCTCGGCCTCGCTTGCCGATCGAGCGCCACGTTCTCGCCAGATCCTGCTGCCGGAAGATCTCGCCCGCCTTGGGCGCCGCGCCGTGCGGGAGGAAGGCTGTCGGATCCCTGGAGAACAGCTTGAGCTTCGAGGCGCCCCATTCCCAGACCTGAGCGATCTTCGCCCCTACTGGGAAGCCCTCCTCGGCGTAATGCGCGGCAGGCTCGACGAGCGCGGAAAGCTCCATCGAGCCGAAGCGCGCGTGCAGCGCGAGGTAGCCGTCGAGCGCGCCCGGAACGGGGATCGAAGCCGCGCCGGCCTGCGGCATCGATGAAAAGCCGGCGGCGAGGAGATTGTCGACGGTGAGGCGCGATCCGGAGCGGCCGCTGCCGTTGAGCCCGAAGACGGCGCCGTCCCAATGGACCAGGATCATGCAGTCGCCGCCGAGCCCGCTCATCATCGGCTCGGTGACATTGACCATCGCCGCCATGGCCACCGCCGCGTCGGCGGCGTTGCCGCCGGCCTTCAGAATGTCCCGGCCGACCGCCGCGGCGAGCGGCTGGCTCGAGCAGGCCATCCCGCTCTTGGCGTAGACCGGAGCCCGTTCAGGAGTGAATGGTCGCATGCGGCGCTTGATACCTTAGCGATGGGTCTGCGGGGGCGAGCCGCCCCTGCCACGTCACGCCCCGTTCGGCCCGATCCTCTGTTCGAGCGCCTCGTAGAGGGCGTTGCGGGCGTCGAAGGTCTGTTCGAGCGCGGCTACGCTGACCCGTTCGGCGCCCTTCTCCAGAAGCCAGCCGGCAAGCTCGGCGACCTTGCTGCGGGCGCAGTGGAGCGCGACGAAGCCGTGCGGATCGACATCCTCGCCGGTCGCGGAGACGGCGCCGAAGCGCTCGCAAGCGGCCTCGACAGCGAGATGGGCCGGACTCGGCAGGCGCGCGCGGACCTCGCGCGACTTCACCGCCTCCTCGCTCGCGGCGATGCGGGCGAGGATGTCGCGCGCGGCGCGCCTCGCCCTCGCGCCCCAGGGCGCGGTCAGCGATGCGATCAGAGTCGCCTGCGAGCGCAGGATGATTCCGTCGTCGAGGGGTTTCAGCGCATTGGCGGCGAGCGTCGCGCCGGTCGTGGTGATGTCGACGATGAGCTCGGCCGAACCCGAAGCCGGCGCGCCCTCGGTCGCGCCGAGGCTCTCGACGATGCGGTAGTCGGCGACGCCGTGCTCGGCGAAAAAGCGGCGGGTCAGGTTGACGTATTTGGTCGCGACCCGCATCCGTTCGCCGCGTCTCGCGCGATAGGCCGAGGCGACGTCGTCGAGATCGGCCATCGTGCGCACGTCGATCCAGGCGCGCGGCGCGGCGACCACGACATTGGCGTGGCCGAAGCCGAGCGGGCTCAAGAGCTCGAGCCGAGCGTCGACGTCGGGAACCTTCTCGCGCACCAGATCCTCGCCGGCGACGCCGAAATGGGCCTGGCCAGCGGCGAGCTGACCGACGATCTCCGCCGACGAAACATAGGCGACCTCGACCCCGCTCAAGCCCGCGATCGCGCCGCGATAGTCGCGGGCGCCGCGCCCCTGGACGAGTTCGAGGCCGGCGCGGGCGAAGAATTCCGCCGCCGCTTCCTGCAGCCGCCCCTTCGAGGGGACGGCGAGGACGAAAGGCCCCTCGGCGCCGTTGCCCGGATGAGCGGCCATCAGCGCTCGCCTCCATTCGCGAGCCGTTCGAGTGTGATCGCGGCGCCGACGGCGGGGATGTCGCTGGCGCTGCCGAGTCGCCGGGCAAGGCCGTCGTATCGGCCGCCGGCAAGCGCGGTCTTGGCGGAGGGAGCCGCGGGGTCACGCGCCTCGAACACGAAGCCGGTGTAATAGTCGAAGTCGCGCACGAACGCGGCGCTGAAGCGGATATCCTCGATTCTCGCTCCGCGGGCGGCGATGAAGCCGGTGCGCATCTCGAACGAGTCGAGCGCCGCGCCGAGATCGAGCCGGGCGGACCTCGCCAGGCGCCGAAGCTCGATCGCCGCCTCGTCAGGGTCGCCGGAAATCGACAGGAAGGCGTCGAGCACCGCCCGTTTCTCGGCTTCGATCGGGTCGCCCGAGCGCAGCGATGCCTGCTCGAGAAAGCGGTCGGCGATCTCGCCGGCCGTGCGTCCGCCGACCGCTTCGATGCCAGCGATCGCCAAAAGGTCCTCCACCAGCGCCTTGGCGCCGGCGTGGTCGGCGCTTTCCAGCGCGGCCAGCACGCCTGCCTGGGCGAGCGCGCCCCGGCTCGGCCGGCTGAAGATCGCATCGAGGCCGCGCCCGCGGGCGACGCCACGGCGCAAGCGCCGCCGCCAAGGCGCCGGAATTTCGAGCGATTCCAGCACCGCGTCGAACAGGCCGGCGTCGCCGATCCGCGCGGCGAGCGCGCCGCCCCCCGCGGCGGTCGCCGCCTCGAGGCTCAGCGCGAACACCTCGGCGTCAGCCGCTTCGGCGTCCTTGCGGCCGAAGCTTTCAAGCCCGGTCTGGGTCTGCTCGCCCGCCTGGCCTGCGCGCGCCCGAAACACAGGGCCGAGATAGGAATATTCGGCGACGCGGCCCGCTTTATCTGAGGCGAGATAGGCGCGGCAGACCGGAATGGTATATTCGGGCCTCAGGCACAGCTCTTCGCCCGCTGCGTCGGCAGTGAGGAAGAGCCGGCGGCGAACCTCCTCACCCGACATGTCGAGAAAGACCGCCGCCGGATGGAGGATCGGCGGCTCTGTTCGCTCGAACCCGGCGGCGAGAAAATGGCCGAGCGCGCGCTCGCCGGCGCTGCGCGGCGCCTGGCTCACGGGCTCGGCTGGGGTCGATGCGTCAACGGCCGGGGTCACCGGATGGCCCTCACGAAGTCTGGGCGCCCCCTTTAACAAAGCCGCGCTGGGAGCGCAGCCCTTTTCCCAGGGCAGAGTGAACGCAATCTTCGCTCGGCGGCCCCCTACGCCCTGCGATAGCGCGTCGATAGACAAGCGTCCTCCCGCCGTAGACAAGCGTCCTCCCGCCGTCCCTCGCACGTTGCGCGCCAACCCAAGTGTCCATAAGCTCGTTTTCACGCGCCGCGGAATGCAGCGGCGCGCCGATCGCCGGCCGTGTGGCCTTCAGGAGCATGACGATGCCTTATCGCTCGCCGGTCGGCGACATCCTGTTTTCCCTGGACGCCGTCGCCGACCTCAAAGGAATGATCAGCAATGGGCTGGCCGGCGATCTCGATTGGGACGCCGTCACGTCCATCGTTGGCGAGGCCGGCCGGTTCGCCACCGAGGAGGTCGCTCCGCTCAACCGCCCGGGCGATCTGAACGGCGCGCGCTACGAAAACGGGGTCGTGACGACAGCGCCGGGCTTCGCCGACGTCTATCGGCGCTGGGCGGAGGCGGGCTGGAACGGCGTCTCCGCGCCGGCCGAGTTCGGCGGTATGGGGTTGCCCCATCTCGTCAACGTCGCCTGCACCGAAATCTGGAACGGCGCCTCGATGGGCTTCGCGCTCTGCCCGCTCCTGACCGAAGGCGCTATCGGCGCGCTCAAAGCGTACGGCTCGCGCGAGCTGCTCGACCGCTATCTCGCCCCGATGGTCAGCGGACGGTGGACGGGGACGATGAACCTCACCGAGCCGCAGGCGGGCTCCGACCTCAACGCCGTGAGGACTCGGGCGGAACGCGCCGACGACGGCAGCTATCGCCTGTTCGGCCAGAAGATCTTCATCACCTACGGCGAGCACGACATGGCGGAGAATATCGTCCATCTCGTCCTCGCTCGCCTGCCCGGGGCGCCAGCCGGAACACGCGGCCTCACCCTCTTCCTCGCGCCGAAGTTCCTGGTCAGCGCCGACGGCTCGCTCGGCGAGCGTAACGATCTGCGCTGCGCCGGCATCGAGCACAAACTCGGCATTCACGCGTCCCCGACCTGCGTCATGGTCTATGGCGACAATGAAGGCGCGAAGGCCTGGCGGGTCGGCGAGGAGAATCGCGGCTTGGCCGCCATGTTCGTGATGATGAACGCGGCGCGGCTCGCGGTCGGGACGCAGGGCGTGGCGATCGGCGAGCGCGCCTATCAGCAGGCGCTGTCCTACGCTCGCGAACGCCGGCAGGGCCGGGGCGCGAACGGCGGCGAGGGCATGGTCCCGATCATCGGGCACGCGGATGTCCAGCGGATGCTGATGACAATGAAGGCCAACGTTCAGGCCGCGCGCGGCGTCTGCCATCTCACCGGGGTCTCGCTCGACCTCGCGAGCCACGCCGAGACCCAGGCCGAACGGCAGGCCGCCGCCAATCGCGCCGCCCTTCTGACCCCGATCGCCAAGGCGTTCTCGACCGACATCGGCGACGAGGCGACGTCGCTCGGCGTCCAGGTCCACGGCGGCATGGGATTCATCGAGGAGACGGGGGCGGCCCAGCATATGCGCGATTCGCGCATCGCTGCGATCTACGAGGGCGCGAACGGCATCCACGGGATCGATCTCGTCCAACGCAAGCTGCCGCTTGCCAACGGCGAGACCGCGCGCAAGGAGATTGCGGGCATCCGTGAGATCGCGAGCGACGTCGCCGGACGCGGCGGGTTAGGCTTTGGGGCGACCGCGGAGCGGCTCGGCGAAGCGGCCGACGCGCTCGAAGAATCGACCCGGCTCATGCTCGACTGGCTTGGCTCCGACCAGAATTCGGCCCTTGCCGGCGCATCGCCCTATCTGCGCCTGTTCGGGCTCGCGCTCGGCGGCGCGTGCCTGGCCAGGGCGGGCCTCGCTGCTGAAGGGCTCGCCGAAGAGGGCGACAAAAGCGAGTTCGGGCGCGTCGGCCTCGCCCGATTCTACGCCGAGAAACTTGCGGTCGCCGCGCCCGGGCTCGCTCGCGCGATCGCTTCGGGCGGCGCGGCGCTCGAGCCTTATGAGGCGATCCTGGCCGACAGCGCATGACCTCTGCGGGCGGTCGACCGCGCCTCGACAAGATTGCCGGGGTAACTAGTATTGACCTGAATTATGAGCCTCAATAGCCTCCTACCTGCCCAAGCTGACTGATCAATTTCAGAACACAAGCTTACGACGTCATATTCCGGACCGGAGGAGACGAGATGAGCGACTCATTGCCATTGCTGCACTACTTGACCAGCGACGCCAACTTTACCGACTATCGACCAGCCGTGAACGCCGATGGCGACGCTGTCATCTTCGAGCGGACGCCGTTTCCGCAGCCGGCCAACCCGCTAACGGTGCTTTACGCGATCGCGGACTTCAATTCCCCGAATCCCGAACCGTTCTTGAGCCAGGGAACCGGGCCGGACGCGCCTCCGCCGTCGCAGACGCGTCCCGATTGGTGCTGGAAGACGGGCCAGCTCCTGTTCAACGGCGCGCGAACCAATAAGAGTCCGCTGAGCGTCTGGCAGGTCGGCGCCGACGGCAGCGCGCCGACGCGGGTCTCCAATACGACAGGCGGCTGTTATCCGACTTGGGATCGCAACATAACGCCCGGCGTGCCCGCCATGTTCGTGACCGAATACGGTGGATCCAAGCCCGACCCTTGCAACGCCATCTTCGACGTGGACGGCAATCTGAAAGCCGCGAACATCGACGGCGCCGACTTGGCGACGCCGCCTGCGTCGGTATTTGGCGGCATGCCTACGGTCGGTCCGAATGGCCTGCCGCAAGTCGCATTTGCCGGACAGCCAGTCGTGAAAGGATGGGCCGGGTCGAGCTCGAACAAGTACGATCAAAACTACAATTATATTTTCCTCAATACCGAATCGAACGGGGTCTTTACCAGCGCCCCGATGGAGAGCGAAGCCTCGCTCGCCTCCTACGACAAGAGCTATCAAGGCCGAGCCCCGGCATGGTCGCCGGACGGCGCGACGATCGCCTTCGAGTCAAACCGGAACGGCGGATTTGCGATTTACCTTTGCAATCTGGCGAGCGGGACGATCACCCGGGTGACCGATCCCGCTCTTGGCGCCCAGCACGCCAAGTTCTTCCCGGATGGCAGGAAGCTCATCATGTGCATCAATCATCCGAATTCCGATCCGCCATCGATGGGGATCGCGTGGGTCGACATTTCCGGACTGCTGTAGGCCGGCGTCAATCGGGTCGCGGCCGAGGGTCGAGACGCCTATCGTCATCCCACGCGCCCCTCAGACTACGCTAAAATGCGGTTGGCGGCGCCCGGGCCGGCGCGCACCAGCGGGTCGGCGCACGCGCCGCTCGAACCTTTGAGACGATCCAGGCGGACAGCGCATGACCCAAGAGATGCTCAAGACGAAAGACGTCGAACTTGGCCGCGAGGGCGCAGTGATGTGGGCCGCGTTCGCGCGGCCGCAAAAGAGGAACGCGATCACCGGCTTGATGTACGACGCGCTGGTCGAGGCGTTCGAGACGGCCGAGCGCGATCCCGTGGTCGGCGCGTTCGTGCTGAGCGGCCAGGGCGGCGTCTTCACCGCCGGTAACGACATCGGCGATTTCCTCGCCGTCGCCTCGCGCGCCGAGGGCGACTTTCCGGCCTGGCGGTTCGTCAGCAAGCTCGCCGAATTCGAGAAACCGCTCGTCGCCGCGGTCGACGGCCTTGCGGTCGGCGTCGGGACGACGCTCTGCTTCCATTGCGATCTCGTCTACGCGACGCCTGCGACGCGCTTTCAGATGCCGTTCGTTAACCTCGGCCTCGTGCCTGAGGCCGGCTCGTCGCTGCTTGCGCCGAAACGGTTCGGGCGCGCCAAGGCGGCGCAATTCCTGCTGCTTGGCGAGCCCTTCGGCGCCGAGGAAGCGCATGCGCTCGGCCTCGTCAACGCCGTCCTCCCCCAGGCCGAGCTGATGGCGCACGCGATGAAAAAGGCCGCCGAACTCGCCGCCAAGCCGCGGGCGGCGCTTCTTGCGACGCGGCGCCTGATGCGCGGCGACAACGAGGCGGTGAAGGCGCGGATGGGCGAGGAGCGGCACGCTTTCGCCGAGGCGCTCAAGTCCGACGAGGCGCGCGCCGCCTTCGAGGCGTTCCTCGCGGCGGGCGCCAAGCGGCCGGCCTGACCTTATGGCCGGGCGCTGGGGTGACGCGAGTGAGGAAGTCAATCGTCCTCCTGGTTCTCCTCCTCGCTGCCGGATGCGACGACGCGCCGGGGGAATGGGCGGCGATCGTCTATCCCGACCGGACGAACCGGGCGCGGTTCGAGGTGACGCCGCGCTTCAAGACCTTCTCCTATTGCCGCGAGAACGCGATCGAGCGAATGAAGGCGATCGAGGTCAAAACCGGGGGTGATTACGAATGCGGCTTCCGCTGCCAGCTCGACGGCGACCCGCATCGGATGAATGTGTGCGAGGAGAAACGGAAGTAGAACGGAGCGCGCCTTGCCCTTTCCGGCAAGGCGCGATTCGCGGGCGAGGCAAGGTCCATGCTATAAAGGGTGCAACTTGCGCGTTGAGTAGGAGTTCCCATGGCCCCGCCGCGTCCATATTGGAAGGGTTATCTCAAGCTTTCGCTTGTTTCCTGCCCGATCGCGCTTTACACCGCGACGTCATCCGGCGAGCGGGTCGCCTTCCGCCAGATCAACAAGAAGACCGGCAACCGTCTCCGCCAGCAGCTCATCGACGAGGGGACCGGCGAGCCGATCGATCCCGACGACAAGGGCCGCGGCTACGAGGTCGACAAGGGCGTCTATCTCAAGGTCGAGGACGAAGAGCTCGACGCGATCGCGATCGAAAGCAGCCACACGATCGACATCGATTCGTTCGTGCCAAAATCGGAGATCGACGAACGCTATGTCGAAAGCCCCTATTATCTGATCCCGGAGAACAAGGTCGCGCTCGAGGCGTTCTCGGTCATCCGCGACGCCATGCGGGGCAAGAGCATGGTCGCGCTCGGCCGGGTGGTTCTCTCCAAGCGCGAGCGCGTCATCATGCTGCAGCCCTGGGGCAAGGGCCTGCTCGGCACGACGCTCAGATACCCGTACGAGGTTCGCAACGAGGAGATCTATTTCGACGACATCGGCGAGGTTAAGATTCCCAAAGACATGCTGACCCTCGCCGAGCATATCCTCGACAGCAAGACGGCGAAATTCGACGCAACCGGGTTCCACGACCGCTATGAAGAAGCGATCGTCGCAATGCTCAACGAGAAAAGGGCCGGCATGCCGGTTCCGAAGCAGCGCGAGCTGCCGAGGATCGTCGCGGGAACCGATTTGATGGCGGCGCTTCGCCAGAGCATCGAGAAGGCCAAGGAAGCTCAGCCCAAGCTGGCGGCGGTCAGACCGGCGCCGGCGGCCGCTAAGGGCAAGAAGGCGGCCAAGGGAAGCCCGGATCAGCGCGAAATGCTGCTGCCGATCGCCGGCGGCGCGCCTCAGAAGGCGGCGACGGAGAAACAGCCGGCGAAGCCCGCGGCGGCGAAAAAGGCGGGTTAGAGGCGCCCGCGCTCAGTCGTCGTCCTCGTCGGGAATGTCAAAGCGACCGTCGGCGGCGCTTCGTTCCCAGGCTGGATTTACGAGCGCCGGGTCCACTGGGACGTCGTTGCGGCGCTTGGCTTCGGCGATCTGCGTCTTCAAGTCTTCCGCCGCCCGCCGCAAATCGGGCGGCGACGCGCCCTGAGGCTCAATGGACTCCTTGTCAGATTGGGCCTTGGTACGAAAGGCCTTTCCATCCTGTTCTTCGGACGGCTTGTCGATGGCGGCCTTTGTTTGGTCCCGCTGCATCGTGCCCTACTTTCGGAAAGAAAAAGGCCGCTCGGGAGCGGCCTTTTCCGGGTATTATCGGGCTCAGCGCCGGGGCGGTTGCTCGCTCTTCCGGTTGGCGTCCTTGGCGTCGCCCAAGGCTTCGCGCGCCGCGCCCTTGGCCTTGTCGAACTTGCCTTCGACCTGCATTTGCTTGTCGCCGGTCATCTTGCCGAACGCGTCCTTCATGGCGCCCTTCGCCTTGTCGGCCGCGCCCTTGACATGTTCCTTATCCACGGATCTGCTCCTTGCGATTGTAGGACCAGAATAGAAACCGCTTCCCGCAAGAAATGTTCCCTCGGTTCTAGTATGCTGGGGGGCGCGCGCTTGCGATCCGAGTCGCGTCCGCGAGAATCTCGGCCAGTCCCGGCGTCGCCGGCGACGGCAGGGCGTCGGCAGGGTCGATCCACTCGACGCGATCGACCTCGTCGCTGAACCGCGGCTCGCCGCTGACCCACCGCGCCACGAACGAAGCGATGACGTAGTGGGTGCGAACCCGTTCGCCCTCGGGCGCGATCGCCTCGACATGGCGGTTGAAGCCAATGATCTCGGCCGCGACGCCGACCTCCTCCATGAGTTCTCGCCCGACCGCCGCGGCGAGCGTCTCACCGGCCTCGACGACGCCGCCCGGCAAACTGAAATGGCCGATGAGCGGCGCTCGCGCCCGCCGAATGAGGAGAACCCGCCCATCCCGGAACACCGCCGCCGAAACCGCGAGGATCGGCCGGCTTGGGAACTCTCTTTCGTGCATGAGTGGCTCCGTCGGCAGCAGAACGCGGCGCCTCCCGGCTGGCCCGCGCCTATTTCTTCGGTCCGCGCTGCGCCCGAGCCGCCGAATTGGCTGCGACCGCCGCGCGGACGAGCTGCACGAAGGCCGGTTCGTCGACCGTCTCCCCTTCACGAAGGTCGATCGCGCGCCGCATGTTCCCCTCGAGGCTCGCATTGAACAGCTTCCTCGGGTCCTCGATCGAGGCTCCGCGGGCGAAGGTGAGCTTCACGACAGCTTTGTAGGCTTCCCCGGTGCAGACGATGCCGTCATGGGACCAGACCGGCGTGCCCCGGTTCGAGGGCTTGGCCCATTTCCACTCCTCCTCGATGTCGGGGTCAGCCTCGTGGATGAGCCGGCGGATATGGGCGAGGGTCTTGCCCCGCCAATCGCCGAGCTCCTCGATCCGCCTGGTGATCTTGGCCGAAGCGGCCGCGCGGTCCGGCAAGCTTGACGGCTTCATGGTCCTCCGATCTTGGCCGCGCCGGCCGCCAATGTCACGAGCGGAAAACTTCGGGAGATTCCCGGCGCGCCCTACGGGTAGAGCAGCCGTTTTTCCCATGGGCGTCCCGGCGCGAGGCGCCTGAACTGAAGCCGCTCGTGCAGTCTCGAGGGTCGGTCGCGCCAGAACTCGATCTCAACCGGGTCGAGGCGATAGCCTCGCCAATAGTCAGGCCGCGGGACCGCGCCGCCTCCGAACCGGCGTTCGTAAGTCTCGACCGCCGCCTCAAGCGCGCCGCGCGAGGCGAGCGGGCGCGACTGCTGGCTCGCCCAGGCTCCGATCTGGCTCCCCCTCGGCC
>Ga0335076_10001656_pt1 | contig 21701 bp, 21 predicted proteins | sample Lox_Sample_25_FD_206717 | JGI IMG/M metagenome (GOLD analysis project Ga0335076, IMG submission 206717) | Soil microbial communities from Loxahatchee National Wildlife Refuge, Florida, United States - Lox_Sample_2.5 | ecosystem: Environmental > Terrestrial > Soil > Wetlands | place: USA... | reverse complement strand
GGAAACGCCCGCGAAGTCGGGCCACCCGGCCAGGACAAGCCAAGGTAGCTTGCCAATCGCCGGCATGATCGCCGGCGACCCCCGGACCATCCCGGCGACGCACCTCGATCTGGTCGAATGCCCGCCCGTAGCCGCGCTCACCACGGTCATGCCCGACGGCTACCCCCAGACCTCGGTGGTCTGGTGCGACTTCGACGGCACGTTCGTCCGGGTCAACACCATGTGCGGCTTCCAGAAGGAGCGCAACATGCGCCGCAACCCGAGGGTGACGCTGCTGTGCTACGACCCGCGCCGGCCGCTCCGCTATCTCGAGGTCCGCGGCACCGTAGAGACGATGACCGAGGTCGGGGCCCTGGAGCATCTCGACGCCCTGGCGTCCAAGTACGCCGGGCGGCCGATCCACTACTTCGGCGACGCCATCCCGGCCAGGTTCGCCGAGACGGAGACGCCCATCCTGTGCCTGATCCGGCCGAGCCGGGTCGTCGCTCTCGACGCGACCGCAAGCGAGGCCGGGCGATGATCGGGCCGAGAGCCGCCGACGGCGTGGCGGTGCCGGCCTCTCATCTCGACCTCCTCGATCGCCCGATCTGTGGCGTTCTGACCACGATGCAGCCCGACGGCCAGCCTCAGTCGAGCCTCGTCTGGCTCGACTACGACGGCGAGTGCGCGCGGGTGAACACCACGCTCGAGCGGCGCAAGGGTCGGAACATGGCGGCCGACCCCAAGGTCAGCCTCCTGGTCGTCGACCCGGAGAACACCGGCCGCTTCCTCCAGATCCGCGGCGACGTCGAGCTGGTCACCGAGGGCGCGCTCGACCACCTCGACGGCCTGACTCGCAAATACACCGACCACCCTCGGTACTACGGCTACGTCTATCCCGCCGACCAGGCGGCACGCGAGACTCGGGTGATCGGCAGGATTCACGGCCGGCGGATCAATCTCGACGCTATCCACAGCTGAGCCCGGCTGGGAGCCGCCGCCGAGGGACCCAGATGGCCAACCGGTCGCGGCGAACGTACCATCCTCCAGGGCCGTTTCCGCCCTCGCGAACCAACCGCCCATACCGATACCGCTAGCATGACTGCCGGCAGATCTGTGGCTGGGGCACGGGCCGAGCTGTCCAAGACCCTGGACGAGCTGGAGTTCCAGCGCGCCTTCGAGGTCAAACGCCGCCTCGATGGAGCCATCGTCGCCCAGCGGGAGGCCTCCGAGCTGGGTGCCGCCGTGCTGATGATGCGAGCCCGCCTGGTCGAGGCCGACATGCGGCTCCGTCTCGGCGAGGCGACCGCGTCTGCGCGCCTGGCCACAGAGGTCAACAACTGGGCCCGGATTCACAGAGTCAAGCCCCTGCTCGCCCGCAGCCATCTCGTCCTGTCGTCGATCTTCGAGAGCGTGGGCGACTCGGCGTCGTGCCTGGATCACAGCGTTCGCGCGCTCGAGCAGCTCGGCGAGGACGCGCCCCCTCGAACGCGCGGCAATTTCGTGATGCGGCTGGCCGACGCGCTCACGCTGGTCGACTCCTTCGACGCCGCCCGCGAGCGCTACCGCGAAGCCGAGGCAATCTTCCTGGACATCGGCGACATCGAGCGGCGCATCAGCGTTCTCAACAACCTGGCCTACTCCGAATTCGAGGCAGGCGAGCCGCAGCGAATGTGGCACATCGCCGAGGAGATGCGCGACTTCGCCGCCGCCAACAACTTCACCCTGAGCACGCCGCTACTCGACACCCTGGCGAGGGCCTACATCGCGATCGGCGACTACGATCGGGCCGCGGCCACGCTCGAGACCGCCGTAGATGGCTTCAGCGCCCGGGGCGACTCCGAGGCGGACACCCCAGCCGGGCTCATGCTCACGCTGGCCGAGGTCCAACGCCTCCAGGGCCGGCTCGACGAGGCTCGAGAAACGCTGGAGGCCTGCCAGGCGGTCGCCGCCCAGCGCAAGCTCGGCAGCGTCGAAGTCGAGGTCCTGCGAGTCCAGGCCGAGGTCTACGCCTCGATGGGGAAGTTCGACCGGGCGTACGAGCTGCACAAGACGTTCCACGCCAGGTTCCTGCGCCTGGGCTCGACCCAGCGGGAGGCCAACGCCCGGACCAGACAGGCCCTCTTCGAGACAACGGAGGCTCGTCATGAGGCCAAGCGCTTCTGGCGACAGGCCCGCACGGACGCCCTCACGGGTCTGCCCAACCGGCGCTTCATCAACGAGGAGCTGCCCCGCCATCTCGCCCTCGCCGAAACGGGCAAGCCACTCGTCGTGGCCATCGTCGACGCCGATCGGTTCAAGCGAGTCAACGACACTTTCTCGCACGGCATCGGCGACCGCGCCATCCACGAGCTGGGCCGGATCCTGGCCGACGCCCTGCCACCGACGGCCGACTCGGGCGGAGCCGGTCCGAGGTTCGTTGCCCGCCTCGGCGGCGAGGAGTACTTGGTGGTCCTGCCCGGCATGGAGCCACCCGCGGCCGAGCGGCTTCTCAAGGGCATGCGTGATGCCGTAGCGACGCACGCCTGGCGGCCCCTCCTCGGCGACCTGCGGCTGACGGTGAGCATCGGCGCCTCGTCGGCTGCGCGACGCGACACGGCGGCGACGATCCTGACCCGCGCCGATCGCAACCTCTACGCGGCCAAGGCCGCGGGCCGGAACCGCGTGGTGATCGACGACGTGCCTGAGGTGGTCACCCGCCTGCCGAGCCTCGCCGCCCGTCATGGCTACGTGGAGCGAGCGGTCCGGACCGCCGGCCGGCGCTGACGCCCGCCTGGGGCCCCGCCGGCGGGCCCGGCCGGGGCAGAGGCCGGCGGGCCCGGCCGGGGGCGGCCGGCGGCCTCGCCAGGCGAGAGATTCCAAGGTCACTGTCGGCGGACATCCAGATCACCGACGGACCCGCCGGTCGGCAGTATCATGGCCGCCTTTTCGGCAGTCTGGAGGGCCCCTCAATGGCTCCCGTGGAATACCGAGTTGAGTACGTCAATTTCGACACCGACCCCGACGCGGGCTCGGGCACCCTTCAGCTGGTGACGCGGCTCAACGAGTGGGCCCGCGAGGGCTGGCGGGTCGCGTGCGTCGATCTGGCCGCCTATCCGCGGTTCGGCCCGCAGCCGCGACCCGTCCTTCTCGAACGGGAGTTCCCGCCGCGCCGCCCCGGAGACGAACCGACACCGGCCGAATCCAGGCCCGGTGAATCGAACACCTGAGCCGCGGATCAGCGGTCCGGGGAGGGCCAGCCGATGTCGGCCTCGCGGGCCAACTCCGTGAGGTCGCGCAGGACAACGACCCGATCGGCGCCGCTGTCGATCAGCCCGTCGGCCCGCATCTCGTGCAGAACGCGGGTGATGACCTCACGCGACGATCCGATCGCGTCGGCCAGCTCCTGATGGGCAACCTGGGCGGCGAGCTCCGGACCGCCCGACTCGGCCGCCAGGTCTAGAAGCTGGCGCGCGATCCGCTGGCGGACGGAGTGGAAGGCACTCTGGGCCACGTCCTCGAGCGCCTTGTTCAGCTCGCGGGTGAGCTCCTCCGCGCAGGCCCTGGCCACGGCCACGTCGGTGGCGAGCATCCGACGGAGCGTATCGACTCGGATCGCCATCAGGGATGAGGAGGTCATCGCCTGGATCGTCACGGGCAGCGGATCGCCGATGACGGAGGCCAGCCCCACCACGTCGCCGCTCTTGCCGTAGCGGAAAGTGACCTGTCTTCCGTCGTGCGAGCTGATGAAGGTCCGGAGCAGGCCCCGCTCGACGACGAAGCAGCGCGCCACCTCCCCCTCCCGGTAGACCACAGCGCCGGCCGGCACGTCCATCTCGATCGACTCAGAGATGAGACGGGTGGCCTGTTCCTGAGGCAGAGCGAGCAGAAAGACCGCCCGTGAGCCTTTAGCCCGGATGCCCCGCAGTAGCTCCGCTCTGTCCGACAAGCCGCGCAACTCTCCATCGGGGACGAGGCCGTCCCCGGAAGCGAGTCTACGCGAGATACGTGCGTTCGCAACCATGATGCCCATCATGAGACGGGACCGGGCCGGCGGGCCACGTGGCCGGGTCGGCCGGTCGGGGTCGGCCGGGCGGGGCTGGCCCGCCCGGGGCGGATCGAGGACAGGCCGGCGCCATCCCGGGCGGACCCCGTCTACGGTCTGTCGCCACGTTCACGCTCGAACAAGACGACGATCTCGCCCCGCGACGAAGCCGGCCGGACGCCCAGGTCGAGGCTTACCACACGCCATCCCTTGGGACCCTGCTCGTTCAGGCGATCGAGCAGGCGGGCGAGGCGCATCCGGTCTTCACGCACCGGCAGTCGCTCCAGCCGGTACTCGTAGCGCATCTTCGACCTGCGCGTCCGGCGAAACCGTGCCCTATTCGGTCAAGAGGTCGGGCTTGCCTCGTGGCGTGCAACCAGCACGTTGTGGATTGCGTACCGATATACCAAGGCGGCCAGAACGCCGCCGATCAGCGGCCCGACGATCGGGACCCAGAAGTAGTCGTCGATGCCGGGCAGCGCCACCTGGCCCCATCCGGCCAGCGCCGCGAAGAGTCGCGGCCCGAAGTCACGGGCGGGGTTGATCGCGTATCCGGCGTTCGCACCGAAGGACATGCCGATGGCCGCGACGGCGAGGCCCACGATCAGGGGTGAGAGGTTGGATGCCGGCGGGAGATTCAGCTTGTCGCTGATCGCGAAGATGATCATCAAGAGCAGAAACGTGCCGAGGATCTGATCGAAGAGAGGCCCGAGCAAGTTTCCGTTGTAGTAGCGCGCCGGGAATGTCGCGAAGATGCTGTATGTCGCGGTACTGTCCTGCGGTCCGCCCAGTGTCCCGCGGACGATTCCGGCCGCCTTCTCGTATGCGCCGATGGCGGCGCCATAGTCGAGGAAGACCACGGCCGCGCCGACAAAGGCGCCGGCGACCTGGGCGATCCAGTATGGCACGACCTTCCACCAGGGCAGGTCACCGGTTGTGGCGAAGGCCAGCGTCACCGCGGGGTTGATGTGGGCGCCGCTGACGCCGCCGGCCACGTACACGGCCATCGTCACTGCCAGGGCCCACCCCCAGGTGATGAGCAGCCAGTCGCCGGAGGCCTGGAAGATAGTCGTCGACGACGACGCTCGACCCGATGAGTTCAAGGCCGCCACGGCCATCGCCACGACACCGTCGCCGAAGGCGATCAGCAGAGCGGTCCCGAGGAACTCGGCCGTGAGTTCACCCCAAATGGTTCTCGCCCACCCTTTCCGGGCGGATAGGCCACTCGATTCGGCCACGTGACAACCTCCTGTTCAAGGCGAAGCCGACGTGGTCGGGGCAACCGAACGGGCCTCGTCCGAGCCAGCATTCCCTCGGCCCGGCACTGTGTCAGCGACCTGCCTGGGCGGGTGAGGTGACGCAGGTCACATGATCGGCGCCGTAGGGTAGTGCGGAGGTGGCTCACCATTGGGCGAATCGGTCGGGCCAGGAGTGATCCGCCGGGAATCGAAAGGCCCTCGGAGTCGCCTCCGGGGGCCTCGTTGAAGTCCGATGTATGGCTGGCGAGGAAGGATTCGAACCTTCAATCCCCTGATCCAGAGTCAGGTGCCTTACCGTTAGGCCACTCGCCAGCGGAGCGACGGACAGAATAGCGGATTCTCGGATCGCGCGGGGCACCGGACCCGGGCGGTCGGCCGATGCTGGAGCCGGGCCGCTCGTCCGCCACACTCTACGGTGCGGCCGCCACAGCTCCGGCGAGCTCCACGAGCAGCTGGCTCTTGCGGGCCTCCGAGGCGAACGAGCCGTTGATGGCGTTGGCGGCCAGCTTCTCCACCTCGGCCCGAGTCAGGGCCAGCGCCGCGGCCAGGCCGCGGTAGTTGTCGGCGATGTAGCCACCGAAGTAGGCCGGGTCGTCCGAGTTGATCGTGACCGACACCCCGGCCTCCATGAAGGTCCGGACCGGTGAGTGGCGAAGACTCGGGAAGATGCGCAGGCTGACGTTCGAGATCGGGCAGGCCGTCAGCGTCACGCCAGATTCGGCCAGGCGGGCCATCACGGCCGGGTCGTCCGCGGCCCGAACGCCGTGGTCGATGCGCGACACTTCCAGGCAGTCGATGGTCCGCGCCACCAGCTCCGCCTCGGCCTCTTCGCCGGCATGGGCGACGGCCCGCAGGCCCAGGGCCCGAGCGCGGGCGAACAGCGGTGCGAACGGCTCGGGCGGAAAGCCGATTTCGGTCGAGTCCAGGCCCACGCCCACGATCCTGTCCAGCCAGGGGCCGGCGGCCGAGAACGTGGCATCGGCGGACTCGACGGGGAGATGGCGGAGGAACGAGAGTATCAATCCGCTGGTGATGCCGAACTCGCGTTCGCCGTCGGCGAGGCCGTCGAGGATCCCGCCGATCACGTCCCCGATCGGGATACCACGGCCGGTGTGAGTCTGGGGGTCGAAGAACGGCTCGACGTGGCGGACGCCGTCGGCGTCAGCTCGGGCCAGGTAGGCCCGGGTCAGCTCGCGGAAATCCTCGCGCGTGACGAGCACGGCGCAGGCGGCGTAGTAGACGTCGAGGAACGACTGGAGGGACTTGAATTCCAGGGCGGCCCGCATCGCCGCCACCGAAGGGAACGGCAGCGCCACTCCGTTTCGGGCGGCCAGCCGGAACGCAAGCTCGGGCTCGAGCGTGCCTTCGATGTGAACATGCAGCTCGACCTTGGGCAGCCGATCGATCAGCTCCGCCTGGCCGTCGGCCAGCGATTGAGGGGCGGGATCCACGCGACGCCGGACCTCCAGGCCGATGCGGGCGATCGCTAGAGGCGCTCCAGGCGCGCCTTTGTAGCGAGCGTCGCCCGCGGGTTGTCGGCCAGTCTAGCGACTCTGTACCGCGGTGCCTACCGGTAGTGGGCAGCCGGGGCCGAGGGCCGGGTGGCGCGGGTGGCACGGGTGCGGCCGGCGCGGGTGGCGCGGGAGCTCGCCGGGGCCGGGCCTACACCTGCGCCGGGCCCGCACCTGCGCCGGGCCCGCACTCTGTCAAACGCTCACCCCGGGGACGCTAACTGTCGTGCTCGTCGGGCGTCGTGCCAGATGTGCACCGACCAAACGTTAACGCGGGTGTCGGCGGTGGCCGGGCTCAGCAGTCGCCGCCGCACCCGTCGAGCCGGTCCCGATTCGCCGCTGAGGGCCGCCCCACGCCACCGAATCGGGCTGCGGGGCGCGTCCATCCGCTCGGACTCGTGTCAGGATGCGCGGCGCTCCGCTCGTATCGTCCCTGCGGTGCACATCTGTCCAGAAAGCCAGGCCGAACGTGGGCCCTGCGGGCTCCGCCAGGAACGACGACAGCGAACGCCCGTCGAGAGGGAACCGACCTCGTAGCAGGGAGGAATGGCGCGCCGCGTGTCTGCGGTTGGTCCGAGTGTCCGTGACGATCAACCAGACGCTGACGTTCCGAACCCGCCAGCCTTTGTCGGCCGCCACCCTGGGTGCGAGCCGTGCCTTGCGGTCCAGGGTGCCGAGCATCTCGTTGAGGTCGACGAACTCGGTCTTGAGCTCGACGACTAACAGATGCGACGACGCTTTGTGCCAGCCCAACTGGTCGATTACGCCGCGCTCCCCGTAAATGGAGAACGACACCTCGGGATCGACCAGCCAGCCTGGGTGGGCCCGGACCGCGGCGCTGAAGCTGTCCGCGAGCACGGAATGGCGCCAGTTCAGGAGGCGGTCGCCGTCGCCGCCGCTCCATCGGCCCCGTATCTCCAGGTGAACGTCGACGACCGAGGCGATCCGTTCCACGCTGACTATCGAGAGCCGGCCAACGTTACCGGACTCGAGTCGCGACACGGTCGAGCGGCTGACTCCGGCCAGGCCGGCCACGTCCTGCTGCCGAAGTCGCTTTCGAACCCTGACCGCCCGAATGAGCGAACCTAGCCGGCGCGCATCCACCCTCCGAGTCTGCCAGCGACGGATTGGCGGCCACTTATGCGGACACACATCTGGGGCCCGGGCGCGGCGGCCCGGGCGCGGGCCTGGCCCGGCACTGCTCCCACCCGAGCCCCGGCCCTGCCCCGCTAGCCCTGCTTGCCCTGGGCCTGGAGCTTGGCCCAGGTGTCCTTGAGCGTCAGCGTCCGGTTGAAGACCAGCCCGTCGGGCGACGAGTCGAGGTCGGGAGTGAAGTAGCCAAGCCGTTCGAACTGGACGGTCTCGCCGGCCGCCAGCCCCGCCAGAGCCGGCTCGAGCATGCAGCCGGTCAGCACCGTTTCCGAGTTCGGGTTGAGGTCCGCAAACAGGTCGCCGTCGGCGCCGGGATCGGGCCGGGTGAAGAGGTGATCGTAGAGGCGGACCTCCGCCGGCACGGCGTGGGCGGCCGAGACCCAGTGGAGAGTGGCCTTGGGTCGCCGGCCGTCCGGCGAGTCGCCGCCGCGGGTCGCGGGGTCGTAGACGCAGCGCAGCTCGACGATTTCGCCCCCGGCGTCCTTGACCACCTCGCGGCAGGTGATGAAGTAGGCCCCCCGGAGCCGCACCTCGCGACCGGGCGCGAGGCGGAAGAACTTGGCCGGCGGCTCCTCCATGAAGTCGTCGCGCTCGATCCAGAGCTCGCGGCCGAACGAAACCCGCCTTGTCCCGGCCTCGGGATCCTCCGGATTGTTGGCCACCTCCATCTCCTCGACCCGGCCGTCGGGGTAGTTCTCGACGACGACCTTGAGCGGCTGCAGGACGGCGAACCGGCGCTGGGCCTTGCGGTTCAGGACGTCGCGAACGGCGTGCTCGAGCTGGCCGTACTCGACCGTGTTGTCGGCCTTGGCGACACCGATCTGGCCGGCGAAGTCGCGAATCCCCTCGGCCGGGAAGCCGCGCCGGCGCAGACCCGAGATGGTGGGCATGCGGGGGTCGTCCCAGCCGCGGACGTGACCCTCGTTCACGAGCCTCAGCAGAACGCGCTTCGAGAGAACCATGTAGGTGACCGACAGCCGCGCGAACTCGTACTGGTGCGGCACGTGGGGCACGGGCAGGTTCCCGATCAACCAGTCGTAGAGGGGTCGGTGGACGTCGAACTCGAGAGTGCAGATCGAGTGGGTCACGCCCTCGATCGCGTCGGACTGGCCGTGAGCGAAGTCGTACATCGGATAGATGCACCACTCGTCGCCGGTTCGGGGATGGCTGGCGTGGAGGATCCGGTACAGGACCGGGTCGCGGAAGAAGATGTTCGGGGCCGCCATGTCGATCTTCGCCCGCAGCGTCCGGGCCCCGTCGGCGAACTCGCCCGCCTTCATCCGGGCGAACAGATCCAGGCTCTCCTCGATCGGCCGGTCGCGCCAGGGCGAGTTCCGTCCCGGCTCGGTGATGGTGCCGCGGTAGTCATGGATCTCGTCCGCCGACAGCTCGTCGACGTACGCCTTGCCGGTCTTGATCAGGTAGACGGCCCAGTCGTAGAGCTGGTGGAAGTAATCCGAGGCGTAGAAGCAGTTGTCACCCCAGTCGAACCCGAGCCAGCGGACGTCCTGCTGGATCGAGTCGATGTACTCCTGCTCCTCCTTGGTCGGATTGGTGTCGTCGAAGCGGAGGTTGCAGTGTCCGCCGAACTCGGCAGCGATGCCGAAGTTGAGGCAGATCGACTTCGCGTGGCCGATGTGCAGGTACCCGTTGGGCTCCGGCGGGAAGCGCGTGACGACCGAGTCCACCCTGCCTTCGCGCAGATCCGAGGCCACGATCTCGCGGATGAAGTCGGTTCTCTCCGGCGTACGATCCGGCGTAGTTGGCTGGCTGCTCACGTCGCTGGCTCCCGGCTCGTGGCTCAAGAGTGACCCGGTTGCCATGGATCGTCCACGGCGATGGGCGGCGACCGGACGAATCGCGTTACGCCAGCGAGCGCGGGTGAGTCTACCCCATCCGCGCTCGCGACGAAGCTATGGCCCAGGGCCGGCCGGCCCGAATCAGGTGGCTGAAGGCGTCTTCTCGGAGGCCACGTAGGCAACGGGACGACGAGTCCACGGCACGCCCAGCAGGGGCAGCAAGTAGCGGTCGACGCCGTAGTACCCGGCTACGCGCCAGGCGAGCATCAGCCCGACGGTCAGGCCGAAGAGGACCGGGTTGGTCGAGGCCGAACCGGCGAGCATGTACGACATGTTCATCGTCGCCCCGAAGAACGAGGCGATGCCGACCAGGGCTCCCACCAGAATGCCGAGCCCGACCAGCAGCTCGCCGAAGGCGATGAGCCAGGCGAACCAGGTCTGGGCGTTGTTGTCGATGAGTATCTGCAGGAAGCTCCTGTACCACTCGAACGTGATCGGCGGCCTGCCGGTCTGCGGGATCGCCACAGCACTCTTCCAGAATCCGAGTAGCGCCGAACCGCCGCCGTCGATCCAGCCGTGGCCACTCACCTTGTCCCAGCCCGCCAGGAGCCACTCGAAGCCGACGAAGATCCGGATCGGCAGCCAGAACAGTCCGGCCCGTGTGTTGCTGAACAGGTAGCGCGTGAAGGCCGGGCCTTCGACCTCGACGGCTTCCGCCTGAGGGCTCTTCCGATCCTGGAAGAGCAGGACGAGCGTAACCAGGGCCAGAACCCAGAAGATCACCGTCAGGGCGGGTCGAGCGGAGTCGGCTGGTACCAGCCAGGGGTCGTAGAGGAAGAAGAGCACGACCGCGGCCACGATCGCGATCGGGGTAACCAGGCGGCGAGCGGTTGCCATGTCGGGTCCTTCCGCGACTCCCGGCCGGCCTGGGCTCGGCCTCGCCCGGCCGGGAACGTGGGACGAGGAGCCGGGAGCCCGTCGAACCGACCCGACGCTGGGCGGTGGCGGGCGCTTCCGTCCGATTGTGGCTCACTCCCGAACCCCGGACGCGCGTGTCCCGATGGGCGGACCGGCCGCGCGGGCCGCTCGACGCGCCGCTCGGTCGCCTCCTAGCCGACGGCGCGACCCACCAGGGTCCCCAAGCCGAACGTCACGGCGGCGGCGAACATACCCAGCAGGACCTGACGGCCGCCGCTCCGCAACACGCTGGAGCCGGTCACGACGGTGATCGCCGCCCCGACCAGCATCAGCGCGACCGCGCTCACGACGATCGAGGCCACGACCGCGCCCATGCCCGCGGAGAAGAAGAACGGCGCGACCGGCACGATCGCGCCTAGCGCGAACAGGAAGAATGAGGTGAAGGCCGCCACCCAGGCCGAGCCACCCAGCTCCTCGGGGTTGATGCCCAATTCCTCCCGGGCAAGCGTGTCCACGGCCCGGCCAAGCTCGCCGCCGACTATCGACTTCGACATCAGGCGTGCCTGATCGGCCGTGAGGCCCTTCGACTGGTAGATGAGGGTGAGCTCCTCCTCCTCCTCGTCAGGGACCTGCAGGAGCTCCTCACGCTCGACCTTGACCTGGTGGGCGAACAGCTCGCGGGCGCTCTGGACGGAAAGCCACTCGCCGATGGCCATCGACAGCGCCCCGGCCATCATCCCGCCGAGGCCCGCGATAAGGACGGCATGACCGCCGGCTTCCGAAGCGCCGGCGACGCCCATAGACAGGGCCAGGTTCGAGACCAGACCGTCGTTGGCCCCCAGGACGGCTGCGCGGAGCTGATTTCCGCCGCTGCCGCGGTGGCGGCCCTCGATGCGGGCGATCGCGCCACCCTCGACGCCGCGCCCGGCGGCCAGCTCGCGAAAGAGCCGGGCGTGGCTCCGTTCGTCGCCCGGCATGCGGCTGAGTGCCTCGGGCTGGTCGTCGTACATGCTCTCGTCGGCGGCCTCGCGCTCGGCGATCGTCGGCACCACCAGGGCGGGCCCGAAATGGTCGGCGATGAACATCAGGACCCGCGTTCGCCAGGCCGGCCCCAGGCCGTCGGTGGCGACCCCGGCCGCGTTGAGCCGATCCCGCCAGACGTTGGCGTGGATCGTCTCGACTTCGACCATGCGGCTGTAGAAGTCCTTGACCGCGCGGCTTTCCTCCTTCTCCCGAAGGAGCGAGTAGAGGGCGATGGCGTCGACCTCGCCCTGGAGGTTCTCGCGGTAGCGCGCCAGGTCCGTCTTGGACGGCGCGGGCGGAGTCGCAGCCGGACCGGTCGACGGACTCGCCGGGCGGGACGGCATGGCGGTTGGTGCGGTGCTCTCGTCGGGACTCATGCCCTAAGTGTCGCCGCTGGCGGCGTCGCGCACAATGCCGGCGACGACGGCGGCGAGGCCGGCGCCGCGACCCAGGTTCGGCCGCGACCCGGGCTCGGTCCCTCGACCCCCGGGTTCCATGGCGATCTCGGTTTCTACCCTGGAACGCGGCGGTCTTCAGCGCTTCATCAGGATCGCACGCTGGAATCTGGCCGTGGCTCGCGGCAGAGCGTCCTCGACGCGCCGGGCCACGGACAAGGAACGGCCGGCCGCTTTCCCCCTCCGCGGCCGGCCGCTTCTTCTGTCTCGAGCTTCAGGCGGTAACGCTGTACGTGCTCGAAGTTGCCTGGCCCATTCCGGCGGCCCAGACCTGGTTCTGCGGGCCGGGCGTCCCGTCGATCATCTGGGTCGCCAGCGCCGTGGCCTGGTCGGACGAGAGGTTCGAGTCGGCGCCCTGGAGCGCGGTGGCCATAGCTGCGGTCAGGTCGTCGACCGAGACGCCCTTGGAGCTGGCGAGATCGGAGAGCGACTGGCCGCTCTGGAGCGACGACAGCAGATCCGACGTGCTCATTCCAAGGGTCTGGGCGGCCGCGTCCATGGCGGCGCCCGCGGCGTGATGACGATGGTGGCGATGGTGGCCTGATGCGGCCGACGTCCCGGAGGCACTCTGCGTCGAGCCGGCGGTGTCGGTCTGCGAGGTGCCGGCGGAGGAGGCTCCGGCCGGCGGGGTCCGGGTGGCGATCGCGGTGGCCACCTTCGCGGCCTGATCGGCCGAGACGTTGGGGTTGGCCGTCTGGATGGCCGTGACCATCGCGGCGGTCAGCGCGTCCTGACCGATCCCTTTCGAGGAGGCGATCGAGGCGAGGCTCTGGCCGCTCTGCATCACAGTGCGGAGGTCGCTCGCGCTCATGCCCAGCAGCTTCGCGGCTGCATCCAAAGCCGGATGAGATCGCTGCTTCTGGGAATTGATAGCCGACAGCCCAACGTCGCCGATTTGTGCGAGGTTGAACTGCACGCTTGACAAGCCGTCCACGCGTAGCTCCTGGCTGGTGGGTCGGCCCCTCCGCCGGAGGGATCGGCCGCCGGCAGGCCGGCTTGACTGCTCGAACGGCGGATCCCCCTAAGTGTCCGCCCGCGTTTCCGCCCGGATCGGCGTGGATGCCGCTCAGCCGCGTTCCAGGGCCGCGCCGTCGGCCAGTCGCGCGGCCGCCGGCCCGAGTCCGGCGCCGGGCAGGCCGGCCCGGAAGCGGTCGCCGAGCTTGGATCGCCGTTCCGAGCCCCAGACGAAGACGTCGGCGCCGCCGCCGTACGGGCAGAACGCGTCGCCCGTGGCCGGGCAGAAGATAGCAACCCTGCCGATCAGGTCGCGGGCCACGGCCAGCCAGACCCGGTCGAGGCAGCCGCGCTGCCAGGCCAGGGTCGCGCCGATGACCTGGGCCCGGCTGGCGTCAGGCAGATAACCTCCCAGGGTCTCGATCCAGCTCTGGGGCGGGACGATCTCACTGGCCCCGAGAGCCCGCAGGTCGGCCGTCTCCTCCGCGCCCGACCCCAGCTGGATAGCCAGCACGAGCACGGTGGTCCCGGTGAAGAGGGCGCTGGCGACGGCATCGAAACGCGAGGCCGTGAGGCGATCGTCGTCGTCCGTGGTGGGTCCGGCCGTATCGCGGAGGTAGTGGATCCGCGTCCAGACCGACTCGTGAGTGAAGCGCAGCATGAACCCGACGGGCGGTTGTCCCGAATACTGGGATTGCCAGGCATCGAGCGCTTCGTGGACGTTCAAACGGGCCCCCTGACCGAATACGGCCCGGCCCCGACGGTTGATCTCGGGGGCCCGGCTCCGGCATACCCTACCCGGAAAGCTGGCCACATACAACGAGTGGCGGGGGCCCACGGCGGGCTTTTCGACAGCCCGACAGGTCAGCGCCGAAATCCGGTGCGCCCACGCACAACCCGGGTCCGGCCGACAGATCAGCCCTCCGGCTGGATCGATCCGCCGGCGCCGATCCCGGCCCCCTGCGGCACCGCCTCGGCCGGGTCGAAGCCATCCGTCAGGCTCGCCTCGGGGGCGTCATAGGCTTCGTAATGCTGGACCTCGAATTGCTCGAAGACGTCTGGTCGAGCACCACTGAGCACCGGCGTGTCGAGAAGGTCCGTGCCGCCCACCCAGCCGTAGAGGGCCTCGAGGTCCCGCCAAACGCTGACGAATAGAACCTCCTCGCCGCCGTCGAGGTGGGCCTGCCGGCCGACCTGGGCATGGATCAAACCGTCATGGCAGCGCGCGTCGTCCAGCGCCTGTTGAGCCTGCTCGCGGAACAAGGCGACTCTACCCGGATGCACTCGGCCTTTCAGGACCCTGATTATCAAATTCCCACCCCGACAGCCAGCACGATCCCTAGTCAATTCTCAGTAGTCGAGCCCGATTCGGCAATTACAGGGCCATATCAGCTTCGCTCCCGACGCGCCAAATCCATCATCGCGGCGACCCAGCGCACCGGCGAGCTTACAGTCGGCTTACTTCCGCCCCGAACTCTTCGAAGACGGCGACCCGAGTATCTCCAGTGTCAGCTCCGAATGGGCGAGACAAGGAGACCACCAGTTGAACCGTCAAGTCAGCCTCACCACCAGACTCGCAGCCACCGCGCTGCTCGTCGGTGTCGCGGCCGTCGGATGCTCGGGGCGCGGCGGTCACACCGCGACCACCCAGCCTGTCGCCCCAACCCCGACGGCCCAGCCGAGCTTGGTCGATCAGGCCAGTCCGTCGATCTCCGCGGTTCCGTCCGCATCGGACACCGACACTTCGGTCCCGTCCGCGTCGGCGGTGGCCGTCAACCAGGTCGCCAGCCCCGATCCGCTCGACAGCCCGTTCAACGACCTCAACCAGCTCATCAACGGCATCAACGGCTCGCTCCAGGACGCAGGTTCCGGCGGCGGCGAGTAGCTCTCGACTCTTGCGAAGGAGTAGTCACATGAAGATCCGAATCCCAGCCCTGATCGCCGGCGCGGCGATCGGCAGCTCGATCCTCTTCGCCACGGTCGGTACGGTCGGCGCCGCGACGCCGTCCATGGCCGGACCGTCGGGCAAGGGCGTGTGCGCGGTCGAATACGCCGCCGTCAAGACGGGCGCCACAGTGGCCCGCCTCCAGGCTTTCGGCAACTGCGAGATCAATCGCCGCTTCGTCACCCTCACCGTCCTCTCGGACAGGATCAGCTCCTCCAAGGTCATGACCTCGTCGGACAAGTCCACCCTCCAGAGTGAGATCGCCTCGACCCGGTCGGGCCTGACCGACCTCAAGACCACGATCGACGGCGAGACCAGCATCCCGGCGCTCAGGGCCGACATCGTCAAGATCGCCACCCAGTTCCGCGTTTACCTGCTCGTCGTGCCCCAGGTCCATCTGACCAACGCGGCCGACGGCGTCCTCGCCACCCAGAGCAAGTTCGCGACCGTCAACACCAACCTGGCCGCCCGGATCGCGGCCGACAATGCCGCCGGCAAGGACACCACCGCCGCCCAGGCCAATCTCGACGCCATGAACGCCTCCGAGAGTGCCGCCGTGGCCCTGGCCAGCCCGCTTCCCGGCCAGCTCCTGCCGCTGACACCGGCCGACTACAACGCCGGCACCGCAAGCCCGATCCTGACCACCGCCCGCACCGACCTGGTCAAGGCCGTCGCCGACGTCAAGACCGCGGTTTCCGATGCCAAGGCCTGCCGCGCCGCCCTCAAGGCCATCGAGTCCTAGCCATCGAGTCCTAGACTTCCCGCTCCCACGAGCGCGGTCCCTGCCTTCGGGCAAGGGCCGCGCTTCGCTTTGTCCGCGCCGGGGAGTGACCGCGCTGGCTGAAGAGCGGCCGCGCTACGGGCACGGTTCCGGACTCAGGCTGCGTCGTCGGTGAAGGGCTGGAGCACGAAGCCGAACTCGGCTCCGGGCCCGTCGTCGCGTGGCCTGGCCCAGATGCTGCCGCCGATCGACTCGACCAGGCGATGGGCTACGAAAAGGCCTATTCCGGAGCCGGCGACGCGCGCCGTTCTCGAGGAGCGGTAGAAGACCTCGAACAGCCTCTCGGCCTCGACCGGATCGACGCCCGGGCCGCGGTCGAGGACGCGGACCCGCGGGCAGTCCTCGCAGACGTCGACGACGACCTCGACCGGACCCGCAGGCGGGCCGTACTTGGCGGCGTTCTCGAGCAGGTTGCGCACGATCTGCTCGACGAACGACTCCTCCGCCCGCGCGACCGGAACCTGGGCCGCCACCGACAGCCGAAAGTCGAGGTCGGGCCAGCGCCGGCGCTCCTGCTCGCAGGCCTTGCGCAGCACGTGAGGCAGGAGCACGGGCTCGGTGTGGACCTGTATGGCCCCCCGCTCGGCGTGGGCCAGGACGATCAGGTCCTCCACCAGCCGCTTGAGACGCTCAGCCTCGTGGCCGATGTCGTCTACCAGCTCCGACCGGCGGGCCTCGTCGAGACCGGGCCGCGACAGGAGCGTGCTCGCGGCGTAGATCGAGGTGATCGGCGTCCCGAGCTCGTGCGACAGGATCGCCAGGAACGCCTCCCGGTAAGCCTCGTCCTCCTTGCGATCGGTGATGTCGAGGTTGATGCCCGCCCAGCTCGTGACCGCCCCGGTCTCGTCGCGGATGGGAAAGCCACGCGACAGGATGGTCCGCCGGCTGCGATCCGCGGCCGCGAAGACCAGTTCGTGGTCCCAGGGAGTCCCGGTCGCCACCGCGTCGACCCAGTCGCTACGGGTCTGCACAGCCAGCTCAGGGGCCAGATTGTCGAGCCAGCCCATGTCGACGGCCTGCTCGATCGTCTGGCCGGTCATCTCCAGGAAGGGCTGGCTCACATACCGCATCCGGCCATCCGGCCCGGCCAGCCAGATCCCGAACGGGATCGACTCGCCGATGGCCTGGGCCTGGCGGCGCAGCTCGGCTACGGCCGCCAGAGCCTCCTCCCGGCGGGCGCGCTCGGTGATGTCGACCATGCTCACGGCCAGACCCACGATCGTGGCCGTCGAATCGCGCAACGCTTCGGCGCTCAAGAGCCACGTCCTGGGCGGGCCTCCGGCACGGGTCTCGCCGCTCACCTCCACGTCGCGGAGCGGCGTCCCGTCCGACAGCACGGCGGTCAGGGCCGCCACGGTGTCTCTGCCGAAGGCGGTCACGATCCGGTCGATGCGCTGGCCCAGGCTCGCGAGCGGCGAGACGCCGCCGAAGGCGGCCAGGGCGGGGTTCACGTACAGGTACCGCAGGTCGCGGTCCAGGACTGCAAGGCCGACGGGCGCCGTCTCGATCAGCGGCGTCGAGGCGACCGCCCCCAGCCTGATCAAGTCGGCCAGCGCCTCCAGCCGCTCCTCCTCCAGCCGGTGGACGCGAGCCGTGGTCCAGGCCCCCAGCCCGATGAGGATCAAGGCCTCGAAGGCGACCATGATCGCCAGCCCGATCGACTCGTCGTACAGGCCCGCCCGTTCGCCGACGAGCCGGATCCAGGCTCCAGCCGGGACGACCACGATCGCGGCCGGCAGGATGTGCCTGAAGACGTCGCCGGCGATGCCCCGATCGCGCAAGAGGCGGACGAGAACGTGGTCGTCGTCGGCGGCCATCACGGCCAGGCCGAGGAGCAGCAGGCCGATGGCGGACGGAACGGACATTTCGGTCGAGGAACCGAGCGAGATCAGCGCCGAAGCCCCGTACAGGTACCCGAGCGTGGCGACGGCGCCGATAGAGCTCGCGACCAGGCCCAGGACCTCGCTGACGGCAACGCCACGAACCCGGCGACCTAGGAGTGGGACCGCGAGGCCGGCGGCCAGAAAGCCTGCCGCGGTCTGGACGGCGAGGCGGCCCGGGTGGGGCAGCCCGGCGCCGGCCGTGTCGCGGAGGATCGCCTCGTCGATGCCGAGTGCGGCGCCGGTGGCGTGCTGGAAGAGCGTGGCTCCCGCGATGATCACAGCCACACCCGAGAAGACCCGGGCCGGCCAGCGGAAACGCCGCCACGGCGGTCCCAGACGAAGTGCCAGGGCGGAACCGACGAGAGCCAGACATATGGCGGCGTTGACCTGGGTCTGGGTCAGGCCCGGGAGCCAGCTGGCTAGCAATGGCAGGCCGGCCACGCGACCCAGCAGCGCAACCACGCCCATCGCTGCCGTCGCGACGGCCAGAGCCATGGCCACCAACGGAGATGCCGACCTAGCGACCCGGGACTCCGGTCTCGGGGATGGCAGCGGGCCGCTCGCGGGCGCCGGCGGCCCGGGCGGCGATCGATCGGGTTCGGTCACGAGACCGCGCCGGAAACCGACTTCAGGGCTTCCACGGCCGCGGCTTGGCCGGTTCCCGCGGCGCCTGCTCCTCGATCGGGTGGGGCCCGATCCACTCCGACCGATCGGGCTCGGGCGGCGGGGGCGGCGGTGCGGCATGCCCCGACGCGGCGCCTGGCTTGCTGTCCTGATGGACCGCCGCGGCCCGGGCCGCGATTGGAGTCGGCCCTGTCTGGTTCGCTCCGGTCCCGGCGGTCGCCGCGGCGGCGGGAGTCGCGGCCGGCGCCGGGGCGGACGGGCGCGCGCTCGGCTTCACTATCGGCACTATCGCCAGCCCGCCCGCCTTCTGGCCCGGCTTCGGCGCGGCCTTGGCGGCGGCCGCGACCGCGGGGCTCGGCCGAGCCGGTGCGGCCGGCGGCTTGGGCGCGCCGGTCGGCCGCTTCAGGATCCTCGCGGGCAAGGGGCCCGGCTCCTCCGCCTCGTCGAAGGCCACGGCAGCGGCGACAGCGGCGGCGGCCGAGATCCCCGACGCGGCGCCGGGGACGACCGCGACCGGTATCAGCGTCTGGGCGCGACCGTCGATGCCCGCAATCAGGCCTCGCACGAACTCGCAGATGCGATCCGCCTCATCGTCGATGCCTTTGAGGACCAGGCTCTCGACCTGAACGGCCACGAGCCGATGTCCGCCGCTGGCTTCGACGCTCAGCTCACTCACCGACACCTTCGACCAGCGGATCAGCTTGCCCGTCGCCCGCGGGCCGTCGGGACCGGTCACGCGAACCGCGACGGTTACGAGGCCCGCCCCGGTGGGAGCCAGAACCGAATAGCGCGTCTCCGGGTCGTCGCCCCACGCTGTCCAGCATTCCGGATCGGCCTCCGCCCCGAGATCGACCAGCACGGGCCGCAGGATCGCGAGCACCCGACTGGTCATCGACTCCTTGTTTGGCGCCGCCTTGCGCCATTCGCCAAGCCGCATGTGAGTCGCCTCCAGAGGACACGGTCACGTCCACACGATCGCGGTCAGGCTATCACGCCGCGGCCTGGGGACGAGACCCATTCGGTCTAGCGAAGGACCGCTACCCCGTCCGCCGGATGACGCGCACAAGACCCTGGCAAGCCTATTCTGGCGCAGGTTCGAAGTCGGACGGCCGTGCCGTGCCGCTCCGGCATCGGCGGTCCAGGCCGGGCGAGGAGCTCGGAACTGCGAGAGGTGATGCACATGGGAGTTGACCGCGGTCGACTCAACTGGGGAGTCTTCCTGATAGTCGTCGGAGCCGTGCCGCTGGCCTACCGCCAGGACCTGATCTCCGGCTCCGACCTGAGCCAGGCCTGGCGGTTGTGGCCGCTGATCATCGTCGGCATCGGCCTGGCCATCATCCTGTCGCGGACTCGAGCCTTCTTCGTCGGCGGCCTGGTCGTGGCGATCTGCGTTGGGCTGGTCCTGGGCAGCGTCCTGGCCGTCGGTCCGAACGTCGGTTGTGGCGGGGTCGGCGGCAGCTCGCGCAGCGTCGCGCAGTCGGGCGCCTTCGACGGCGGCACGAGCGTCCAGCTGAACCTGCAATGCGGGACGGCGACCGTGGCATCTTCGAGCGACGGGCTGTGGCACGTCGACGCGACCGACTCGGCCGGCAGCCTCCCGAGCGTGGCGTCGGCTTCGGACCGGCTCGAGGTCGACTCCTTCGACACGGACGGCTGGTCGTTCGGGCGCGGCACGGACACCTGGCAGGTGAGCCTGCCGTCGAACGTCAGCATCGATCTCTCCGCGTCGCTGAACATGGGCGACGCCCGGTTCAACCTGACCTCGGTCCAGCTTTCGTCGGCTCGCTTCGACCTGAACATGGGCTCGCTCCATGTCGACCTGACCGGCGCCCAGATTGGCACACTCAACGTATCCACCAACCTCGGGTCGGCCTACGTGACCCTGGGCGACACGTCCGATCTGTCCGGCCGACTATCGACAAACCTCGGCTCGCTCGACGTCTGCGTCCCGGCCGACCTGGGCGTCAGCGTCGTCTCGAGCGACAGCCTGTCGTCGAGCGACTTCTCCGACGCCGGGCTCGTCCTGACGGGCGGCGCCTGGCAAACCCCCAACTACCTCGAGGCGGCCCATCGGGCCAGCCTGACCGTCGACACGAGTCTCGGTAGCGTCAAGTTCAAGCACGCAGGAGGCTGCCAGTGAATCCGCAGATGGAGCCCGAGATGGGCCCCCGCCGGCTGTACCGCACGGCCGACGACCGCATTCTGGCCGGGGTCGCGGGTGGCCTGGCCGCTTATTTCGACATCGACCCGGTCATCGTCCGGATCATCTGGTTCCTATCGGTCTTCTTCACCGGGTCGCTGACCTTCTGGATCTACCTGGTGATGATCGTCGTCGTGCCGCCCGAACCGGTCGACTGGCCGACCCAGGCGCCGTGGACAGGCGGGCAGCCATCGGGCTTCCAGGCTACCTACACGCCCCCGACCCAGACCGCGCCCGGAGGAACGCCCGATCCGGGCAGTTCAGCCGGCCCGGGCTTTGCCGCTCCTCCCGACGCTCCCGGATCCACCGGCCCAGCGGGCGGCACGCCTGCCGGCGGAGCCCCAGCGGCGCCGGCCTTCGGGCCCGGCACGCCTCCCGGTACGCCGCCCGCCTCGGGCGGCTGGTGGGGCGACGACTGGCGCTGGCAGCGGCGCCAGGAGCGCTGGCAGCGGCGCCAGGAGCGCTGGCAGCGGCGCTGGGCCGATGGCCAGTATCACCGCGAACGCAGTGGCGCGGGGCTGGTCTTCGGGCTGCTCCTGATCTTGGGCGGCGGCATGCTCGCCTGGCACCAGATCGACCCGAGCTTCGATCTCGGCCTGACCTGGCCGGTGCTGATCGTGGCGGTCGGGTTGATCCTGGTGGCCAGCTCGATCAGGATCCGGGACTAGCGGCCTAGCTGGCCGTCTCCCGCCGGCGCCTGCGGCGCCGGATCGACAGGACGACGTAGCACAGGCCGAGCAGGATGGCCCCCGAACCGGCCACAAGGGCAACCACCCTGGCGGCCCAGCCCGCCCAACCGAGGCTTCCGTCGGCGGGCGGGTCGTCGGCCTGAGCCATCAGGGCCGCCGTACCTGCGGTCGGAGCGGCAGTCGCTCCCAGAACCGCATTGCCGTCGATCCAGGGAGCGGGCGACCCTGAAGCCGAGCCACCGTCGAAGGCGGCCGAGCCGTCGGGGTACATGGACGCCGAACCGCAGGCCGGGCAGGCGATCCCGCTTTGGGTCCCGGCTGCCTGGGTCGGCTTGGGCGTCGCGTGCGAAACCGGCCTTGGCGTCGGAGTCGGCGGCAGCGGGTTGCTGAACGGCGACCTCGTCGGCGCCGCCTTCAGGCCGCTCGGCGCCGGACCGCCCTTCGAGAACAGGCAGTCGTAGTAGTAGGTCGCGCCGCTCGACCAGCCGCCGCAGCCGACATGGGT
>Ga0335076_10001655_pt1 | contig 21724 bp, 15 predicted proteins | sample Lox_Sample_25_FD_206717 | JGI IMG/M metagenome (GOLD analysis project Ga0335076, IMG submission 206717) | Soil microbial communities from Loxahatchee National Wildlife Refuge, Florida, United States - Lox_Sample_2.5 | ecosystem: Environmental > Terrestrial > Soil > Wetlands | place: USA... | reverse complement strand
ATGCGGCTCAGGAGTTCAAGGTGTTGTTCGGGATAGAGTGGCGTCCAAACCGGCAGACGCAGCCCCTTGTGCGTGTCTTCGTAGGGCACGTCATCCAAATAGTTGTGTTGGCCCAAGGCATGTTGCGCTTGCGCCAGTATCGTGCCGCACACTCGGGGATCCGCGCTCAAGGCGAGAAAGGGGACCAGCGGCCGAGGCCTGACCGACCTCTCTTCGCTGCTGGCTGGCTCGCACAAGCCAGCCGCCGCGAGCGCGAGGGCCGCGACGATGATCGCGCCGTCTCGCACGAAGGGTGGCGCTTGTCGGATGTCCAAGGGTGCCGCCCCCTGATCGGTCGGCTACAGGGCAGCCGCCCGGCAAAGCAGAAGGGACGCGCAGCGCACGGCCGCGTGTCCCACTCCATAATTACGCATTGTAGATAGAAGTGCCTATGTTTGTCAATGCCGGGCGGGATCGGCAGGTCGCGGGTTGGGTGCGGTGTCCGGCAGATGCGTCGCTTTTTCCCACCGCGTCGGCGTTCATCTGCGTCCATCTGCGGTTTCAATCGCTTGCTGCCCGCTTCGTCCGGACCTATGCGTAAAACAACACGATTTACGCATCCGTCCGGCTTTTTGCTTGTGTTCCCTAATTGTTCTAGCTATACTTCAGAGCAACAAAACGCCTCGTCGGGGAGCCCTGCCATGAGCGACACGAACGAAACCGCCGCTTCACTCGAATCCACGGCGACCGCCCTCGCATCCGCCGCCGGCGTCGCCGATCTCGCGTCCGCCGCGGCGATCGACGCGCCGGAGGGCGAGGGGCTGCTCGCCGCCTTCGCGCGGCACGAGGTTGCGCTCGGCCATCGCCTGGCCATGCGCTATGCCGCCGCCGGCAACGCGGCGCTCGATGCGTCGCTCGCCGATGGTGCGGACGAGGCAGCCGCCGCGCGGGCCGACCTGCAGGCGGCGCGTTTCGGCGGCGCCGTCGCCCGCGTCATGGGCAATGTGCGGCTCGCGCTCCTCGCCCTTGCCAAGGCGCCCGTCGCCGAGTCGGAGCAGTGGGTGCCCGTACATTTCGTCGGCGAGGCGCTGTGCGCGCCGGAGGAGGCCGCCCGTCGCCTCGCCGTCGCCAAGGCCGCGCGCGCCAGGGCGCAGGGCCTGCCTGCCAACGACAACGACGCATCCCGCGTCCTCACGGCAGCGGAAGCGGCGCAGCTCGCCGCCGCGCACGCGGCCGCGACTGCGCTCACCGCCGATGGCGGCATCGCCGCCCTCGCGCCGGCCGCCGGCGAATGGAACCGCCTCGGCCAGTTCCTGCGCCACGAGATGGCCGCCGCCCATCGCCTGGTGATGCGCCTCGGCGGCCGTGCCGGCGATCTCCTGGAAGCGCCCGACGTCGCCGCCGACGGCGTCGCGGCGCTCCGCCTCGGTTCCGCCGCAGCCCGGCTGATGGCGCGCGGCCGCCAGGCGCTCGGAGTGTTGCCGCGCCTTGGCCCCGGCCCCAACGGCGGCCCCGGCCGCGTCGCCGGCTACTACTGGATCGGCGAAAAGGACATGTTCGCGCGCGAGGAGCCTGTGGCGAATGGAGAGACCGGTGCCAGTACTGCTTCGGCTCCCTCCGCTCCTCTCCTTGATTCCCCCGCGAAAGCGGGGGCCCAGAGCCTGCCCCGCACTCGATGCGGGGGGGACCGCACCGTCACTGACTCCTGGACCCCCGCTTTCGCGGGGGAATCAAGAATGGTGATTGCTGCTCAACATATCCCGAACCGTGGCCGCCTCAGGAATGGCAACCCCTCCGGCGACTACATGCGCGCGCCGCGCTGCGGCGCCTGCACCCGCGCCGGGACCGCCTGCCGCCAGCCGGCGATGGCGAACGGCCGCTGCCGCTTCCATGGCGGCAAGAGCACGGGCCCGCGCACCGCCGCCGGCCTCGCCAACAGCCGCGCCGCCCGCCGCACCCACGGCGGCTATGCCGCCGAGATCGTCGACCTGCGCAGGGCCGCCGCCGCCCACGCCCGGCGCGTGCGCGCGCTCTCCGCCCTCCGGGGCCACAACGCCGGCGGCGCCCTCGTCATGGCCCTCCCGCGCGTGTCTCAAGCCGGCGTGAACCGGTCGCTTCCCGCTGGACATGGGGTTGATCCCCTGTTTTTCATGACGCCCGCAGGAGCGGCGGGCAAACGGTAGAAGAAGTCGAGGCAGATGCAACGCGAGCACATGGACTACGACGTCGTGATCGTCGGCGGCGGCCCCTCCGGCCTCGCCGCGGCGATCCGGCTGAAGCAGTTCGCCGCCGAGGCCGGCCGCGAGGTCGGCGTCTGCGTCATCGAGAAGGGCTCGGAGATCGGCGCCCACATCCTCTCCGGCGCCGTGCTCGAGCCGCGCGCCCTCAACGAGCTGATCCCCGACTGGAAGGACAAGGGCGCGCCCCTCAACACGCCGGCCAAGACCGACCGCTTCCTGCTGCTCACCGAAAAGGGCGCCCGCCGCCTGCCGACGCCGCCGCAGATGCGCAACCACGGCAACTACATCATCAGCCTCGGCAATTTCTGCCGCTGGCTGGGCCAGCAGGCGGAAGCGCTCGGCGTCGAGATCTATCCCGGCTTCGCCGCCGCCGAGGTGCTCTATGGCGAGGACGGCCGCGTCGTCGGCGTCGCCACCGGCAACATGGGCGTCGGCAAGGACGGCCAGGAGACTGCCAACTTCCAGCCTGGCGTCGAGCTGCGCGGCAAGTTCACGCTCTTCGCCGAAGGCTGCCGCGGCTCCCTGACCAAGACGCTCTTCCAGCGCTTCAAGCTGCGCGACGGCGCCGACCCGCAGACCTTCGGCATCGGCATCAAGGAGCTGTGGGAGATCGACCCGGCGAAGCACGCCCAGGGCACCATCACCCACACGATCGGCTGGCCGATGGATGCGAAGACCTACGGCGGCTCCTTCCTCTACCATCTCGAGAACAACCAGGTCGCCGTCGGCTTCGTCATTGGCCTCGACTACGAGAACCCGTACCTGAGCCCGTTCGACGAGTTCCAGCGCTTCAAGACCCACCCGGCCATCCGCCCGATCTTCGAGGGCGGCAAGCGCATCGCCTACGGCGCCCGCGCCCTCAACGAGGGCGGCTTCCAGGCGATCCCGAAATTAACCTTCCCCGGCGGCGCCCTCATCGGCTGCACCGCCGGCTTCCTTAACGTGCCGAAGATCAAGGGCACCCACACCGCCATGAAGTCCGGCATGACCGCGGCGGAGGCCGTCTTCGCCGCCCTCGGGCAGGAAGGCGTGACGGAAATCACTGACTATCCCGAGCGCCTCAGGCAGTCTTGGCTGTGGGACGAGCTCTACCGGGTCCGCAACATCCGGCCGGGATTCCGCTGGGGGATGTGGGGCGGCCTCGCTTATGCCGCAATTGACACATACATACTACGCGGCCGGGCGCCCTGGACGATGCATCATCACCCGGACAACAAGTCCCTGAAAAAGGCCAAGGATTCCAGGCGCATCGAGTATCCGAAGCCGGACGGCAAGGTATCCTTCGACAAGCTGTCGTCGGTTTATCTTTCCAACACCAATCACGAGGAAAATCAGCCCTGCCACCTGACCCTGAAAGACCCGCGCATTCCCATCACCGTGAATCTGCCGGAGTACGATGCGCCGGAGCAGCGCTATTGCCCGGCCGGGGTGTATGAGATCGTGCGCGACGGCGACGGCGCGGCCCGCCTGCAGATCAACGCCCAGAACTGCGTGCACTGCAAGACCTGCGACATCAAGGACCCGACGCAGAACATCAATTGGGTCGTGCCGGAGGGCGGTGGCGGTCCAAACTATCCCAATATGTGATGAGGGCATTCTTTGTGCCACAAAGGCTTTCCCTCATCCTGAGCCTGTCGAAGGACGCACGGTGCAGATGCCGTCAACCTTCGGAAACACGGCGCGACCTGCAGATACCTTGAGGAGACCTGCATGACTCGATTTCGGCGGCTACTTCTAAGCGGCGCGGCGGCGAGCGCCCTGGTGATTGCCGCGCTGCCGTCGCCGGCGGCGACGGTCCAGGCCGACGCCGGCAAGCCCGGCGCCCTCGGCGCCTTCCTCGCCGGTATGCATGCACAGGCCCTCAAGGACTACGGTCCCGCCGCCGACTTTCTGGGCGACGTGCTGGCGCACGACCCCGACAACATCGACCTCCTGCAGCAGGCCTTCGTGGCCATGGTGAGCGGCGGCCGCCTCAACGAGGCCGCCGACATCGGCCGCAAGCTCGAAGCGCAGAAGGCGAGTTCGGATACCGTCAGCCTCGTCCTCGCCGAGCAGGAGATCAAGGCGCGCAAGGTGAAGGCGGCGCTCGACCGCCTGTCGAAGCTCTCCACCGACGGGCTCAACCGCTTCACCATCCCGATGGTGCGCGCCTGGGCGGCGCTCGAGAACGGCAAGATCGAGGACGCGCTCGCCGCCATCAAGCCGCTCGCCGACGTCAACGGCGTGCAGACGCTCTACACGCTCCATGTCGGTCTGCTGAACGACGTCGCCGGGCGCAACGCCGAGGCCGACAAGGCCTACCAGCAGACCATCGACGATCCGCAGAAGCTCTCCTTCCGCGTCACCGAGATCGTCGGCAACTTCTACCAGCGCCAGAAACAGCCCGATCAGGCGAAGGCGGTCTACGCCAAGTTCCACGACGCCTATCCCGACAACCCGCTGCTGCCGCTCCTGACCGGCAACGAGGGCGACGCCAAGGCGGCGCCGGTCGTCGGCAGCGCGCGCGAGGGCCTTGCCGAGGCGCTCTTCAACCTCGCCTCCATCCTCTACCAGGAGGACGCGCGCGACATGTCGCTCGTCTATACGCGCCTGGCGCTCGATCTGCGGCCGGACTTCCCGGCCGGCCAGGTCCTGCTCGGCGATCTCCTGGCGGGCGGGCAGCACTATGCCGATGCCGTCGCCGTCTATCGCGGCGTCGACCAGGCCTCGCCCTTCGGCTGGCAGGCGCGGCTGGCCCTCGCCGACGCGCTCAACAAGCTGGATCGCACGCAAGAGGCCGTCACGCTGCTGCAGGGCATGGTCGACGAGCGCAAGGATTCCGCCGACGCCGCCATGATGCTGGGCGACATCCTGCGCAGTGCCGAGCGCTTCGAGGAGGCGACCAAGGCGTACGACACGGCAATCGCCCGCGTCGGCGAGCTGAAGCCGCAGCACTGGAGCCTGCTCTACTATCGCGGCATCGCCTATGAGCGCAGCAAGCAGTGGGACCACGCCGAGGCCGATTTCCTCAAGGCGCTCGACTTCTCGCCCGACCAGCCCTACGTCCTCAACTATCTCGCCTATTCCTGGGTCGACCGCGGCGAGAACTTCGATCGCGCCCTCGACATGCTGAACAAGGCCGTCGAGCAGAAGCCGGATGACGGCTACATCGTCGACAGCCTCGGCTGGGTTTATTTCCGGCTCGGCAAGTTCGACAAGGCGGTCGAGAATCTCGAGAAGGCGGTCGAGCTGGTGCCCGAGGACGCCGTCATCAACGACCATCTCGGCGACGCCTACTGGCGCGTCGGCCGCCACAACGAAGCGCGCTTCCAGTGGCAGCGCGCCCTCAACCTCAAGCCCGACAAGGACCAGGTGGCGCCGATCGAGACGAAGCTCGACCGCGGCCTCCCCAACTCCTCGGGCTCGTGAGCGCGGGAGATCAGGCGGCGGCGCTCCGCGTCGCCGCTCCCGCCAAGATCAACCTCTACCTCCACGTCGTCGGCCGGCGCGCCGACGGCTACCACTTGCTCGACAGCCTCGTCGCCTTCGCTGCCGTCGGCGACGAACTCGCCTTCACGCCGGCCGGCGATCTCTCGCTCACGATCGACGGGCCCTTCGCCGCCGATCTCGGCACTGACGCCGACAATCTCGTCCTGCGCGCGGCGCGGGCTTTGGCGATCGCCGCCGGCCGCGCGCCCGCCGTCGCCATCCGCCTGACCAAGCGCCTGCCCGTCGCCTCAGGAATCGGCGGCGGGTCGGCCGACGCCGCTGCGACCCTTCGCGGCCTCGGCGAACTCTGGAATCTCCGGCTGCCCCCGGATCGCCTGCAGACCATCGCCCTCGGCCTCGGCGCCGATGTCCCGGTGTGCCTCGCGGGCCTGCCCAGCTTCTTCGGCGGCATCGGCGACGAGGTCGTGCCGGCGCCGCCGCTGCCGCCCGCCGCCATCGTCCTGGTCAACCCCGGCATGCCCCTGGCGACCGCCGCCGTGTTCCGCGCCCGCGCCGCCGGCCGCTATTCCGCGCCGGCGCGCTGGACCGCCGCCGTGCCGGAGGTCGGTGCACTTGCGACCCTCCTCGCCGCGCGCGCGAACGACCTGACCGAGTCGGCGGTCGCTCTTGCTCCCGTCATCGCCGACGTGCTCGCCGACCTCGAGCGGCAGCCGGGCTGCCTCCTGGCGCGCCTCTGCGGCAGCGGCGCCACCTGCTTCGGCCTCTTCCGCGACTCCGCCGCGGCACAGTCCGCCGCCACTGCGATCGCGGCCGCGCGGAGCACGTGGTGGGTCGCGCCGACGATGCTGCAAGCGGGGCCGGGCCGGTTGCGCTGATGCGCGGGCATGCCTATGGTGGCGGCCGTTTCTCGGCATCCTTGGGGCGTAGCCAAGCGGTAAGGCAGCGGATTTTGATTCCGCCATTCGGAGGTTCGATCCCTCCCGCCCCAGCCATACTGCCGGAACCCTTGCGCTATCGCCGCCTGCTTCCGCCCTGCGGATTGCCGCTCACGGGAGAACGCAGATGACGCCAGCTCCAGCACGCCGCACCCCTCGCGACGCCGACCTCGGCCTCCGCCAGATCGGCAACGCCAGCGGTCTCTCCGTCAGTCTGCTGCCGAACGGCTGCCCGTTCTCGATCGAGCATCAGCGCGACCGCGACCGGATCATGCTCAACCAGGTGCTGGGCTCGCCGGTCGATGGCGGCATCTTCCGCCTCTACCTGCGCGTCGGCGGTGCCCGGCCCTTCATCGCACAAGCCGTCGGGCCGCGCGCCCGCGTTCGCTGCGGCGCCGCCGCGGACCGCTTCGTCTGGGACGGCGAAACCGATGGCGTGTCGCATCGCGTCACGCTCTGGCTGCATCCGCAGACGAACCTCTGGCTCTGGCATGTCGAGGTGACCAACCGTCGCGATCTCGACCTGCCGTGCGACGCTATCCTCGTGCAGGATATCGGCCTCGGCGGCCGCGGATTCCTCATGAACAACGAAGCCTACGTCTCGCAATACATCGATCACCACATCGCGGAACACGCGCGCTGCGGGCCCGTGATCATGAGCCGCCAGAACCAAGCCCAGGGCGGCAGGTACCCCTGGATCGTCCATGGTTGCCTCGACGGCACCGCCGGCTTTGCGACCGACGCGATGCAGATCTTCGGACCCGCGTATCGCGATGCCGCGGAGATCGACCACGCCTTCGGCGTCGACCTGCCGAGCCGGCGGCTGCAGCACGAGGTCGCCTGCGCCGCGCTTCAATCGAAGGCCACCGTCTTGAAGCCGGGGGCCACGCTGGCGCAGAGGTTCTTCGGTCTCTACGACCCCGATCATCCGGAAGCATCGAGCGATTCCGACCTCGCCAAGGTCGACGCGGTGCAGAACGCCATCCGCGATTTTGCGCCGCGGCAAGTCGAACTGCACCAGCCGGCGCGCAGCATCGTGCAGGATGCGCCGCCGGCGGTCGTCCAAACCCTCGACGAGGAGGCGATCGCGGCGCTCTTTGCCCAACGGCAGCACGAGGAACGCAAGGACGGCCGCCTGCTCTCCTTCTTCACGCCGGATGCGTCGCTCAATCGCCACGTCGTGCTGCGCGACAAGGAGAGAATCGTCCCGCGCCGTCATGGCACGCTGCTGCGCAGCGGCCAGGGCATGCTGCTCGACGACTCCACGCTGTGCGCGACCTGCTGGATGCATGGCGTGTTCGGCGCCCAGCTGACGATCGGAAACACGTCGTTCCACAAGCTCTTCTCGGTGTCGCGCGATCCCTACAACATCACGCGCGCCAGCGGCCTCCGCATGTTGGCAGACCTGGGCCAGGGTTGGCGGCACCTGGCCCTGCCGTCGGCCTTCGACATTGGCCTCAGCGACTGCCGTTGGATCTACCGCTTCGAGGACCGCACCATCACGATCCAGGCGATCGCGTCGGGGGACGATGCGGCGATGCAATGGCAGGTTGCGGTGGAAGGCAAGCCGTGCCGGTTTCTGGTGTATGGCCACCTCGTGCTCGGCGAACGCGAGCTCGACCACGCCAGCCGGATCGACGTCGACGCGGCGCGCAAGCGCCTGGCCTTTCGTCCTGATCCGGATTGGCTCTGGGGACAGCGCTACCCGCAGGCGGTGTACCACTTGGTCACCAGCACGCCCGACGCCGTCGAGGCAATTGGCGGCGACGAGTTGTTGTATGCCGACGGACAGCCGCGGGGCGGCGGCTACATGGCGTTGGCGACGCGCTCGACGAACCAGCTGCGCGTCGCCGTCGTAGGCTCGATGACCGATGCCGGCGAAGCCGAGCGCCTGGCACTGAAGTATGCGGGCGGCGTCGACCCTGCGGACATGCTGACGCCGGCGCACCGCTATTGGGAACGCATCACCCGCGGGCTCCGCCTTGGCGGCCAGCACCCCGACATCGCCGCGCTCAACACGATGTTTCCGTGGATCGCACACAACGCGATGGTCCACCTGACGGTCCCGCACGGCCTGGAGCAATACACCGGCGCCGCCTGGGGAACGCGCGATGTCTGTCAGGGGCCTATCGAGTTCTTCCTCTCTCTCGGGCATGCGGAGCCGGTCCGCAAGATCCTGCGGGTCGTCTTCGCCCAGCAGTACGAGAAGCAGGGCAGTTGGCCGCAGTGGTTCATGCTGGAGCCCTACTCGAACATCCAGGACCGGCACAGCCACGGCGACGTCATCGTCTGGCCGCTCAAGGCGCTCTGCGACTACATCGAGTTCACGAACGACCTGACCGTCCTCGACGAGGCCGTCGCTTGGCGGCGGGAAGACAATCTCGAACGCACGGCGCGCCGGGACCCGGTGTCGGCGCATGTCGAAAAGCTCATCGCCACGGTGCGCGAACAGTTCATCCCCGGCACGTACCTGATCCGCTATGGCGGCGGCGATTGGAACGACTCGCTGCAGCCGGCCGATCCGAAGATGGGCGACCGCATGGTCAGCAGCTGGACGGTCGCCCTGCTGGTCCAGCAGGTGAACCGCTACGCCGAGGTCCTGCGTCGCGCCGGCCGGGCAGGGGAGGCGGAAGGACTGCGCGACCTCGCCGCGGCGATGCGCGCCGAATTCAACCGCTACCTCGTCCGCGACGGCACCGTGGCCGGCTACGCTCTTTTCGAGGCCGGCGCGGGCGAACCCGAATTGCTGCTGCACCCCAGCGACACCAGAACCGGCCTCGGCCATTCCCTCCTGCCAATGACGCGCGGCATCATCGCCGGCCTCTTCACGCCCGAGCAGGCGGCGCACCACCTCAAGCTGATCCGCGAGCATCTGTTGTACCCGGATGGGGCGCGGCTGATGGACAGGCCGGTCGCCTATCGCGGCGGATTGGAGAAGGTCTTCCGCCGCGCCGAGTCAGCCGCCTATATCGGGCGCGAGATCGGCCTCATGTATGTCCACGCGCATCTTTGGTATGGCGAGGCCATGGCGAAGCTCGGCGAGGCGAGCGCCATGTGGGAGGCGCTGATGCGGGCGAATCCGATCGCGGTGACCGAACGCCTGGCGCATGCGGCGCCGCGCCAACGCAATGCCTACTTCAGCAGCAGCGACCCCGCCTTTGCCGATCGCTACGAGGCGGGCCGCCATTGGGACGACCTCCGATCGGGTCGCGCCGGCGTCGAAGGCGGTTGGCGCATCTATTCGAGCGGCCCCGGCCTCTATACGAACTTGCTCGTGCGCCATGCCATGGGCATCCGCCGCTACTTCGGCGAACGCATCTTCGCGCCGATGGTGCCCAAGCAACTGGGCCGAGTGAGCGTCGAGATGACGGTCGACGGTCGCACGGAGCGATGGGACTGCAGCGCCGGGTGATGCGAGCGTCGGGAATCCGGTCACGGGTTGCCGACGAGCGCCTTGAAATCCTCCGGCCGTCGCATGACAATCTCTTGGCCGTAAAGGGGGATTCGGCGGCCGGAACAGATCTAGGCTGGGAGTGTCGGCGGGACGGCAACCGGTTCCCGCGCGGCCAATCAACAAGAACGCAGTCCATGGGAGGATCAACGCAATGAACGAGCGTGAACGGCGTGAATTCGAAGCCGGCCTTGTTGACGAGGTCGACGCGTTCCTTCGTGGCGAGACGACTCGCCGTACGCATCTGAAGCGGCTCATCCAGCTCGGAGGGCTTGCGGCGGTGCCGGGGATCTGGACGGCCACGAGCAGCATCGCCCGGGCCGCTACCGAGCTCGCCGATCCGAGCACGCCGCTCGGTCAGGCGCAGGCGGCGGCGCAAAAGGCCTCGACGGAGGGGCCAACGGATGGGTCCGCCTATCGCGCGGTGAAGGCCGCGAAACAGTACAGCGGCATCACGCTGAACATGGTCTACGAGGAGCAGCTGCAGGCGCTCGAGCCCCGGAACTACTCCGGTCCGGTCTGGAAGGATCTGACGGGCATGAGTTCCAACGTCATCGAGCTCTCGCATCCCGACCAGTATTCGAAGCCGATCGCCGAGCACTTCGCCGGCTCCGGCGCCTACGACATCCTCGACATTGAGCCGGCCTGGATCCCGGCCATGGCCGAAGGCGGCGTGATCGCGCCGATCGATGACTATCTGGCCAAATACGCCAACGCCGCCGACCTCGACGACTATCATCCGCTCTATCGGGCGATGACCACCTACAAGGGCAAGACCTGGGGCTTCTTCGACGACGGCGACGTGTTCATGCTGTACTACCGCAAGGACATCTTCGCGGATCCGAAGCTGAAAGACGCCTACAAGGCGAAGTTCAACCAGGAGCTGCGCGTGCCGCAGGACTGGGACGAATATTCGCAAGTCGCCCAGTTCATCACCGACCAGCTGGCGCCTGCCGTCTACGGCAGCGGGCATTTCCGCAAGTTCGGCGGCCCCGGGAACCAGTTCTCGTTCCTGCAGCAATATCGCTCGAACGGCGGCCGGTTCTTCGACGACCAATCGATGAAGGCCCAGCTCGATTCCGACGCGGGCGTGAAGACGCTGCAGCAGATGATCGCCGCCAACAAGGCGTCGATCCCCGGCAACAACGAGATGGATGCAGTGGCCCTCTGGGTCGCCTGGCTGCAGGGCAAGGTGGCCATGATCTTCTCCTGGCCGCCGACCGGACGCCTGTCGGCCGGATACGCGCAGAGCGACAAGGCCATCAATTTCGTGCCGAAGTCGTCGATCGTCGACAAGGTCGGTTACGCCGTGATGCCTGGCAAGAACGGCGAGCACGCGTCAGGCTACGTCAAGGCGCTGACGGCCGACTCGCCGAACGCCGAGGCGGCCTATCTGTTCATGCAGTGGGCGACGTCGCCGCCGGTCTCGCTGGCGCGGACCATGGTGCCCTATGCACTGCGCGATCCCTATCGGCTCTCGCACTACACGTCGCCGCTCTACCGCTCGCTGTGGGCGGACGCCAAGGAGTATCTGGTCGGGCTCAGCAACGCGGCGAACAATGCGGTTGTCGACATGATCATGCCGGGCTGGCAGGACTACGCGCTCAGCCTCGACCGCATGTGTACGGCCGTATGGGCCGGAGAGGATCCCAAGTCTGCCCTGCAGAAATGCGCGGCAGAATGGGATTCCACCACCGACAAACTCGGCGTCGAGAAGCAGCGCGATGCCTATGAGCAGTTCAAGAAGCTGCCGGGCGCCTATGCCGACAATACCATCGAGAAGCTCGGCAAGGGTGTGAAGCTCGACTGACGATTGCTCGAGCCCAGGACCTGGCCGGAGCCGCGGCGCCGGCCAGGTCCCGGACGGCATGGCGATGGCCCAGCAGGCGGCAACAGAGGGCAGGCAAGTACGGCGCCCGCGCGCTCGCGTGCGCAGCTGGTCGGCCTGGAGCGACCGTCATTTCAAATGGCTGCTCGTCACGCCGGCGGTGATTCTCATCCTGGCGCTCACGGTCTATCCGCTGGTCTATTCGGTCTGGGTCGCGTTCGTGAATTTCGACTTCCAGATCCCCGGCCACGACTTCGTCGGCTTGCGCAACTTCGAGCATGTCGTCGAGGACCCGATCGCCGTTCTGTCGCTGCTGACGACGGCGCTTCTGTCGGTGTCCAGCGTCGCGCTGGAATTCCTGCTCGGGCTGGGCCTGGCCATGGCCATGACCAAGACCTTTGCGGGTCGTGGCGGGATCATGCTGGTGCTCATCATCCCGCTGTTCGTCAGCCCCGTCGTCGTCGGCCAGATCTGGTCGCTGATCCTGCAGAAGCCTTACGGCCCGTTCGACTATCTGGTGGGTGCCCTGTTCGGCCCGACGGAGGTGAGCTGGCTCACCGGCAATCCCTGGAAGTTCATCTCGCTGATCGCCGCCGACGTCTGGCAGTGGACGCCGTTCATGTTCGTGATCCTGCTGGCGGGCCTGACATCGATCTCGCCGGAACTCTACGAGGCGGCCGAACTCGACGGCGTCTCGCGCCGGCAGATCTTCTGGAACATCACGCTGCCGCAGATCGCGCCGCTGATCCTGATCGCCGTCACCTTCCGTCTGCTGGACGCCGTGAAGCTCTTCGACATCATCTTCATCATGACCGGCGGCGGGCCCGGAACGAGCACCTATACGACCTCCTTCTACCTCTACCAGACGGGCTTCCAGAACTTCCATCTGGGGCAGGCGACGGCCGGGAGCTGGCTCTTCCTGATCCTGACCGCGGTGCTGATCATGTTCCTCGTGCGCCGCATGCTGCGCCCGGAGCCGGCCTGATGGCGTCCCGGACCCGTCGGCGGTCGCGGCGCAAGGGGGCGCTGGCGTTCGACAATCTGGTCCGCATCCTCTACCTCGCGTTGTTTCTCGCCTTCCTCCTGGGGCCGCTCTACTGGACGGTGATCACGTCGATCAAGCCGGTCGACGACTACATGACCATTCCGCCCGTCTGGTTTCCCGAGCATCCGACCTTGGTCCATTACACCGCCGCGATGTTCACCTATCGGGGCCTCGCCGGGTTGACGAACAGTGCCGTCGTCGCGGCGGCCGCCACGGTGCTGTCGGTCATTCTGGGTACGCTGATGGGCTACAGCTTCGCGCGGTTCAACACGGGCGGGCAGCACCTCTCGTTCTGGGTGCTGTCGCAGCGCTTCCTGCCGCCGGTGGCCGTGGTGCTGCCGGTATTTCTGCTCTACCGCAACCTCGGCCTGAACGACACGCGGTTCGGCCTCATCCTGATCTATACGGTGGCGTCGCTGCCGCTGTCGGCCTGGATGATGTTCGCATATTTCCGCCAGATGCCGGCGGAGCTGGAGGAGGCCGCTCTCGTCGACGGTCACAGCCGCTGGGGAGCCCTGTGGCGGGTGGCGTTACCCTTGGCGCTGCCCGGCATCATTGCCGCCGCCGTGTTCGCGTTCATCTTCTGCTGGACGGAGTTCTTCTTCGCCCTGATCCTGACCTCGCGCAGCGCCTTCACGTTGCCGACGGTCTTCCGCGGCTTCCTCGGCTTCCAGGCCTCGTCCTATGGCGAAGCGAGCGCGCTGGCGATCGTCTCTCTCGTGCCGTCGATCCTGCTCGGCATGCTCGTGCAGCGCCATCTGGTTCGCGGCCTGACGCTCGGCGCAGTGCGCGGCTAAGGAGACCCAGGGAGATGGCGCAGCTGAAGATCAGCGGACTGCACAAGCACTTCAGGGGCGTGCATGCGGTACGCGGCGTCGATCTCGACATTTCCGACGGAGAGTTCACCGTGCTGGTGGGTCCGTCGGGCTGCGGCAAGACGACACTGCTGCGTGCCATCGCCGGGCTGGAGGAGGTGAGCGAGGGGACGATCGAAATCGACCGCGAAGTGATGAACGACGTGCGGCCCAGCGACCGCGACGTCGCCATGGTGTTCCAGAACTACGCCCTCTATCCGCACATGAAGGTCTACAAGAACATCGCCTTCGGCCTCATGGCGCGGAAGCTGCCTCGCGCCGAGATCGACGCGCGGGTCAAGCGGGCGGCCGCCATGCTCGGCATCGCCGACCTGCTGGAGCGGCTGCCGCGGCAGCTTTCAGGCGGGCAGCGCCAGCGCGTCGCCATCGGCCGGGCGATCGTGCGGAACCCGCAGCTCTTCCTGTTCGACGAACCGCTCTCGAACCTCGACGCCCAGCTGCGCGACGAGATGCGCGGCGAGATCAAGCGGCTGCATCAGGAAATCGCCACGACGATGATCTACGTGACCCACGATCAGATCGAGGCGATGACGCTGGCCGACCGCATCGTGCTTATGCGCGACGGGCGGATCGAGCAGCAGGGAGCCCCGCTCGACCTGTTCGAACGGCCGGCATCGCTGTTCGTCGCCGGGTTTCTGGGTTCCCCGAAGATGAACTTCCTGCGGGGTACGCTGCTGCGCGCCGACAGCGCCGAATCGATCCGGCTGCAGGATGGCGGCACGGTCCTGCCGCTGCCGCGTGCGGGCGCCCGCAACGGCGTGCAGAACGGGGCGCCCGTGATCCTCGGCCTGCGGCCGGAGCACGTTACGCGGGCAACGGGAACAGCACCGCACGGCGCTGTTCGCCTGGATGTGAAGATCGAACTTGTGCAGCCCACGGGCTCGCGGACCTACGCGACCTTCCGTCTGGGAGAGGCGGCCGTCATGGCCGAACTCCAGGCCCACGATGTGAGCCGCCCCGGCGAGACGATCGCCGTCGAGATCAATCTGCGCCGCGCCGCCTTGTTCGACGCGGCGACGGAAAAGGCGATCTGAGGCCGCCTACGCCGGCACCGAGCGACCGAGCCAGTCGATGGCCGCCTGGACGCCGCCCTTGCCGTGCGGGATGCCGAGCGCGACGAGGCCGGTTTCGACGACGGCGAGCGTCCCCAGGATCATCGGCGCGTTGACGTGCCCCATATGGGCGATGCGGATCGCGCGGCCGTTGAGCGCGCCGATGCCGACGCCGACGACCACGCCGCATTTCCGTTCGCAGTAGTCGAGCAGCGGCCGCGGATCGCGGCCGTCGTTGAACAGGATGGTCGTGACCGAATTCGCGCGCTCTGCGGGTTCGGTGATGTTGAGCGAAATCGCGTTGCCCGCACTCCAGACGTCGACCGCGCGACGCACGGCCTCCGCCAGCAGGCGATGCCGCTCGAAGGCGTTCTCGAGGCCTTCCTCGAACAGCATGTCGAGCGACTTGCGCAATCCGAACAACAGATGCTCGGGCGGTGTGCCGCAATATTTCTGATAGTGCTCGTTCCCTTCGCGCGCGGTCCAATCCCAGTAGGGCGTGCGCAGGTCGGCCTTCTGATGCACCGCCTTGGCCTTGTCGTTGGCGGCGATGAAGCTGAGCCCCGGGGGCAGCATCAGCCCCTTTTGCGACCCGGTAACCGCGACGTCGACGCCCCAGGCGTCCATCTCGAAGGGCATCGTGCCGAGGGAGGCGATGGTATCGACCATCAGGAGCGCGCCGTGATTGGCCCGCTGCATGGCCCGGCGAAGACGCGTGATGTCGTTGACGACGCCGGAGGCGGTGTCGACCTGGACGACGAGAACGGCCTTGATCGTTTGCGAGGTGTCGGCCCGCAGGCGCGTTTCGAGCGCGGCCGGATCGACGGCCCGCCGCCAGTCTCCCGGCAGCACCTCGACGTCGATGCCGAAGACGGCGGCCATCTCGCCCCAGCCCATCGCGAAGCGGCCGCTCTCGAGAACCAGGACCTTGTCGCCGCGAGAAAGGACGTTCACGAGCGCCGCTTCCCACGCGCCGTGCCCGTTGGCGGCGTAGATGTAGGTCTGCCCCTGCGTGCGGAACAGCTTGCGGAGGTCCTGCAGGCAGCTGGCGGTGATGTCGACCAGCGCACCCGCGTAGATATCCACGGCCGGCCGGTGCATGGCGGCAAGCACGTCGTCGGGCACGGTCGTCGGCCCGGGAATGCTCAGAAATTCGCGGCCGTTGCGCACGGTCATCGTCAGGCCTCTCCTGGGTCCGGGAATGCGATTCGATGGCGGCCGCGATGAGATACAGGTCGCCCGGCGCCTCGGCAAGGCGGTCGCATCGCGCTTGACTCTTACGAAAAATGTTCATGAAATGTTCTTATGTCAAAACCGTGGAAGGGGGCCGTGCTCGTCGGCGACGCGATCCGCCAGCGCGTGCCGCTGTGGGTCACCTGCCGGGCTTGCGGCCGGCGGGTGCGCGTGGACCCCGGCAAGATCGCGGACCGAGTGGGCTATGACATGCCCGTCCCGTCGCTGTCGCCGAAGATGCGGTGCACGCGCTGCGGCGGCCGCAGCGCCGATGTCACGGTCGGGCACTATCCACGCGCGGCGGAGCGATGAGCGCCGATCGGGATCAGCCGTCGCTGCCGTCGCGGATGGGTTCCTCGACGAGGTCGCGCGCGAATTCATCGCAAGCGGCCTCCGCCTCGCGCACCTGGGCGAGGCCGACCAGCGCGTTGAAGTCCGCAAAATCGGTCATGCCGTTGCGCACGGCGTTCGTCGTTCCATCGCGCAGCAGCGCGGCATAGACGTCGGCGACCGCGCGCGCGATGGCGTAGCTGGCGGAGACCGGCCAGGTGACCGCGGCGAAGCCCATCTCGTCGAGCTGGCGCGCCGAGAGGATCGGAGTCTTGCCACCTTCGACGAGATTGGCGAGGCAGGGTCCGTCGATCTCCGAGCACACGCGCCGAAGTTCCTCGATCGACAGCGGCGCATCGACGAACAGCAGGTCGGCCCCGGCCTCGCGATAGAGCTGGCAGCGCTCGATCGCCTCGTCGAGGCCGTGGACGGCGCGCGCATCGGTGCGGGCGCAGAGGACGAGGTCGGCATCGACGCGCGCATCGAGCGCGGCTTTCAGCTTGGCCACCATTTCCGCGGCGCCCACGACCTGCTTACCGTCCATGTGTCCGCAGCGTTTCGGCGAGACCTGGTCTTCGATGAAGAGGCCGGCCACGCCGGCCCTCTCATAAGCCCGCACCGTGCGTGCAACGTTGGTCGTATTGCCGTAGCCGGTGTCGGCGTCGGCAAAGAGCGGGAGCTCGGTCGCGTCGCACAGCCTGGCGTACATGTCGGCCATCTCGATCATGCCGAGCTGCTGAACGTCGGGTGCGCCCAGCAGGCTCGCCGTCGCGCTGTAGCCGCCGCAGGTCACGGCCTGGAACCCGGCCTGCTCGGCCAGGCGAATGCACAGCGCATCGTGTGCGCCCGGGAGGACCAGGATCTCCGGGGCTTCGATCAGCAGGCGGAAGCGGGTCGTGCGTTTCAAGTCTGGCCCCAATGCGAGGGCTATGGCGACGGCCCGTCGCGGTTCCACGGTAGCCGAGCAGGGCGAGCGCCGCAACCGAAGGACGCCCTTGTTGCCGCATCGAATGCCCGACGCTATGAACGGGCTGCTGAAACCCGAATGTGGAGGAGCGCCGCTTGTCGAGGCGAGCCGTACTGATCTTCTCGGCGCTGGTCATGGGCTGGGTCGTGCCGCGCAGCGCCGGCGCGGACGACGCCAACGACGCCACCTACCTGCGCTACCACCGCGCCATCAATGCGGAAGCGACCTGCAAGCACCGCGATTTCGGTCCGTCCGACGATACCCGGATGGCGAGCTACATCGAGGGCAAGGTGCATCACCGGATCGGGCCGGACCGGCGCGTCACCCTCATCGAGCAGGCGAGACTGGAGATCGATCAGCTGGTCGAGCAGAGGGGCTGCGACAGCGCCGCCATCAAGGAGCTCCTCGCGGTCTTCGACGCCGAGCTGGCACCTCTCCTCGCGGAGTGATTCCGCTCAGTGCGTGTGCGTCAGCTTCGCCGTGATCTCGGCGACATGACGCCCCTGGAAGCGGGCGCCCTCGAGCTCGTTGGCGCTCGGCTGGCGCGAGCCGTCGGCACTGGCGAGCGTGGTGGCGCCGTAGGGCGTGCCGCCACTGATCTCATTCATGTTGAGCAGGCCCTGGAAGGCGTAGGGCAGGCCGACGATGATCATGCCCTGGTGCAGCAGCGTCGAGTGGAACGATGTGATCGTCGTCTCCTGGCCGCCGTGCTGTGTGCCCGTGCTGGCAAAGACGCTGCCGACCTTGCCGACAAGCGCTCCCTTCATCCAGAGCCCGCCGGTCTGGTCGAGGAAGTTGCGCATCTGCGCCGCCATGTTGCCGAAGCGGGTCGGCGTGCCGAAGATGATGGCGTCGTAGTTGGCCAGCTCGTCGGGCGTTGCAATCGGCGCGGCCTGGTCGAGCTTGTGCCCGGACTTCTTCGCGACGTCCTCGGGCACCAGCTCCGGCACGCGCTTGATCGTCACCTGAGTCCCCGCGACACGGCGCGCGCCTTCGGCGATGGCCTGGGCCATCTTCTCGATATGACCATAGGCGCTGTAGTACAGCACGAGGATCTTCGACATCGATCATTCTCCCGGTCGGCAGATGAAACGGGCGCCGCACCACCGCGGCGACGCTGGTCAGCAATATCCAAACACCGAGCACACGCCAAGTGCGGTTACCGCGCGGATACCTCGGCAGCGCTGCGGCGCTGCAACCCGCGCCGGCGCTATTTTCCTTCGCGACGCCACGCCAGCATGGTGGCGCCGAGGCCGAGCAGCAGCACGACGAGCCCCGGCAGCAGCGGTGCCTGGTCCACGCCGGTGACGACGTAGTCGGCATTCGACCGCAGACCGATCCAGCCGCGTCCGGCGGTGTCGCGGCCGGGTCGGACCTGGCGAATGTCGGGAACGCCGTCGGTCGCCAGGCGCACGATTCCGCCGTTGGTCGCGGTGACGATCGGTTTCATCACGTCGCCAGTCGACCGCAGGTCCGCCAGCTCGATGGGGTTGAGATCGCCGCTGGCCGCGAACGCCCGATGGATCCCGTCGCTGACCCGATAGAGACCCGACTCCGGCGCGGCCATAACCCCGGCGGCCTTGCCATCGCCGGCGTCGCTCAGCGGGACCGTCGCCTTGTCGCCGCCGGGGGTCGTGACCTCGACGGTCTTCGGATTCTCGCCCAGGCTGCGGCGCGTGATCTCCAGGCGGTTGTCGATAACGGTGGCGCGCAGATCCTCTTCCTCGAGCTCCGGCTCCTTCATCAGCCAGTGGGCGACGCGGCGCAGCAGTTCCGCCTGCGGCCCGCCGCCCTCGTAGCCGCGCGACCACAGCCAGATCTGGTCGCTCAGCAACTGGGCGACGCGACCCTTGCCGTAGCGGTCGAGAATGAGGAGCGGTTCGTCGTCCGGTCCGCTCATCAGCGTGTTGCCGCGCTTCACCGTCGCCTGGACGATGCGGAACCAGCGGCCCCAGGTCGGCTTGGCGCCGCCGCCCGGCAGGTCGGCGGTGACCGGGTGCTTGCGTCCGATCTCGGTCACCTGCGGCCGGTAGCCGCGCTCGGTGATCTCACCCGTCGGTTCGCCTGGCAGGACGTCGCCGAGCGGCGACTGGTAGAGGCCGAGCGGCCCGCCGAGGCTGACGCCGGCCGCATCGAGCAGCGCCCCGCCGTTCTCCACGTAGTGCACGATGTTCTCGAAATAGGCCCGCGGCAGCACGCCGCGACGGCGGTAGCGGTCGAAGATGATGAGGTCGAACTGGTTGAGCTTGACCTCGAAGAGCTCGCGGATCGGAAAGGCGATCAGCGACAGCTCGTTGATCGGCGTGCCGTCCTGCTTCTCGGGCGGGCGCAGGATGGTGAAGTGGACGAGGTCGACGGCGGGATCGGATTTCAGGATGTTGCGCCAGGTGCGCTCGCCCGCGTGCGGCTCACCGGAGACGAGCAGGACGCGGAGCCGGTCGCGCACGCCGTTGATGACGGCGACCGCCTGATTGTTGACGAGGCTGAGTTCCTTCTCGCGCGGCTCGACCTGCAGCTCGACGAGCGCCGGACCCGGATGGTCGATGTGGACCTTGATCTCCTGATCGACGCCGATGGGCACGTCGAGCGTCTCCTTCGGCGTGCCGTCCTGCACCACCGTCACCTTCGCGGTCGCCCCGACCGGCGCCTGCGGCTGGTCGTCGACCCGGACGGTCATGGCGACGTCGTTGTCGACGAGGCCATAGGTCGGCGCCTTGCTGATGGTGAGCCGCCGATCGACCTCATCGGGCTCGCCGCTGAGCAGCAGATGAACGGGCGCGTTGAAGCCCAGGTCCTTGAGATTCGCCGGCACGTCGTGGACCTGTCCGTCGCTGATGAAGACGGCGCCGGCAATGCGCCGCGCCGGCACGTCGCCGATCGCACGCTGCAGCGCCTCGAACAGGCGCGTGCCGCCACCACCCGACGACGTGCTGTCGGATCCGGCGCGCACGACGCGCAGTTCGACGTGCGGGAGTGCCCGGATGCGCTTTTCCGCTTCGACCAGGGCGGCGGCCGTCTGCTGGGTGCGATTGCCGATCTTCTGGCTGGCGCTGTCGTCGACGACGATGACGGCGACGTCGTCCAGATAGTTGCGCTCCTCGCGGACGATGGAGGGATTGGCGATCGTGCCGATGAGACCGACGGCGGCGAGGGCGCGCCAGCCGATGCCGCGGGCGCGGCGCCACAGGCCGAGCAGCACGACAACGAGGGCCGCCGCGGCCAATGCCGCGATCACCGGCCAGGGCAGCGTGGGAGCGAGCTCGATCTGCAGATTGCCGAACATCTACTGCCCCAGCCGCTCGAGGATGAACGGCACGTGCACCTGGTCGGACTTGTAGTTGCCGGTGAGCGCGTACATCACGAGGTTGATGCCGAAGCGGTAGGCCATTTCGCGCTGGCGCTCGCCGCCGGGCACGACTGCGAACATCGGCCGGCCGCTGTTGTCCACGGCCCAGGCGCTGGCCCAATCGTTGCCGCCGATGATGACGGACGAGACGCCGTCGTTGACATGCTCCTCGCTGCGCTGGACCCAGACCTCGCCGTCGGCCCAGCGGCCGGGGAATTCCTGCATCAGGTAGAACGATTTGGTCAGCACGTGGTCGGGCGGCACGGGCATCAGCGACGGTATGTCGAGGCCGCGCGCCAGATCGCGCAGGCGGCGGATGCCGGGACCGTCGCCGGAGCCGGCATGGCCGGCGTCCTGGTCGAGCGTGTCGAACAGGATCGTGCCGCCGTTGCGCAGGTACGTGTTGATGCGCTCGACCGCGACGTCCGACAGCGAGGGTTGGCTGGATGAGATCGGCCAATAGAGCAGGGGAAAGAAGGCCATCTCGTCCGTATCGACGTCGACGCCGATCGGGTCGCCCGCCTCGACGGCGGTGCGGTCATTGAGAACGAGCGTCAGGCCGGCAAGCCCGGCGCGGCTGGTCGCATCGACTTCCGGTATTCCCGTCTTCACATAGGCGAGATGCGTCTGCGACGTGGCGGCAATGGCAAAGGCGTCGGGATCGCCGGGGCTCGCGTCCTGTGCGCCCGCGGTCGCCGGCAGCAGCATGGCGAAGGCCAAGGCCGCCGTCAGTCTTGTCGCGCGATGCCAGGACAAGAGGCCGCGCAATGCCAAGGCGATGAGCATGTCGATGACGGCCATGGCCGTGACCAGCGCCATCAGCCAGGGTTTGAGATCGGTTTCTGGGGACTTGGCAAAACCGACTTCCTCGACGCCGACGGGTAGCGTCCCCAGACCCGTGTAGGTCGTGATGCCGGCGGCGAGGTTGAGAGCGCGCCGCATGTTGCCGCGGCCGTAGTAGCCGGGTGGATGACGTGGCGCGGCCGGGCCGATCGCGATGAGCGCCGGCGCGGC
>Ga0335076_10001654_pt1 | contig 21726 bp, 21 predicted proteins | sample Lox_Sample_25_FD_206717 | JGI IMG/M metagenome (GOLD analysis project Ga0335076, IMG submission 206717) | Soil microbial communities from Loxahatchee National Wildlife Refuge, Florida, United States - Lox_Sample_2.5 | ecosystem: Environmental > Terrestrial > Soil > Wetlands | place: USA... | reverse complement strand
CTCCTTGACGATGTACTCCGCCGCCATCAACAGGTCCTCGACCGTCGAGGAGAGCCCGCGCTTGAGCAGGACGGGCTTCGGGGCGCGGCCGACCTCGGAGAGGAGCGAGAAGTTCGACATGTTGCGGGCGCCGATCTGGATCACGTCCGCGGCCTCGACGACGGCCTCGACGTGGCGCGGATCCATGAGCTCGGTCACGAGGGGCAGCCCGGTTTCCGCGCGGGCCTCTTTCAGGATCTCGAGCGCCTCGTCGCCGAGCCCCTGGAACGCGTACGGCGACGTGCGCGGCTTGAAGGCGCCGCCGCGGAGCATCGTCACGCCCTCGGCGGCGACGGCGCGCGCCGTCTCCATCGTCTGTTCCCGCGTCTCGACGGTGCACGGGCCGGCAATGAAGCCGAAATAGCCGTCACCGATGCGGCGTCCCCGCACCTCGATCACGGTCGGATCGGGGGACAGCTCGCGCGAGACGAGCTTGTACGGCTTGAGGATCGGCAGCACCTGCTCGACGCCGGCGAAACCCTCGAGCGGCAGCGCGGCGAGGAGCTCGCGCTCGCCGATGGCCCCGATCACCGTCGCCTCGCGTCCGGGCGTGACGAGCGCCGAGCAGCCGGCCTCGTCGAGGCGCGCGACGACCTCGTCCACCTGGTCCTGCGTGGCGCTTGCGCCCATCACGATCAGCAGCTCTGGTGCGCCCGTGATCGCCATCGAGACAGCTTAGGCAGAATCCTCCTCCATGGCCCGTGACGCCGACACCACGAAACCCCGGGTTTTCTCCGGCATCCGCGCGACCGGCGACAAGACGCTCGGCAACTATTCGGGCGGCTACCGCCAGTACGTCGCCACGCAGGAACAGGGCGAGGCGTTCTTCTGCATCGTCGACCTCCACTCGATCACGACGCCGATCGAGCCCGAGGAACTGCGCGAGTTCACGCTCGCCGGCGCCGCGATGCTCTTCGCAACCGGCCTCGACCCGGACCGCTCTACGGTGTTCGCGCAGAGCCACGTCGTCGCACACGCCGAGGCTGCCTGGCTGCTCAGCGCGGCGACGAGCTTCGGTGAGCTGCGGCGGATGACGCAGTTCAAGGAGAAGTCGGAGGGCCAGGACTTCGTCTCGGCCGGTCTCTTCACGTACCCGGTGCTGATGGCCGGCGACATCCTCCTCTACCAGGCCGACATAGTCCCGATCGGAGACGACCAGCGGCAGCATCTCGAGCTGACCCGCGACGTCGCCGAGCGCTTCAACCAGCGCTACGGCGAGACGTTCACGATTCCGCGCGGCGTCTATCCGGAGGAGGGCGCGCGGATCAAGAACCTCCAGGAGCCGGAACGGCTCATGTCGACGACACGCGGCGCGCCGCAGGGTGTCGTCCGAATGGTCGACGAGCCCGAGACGATCCGTAAGAAGTTCAAGACGGCGGTCACGGACTCGGAGAAGGAGATCCGGCACGACCCGGAGAGGAAACCGGGGATCTCGAACCTGCTCGAGATCATGTCGGTCGCCACGGGCGACGCCGTCGAGGCACTCGAAGGCCGCTACGACGGCGCGGGCTACGGGCAGTTCAAAGAGGACGTCGGCGAGGCGGTCGTCGCCCTCCTCGCACCGATCCAGCGGCGCTACCGCGAGCTGCGCGCCGACGAGCGTGAGCTGCAGCGCCTCCTCGCGGTCGGGGCCGAGAAGGCGCGGCGGGCGAGCGAGCCGACGCTCGAGGCGATGTACGAGCGGATGGGCTTCGTCAAGGCCGAGGCGGGCCGCCTGTTCGGGGCGGCCCGCCCGCGTGGCCTCTAGCCGGCTGACTAGCCCTGTCTTGCGAGCACTCCGGCAACCGTCAGAACGAGACGGCAGCCGATCAGGTCGCCGCTTCCTCGGATCGGCTTGTTGTCGAACTCGGCGGCGAAGAGATCGTCCTTGATCTTCGTCGCGAGCGCGTCACGAGCAGCGCCGAGCAATTTGATCTTCTCGAGCGCTGACCTGTACGTCGAGTCGTCCGAGCTGGAGCCCGTCTTCAACGCGGCCGTGTCGGCAACGAGCATGTCCGTCCCGAACTGACCGACGCTGGAGTTGAGCTGCTTGTAGCAGACAGCCAGATTCTGGAAGTTCGGCTGCCCGCTCTTGCCCGGCGGGGAAGTCAGATCCTCCGTGATCACCCGGCCGTCGGGGATGTAGTCGTCCTTGAGCCCCGTGAGCGCCATGATCGTCGGCTGCGCGTCCGCCTGGTCGACCCACGTGCCGTTGTTCCCGGTCTGCGTGTCGAGCCTGGTGCCGGAATTCGCGTCGTACGCCGAGCTCGGTCCCTGACCGGGGCCGGAGCCGTCGACGCCGAGGTTCTTCACGCCCGGTCCGACGAAGCCCATCCAGGTGTTGTTGATCTCCGGCGCGTAGTAGCCGTGGTTCCAGGCGTACTCGTTGTTGATCGATGTGCACGTGGTCGGCGCCGTGGCCGCCGTCGTTCCGGACTTGCACGCCGGCGAGTCCGTCGCACCGTCCGTGAAGTAGACGTCCGGCTTCGGGAAGGCGGTGAACGTCGGCACTCGGTTCGGGTCAGCGTTTCCGAAGTGCAGGAGGTTCTCCACCGTCGGGTCGGCCATCCACTTGATCGCTGTCTCGGTCCGGCCGTCGAACGGGTCGTTGACGGTGATGTTCCCGAAGTCGCGCTCGAGTTGACGCACGACCGGAGTCGGCTGGTTGCCGGTGACGTACACCGAGTTGCCCTGTGGCTCGTTGGCGAACGGCGTCGTGTCGTTGTCCTCGTACTGGAGCAACCCGTGCACGCTCGCCGAGACCTCGCCGACCTGGCCGGCGGCGTAGCTGCAGATGTAGCTCGTCGTGAGCGGCGTGCCGCTGCACGACGGCGTCTCGGCACGGCCGACGTTGGCACCCGAGAAGTGGTCGCCCTCGTCGGCTCCGAAGACGAACAGCGTGTTCTGTGGCGTGATCCCGTCGTCCGCCAGCCGCTGCAGGAACTTCGCGAACGCCTTGTTGTACGAGTCGGTCGTCTGGTAGTAGCAGTTGTCGCCCGGGCCATCGGCGTAGCCGACGTCCGGCTTGCCCTTGTAGGTCGACGCCGGGCTGCACGGCCCCGCGTCAGCCGCCTTGACCTCGTGAACGTCGGAGATGTACCCGTACGTGACCGGGACTCCACTCTCCTGCATGTCGGCGACGTACGAGAGCGTCTGAGCGGCACTGATCGGCCCGAAGCCCGGGAAGCCGGGTGTGTGGACGTACTGCCCATCGATCTCCGTTCCGTTGAGGTCGGTGAGGTTCCCTGCCGCGTCCGTGACCGGGAAGCTGTCGCCGTTCGGGAAGACGCGATCTCCGCCGGAATTCGCGGCGCCGGCGAGGATCGGCTGGAGGTACTTGTGACCGAAGACCGCGTCGTAGCCGTTGTAGCCACCCGGCTCGTCCGGCAGAACGTCGGGCACGGCCGTGTTCGACGGCGTCGTCTGCCCGTACTTCACGGCCCTGGCATCGGCACAGAACGCGGCGCTCTTGGCGCAGTGGACGGCGAGGCCGACGTAGTCGTTGACCTCCTGGTCCTTGAAGGAGTCGGAGTCCGCGTTGTACTGCGCCTCCTCCGGCGAGCCGGCTCCGAAGACGTTCTGGATGTCGGGATTCACGTTCTCCATCTCCAGGTTCACGGCCGACACCGCGCCGACGTTGCAGCCCGCGCGCGTGAACGGCACCCATGGAGCCGGAGGCGTCGCCCTCGTCGGATCGGAGGCGGGGACGGTCGCCGAGTAGTCCATCTGCGGATACCCGTCGCCGACTCCACCGCCGGTCCAGTAGCTGAAGACGCTCTGCTCGGGCGTCACTCCGCCCGAGCCGTTGAACGCGTAGTAGTCGTTCGCCACGCCCATGCCCTGACGGTCGCCGTAGAGACCGGTGAAGTTCGTGGTCAGGTCGTTGGCCGTGTGGCCGATCAGAGGCGTGTGGTTGTTCGACAGCAGCGTCCCGTTGCCCGTGATGAAATCGTGGAGCGCGGGCATCTGCTCGATGTCGGACAGGACGTTCGGGTTGTCCCGGTTGACGTGGACGTTGTCGAACACGATGTCGATCACGTGCTTGATGCCGTGGGCGAGCTGGCACGACGATGTTTGCGTTGCCGGGCCCTTCGCTGCCGCAGACGGCGCGGCGCCCAGAGCAGCCGTGATGGCAAGCACGGCGGCGACGGCGAGGATCGAAGCCGCCGCGGCGGCTCCCTTGAGTCCCCCTCTCATCAGTCCCCCTAGGTCGTTTTACTGAACGAGGACCGACGCTACTACGTCTACCCGGAAGCCCGCCGCCGGGAACCGGGAGTTGTCACGCCCCTGTTACCCGGCGTTCACCGCGCGCCGTAACTGCTCCACCTCGAGGGGTTCGAGCTGTCGCGACTCGGCGGGCTCGAGCCCGTCGAGCGTCAGCCCCGCATACACGCTCCGGTGCAGACGGGTGACCGGATGCCCTACGGCGGCGAGCATCCGCTTCACCTGGTGCTTGCGTCCCTCGTGAAGCACGAGCTCGACGCGGCCCGGGCCGAGGCGCCGCGCTCCCGCGGGAGCCGTGCGGCCGTCCTCGAGCTCCACGCCGTCGCGCAGCCGCCGCAGTGCGTCCTCGGCCGGGTCGCCCTCGACGTCAGCCGTGTACGTCTTCTCGACGCCGTAGCGCGGGTGCGCAAGCCGGTGCGCGAGCTGCCCGTCGTTGGTGAGGAGGAGCGCGCCGGTCGTGTCCGCGTCGAGCCGTCCCACCGGAACGACGCGCGGCTCGGGCCCGACGAGGTCGACCACCGTCGGCCGCCCCTGCGGGTCGCGGGCGGTCGTGACGACCCCGGCCGGCTTGTGGAGGAGGACGTACGCGAGACGCCGGCGCGCGACCTCCGCGCCGTCCAGGGCGACGCGGTCGTGCGCACCGACGACGGTGTTCAGCTGCCCCGGCTCGCCGTTCACCGTAACCCGGCCGGCCTTGATCAGCTCGTCCGCGCGACGGCGCGATGCGACGCCTGCCCGGGCGAGGAACGCGTTCAGCCGCATCCTGAAAAGATACGGCCGTGCCGCACTACATCTCGCTCATCCGCTGGACATCGCAGGGGCGGATGGGACTACCGGCCTGGCGCGACCGGATCGAGGACGGCGAGCGGGAGATCGAAGAAGCCGGCGGGAAGCTCGTCGGCGTCTGGGTGACACTTGGCCGCTACGACGTCGTGGAGGTCTTCGAGGCTCCCGACGACGACACCGCCCTCGAGATCGTCACGAAGCTCAGCCACCACGGCGCCGAGCAAACCGAGACGCTGCGTGCCTTCACGCGCGACGAGGCCGAAGACATCATCAAGAAGCTCTGAGACCTGTCCCCTCCGGCCACGTCCGGTACCTGGTACCGGACGTGGCTCGAGCGGACGTGGCTTGACTCGACTCGATCGGCTCCGTTGCGCGAAAACAGAGCTCGTCGAGGTAGCTCATTCAGACATGGCCGGTACCTGGTTCCGGACGTGTCTCGAGAGGACTAGGCCGAGCGCTGTTCGGCAACCGCGTGCAAGCGGTCGCGGATCTCCGCTTCGTCGGCGCCCACCTCGTCGAGGCGCGGCAGCTCCGAGAGGCTCTCGAGCCCGAAGACGCGCTCGAAGAGCGGTGTGGTGCGATACCGGACGGCTCCTCCTGCCACGGTGTCCCGACCGGCCTCCGCGATCAGGCCGCGGTCCAGCAGGTTCGCGACGGCGGAGTCGGCGGCAACGCCGCGGATGCGCGCGATGTCGGGCCGCGAGCAGGGGCCGAGGTACGCCACGATCGCAAGCGTCTCGAGCGCCGCCTGGGAGAGGTTCCGCTGCGCCGGCCGCTCGAAGAGACGCGCGCACGCAGCCGCCTCCTCACGGCCCGCACGGAACGCCCACCCGCCGGCGACGTGCTCGAGCACGATTCCGCTCCGCTCCTCGGCGAAGCGGTCGGCGACGAGGCGCAGTGCCTCCTCCACCCGCTCCGCGTCGTCTTCCGCCGCCGCGGCGAGCTCCTCCACCGGCAGTGGTGCCGAGGCGACCACGAGCAGCGCCTCGAGCGTTCGCGCAAGGCGATCCAGAGGGTCCGGAGGAATCAGGCGGAGCGGACGGTCCATGCAGCGGTCCTTTCTTCTTGAGGGACGTTCTCCTGCGGCGTTCTGCTGACGCGGATCGGCGCGAACGGCGCCGCCTGCTCGATCGAGAGCTCGCCGGCCCGCCGCAGCTCGAGCAGCGCGAGGAAGGCGGACGCCTGCTCGAGGCGCGTGAGCTCGCGCACCTCGGTCTCGAAGTCGAAGCGCGTGCGGCGGCCGAGCAGCGCACGGAAGCGCTCGAGGAACTGCGACACAGGTGGGAAGCGCAGCGCCATGTGCGAGAGGGACACGGCCGGCGGATCCTGCGCGAGCAGGCGGACCGCGGCCGCGAGCGCCTCGGGATCCTGCGGCGCGAGCGGCGTCTCGACCTTCGGCGCGAGCGGCGCCGGACCGAGGCGGAAGAAGCGGTCACCCTCGCCGGCAAGCCGCTCGCGGAGCCACGCCGCAGCCTCCTTCGCCCGCCGGTACTCGGCGAGCCGCCGCGCGAGCTCTTCCGCCGCTTCCTCCGGCTCGAGCTCCGCGAGCTCGGCCGCCTCGTCGGGGAAGAGCCCCCGTGCCTTCAGCTCGAGCAGGGCCGCGATGAGCACGAGGAACTCCCCGCACGCCTCGAGGTCGAGCTCCTCCCGCTCCGCCAACCGCTCGAGAAACGCCGTCACGATGCCGGCCAGGTCGACGTCGCGCAGGTCCAGCTCTTCCTTGAGCACGAGCGCGAGAAGCAGGTCGAACGGGCCCTCGAACGCGTCGAGGTCGAGCTCCAGCTCCCGGACGATCATCGCCCGGACACTAGTGCCGTTACCGGACGCGGCTCTTCGGGACGGCCATGCGCGGGCCTGTCGGCACCGGACGGGGCTTGGCGGCGGCCTTCTCGGACGGCTGATGGAAGAACTGCCACCAGACGAAGAACCCGACCGAGAGCACCCAGATCACGAGCGAGACCCAGAAGTTGACCCGCATCCCGAGGAAGTAGCTGGACGGGTCGATTCGCAGGGTCTCCTCGAAGGTGCGGAAGGTCGTGTACCAGGCGACGTAAAGGGCGAAGAGCGCCGGCCGGCGGATCGTGAAGCGCCGGTCGACCCAGAGGAGGACGCCGACGCCGAGCAGGTCCCAGATGAACTCGTAGAGGAAGGTCGGCTGGTAGTAGCCGAATTCCCCGGACGACTGGTAGCGAGCCTTGATCCCGGTCTGGTGCGCCTGGTCGATGCGGAGCGCCCAGGGGAGGCTCGTCGGCTTGCCGTAGAGCTCCTGGTTCCAGTAGTTGCCCCAGCGCCCGATGGCCTGCGCGAGCAGCAGCCCCGGCGCGACCGCGTCCATCATCAGGGTGACGCTGTTGCCGGAGCGGTGCACGACGTACGCGCCCACCAATACGCCGAGCGGGATGGCGCCCCAGATCCCGAGCCCGCCGTCCCACACCGCCGCAAAGCCCCACCAGTGCTGGTGGATCGCGGGATCCTGGTTCCAGCTCGTGATGTCGTGGTAGAGGCGCGCGCCGACGACGCCGGCGATGACGCCCCAGAGCGCGACGCGGAAGACGAGATCCCAGTCGCCTCCCCAGCTCACCCAGCGGCGGCCGGTCAGCCAGATGCAGGAGGCGATGCCGAGGAGCAGCATCACGCCGTACATGTGCAGCGTCAGCGGCCCGAGGCCGAACGTGCCGCTCGATGGAGACGGGATGTAGCCGAGGACGGCGCCGGTCACGAAACTCATTGTGCCCGCGTCGAGCGCAGACCGTCAGCTCAACCGAGGATGCGGACCGCGAGCTCCGGCGGGCAACCGCGCCGGATCAGCTCGATCGCCTCGTGGAGGTCGACATCCAGACGTGCGGCGAGCGCCACGGCGTCGTCGCCCGCGAAGCCGACGCGCATCAGCTCAGCTGTGCGCCAACGCTCCACGCGCTCCAGCTCGGTCTCGACGATGTCGTGTGCCGCAGCCATCCGCAGGTTCCGTTTCTCACTTTCGGGAACTCGCGGCCGATGGATCTCCCCCTCCGGGGGGATTTCTCAGTACTACTGGATGGAGGCCGCGCCGAGGAGGTGCCGCACCGACGCGAAGAAGTCGGGCTGCGGATCGACACGGTACTCGGGCCCGAGCTCGAGGAGCTTCGAGCCCAGCGACGTGACCAGATCGACGTAGACGGGCGCCTCGCCGGGAAAGTCGCGGACGACGCCCGCGAGCTCGCGGATCACGCCCGCCGGTGCGCTCCGCGCGTCCACTTTCAGGCGCACCTCCCGCCGCTCCGGCGTGGCCTCGAATGCCGCCACCTCGAGCGCGACGAGCTTCGTCTCCCCTTGCTGCTTGTGGTCGATGCGTCCCTTGACGACGAGGACGGCGTCCTCGACGAGCAGCCCGCGCGCGGCGGCGTAGGTCGAGTTGAAGACGACCACCTCGACCGAGCCCGTCACGTCCTCGAGCTGGACGAACGCCATCGGCTCACCCTTCTTCGTCGTCGTCGTCCGCACCCCGGCGACCATGCCGCCGGCGAGGACCGTCTCGCCGTCGCGCCGCCGCTCGAGCTCGACGAGCGTGCAGTCGGTGCGCCGCCGCAGTTGGTCGCGGATCGCGCTGAGCGGATGCTCGGAGACGTACAGGCCGAGGCTTTCCTTCTCCATCCGCAGCAGCTCGGCCTTCTCGAACTCGCCGTCCGGAATCGTCGCGTGATGACGCGACGACGAGGCGGGCGAGTCACCGAGATCGAAGATCGAGGCCTGCCCGAGGAGCCGGTCCTGTTGCTGCTTCTGGCCGTAGGAGAGCGCGTCCTCGAGCACGTGGAGCATGCCCTTGCGCGACGCGCGGGTCGAGTCGAGCGCGCCGCTCGAGACCAGCGACTCGAGCGAGCGCTTGTTCGCCACCGCGGGGTCGACACGCTCGGTGAAGTCCCAGATCGAGGCGAACCGACCGCCCTCGTCCCGCGCGGCGACGATCGCGCGGCACGTCGCCTCCCCGACGTTCTTCACGGCGTTGAGACCGAAGCGGATCTTGCCCTCGACGACGGCGAAGTCGACCTGCGACTCGTTCACGTCGGGCGGCAACACCTCGATCTCGAGCTCGTCACACGCCGCGACGTAGAACGGAACCTTGTCCTTCGTGTTCATCACCGACGAGATGAGCGCCGCCATGTACTCGCGGGGATGGTTCGCGCGCAGCCAGGCCGTCCGGTACGAGATGAGCGCATAGCAGGCGGCGTGTGACTTGTTGAAGGAGTAGTCCTGCGCCTGCTCCATATCCGCCCAGAGCTGCTGGGCGACGCCGGCCGCCGTGCCCGAAGCGGCGCACCCCTCGAGGAACTTCGTCTTCAGGGACGCCATCAGCGAGTGGATCTTCTTGCCGATCGCCTTGCGCAGGTCGTCGGCCTCGGCGGGCGAGAAGCCGGCGATCTGCTTCGCGATCTCCATGTACTGCTCCTGGTAGATGCAGATCCCGTAGGTCGACGCGGTGATCGCCTTGAGCCGCGCGTCAGGGTAGGTGACTCCCTCCTGGCGGTTCTTGCGGCGCGCGTAGTCCGGGATGTAGCGCATCGGCCCCGGCCGGTAGAGCGCAACGAGTGCAATCAGATCCTCGAAATTCGTCGGCTTGACCTGCCGCAACGCCTCGCGCATACCCGAGCCCTCGAACTGGAAGACGCCGATCGCCTCGCCGCGCGCCAGCATCTCGTAGGTCTTCCGGTCGTCGAGCGGGATCGAGCCGATGTCGGCGACGCCGGCGAGCTGACAGGCCTTTTCGATCACGTCGAGGTTGCGCAGGCCGAGGAAGTCGATCTTCAGCAGCCCGATCGACTCGATCACGGTGCCGGAGAACTGCGTCACAACCTCCTGGTCCGCGCCCTTCTGCTGCACCGGGACGAGGTTCGTGAGCGGCTCGGCGCCGATCACGACGGCGGCCGCGTGGATGCCGTCCTGGCGCGTCAGGCCTTCGAGCGGCTGCGCGATGTCGACGATCTCCTTGGCGACAGGGTCGCTGTCATAGGCCTGCTTCAGCTCCCCGCCCGGCTTCAGGCAGTCGGCGAGCGTCTGCCCCGGGCCTTCGGGGATGAGCTTCGCGATCCGGTCGACGACGCCGTACGGGTGCTCGAGCACGCGGCCGGCGTCGCGAACGGCGGCGCGGGCCGCCATCGTCCCGAAGGTGATGATCTGGGCGACGCGGTCGCGCCCGTACTTCTCGCGCGCGTAGTTGATGACGCGCTCGCGACCCTCCACGGCGAAGTCGAGATCCATGTCCGGCATCGACTTGCGCCCCGGGTTGAGCATGCGCTCGAACAGCAACCCGTACACGATCGGGTCCACGTCGGTGATCTCGAGGCAGAAGGCGACGAGGCTCCCGGCGGACGAGCCGCGCCCGGGGCCGACGCTGACGCCGTCCCGCCGGGCAAAGGCGATGAGGTCGGCGACGATCAGGAAGTAGTCGGAGAAGCCCATCTCCTTGATCGTCTTCAGCTCGAACTTGAGACGCTCCCGTAGTTCCGGGGTGACGGTGCCGTAGCGCCTCGCGGCGCCGACCTCGACGAGCTCGACGAGGTACTCGAAGGCGTCGCGGCCCTCAGGGGTGTCGAACCTGGGAAGCAGGATCCGCCCGAGCTCGATCTCGACGTTGCAGCGCTCGGCGACCTCGAGCGTCCGCCGCAGCGCGTCCTCGCGGCCGGGGAAATCGGCGGCCATCTCCTCGGGCGTCTTGAAGTAGAAGTGGTCGGTCTCGAAGCGCCAGCGGTTCGGGTTCTTGAGCGAGTCGCCGGACTGGATGCAGAGGAGCGCCTCGTGGGCGCGCGCGTCCTCGTGGCGGAGGTAGTGGACGTCGCCGGTGGCGACGAGCGGCAGACCGCGCTGCTGGGCGAGCTCGACGAGCTGCGGGTTGATCCGCTGCTGGACGTCGAGGTGCGCGTTCTGAAGCTCGGCGTAGACGCGGTCCCGGCCGAAGATCTGCTCCAGCCGGTCGAGCTCCGCCTCGGCGTCGGTGGCGCGGTTCTCCTCGAGCGCCTTGCAGACGCGGCCCGAGAGGCAGCCCGACAGCGCGATCAGGCCCGCGCGGTGCGTCTCGAGCAGCTCCCAGTCGACGCGCGGCTTGTAGTAGTAGCCCTCGAGGTAGCCGAGCGAGGAGAGCTTGATCAGATTGCCGTAACCCTCGTTCGTCTCGGCGAGCAGGGTCAGATGCGCGTTGCCCTTCTGCTGGACGTGCCGGTCGTCGGCGACGTAGACCTCGCACCCGAGCACCGGCTTGACTCCCTCGTTCCGCGCCGCCTTGTAGAGGTCGACCGCGCCCGCGAGCGAGCCGTGATCGGTGAGCGAAACCGCAGGCATCTCGAGCTCGGCCGCGCGCTTCGCGAGGTCCGGGATCCGGCAGGCGCCGTCGAGGATCGAGTACTCGGAGTGGACGTGGAGGTGGACGAAGGGCGCTTCGGGCACGGGGAGTCGAGGATAACGCTGGCTCGTGACGGCGCTCGAAAGGGTTTAGGATCGGTGCAGATGAGAGCAGCGTCAGCACGCTTCGCCAGCCTGATTCTCGTCGCCGGGCTCGTTGCGGTCGCCGCCGGCTGCGGCGGCGGGAGCAAGAACAGCGCTGCCACGTCATCTGCGGTCACAACCCACGCCGCGACGACCACGAAGACGACCGCCAGCGGCTCGGTCTCCAGCTTCGCGAGCGCGAAGAACTGCCAGGACATGGCCGGCCTCGCAGCGAAGGCGGCGGCCGCGATCGCGTCGTCGGGGAGCGCGGCGAACGTGCTGCAGACCGAGTCGACCGAGATCCAGGCGCTGGCCAAGGCAGCGCCCTCCGACATCCGCGGCGACTTCCAGACGTTCGCGGCCGCGTTCTCGAGCTTCCTCCAGGCGCTGCAGAACGCCGGCTACAAGCTGGGCTCGAAGACGCCACCGTCGGCGGCGCAGATCGCGGCGTTCGCGAAGGCGGCGAAGTCGTTCGACACACCGAGGCTGAAGCAGGCGGAGCAGCACCTCAACGCCTGGGCGCACCAGAACTGCAAGGGCGTCCACACCGGCGGCTAAGCCCGCCCCGGACTCTCGGCGGCGCCACCCGGCTGCGACACTCCGATCGTGAGCCAGCGCCGCGTCGTCCCGCTCGCCCTCCTCGTCACCGCCCTGCTGGCGGTGGTCGCGATCGCCGCACGCGGACACCCGCTCGGCAACGGCGCCGGTCACGGGAACGGACTGCCCGTGTCGTTCTGGGACTACGTCTACACGAGCATCGTCATCCTCGCCGTGCCGGTCCTGCTCGCCGTGCTCGTGGCGAACATCCTCCTCCGCCCGGAACGTGCAAAGCGGCGGAGCTTCCTGCAACGGCTCCTTCTCTCGTTTCTCGTCGTCGCCCTCGTACTCGCGGTCGAGGTGCTCGTCCTGCGCCACCTGCACCACCGCTTCCATCTGCACCCGTCGACGCAGCCGCCGGCCGAGATCCACCAGAGGAAGTCGCCGCAGAACGGTCGGCACCCGGCGGCAGGCGCCCACACCCTCCGCTTCCAGTGGGACGAGCTCGCCATCGTGCTCGGCCTGCTGCTCGTGTTGGCGGCCACTGCGATCGTCGTGCTGAGACGATCCCGCCCGGATCCGAAGACGCCGTTCGAGCTCGCTCCCGAAGCGCTCGCCGCAGCACTCGACGAATCGCTCGACGACCTCCGATCCGATCCCGACCTGCGCCGGGCGATCATCGCCGCCTACGCCCGGATGGAGACCGCGCTGGCCGCGGCCGGCCTGCCGCGACGCCCGGCCGAGGCGCCGCTCGAGTATCTCGAGCGGGCCTTATTCAGTCTCGACACGAGCGCCGGGGCGGTGCGCAGGCTGACCGACCTCTTCGAATGGGCTAGGTTCAGCCAGCATGAGCCGGAGCCGTCGATGAGGGACGACGCGGTGGAGGCGCTCATCGCGGTTCGCGACGAGCTCCGTGCGTCGGAGCTGATTCCGGCGTGAGGCTCGCCTGGCGGCTGGCGAAGCCTGCGACGGCGGCGGCGGTCGTGCTGGTCGTGCTGCTTGCGCTGCCCAGCCTCTCGACGTCGCACGCGCTCGCGATCTGGGTCATCCTCCTGGCGGCGCTCGTCCTCGTCGTCTTCATCCAGCACTCCGGCGAGCGCGGCCGGCCGAGGCATGCCGCCCGCTTCGAGCAGGCTCTCCGCCGGCGGAAGCCGGCCGATTCCGAGCCGGTGGAGCTCCTGCGGATGGAGCGAGAGCTCCTGCTCGGGATCGCAGACGCAGATCACGCGCACCGTCAACTTCTGCCACTCCTGCGGGCAGCGGCGGCCTCACGACTCTCGGCCCACCACGGGGTCGAGCTCGAGCGACGGCCCGAAGCGGCGCGCGCGCTGCTCGGCGAGGACGTGTGGGAGCTGCTGCGCCCCGACCGGCCGCCGCCCGAGGACCGGCATGGGCCGGGCGTGCCACGCGAGCGGGTCGTGGCCGTGATCGAGCGAGTCGAGTCGTTGTGAGCGAGCTCGGCCGGCTGCGCGCGCACGCCGAGGCGATCCTCGCCGAGGTCGAGAAGGCGGTGGTGGGCAAGCGCGGGCCGCTCGAGCTGATCCTGCTCGCGCTGCTGAGCGACGGCCACGTGCTGCTCGAGGACTATCCCGGGCTCGCCAAGACGCTGATTGCGCGCTCGTTCGCCCAGGCGACCTCCCTCCGCTTCGCGCGCATCCAGTTCACCCCGGACCTGATGCCCGGCGACGTGACCGGATCGCAGATCTTCGACCAGCGGACGACGGAGTTCGTGTTCCGCCCGGGCCCCGTCTTCGCCAACCTCCTCCTCGCCGACGAGATCAACCGCGCCCCGCCGAAGACGCAGGCCGCGCTGCTCGAGGCGATGCAGGAGCGGCAGGTGACGATCGAGAACACGACGCACCTGCTCGAGCCGCCGTTTCTCGTCCTCGCGACACAGAACCCGATCGAGTACGAGGGGACGTACCCGCTACCCGAGGCGCAGCTCGACCGCTTCCTCGTACGCATCTCGATCGGCTACCCCGCGCGCGATGACGAGATCGAGATGCTCGAGCGCCGTCTCGAGCGCGGTGTCGACGAGGTGGAGCTCGAGCCGGTCGTCGACGCGACGACGCTCGTGGCGATGCAGCGCGCGCTGGAGCATGTGCACGTCTCGGAGGCGATCGAGGGCTACGCCGTCGATCTCGTGACGGCGACGCGCGAGTCGCAGCGGCTCGCGGTCGGCGCGAGCCCGCGCGGCAGCATCGCCCTGGTCAAGCTGGCGCGCGCGAAGGCGGCGCTCTCCGGCCGCGATTTCGTCACTCCCGAGGACGTGAAGGCGGTAGCGGTGCCGGCGCTCGCGCACCGGCTGATGGTGCGCCCCGAGCTCTGGGTGCAGCGTCTGCGCGGCGAGGACGTCGTGGCGGATGCCCTCGAGACCGTGCCGACCCCGCCGGCGGAAGACGCCTTGCGTACCGCGGAAGCGTGACCGGCTTCACCTCGTGGCGCCTGCCGGCGTACGCCTCGCTGGCCGCGGCCGGCGTGGTCGCCGGGCTCGCTCTGGGCCGGGTCGAGCCCGTCGCCCTCGCCGCTCCCTTCCTGCTCGCGCTCGTTGCGGCCGCGGCCGGACACGAGCCGCAGGTTTCGGTTCGCCTCTCTCTCGGCCGCGACCGCGCGCTCGAGGGCGACGAGGTCACGGCGACCATCGAGCTGCTCTCGGCCCGCGACGTCGACCGCTTCGAGTTCCTCGTGCCGCTGCCGCCGGAGCTGAGCATCGAGGGAGGACCCGCGCGCGCGGTGCGCCTTCATGCAGACGAGGAGAAGACGATCGAGCTGACCCTGCACTGCCGGCGCTGGGGGGCGTTCGCGCTCGGGCCGCTGCTCGTCCGCGCGCGTGACGTCCTCGGCCTCCGCTCGTGGGAGGGCAGCGCAGGCGAAGCGCGGCGGCTGCGTGTCTATCCGAGCGAGGAAACGCTGCGCTCCCTCGTGGCGCCGCTCGAGACGCAGGTCTTCGCGGGGAACCAGGTCTCGAGGGCCCGCGGGGAGGGGATCGAGTTCGCAGATCTGCGGGAGTGGCGGCCGGGAGACCGGCTGCGGCGCGTCAACTGGCGCGCCACCGCGCTGCGCCGAGAGCTCTGGGTGAACGAGCAGCACCTCGAGCGGAACACCGACGTCGTCCTCTTCCTCGACACGTTCGCCGAGGTGCGCGCCGAAGGGCGGAGCACGAACGACCGCGCCGTGCGCGCGGCCGCCACCCTCGCGCACGGCTATCTGGAGCGAAGGGATCGCGTGGGGCTCGTGGGCTTCGGCGGCTTTCTCTCCTGGCTCGTGCCGGCGTCCGGCACACGCCGGCTGTATGCGATCGTCGACACGCTGCTGACGAGCAGCATCGTGCTCAGCTATGCCCTGCGCGGTGTCGACGTGCTCCCGCCACGGACGCTTCCGCCGCAGGCGCTCGTGCTCGCGATCACCCCGCTGCTCGACGGCCGCACGGCCGCGGCGCTGCTCGACCTGCGCGCACGAGGCTACGACCTGATCGTGGTCGAGGTGTCCCCGCTCGAGCTCGTCATGACGGACGCAAACTCGGCGACCGGGCTCGCGCAGAGGCTCTGGCGTCTCTCGCGTGAGGCACTGCGCTGGCGCTACGAGCAGGTCGGCGTCCCCGTCGTCACCTGGGACGAAGGCGTTCCGCTCGCAGTTCCGCTCGAGGAGGTGAACGCATTCAGGCATCTCGCCCGGCCCGCGTAGGCGCCGCCGCGGCGGCGCTGGCGGCGTACGTCGGCGTCCTCGCCGACGCGTTCGTACGCGCCCCGTCTCCCCTGGTCGCGTTCGTGCCCGGCGCGGCGTTGGGGACACTGCTGCTCGTCGTCGCGCTCGTATTCGGCGGTCACGGCCTCGGCGCTGCGCTCTTCCTCGCCGGCGGAACGTACGTCGCCGCGGTCGTCTCGGCCGGCAACCGGATCGACGCGAGCGCGACGCTCATGGCCGTGCTGCTCCTCCTCTGCGGCGAGCTGACGGCGTGGTCGCTCGACGAGCGGTGGCGGATCCGCCCCGAGGAGTCCCTTGCCTGGCGCCGCGGCGCCGCCGTTTCCGCCCTGGCGCTCGCCGGTCTCGCGGTGGCGGCGTTCGTCATCGCCCTGTCGGCGGTGCCGTCGAGCCACGGGCTCCTGCTGACGGTCGCCGGTGCAGCGGCCGCGGTGGGAGCGGCCGGCTCGGGCATCTGGGTCGCCCGGCGCTAGGGCCGATCAGCGGGCGCCTTTCCCCAACGCTGCGATGAGTGTCGGCGCCGCACGCAGTCCTAGGGGAAACGGCGTCGACCCCCGGGAGGCTGCAAATGTCCTCGTTGCTGTTTCAACTCACCGTCACCCAGGCCGAGTCCTTCCGGAGGACATCGCCCGCGACCGGGCGGCAGAAGCGCACTCACCGTCGGGCCGCAGCGGCGCAGAGGCCCGAGACCCTCAAGGGTCATTACGCCGCAAAGGCAACGGCGTGAGGCGCTGTCACAATATGGGCGGATGTCATCGCTCTTCTTCTGGCTCTGGCTCGTCGGCGGCTTCCCGGCGATCATCCTCGGTGAGATCATGCGAGTGGAGCGGCCGTGGGTCCTCAGGGCCGCGCGTATCGCCTTCGCGCTCCTGCTCGGCGTGGACCTGCTGCTCGCCGCCGTCGTCTTCACCGTCGGGAACTCGGATCCCGACGCGAGACTCCGCGCCACCAGAAGCATCTGGTGGCTCACGGTCATCCTGGGAGGCATCCCCCTGGCGCTCGTATCCGGCTGGGCGGTGCGCCGCGGTTACACCGGGCGGCGCCGCCCCGCGCTCGTCGCCGCCACGCTGACCATGGCCGCGCTCTACGTCGCCTTCCCGCTCGGCTTCTTCCCGGTGGGCCGGCAGCTCACCGGGCTCGGCCGCTTCGAGCACGAGCACCACGCGCTCGACATCGCCATCCTGCTGATCCCGACGCTCATCCTGCTCGTGAACGAGCTCCGCTGGAAGGAGGACGTGGAGCCTGAGTTCGGGTGACGTCCCGGAACGCCGGCCGCCTCTCCTCGCGGCGGTCCTGCTGCTCGGTGTCCTTGCCGGCTGCGGCTCCTCGCGGCCGAGCGGCGTCAACTTCCACTCCGCCGGCGGCCGCTACACGGCCACCCAGGTCGAGGCGGCCTTCGCCGCGCAGGGGATCGAGCTGCGCCTGGCCCACGAGCAGTTCCCCGGCTACGTCGTCCTCCACGGCGGCCAGAAGCACCTCATCACCGTGCTGGTCGGGCTGCCTGCAGGCCAGTCCGTCCCGGCCGGCGCGACCAGCGGCGACCGCACTCAGCGGAACGGGAACGTCCGGGTCTCCTTCGACTCCTCGACGGCCAAGGGGGTCGAGAACGCCCTGGCCCGGCTCCACTGACCGTTACGCCGGCACGTTGAAACCTGCTGGATCATGCAGCCGGCCATGACGTAGCTCGAGCTTCGCCGCCGCAGAGACCGCGAAACCCGCCGCGGGATGTGCTCCGACCCGGTCGGCCACGAGCGGTTACTGCCCCGAGCCGTCGGCCACCAATCGACCACCGTGCTCCCGAGCCCGCAGCTCGTCTGCCCCGGCGGAGCGCAGCCTCCCCGTGAGCGCAACGAGTCCGAGCGCGGCGGCGGGCGGCAGGAGGATCAACCCCGGCAGCTGGTAGCGCCAGGAGAACTGGTTCACGGCGGCGGCGGTCACGAGCACGACGAGCGCCGCGCCGGCGAAGAGGAAGCAGGCGGAGCGCAGCCCCGAGCGCCGCGCCGGGCCCACGCCGATTGCACCGAGCACGCCGAGGAGGAGCGCGACGGCGAGGAACGGGCCGGGCGCGTAGCCGAAGCGTTGGTACGAGCGCAGGAACGATGCGAGCGAGCCGTCGACCCGCGGGCGCTCGTGGCGGCGGGCCATGAGCTCCACCGACCGTCCGTAGACGGGATAGTGATCCTGGAACTGCCATCGCCCGACGGGAACCTCACCCTCGTGCGTGGTGCGCGTCGGCGCAAAGCCGCGCACGAAGCTCTCCTCGACGGCGTGCAGGTAGGTGAAGGGCTGGTGGAGGATCACCCGCTTGGCCCAGCTGCCGGCCACCTGCGACCGCGCCACTTGGGCCACCTTGCCGCGCGCGATCGAGGGGGGCACACGGAGCCGGAAGATCGGCGACTCCTTCCGCGACCACGAGAACGCCTCGATCGACGGTCTCTGCCCGACCGGCTGCTTCGGGCAGAGCACGCGCTCGTACGCCGGGACCGACAGCGTACGGCAGTCGGCGAACGGTGCGACCCGGGCGTAGAGGAAGTGCCCGCTGTAGCCGTTGAGGGCAAAGGTGCCGTACAGCGACTGGAACCAGGCCGCGTACAGGACGAGCGGCAGCGCGAACGCGCCGGCGAGCACAAGCAGCCTCGTCGACGTTCCCCGCCACGGCAGACGCCACCGCAGGAAGAGGACGACCAGCAACGCCGGGACGATCACGAGCAGCGAGACCGAGCGCGTGAGTGTCGCGCCCGCAAGCGCGAGCCCGGCGAGCCCGCAGGCGAGCAGCGCCGGCCGCGGGCGCCAGAGCAGCAGCACGACCGCGGCCAGCAGCAAGGCCTCGAACAGCGTCTCGGTCAGGACCTGCTGCTCGAGGTTGAGCTGCATCGCGTCGAGCAGCACGGGGACGGTTGCGAGCGCGGCGAGCCAGCGGGTCACGTCGAGTCGCAGCAGGAGGGCGTAGATCGCGACCGCCATCGCGACGCCGAGCAGATGCTGGACGAGCGGGACGACCCAGAGCCCGGCGCCGAGCGGGAGGATGCGGAGGAAGACGGGATAGCCGAGCGGCCGCACCAACTCCGGCTTGAGGTGCGCCTCGTTCTCCAGGTACCCGATCGAGTCGATGTAGATGAGCGCCGGCCGGTAGGCCAGCGACGTCACCGCGCGCAGGACGATGCCGGCGGAGAGCAGAACGGCGAAGAGCCAGTGGCGCGCCAGCGTGCGCAGCGCGCCTGCCGCAGTCGGCGCCCTCACGAACGCGTCGCGCCGGCGGCCTCCGCAGCGGGTGCCGGCCGCCCGAGGAGGACGAGCACCACGAGCTCGGCGAGCACGGTGACGAGCCGCAGGATGATGGCGGCGGCCGTCGCGTCGTCATGCGGGATCGTGCCCGCGAGGAGCGAGACGTACAGGACCTCGCGCACACCGATGCCGCTCGGTGCGATCACGACGACGAGCCCGACCCCCCAGGCGACGCCGGCGGCTCCCGCGACTGCGAATGCGCTCTCCCAGCCGGAGATGGCTCCCTGAACGAGGACCGCCGAGACGACGTAGGCGACGAAGGCGGAGGTGTCGTTGCCCATCACCCGCAGCAGACGCCCGCGCGTCAGCCGGGACCGGCGCTCGACGAGCGGCGCGGCGAAGGGAGCTGTCAGGACGAGCACGAGCGGGAGCCAGACCGGCTGTCCACCGAGGGTGAACGCGACGCCGCCCACGGCCACGGCAGCGCAGAGCGCGAGCACGTTCTCCGCGCCGACGACCGAGACCCGGTCGAAGACGGTTCCCGAGATGAGCGTCGCACGCGACGCCGGCGCCCAGATGCCGCCCGGGAGGTAGCGGATCGCCTGCGTCCGACACCACACGCCGAGGTCCTTCCTCTGCGTCATACCTTCGACGAGGAGCCCCCAGCCGCGCGCGAGCAGCACCCACCAGACGATCGCGGCGGCCACTGCTGCCACGAGCAGCCACGGATCGACCTTCGAGAAGTCGACGTCCTGGATCGACCGCACCGCCATGACCACGACGATCCCGAGTGCGGCGACGAACGCAAGCACCCGCAGGACGGGGAGGTAGCGCGAGGCCCAGCCGGCGACCGACTCGAGCCGGGCACGCCACGGCCACCGGACGGTCAGCTCTTCCCCGGGCGTCCCGCGTTCGCCGGTCACGACCGCCCGTCCGTCCCCGCGTCGCGCGAGCGGCGCTCGCGTAGCCACGTGCGCACGATCACGCGGGCATATCGGAAGCCGTAGAGGAGGTTCGCGCCCTTCTTGCTCTCGCCGGCGAGCCGGGGATGATGGGCCACCGGCCGCTCCGTCACGCGATAGCCACGGCAGATCGCGCCGATCAGCAGCTCCGACGTCTGGTACTGCACCTGCTCCTGCCTGACGTTCTGCGTCACCTCGGGACGGAGCGCGCGGAGGGCGCTCGACGTATCCGTCACGCGCACACCGGTGAGCAGCCGGACGAGCGCGGCGAACAGCCGCACCCCGGCGCGCCGAATCACGTCGTCTCCCTCGTCGCTGCCGAGCACGCGCGAGCCGATCACGAAGTCGGCCTCGTCGTCGACGAGAGGCTGGAGGACGGTCGGGATGTCCGCAGGATCCCACTCTCCGTCTGCATCGAGCGTGACGATGAAGCGCGCGCCGTGGCGAGCTGCAAGCTCGTAGCCGAGGCGGAGCGCGATTCCATGACCGCAGTTCCGCCGCAGGGTCGCGACGCGTGCCCCGTGCGCCTCCGCGACCTCGGTCGTGCGATCGCCGCTGCCGTCGTCGACGACGATCGTCTCGACCGGGAGCGCACATGCCTCGGGCGGGACGCCGTCGAGCACGTGGCCGATCGCCTGGTCCTCGTCGTACGCGGCGATCACGACCGTCACCGGCGCGAGCCGAAGATCCGCGTGACGCTCCTCGAACTCCCGCACGGCCTCGGCGCGCACCTCGGGCACGTACGGCCTCAGGGTCGTCGCAACACCGGTCGTTGCGACTTCGCCCTGATCGCCGGCGCCGCGCCGCTCGTGTTCCGTCACAACCGCGCCCGGCCGGACCGACTCGGTCAACGCGCCGGCATCCCGGAGGGCTCCGCCGCCAGCTCCACAGCTTTCGCTTCCGGCGCGGCCACGAGCCTCTTCGCCTGCTCTCTCGTCCAGGCCGAGCGGCACGGGATCTTGTCGAGGTCACACCGGTGCGCGTACTTCGCGGCGATTTCCGTCACCTCGAGCAGGAGCTGATCCTCGAGCGTGATCGGCTGCAGTCCGAGGTCGAGCAGCTGGCGGTTCTCGACGAAGAGGTCGTTCTCGCTCGCTTCGTTGCGCGGGTTCTCGACGTGCTCGATCTCTGCGCCGGTGAGCCGCGAGACGAGCCCGGCGAGATCGATCAGCCGGTGCGCCTCCGTCATCTGGTTGAAGATCTGCACCCGCTCGCCGTGCTCGGGCGGGTTCTCGACCGCGAGCTGGACGCAGCGGACGGTGTCCTGGATGTGGATGAACGCACGTGTCTGGCCGCCGCTGCCGTGAACCGTGAGCGGGTAGCCGATCGCCGCCTGCATCAGGAAGCGGTTCAGCACCGTGCCGTAGTCGCCGTCGTAGTCGAAGCGGTTGATCAGCTGCTCCGAGAGCCGCGTCTCGGCCGTCTGCGTCCCCCACACGATGCCCTGGTGGAGGTCGGTCACACGCACCCGGTCGTTCTTGTTGTAGTAGGCGAAGATCAGCTGGTCCTGCGTCTTCGTCATGTGGTAGATGCTGCCGGGGTTGGCTGGGAAGAGGATCTCCTGCTCGAGATCCGGGCCGTCCTCGATCGGGACCTTCACGCGCAGGTACCCCTCCGGGATCTTCATTCCGGCCGCGCCGTACCCGTAGACGCCCATCGTGCCGAGGTGGACGACGTGCGTGTCGACGCCGGACTCGACGATCGCGGCGAGGAGGTTGTTCGTCGCGTTCAGGTTGTTCGAGACCGTGTAGCGCTTGTGCCACGAGCTCTTCATCGAATAGGGCGCAGCGCGCTGCTCGGCGAAATGGACGACGGCGTC